>Ga0115567_10000442_pt1 | contig 40770 bp, 36 predicted proteins | sample COGITO_mtgs_1204_2_FD_88679 | JGI IMG/M metagenome (GOLD analysis project Ga0115567, IMG submission 88679) | Pelagic marine microbial communities from North Sea - COGITO_mtgs_120412 | ecosystem: Environmental > Aquatic > Marine > Epipelagic | place: Germany:Helgoland, sampling site Kabeltonne...
ATGTTTTAATTTTTACCTGATTTATTTTTGTTGGTGTCGATAGCAGTGGGGGTACACCTGATCCCATTCCGAACTCAGAAGTTAAGTCCGCTAGCGGCGATGGTATTGCAGAGTTGTCTGTGAGAGAGTAGCACGATGCCAACCTTTTTTTTAAGCCTGAATAGAGAAATCTATTCAGGCTTTTTTTTTGTAAAAAGCAAAAGGTGCTAGGTCGAACTTACATATTGAAAAGCAATATATGATTTATTAGTCCGCGAGCATTTCGTCAGGAATAGTGATTGTTCTTGAGTGTTCCCAAAACATATTGCCACTGTCTTTATCAGTAAGGTTGTATTGTACGATCAATTTTTCAGTCTTTTCAATATCCGAATGGTGAGACATAAAGCTCACTTCAAGTAAATTCTGCCCGTTTTTTTTATATTTAAAGGGGGTGGTTAGGTGTTCAAATTGAGAGTGAAGGTTTTGATCCAACATAAAAACCCTTACCTTACCAACAGATGAAATGCCTTTGTGAAAAATTTTTTCTTCTAACATCTTATTGATGTCAGCTTCCCATATTTTTTGAAGTCCACTTTTCTTAGCTTTATTTGATGTTTTTGTTGCAGAATTTTTATGGTTGAAAGAAGGCAAAAAATCATAGGCAAACCATAATGTAAAGACAGTAAGAGAGCCTGCTATAAGGAAGAGCCCAAGATATTTAGAATGAGATAACGTAGGTGTTTTAGTACCGTTAAGCTGTTTTTCGTTTTTTTTCACACCCTCTATTCGGATTTAATAAGTTGTGGCTTAAAGCTTTTGATCATCAGGTGTCAAAAGAATTGACAGTCTAGGGACTCCAAATTTGATCCAAAAGCTATACCTTTCGGTGACTTAACGGATTTTTGGGTTGGTATGATTCTTGGAAGTGTATAGGCAGGAGACTATTATGAAAAACTCAAAAAGAAGAACACTAATGAAAAAAGCCATAGGAAGAACTATGAGTACTTTTTTAGCTTTGAGTTTGTTTTCTGCTTGCTCAGATACCGAATTTGCTAAAAAAGACTTTTCCGCTGAATCTTATACGGTTCAAGTGGGTCAGGTAGACATTTTATTTGTTGTCGACAATTCAGGCTCAATGTCTGAAGAGCAAAGACGTATGGCTGACAGTTTTCCTAATTTTGTTCAAGGATTAGATATTGCAGGTTTAGATTATAGAATTGGTATTGTTACAACTGATGTCGAATCTAAAACCAACCCTAAAATAAATGATGGAGTCTTACAAAATGGTAACCTAATCAAATTTACTGATGGTTCATATTTTTTAACGCCAAAATCTGCAAATGTAGAAACACAATTCTGGAATACAATTCAAAGACCAGAGACTTTGACCTGCGAAAACTCTGGTTACAATACAAGTTTATGTCCTTCAGATGATGAAAGAGGAATTTACTCAGCTTATTTAGCTGTAAACGCTAATAAGCGTGAATTTTTTAGAAAAAATGGCCATGTGGCCTTCGTATTTTTATCTGATGAAGACGTGAGGGGTGAGGGCTTAAACAATCATCCTTATAGACACCCGGAAGCATTAGACTACCCTGAAAATTTGATTCAAGTTGTTAAAATAAGATTAGGAAACAACACTGATATGAGTGCTCATGCAATAGTTACGGATACTGGATCATGCAGAATACAGCAGATGGCTCAGGGTGGAAACGCAAACATCCATGGTGTTATAGGCCAGTTTTATATGAATATGGCCAACCCATCATCTCCATCAAATATTGGAGGAGGCGTTCAGTCGCTGTCAGATTTTGCTGGAGGTCAGCTTGTTCAAGGTGTTGTAGGTAGCATTTGTGCTAACAGCTACGTAGCTGAACTTGGAAGCATTAAAGATGTGCTTTCTAAAACTAAAAAAACTGAAAGACTTAGATGCCCTTTGTTTGAAAAAGATGATTTGAGAGTGCGCGTTAGTGGTGAATACACTTGGACTCTAAATGAAAACTTGGATGAAATTACGTTTAGTCCAGCGCTTAAACCTGGAGATTCTTTTAAACTTGATTACGAATGTCCTTAAAAGAGCAGTTTTGTACTTAGATTTGGATCTAAGCTGCTTGGTTACTACTGTTGTCATCCGCTACGTTGGATGAATTTAGCATATAGCCTTTACCATAAATATTGATCAGTGAATTAGACAAAGCAGGGATGAGCTTTTTTAATTTTGATATATGCGCATCAATAGATCTGTGTGAAATGGTGCTGTCTTCCCAAATATGTTCTTGTAGCCACTCCCTAGACAAAAGTTCATCTGTCTTTGAAATAAAGGACAAGAGAAGTTTGAATTGAGTTGGCGTAGTTCTAATAGACTGCCCTTGGTAATGAACAAGATAATCTTTAGGGAAAACCTCTATGTCGCCAAGTTTAATCCGGGCTCTAGTATTAGACCTGTTAGGATTAGCTCTTTGCTCCACCTGACTGGTTCTGTCTAGACGCTTTTTAAGGGCAAAGCATGATAAAATAAGTTGTTGGGGGGGGGCGCTCCTGCCTATAAACAAGTCACAGTTGCTTCTGAATGTAGACTCTATATTGCTTCTTGTATCATTACCAATACTTACAATACCTACATTATAGCCAAATGACTTTCTTAATGAATGAGCAGAGGATGCAAGTGGTGATTCAATGTCTAATATAACAAGCTTAACATCGGCTTCTCTAATTAAAAAGAAAGCGACTTGCTCAGAGTTGGCTCTTTGAATGTCAAAGTGCTTTTCCAATTCAAGACTAGACTCACTTAAAAAGTGATTATTATAAGAAATTATTAAGACTTTAACTTTGTCATCCCACATCATTAATTTTATCGACAGTATTCATAAAATAATTAAGCTGTATAATATTAGATAAGGTCTAGAAAAACTATGAACAGTCATAATCAGCTATATAAAAAGATCAAAAAGTTTCCCAACTACGGCACTGTGGTCGTTCAGACTGATTCAGAAAGTTTATTGATAAAAGATCTTTTGTTTGAAAGCGGTCGTAAAGTTGTCTCAGATCGAGACGTATTCACTCTAGACTACGAACTCACTAGACATATGAGCCAAAGTAAAGGCCTCAGAGTGTTAAGTGATCAGCTCTACCCCTTTCTTTTTGATCAAGGAGCTGAGAGAGATTCTGTTCTCGGGGCAATGGATTTTATTAAAAATTTTCCAGATCCTTTTGTTGAGCCGGAACTGGCCAGTGTGATTGTTGAATTCTTAGAGCAAGAAGAATCGACTCAAAACTTATTAAAAACATTTAAAGAGTCGTTAGCTTTGGCGTCTAAAAGTCAGGAATTTTCTTCTGTACCGAGAGCCTTTGCCAATCTTTATTTAAATGAACTTGAATTTTCTGAAGACACTTTTTTTTTAAGCAGCTTATTAGACTCATTGCCTTTTGGTTTTGCAGATAGATTTTTAGACAGATCAATTCAAGTTTCTGCGTATAAGACGGAGTGGAGAGACCAGGTCGAGCTTTATGAACTTCACAAAGACAATTCAAATATTACATTTCAGAACTATGATCACCAGTTAGAAGAGGTGCGGGCAGTGCTAAGGCTTCTAAAAGACAAGCCTAAAGAACAAAATATATTGGTGCTGTTTCCAAAAAACAGAGGTTATGAAAAACTCTTCTACTTATATCAGAGAGAGTTTTTTGATGATCAGGTTTTTTCTTTATATGAAAAAGAGGAGCAAACGTTAGACCGCGTTCTTTTAAAAATTTCTAAAGAGGTCCTGTCGTTTCACACTCACTACGACTTAGTTGATCTTAAAAACAAAAATAAAGTTTTAGTATCAGAAAGCAATACTAAAAAATACAGTTTACCGGACTTAGTAAATGAATTTTTTGATGATGACTTTACAGAACTAGATTTAAATATTGTATCAGAAGCCCTGATTCAATTGGGGCCTGAAAGGTCTCTACCGCTATTAGACTGGAAAAAAGTATTCGAACAGGAAAAAACCAGGTTAAACAGAAAGCATGACAAATTTCAAACTAAGCTCAACATCCATGATTATGAGCATGTTTCAGCGACAGAAACAGATGAGGTGTGTGTGCTAGGCTGGTCGGATTCACTTTTTAGAAAAACAGGGGATAGAATCTTTTCTAACTCATTAATGTCTAAGTTAGAAATCAACTTAGGATTGTTTTTGCCGAGTTTGGCTAAATCTGAAGCCACAATGCTCTTCAACAATCCAATAATGAACAACCCTGTTGTTAAAAAGAACATCAGCTTCTCTGCTCAGTCCTTTCTTGGAGGCTCTAACAAGCCTGGTGTTTTTAAAATTTTAATGGAGGAGCAGACAAAGCAAGCTGTTTCACAAACGTCCCGTATATTTGAAGAAAAAAGGCTGTTGCTCTCAAGGCAAAAAGCTAAACTGAAAATAAAAAACCTTTCAGCCTCTAGTTTACAAAGGTATGAAGAGTGTCCCTATAAATTTTATCTAGAAAAGGTTATTGGCTTAAAAAAAGAAGATGATGAAGATTACTTTTTGTCAGCCAAGCAAGAGGGAAGTCTAATGCACAAGGTCTTAGAGGATCTTGATCAAGAAAGCATGACCAAGGAAAATTTGAGCGCCAAGCTTAGAGAACTTGTTTTAGTAGAAGACACGGACTTTAACACTTTTAGAGAGGGAGCAATAAAAGACCTTTCAAGACGTATGTGGCTGATCATAAATGACGAGAAAAAGCATCTTTTAGAAAGTAGAATACTAAAGACTTTAACAGAAAAATTTTTTCGTTTTGACGTTGATCTTGAAAGTCGATCTTTTGTAAAAGATTCTGGTGATTTTTCTATCAAAGGTTTAGTGGATAGAGTTGATATAGACAAAGATCAAAAAGCTCTGGTTTATGATTACAAAAGGGGAGAGTCGGGCACTCACTCCCTAGCCGCTTACAGAGGGACTAAATTAGCTCCACAACTTTTTTTATATTGTTTAGCTGCTGACCAAGGGTTGCTTGGTGATTTTGAAGAATTTGTTGGTTTTCAATACATCAATCTAAGTCTTTATAAGAGACAAAAAGGTTTTGTCATAAAAAAAGAAGCAGATAAAATTGCAAAAGAAATCCCCCCAAGGTCTGCTGTTGATATAGAAAAGTATCAAGAAAAAATGGATATGTTTTTAGAAAAGCTTTGGGATGTGCTCGACCGTATCAAATCGGGTGATTTTGAGGCGAATCCTAACCCTGCATACTCCGGACAATGTGCTACATGCACGTGGTTGGGTGTCTGTAAGAAGTCTGAGACCTTTATATGAATAAAATTGTACGAGCAACTGCTGGAGCCGGAAAAACAACAGGTCTTTTAGAGGCTGTTTACGAGACTTATAAAAAATCTTTTTTAAGCTCGGGTGTCTATCCAAAGATTTTGCTCTCTACGTTTACTGTTAAAGCTGCAAACGAGTTGACTGAGAGATTGACAAAAAAAGCCATTGAAGAAAAAGATTCTCAATTTTTAAATTTTGTATCATCTGGATTTTTAGAGGTGGGTACGCTTCACTCAGTTTTTTTAAAATTATATGAAAACCTTAATGCTGGTGGGGCTCAAGAAAATAAAAAATTTATTTCTTCGTCTGTTAAAAAAAAAATTGGCCGTTCATATTTTCACGAAGTTTTGAAAGAAGAGGGTTTAGAGGATTCTTTAAAAGAATTACGAGAGGAAACTGATGTATTGGACTTCTTCTGGCATCTTTATTCGTATTCTTATAAGGACATTTTAGCGCCGAGGGTAAGCCTTTTAAAATCTGCTGTTCAAGAAGAGGCCTGTCTATACTTAAAAGCTCTGAATTTGGAATCAGCTGTAGACATAAGTGGATTGTTTCAAAGCATTAAACTTGTAGACCTTGTAGATATTGTTGAGGCCGCTGCAGACGCAGCTCTTAAAAAAAAGAAACCTTATAAAGATTTGATTAAGTTTTGTATGAACCCTAAAAATCAAAGTGAGTTTTTAGAACTTTATGCTAAAAAAAATATGCGTTCGATTTCTTTATATAAAAAATGGAAAGTTAAAGTTGATCTCTATTTTGAACAATTAGGTGCTTTTGATATTAGTGACGTTGAAGTTAAGCTTTTGAACGCATTAAGATCTTCGGACTTTACTGAAAAAATATGGGACTTTTGTTTTTTTGATGAATATCAAGATACAAGTCCAATTCAAAAAGACATTCTAGATCTGATTGCAAAAAGCTCAGTTAATTATTTTGTGGGCGATCCATTCCAAAGCATTTATTTTTTTAGGGGAGCGAGAAAAGGGATTTTTTTAAGTGAGTTTGATATTATTGAGAAAACGGGCGGGATAACTGAATACAGATTGAACAACTATAGGTCGGCTAAGGGCGTTGTTGATTTTTCTAATGGGTTGATAAGCCATCTTGTTCCAGATTTTATGAAGATGGCAGCTTTTCATGAAAATATTGCAGGTAAGGTGTCAGTGGTGCATTTTGAGGAAGGGGCACTGCAAGATGAGTTAGAATTTGTATCTGAAAAGATTAAGAAAAATGACTACAGTGAAAAATCAGCTGTTGTTTTGTGCCGCTCCGTTAAAGAGCTTCTTCTGCTCGCGAGACTCTTAAAGTCTAAGACTGTAAATTTCAAACTGTCATTGTCTAAAGGTTTTGAGTCCTCACTAGAGACAATTGAACTTTCAAATCTCCTTAGATTTATAGTCAATATTGAGGATGACGAGAGTTTTTTAACTTTACTTTTTTCAAACTGGGTTGAAGCAGAGGATACGGCAATTCAGCAAGCAGTTGAAAAACAAAAAGATGAAGGCCTGTCACTGTGGTCTTACTTTAAAGATAATGATGGTCTCAAAGAGCTTGCTAGACTTATCAAAAATCTAAAAATCATGAATATGAGCAATGCAGTTATTGATTTTATAGGAGAATCTGGGTTTTTAGACTTTACTGACGGATTGGATCCCAGTGGTGTAAGAGAGAAAAACATAGTTAAATTTTTAGGAGCACTGATTGCAGAAGAAGCCAAGGAGGATTTTAACGTTCTTGGTTTTTGTGATGACATCTTAAAAGGTTATTACAGATTTGAAAGTGAGGACCTGAGTTCTGAAGCTGGGGTGACCTTGATGACTGTCCACGGATCTAAAGGGCTGCAGTTCGATGACGTATTTTTGATCAGCACCAATAAACCTCAAAGGGGTGGTGGTAAAGGCTTTTATTTTGATTTAGATGAGCATTATTTTGGTCTTAAAGTTAAAGAGGCTGAATCTGCAAAATATGAGCACAGTCTTTTTATCGAAAAAATGATAGAGAAAGAAAAACTTGAGACATCGGATGAGCGTAAAAGACTACTTTACGTTGCGATGACCAGAGCAAAGCAAAACCTTACTATTGTTGGATCTAAAAAAATTGCCAAAGACTCTAAAGATCCATCTTGGATGAGTTCGACTATAAAATTTTTAGAAAAAAATAAACAGATTGAGTTTCTTGAGGTGAAGGAGCCAATTTCTAAAAATCATCAAACTGAAGCCAGAGCAGACTTTATAGAGCGTGGTTTTCTTAAAAACACTGAGACGTTAAGTTTTTCTGAAAAAGCTTTTCAAGGTGTGACTCAAAACCTTCACGAACAAGAGGGGCGGACTGCAGTAAAAAGAGACCTGGTATTTTTTTCAGGTGCTATTGCTGAAGGGGTTTTGTTTCATGAGTTGATTGAAAAGGCTAAATCTCTAGAGGACGCAAAAAGACTTGTGCCTTTTTTCTACGGTGAAGCTGCTCGTTCAACTCACTTTGAGGCTTTAGACTACCTTTTTTCCCAAAGAGAATTTCCTTTTGATGAAATTTTTGAAAAAGGATTTCGAGAATGGGGTTTTGACACTTCTGGCGAGCAAAAAAAATCTGGCAAAATTGATATTTGGGCTCACTTAGGTGATACGATTTGGATTGTGGATTACAAGACGGGGTCCATCGACAATTTAGAAAAAGGCTTTGAGCAGCTGTTTGCTTACAAGGATGTTTTGCAAAACTTTAGTTCAGAAAAAGATTTGAGCTTTAAGACAGTGCTTGTTTTCCCTTATAAAAAGAAAGTTTTTATAAGGGATTAAAGGTGTTGATAAGGTTCGAACTTTTAGTATTTAAAAGAGGCCATTCCTTCGGGTCCCATGAGCACAACTTCAAAAGGTGTGGTTTCAAGTAGGCTGGTGGACACCGGAAAGGTCACTTTATAAGGCTTACCCCAATGCTCTATATTAGGATAAAAAACCTTGGTGTGGTCAGATATGTTATCTTCATATTTAATGACCCCTTCATATTCGCTACTACTCGTTTTAATGATCATTTTCCAGTCTGAAGCTTTCTGGTCAAGTTTGTTGCGCTTTGAGTTTGGTGAGTAGAAGGATAGAAAGAACTGTGATTCTTGGGCTAAACCTGTTTGGATTTCTGCAAGTTTTTCTTCTGCTTTTTTTTCGGTCCAGTTTTTGTATTGGCTTTTAAGTTTGATTTGATTGGTTTTGATTTTTGAATTTAAAAAGATGAGATGGGATTGAAAGCTCATGTGCAAGCCCACGTATTCTTTGTGAGTTCTTGTCTGTTGGTTTAAAAGACTCAGATTTTGTTTTTGACTCAGGGGCTGCCATTTTTCAGAGAGCTTTGAATTTATAGGGCTGTGGTGACAAGCCCAAACAGAAAGACAAATAAGAGTTAGAATTGAAGATTTAAATATTTTCATTTAGAAACCTCTTGATCGCTTCGGTAGCAGATTTTTTCTCAATGTCATTTAACACTTCATGGCCAGATTTTTCAAAGAAAAGAAAATCTGAGCTGTCTTTAAGATAGTTTTCACTTTTTACAGGCGCACAAACGCTGTCATTAGGCGAGAGCAAGGTTAGAGTAGGGTGAGTTTGTTCTCTATAGTACAGGCTGTTCATAAGTTTAAGCATGCCCAGATAAAGTCTAGGTGAAATGCTTTGATGTCTAAGGGGGTCTTTTTGAAAAACCTCCAGATAAACTGGATCAGAAGCCAGCTGTGAAGGTTTGATTTCATTTCCTAGAGTCACTCTAGGCGCAAGCTTGGTTAAAAGCTCAGCACCAATGGATTTCCATCTTGGTGGTGTGAAGTTCAGTGCAACACAGGGGTTGGAGAAGATTGTTCCTGAAATTTTTGAAACATCAATAAGGCCCTTTAGTTCACAGTAGAGTTGAATCAAGCCACCCAAGGAATGACTGAGTAAAAACAAAGAGTCCGTACTGTTTTCGTGCTTGCAAATTTCTACAGCTGTTGCAAAATCTTCAGTCATCCAGCTGATGTCGCCAACATAACCACGTTGGCCACTGGATTTTCCATGTCCAACCATATCCCAAGCGCAAACTTTGATGGGAAGAGAGGAGCAGAGCTCATTAGCCAATTCTTTGTAAGCGTCTGAATGCTCACCTTGCCCATGCGTGATGAGAAGACTTGCCTTAGTTTTAGATGAAGAAGGTTCATAAGTTTGAAAGTAGAGCTCTCGGCTGCCATCTTTACTTTTGAAAAACTTAGTTTTGTTTAAAACGGTTTCGCTCATATGAAGTTTCCTTTTAGAGATTTCTGGTAAGTGCTGATGTTTTTAAGAGAGGCTCTTTTGAAAGGCTACCTTTATAAACTTGAGTTGTGAATAGGTCAGAACTCACTTCGGGGTGGTCTTCAAGAAAATGACAGCCGCGACTTTCTTTTCTAGTGAGAGCAGACTGGATGCAGGCTTTAGAGAAAAAGACTATATTGATGAGTTCCGTAGCATCTCGGTCCAGCTGCTCAAGTTTCAAATTGCTTAAGAGTTTTTCTATATGGCTTATTTTTTCAAGAGCGTATTTGAGTCTTAGTTCAGAGCGCTGAATGCCAACATAGTTCCACATTAAGTTTCGAACTTCTTCCCACAAAGCGTTGACTAAAAAAGGCTCAAGATCGTCAATTGTTTCGTTCGGCTCTTGATAAGATTTATCGAATTTTATTTGAACACCTGATTTTGAAGAGGTGATGGTTTCGGCGCAAAATGATGCCGTTGCTAAGCATTCCAGCAGCGAATTTGAAGCGAGTCTGTTGGCTCCATGAAGCCCCGTATAGCCGCATTCACCAACTGCGAATAGATTTGTCACATCTGTGGACACAAGATCTACTTTGGTGTTGATGCCCCCACAAGTGTAATGGGCCGCGGGCACTACAGGTATAGTAGTTTGATCAAGCTTATATCCAAGGGCCGCACACTTTTTATAAATTGTTGGAAAGCGTTTTTGTAAATAAGCTTCGCTGTGATGAGTGATGTCTAAGTAAACACAGTCTTTGCCTCTAGACTTAATGTTGTGTTCGATGGCCCTGCTTACAATGTCTCTAGGGGCGAGTTCGCCATCTTTATGAAAATCAAAAACAAAGCGGTGTCCGCTGTCATCGATGAGCTTAGCGCCCTCGCCTCTTAAAGCCTCTGAAATAAGAAAATTTCGGGCTGCCGAATGAAATAGACAGGTTGGGTGGAACTGAATCATTTCTAGATTTTTAAGTTTGGCACCTAAATCATGAGCAAGTTTGAAGCCGTCACCAGTCGCACCTTCCCAATTGGAAGTGTAAAGAAAAGACTTTCCAGCTCCCCCTGTGGCTAAAACCAGATGTGAACATTTAAGACTTGTTGTGTTCCTGGTAACAATATCCAAAAGTTTGAGGGTGAATTTACCATTTTTTTGCTGAGCGTGTTGTACAAGGCTATTTGGTAGAAACTCACAAAAAAGTGAAAGCTCAGGATCGTTTTGAAGTCTGCCCAGCACGAATTCATGTAAAGCTCTTCCAGTTTGATCGTCCACATGAAGAATGCGTCTTTGTTTGTGGCCGCCTTCTTTACCAAGACTAACGTTTAGACCTTTTTTATCAAAAAGCATGCCTGCATTTATGAGTTTAAGGATGAGGTCTGGACCTGCACTGATGATACGTCTAACTGCAAACTCTACACAAAGACCGCCGCCTGCAGCCAGGGTGTCTTTTAAATGCTTTTCTACAGAGTCTGTACGCGAGACCGCCGCCGCCACACCGCCTTGAGCCCACCAGGTGTTCGTTTGAATCAAAGGCCCCTTAGATATGACTAAGCTAGACTGACCTTTAGCTGCAAGTTCATATGCGGTCATTAAGCCAGAAAGTCCTGAACCTATAATCACAACTTGGGAGGAATTTTCACGCATAAGATCTACAATACACGCACTTTAAGGTTGTAATGTCATCTCAAATCCTTGCGTCAGTGACGGTTTGGTCGTTATGATAAGAGCCAGGAATGTGGAGGCTAAAATGGCTAAAAAGTTAATCATTTTGACATTGGGAACAGTTTTGATGAGCTCGGCATGGATGGGAATCGTGTCAGCTGTCAAAAGCTCTCAAGATGCAGCCTACAAAGAAAGTCTTCCGCTGAAATTTTCTGTTGTTCAGTCCAAATGGGCGAGGTTGCTAAACTTTGACCCTGTAAAAAGTGGAAAAGTCATGAAGCCTGCCGCGTTTGTTTTCACATTAGATGCAATGGAGTTGAAACTTTTAGACTTTCAAAGTCCCGCTGGGATGATAAGAAGTGACCTAAGTGACTTTAAAACAGCCTATCTAGACGCTGGTAAAAAATCTCCATTCTTTTCAGTAAACGCTCAAGATGGCAGGCACTTGGTGAGAGCTGTCCGTGATGGTGATAAAATTAAGCTGATAGGTTACAGCTTAGATTCAGTTTTGAACTTTTTGGGCGCAAGACTTGAAGACAGCGAGTGGTTTTTGATGGATTCAAAAAATAGAATTCTGGCAGCCCATCAGGGAGCTTACGTTGGTCAGCCTTATAAATTTGATGGAACAACACAAAAGTTTAAGTTTGAACAGAATAAACATAGATTTACCTTTGCTATTCAGAAGCCAAAAGGTGCAAGCTTAGCAATGGTTAATTTTTTAGGAGTGTTGGGAATCTTTTTAATTGCAGGAGCATTGTTTATTTACAAAGATGACTCTGAAGAAGTAGATGCCACTACTATAGTTGCAGCTCCAGCACTTAAAACAAATACAGCAGGCGAGTCTTTAAAAGACAATCTTGGGTTAGACAAAAGCGTCAGCATTCAAGAAAAAGATTTTAATGTGGACGGGGTTTTAGACAAAGGGCTTGAGAGCGGAGTTGAAGACATCCAGATGGTTAATCTTCAAGATAAGACTGGTGCCGGAGAGGCCAATTCTCAAGAGGCCGCAAGGTTGGATTATACAGAGTTTTTAATAGACAATCCCGTTCTAAGACCTGGTAACATTAAGCAGCCAGCGCGGTCTGTAGTTCAAGTAAATACTCAAGCCAAAGCAGCACTTACGGAACAGTCTTTAGAAATGCCTGTTAAAGAGGTCAGGCAGGATGATTGGGTTAAGATGGCTGAAGAGTTGAGCGCCAATATCGATAAATTCACAAAATCAATTGAAGAAGACAAAATCGAAAAGAAATCTACAAAAGAAGCTTAAGTCTTCTGAAGTGAAAATCTAAAAGAGGTTTTTTTGAAATTAACTATAGGTCTGCTTTCTGAAGCTAAACATCAGACATTGGGGACGTTTTTACTACACTTGGACTGTAATGTTATAAGTTCTAAGGATCTCACTGAGTTTTTTTCATCGGCAGTGTCTAAGACGTCTCATGTTTTGTTCTTAGATAAAGATTTTCTAAAAACAGAACAAGATTATCACGCCATGAGAGCATACCTTGCAAGATTGAATTATGCGAAGAGGCCCCGTTTAATCTGCTTGGATGGAGACACCAAAATAACTAAGGTCCCAAATTCGGGTTCAATTTCATCTGCAGATTTTTCTGTAGTTAAAAATGTTTTGGATGAAAGCATTAGGTTGCTTAACAAGAGCGTAGCACGCAGCCAGTCTGAAGCAGACGTGATTGTTTTTGACGATGAAGAAGAAGTTGTAGAGGTCATAGAAGAGGAAGTAACAGATCAAAAAGCAGCTAAACAAATTGAAGCTTTTTTAAATATTAAGAAAGCTAAGTCATTAGATGAACTGGGAATCAATTTGGTTTCTTCGCTTAACAAGATTGTTTTGCCTGGCAGGAAGGGTGTTTATTTTAAATACCTTCCGACATACTGTAGTTTAGTCGCGCTTGGTGGGTTTAATTTTGAGAGTAAAAAAGTGACCGGTGTTGGTCTTAATTTTTCAACCTCTAAAGATTTTGATGCCTCAAAACATTTGCAACAATTAATGTATGTTCCGGCCTTTTTAAAAGTTGTTGAGCGCCTTTTCGAACACACTGATGTCACGGTGCGCACTTTTGATTGTGATCGTGAGTCTAAAGGTGTTGTTGTTTATGAGGATCCTCCCCGAGGCAGTTCGGATATAGATGTTTTGTGCCTTTGTGATTATGCCGAGGCGACACTTAGATCAATCGTCTATAAGCACAAGTATATTCAAAATAAAAGAAACAACGAAAGTACAGGTTGTATTTTAAAAGAAGGTTTTTTTGATCAACTTCAAAATGAAGTTATAAGGGCAAAAAGAGTTTTGCTTCCGGTGACAGTTATGCTTTTTGAATTAGACCACTTCTATGGAATAAAAACAAAATTCAATCAAGAACGTGTAAAAACACTTGTCAAAAGTTTTGCTCGTATTCTGCGAGACAACGTGCGCCATAACGATTTAGTTGGTCAATTAGGTGAGTCCAAATTTGCAGTGCTCTTTCCACATATGTCCACTGAAGACGCTTTGATCAAAGCGCAGAAAATGAATAAGATTATTGGCCAAACTAAGTTTTTTAGCGACATGAAAAAAGGTTTGATTTGTTCGGCCTCTGTAGCCATGGGCACCTATCCAACGCAGGTCACTTCAGCTGATCACTTGATGGTTTCTCTTGAGTCATTGTTGTCACATAAAGAGTCTGCGGGTAGTCTTATGGTTTTAAAACCAAAGCCAGGGTTTGTAAAAGATTTTGAGGAGATGAAATTACCTGACTCGGCTATGAACCGTAAAAGGTCTATTCAAAATGAATCCTAAACTGTGGCTTAATAGAGAAAACTTAATCTACAACCTTCGATATTTAAAAAGACAAACAAGCTCTACATTTGTTTGTCCAATGGTCAAAGCCAATGCCTATGGTGTCGGAGACTCTATGGTTGTATCAACGTTACTTTTGGCTGATGTTAAAAATTTTGGTGTGGCAAGAGTCTTTGAAGCAGAAAAACTTAGAAGAACCTTTCCCAATGATGAATTTGATGTCTTGGTCTTTCATCCTATTGTCAAAAATGAACTGGACTCTTATCTGGAAAATAAAATAACTCCAGTGGTCTCCTCAATTGAAGACCTTAAACTTCTTGCCTCTTTTGATAAGGGTAAATTAAAGGCTTTAAAGCCAATTCATTTGAAATTTGATCTAGGGATGAACAGGTTAGGTTTCTCATTAAACCTTCTTACAGAAGTTAAAGACTTTATCAAAAAACATGATTTTAAATTAGCAGGCGTTTGTGGTCACTTTTCAACGGCAGGTGATTACGGCGTTAATGGCGGCAAAAGCAGCTCTTTATTGAGAGACCTTGTAAAGGCGGCTTCAGAATTAGAAGTCGAAGAGGCAAGAGTGCACGTGCCAAATTCGGAAGCTTTAGTTCGAGACAAGTTTAACGTTGGCATTAGACCTGGAATTTCTCTATATGGGGTCACTAAGTCAGCAGCCGATTTAAAAGGCGCTTTAAAACTCACGGCTCCAGTTATAGCTATTAAAGACTTGGAGGCGGGGGATTCTGTTTCTTATTCGGGCACTTGGACAGCAGAGAGAAGTTCACAAGTGGCAATTTTGCCCATTGGTTATGCAGACGGCTTGCGAAGAAGGCTTTCGAATAGGATAAACTTCAGAATAAAAAATGCAGATTTAAAGCAAGTTGGTGCTATCTGTATGGACTACTGCATGGTTCTTTTAAAAGAAGGACTTGAGGTTAAAAGTGGCGAAGAGCTTGTTCTGTTTGATGAAGATCTAAAAGGGCTTTACCATTGGGCAGAGCTTCTAGAAACGATTCCTTACGAGCTTTTGACAAGTTTAGGGGACCGTATAGAGCGAAGGGTGACTTAGTGTTTTTGTCGTTGTTTCAAAAAAGATTTTTAGATCCTGTTGAAGCAGCTGGCCGCTTTTTTATTTTTTCTCGCTATGCACTCGCCTCAATTTTTCAAAAACCGTTTAGATATGCAGAAATTTTAAAATATATCGATTTTGTTGGTAACCAATCTATTGGAATCATTTTGTTAACGGGGGCTTTTACCGGTCTTGCTCTGACTTTTCAAATCTGGGTTGGGTTTAGTCTTTTAGGCGCAGGCGATTTAGTGGGACCAACTGTAGCTCTGGCCATCACGAGAGAGATTGGGCCCGTGCTGACAGGTTTGGTGATTTCTGCAAGAGCCGGTGGGGCTATGGCTGCTCAACTTGGAACCATGAGAGTTTCAGAGCAGATCGATGCACTTGAAGTGATGGGGATCGAACCTATTCAATATTTGGTGGGGCCAAGAGTTTTAGCCTGTGTACTCGCAACCCCTTTACTCTGTGCGGTTTTTGATTTTATGGCTATGCTGGCCTCTTATCTTTTGAGCGTTCATTTTTTGGGTCTAGATGAGGGAGTTTACTGGGAAAGAATTCAACTTTGGGTTCAGCCGTCTTACGTGATTGAAGGCTTGGTCAAAACAGCGATCTTTGGTTTGTTCTTTGGTTTGTTCTGTACTTTTCGAGGCTTTTACACGACTGGTGGAGCACGAGGTGTTGGTGAGTCCACTAATCGCGGTGTTGTAGTCAGTATGGTGATGGTGATTGTTTTAGATTACTTTGTTTCGAATTTTATTCGTTTTTATTACGTGGTAACTTAATTTATGAGTGCAGCAATAGAGCTTACGAATCTTAAAAAATCTTTTGATGGTGGAAAAGAGTTTGTGCTCAAAGGCATTAACCTCTCAATTCCTAAAGGTTCGATCACTATGATTATAGGGTTTAGTGGAACAGGTAAGTCAGTTTTGATGAAACATATTCTAGGTTTGATGAAGCCAACTGAAGGGCGCGTGCGTGTTTTAGACAAAGAAATAGGAGATATGAGTCGTCATGAACGTCTTAAGTTTAGGGTGAACCTGGGAGTGATGTTCCAATACTCAGCTCTTTTTGATGATATGAATGCCTTGGAAAACGTGATGTTTCCTATGTTCGAGCACAAAAAAAGCATGAGCCAAAATGATATGGAAGGGGTGGCCTCAACTAAGTTGAAACAGGCAGGTTATGAAGAAAAGCATTTTTTTAAACTTCCAGCTGAAATGTCTGGAGGAATGAGAAAAAGAGTAGCTTTAGCAAGGGCACTAGCCCTAGATCCAGAAGTACTGCTTTATGACGAGCCTACGACAGGTTTAGATCCTATTCTTACAGAAATGGTTGATGAGCTAATTTACGACACACACCACTCTAAGAAAGGGCACACCTCGGTTGTGATTTCGCATGATTTACACGCGGCCTTCCGGATAGGTGATTATGTAGTGATGCTTAATGAGGGTAAAGTTTTAAAAGAAGGTAAGCCAGAGGAGTTTTTAAACTCATCGGACCCGTTGGTACAAAAGTTTGTGAACACCGGGGTGAGGAAGAAATAGCATGTTTGAAAAACCAGAATTAAAAGTCGGATTACTTTTTTTAATTAGCTTTGCTTTAGTAGGCTATATGTCAATGAAAGTGGCTAAGGGAGTTGGTGTTTTTACTGCTGAATCAAAACACTCCTTAGTTGTAGACGATGCTTCCGGTATTATTGAAAACACTGCGGTAAAAGTTGCAGGTGTAAAGGTTGGTGTAGTTGAAAGGATAGAGCTAAAAGGAGGCAAGGCCATCTTAACCCTCTCTGTTCGAAAGGGTTTGGGACTTTCAAAATCTACTTACGCAGAATTCAAATCGGATGGAATTCTTGGAAGTAAACACATCGCTTTGGGTGATACAGGAACAACCACAGAAAAACTTAAGTCGGGCGATCAACTTTCAACCGTTCCCAGCGTTGATTCTATGGGAGATGTTATGTCTGAAGTGGGCAAGGTTGCAAAGTCCTTGAATGAAGTTGCGCAAGCAATTAAAGAGGCGACCATAACCGGTACAACTGAGACTCCAATAGGGCGTATCATGAATAATATTGAGACTTTAACTGCTGACTTGGCTGAGGTCTCAACGGTCAACAAAGATAGAATCAGTACTATTATTGAAAGGTTAGAGGGTATCTCAGGTACTCTTGACTCTGTTTTAGGCGAAGGTTCAAAACAAAAAGTTAACGAAGCTTTCGACAATGCTTATGATGGTTTAGCAAAGTTTGACGAATCATTAGAAAATGTCAGATCAATAACAGAAAAAATTGACAGCGGCGAAGGCACTGTGGGCCGTTTAATAAATGATGAAGAGACAATTGATGGCATCAATGAAGTGGTGGACAACCTAAATAATTTATTAGGTGGAGCAAGTAGGCTTAGAACAAGTTTTGACTACCATTCGGAGTATTTGACATCTGATGGAGACATTATTTCCTTTATAGGTGTTAAACTTCAGCCAGGTGCAGACAGGTACTACGAGCTTGCATTAACTCAGGATCCTTTTGGTGTAGATGACACAAGAACCATCAAAAGAACGGGCACAGAGAATGATGATTTTGAAGAGGTCATTACAGATAAAGATAAGATTAGAATCACAGCGCTTTTTGCTAAGAACTTTTATGACTTCACTTTTAAAGGTGGATTGATTCAAAGCACTGGAGGTTTTGGTATCGATTACACAGCTTTAAATAAAAAGCTTAGACTTTCAGCGGAGTTTTTTGATTTTTCTGATGATGCAAATATTAGGATGTTTGCTAGATTCAATGTTTACAATGGACTTTATTTTATTGGTGGGTACAACTCTATCTTGAATGATAATGACGCCATAAGCAGCCCGTTTTTGGGAGCAGGTCTTTATTTAAACAACGACGACTTAGCCACCTTGGCGTCTTTTGCCTTAAGAAGATAGTGAGTTTATACAGTTAGGAGAAGAAGTGAAAAAAATCAAAACGGCTTTGGTGAGTGTTTCTAACAAAAAAAATCTAGATGTTTTGGCTAAGTACTTCAAATCGGAAAATGTTAAAGTCTTTTCAACCGGTGGCACTTATAAAGCTTTGGAAGATTTAGGCGTTTCTGTGGCCAAAGTTTCGGAAAGAACGGGCTTTCCAGAAGTGATGGACGGAAGAGTCAAAACCCTTCATCCTAAAATACATATGGGTCTGCTAGCTAGGGCTGACCACCCCGAGGATGCAGCGGTTCTAGAGTCACACGACATAGAGCCTTTTGATCTCTTGGTTGTGAATCTTTACCCGTTTATTGAAAAGAAAAGCTCAGGCCTTTCCGATGATGAGCTTGTAGAATTTGTTGATGTTGGTGGGCCTTCTATGATTAGGGCGGGGGCTAAAAGTTTTTCAAGGCTTGTGACCTTAATTGATCCTGAGGACTACAGTCTTTTAGAAAGCGGTGATTTTTTAGACCTTGAAGTGAGAAGAATGTTGGCCGGCAAAGCCTTCAAACATATCTGCGAATACGACCAAGAAGTCTATTCATGGCTGCTCAAGTCGGACGGTGATAAAAAATCTAAAGAACTTAGGTACGGAGAAAATCCTCATCAAAAAGCTAAATGGACATTTGATATACAGATGCCAGGTGTTCATCAAGCAAGTATTCTTCAAGGCAAAGAGCTTTCTTTTAACAATTTAGTTGATGTGACTGCTGCTGTAGAAAGTCTGGCACTTTTTGAACGGCCAACAGTTGTAAGTGTTAAGCACAACAACCCTTGTGGTATTGGCAGTGGAAAAACAATTGATGAAGCTTTAAAGGTGTCTCTAAAGGCTGATCCAATGAGCGTTTTTGGTGGCGTGGTTGCGATGAACAAAACATTAAGTCTTGAATGCGCTAAGAACATAGTAGATTTATTTTTAGAGTGTGTGATTGCACCTGAAATCAGTTCTGAAGCTAAAAAGGTTTTGAGTGCAAAGAAAAATTTACGCGTTTTAGAGTGGAAGGCATTAGATAATGGCTTTAGGCCGTTTGAGGATTTTAAGCGGGTCAGCGGCGGGCAAGTGACTCAAGTCGCAGATTTTGTAGAATCATCGTTTGATTCATGGATTAAAATGTCCGGAGATGACCCAGATGAAAAAACCAAAGAAGCCCTTGAATTTTCATGGAGAACCGTTGCACGCCTTAAGAGCAACGCAATTTCTGTCTGTGGTTTTAATCAAAGCTTAGGTTTGGGAATGGGTCAGGTGAACAGAGTTGATGCAGTTGAGTCAGCATTAAGGCGCTGGAAAACTTTTCATCCTACCTATGAGGGACCTGTTGTTTTAGCAAGTGATGCCTTTTTCCCTTTCCCTGACTCAATTGAGCTTATTGCTAAAGCAGGTATAAAATGGGTTGTTCAACCCGGTGGATCAATCAAAGATAAGGATGTAGTGAGCAAAGCTGAGGAATTGGGCGTGAGTATGTTCTTTACTGGCAAAAGACACTTTCTTCACTAAGTCCTTCACGGACTAAGCCTCTAAGAAAAGTCTGCTCTGACTTTTTAGTTGTAAAAACCTTTAAGTCCTAGTGAAATTGACTGTTTAGAGCTAGGCTAATTAAAGTGGAAGATGATAAAAATGCAAGAGACTGGAAAAATATGGATGGTAAGAATAGGCGACCACGTCAGGGGTCCCTACGAAACTGAAACTATAAAAAGTCTAATTCTGTCACATAAAATTTCTGAAATAGATGAAATTGCACTTCCCTGTAAAAGTTGGACTTACGTTAGAGACCGCAAAGACTTTGCTGTAACTTTAGCAAGCTTGAAGTCTTCATCTTTTACAAAGCCAAATAAAGACTCACTTACGAGCAGCTATACGGGAACTGAAGATATGGGTGAATTCACTCCATCCAGTGACAGAACAGATGAGTTGACCTCTGCAAATGCCATGGACACCCGCACTACTCCGCTTTCAGATTTTCAAAATTTAGAGTTGGAGAACCGTCCTCTAGATGTGGACAAGTTAAAATCATCTGCATACATGCCGAACATTTCTGACCCTAAGAGATCAGGTTCAAAAATTCTTATCACAACAGTTTTAATTTTTGCTATTTTAGGTGGTGGGTACTTCTACATGACTAAGAAGTTAAACTACGATCCAATAGCAATGTTGACGATGGACTACACTGAAAAGTTCACAATGAGTTGGGAGTCTGGTGATTACGCTGAAGCCCTAAAGAATCTCAAGGCTCAAAAGTCTTTAATCAAAAAACACAGATTAAAGTATGTGGCTTTACTTATTTTAAAAGGAAATGATTTTGACAGCTTAAGTGTAGCTTTAAAGCAAGTAGAGGACAAAAGCTCTGCTGATTGGAAAAACCTTAAGGGGCTTATTGAATTTAACCGCGGGCAGTTTGATTCTGCTGAAAGCCTTTTCTTGAGTGCTCTAGAGCAAAACGCAGCCTACGTCCCTGCTTTAGTTAATTTAGGCCTTTTAAAAAGAAACAGTCAGGACTGGGAAGGTGCTAGATTTTATTTTGAATCAGCTTATTCAAGTTCATCTGATCTCACTGGCCAAGAAGAAATTGCATTTTACTTAGTAGAGTCATGGCTTAATCAGATTATGAAAAAAGACGGCCTGACTCAAATTGAAGAGGTCAGGGCATTTCTTAAAAATCGCCTTATCGGGAAATCAACTTTTTCTCATGAGCTACAAATGATTGATATTTGGATCAACACCCTCAAAGGAAGTTGGGATGAAAGTGAAGACACAATTCTCAAAAAATTTGTTGATTTAGATCCTTTTATTACATTAGAAAGAAAGAGAAGCCCTTATTTTCACCGCTTGAAAGAAGGTGGATTCAGCTACATTTGTGAGGATTTTTCCAAAAACTTAAGTTCAGAAAAATTTAAGACTTCAGCCGTCGGGCTTTGTTTAACGCTGAACAAAGAATACAATAAATCAATACGTAAGTTGAGCCTGGCTTCAAATGAATTTGAACAAGCACTTCTCAGTTTCGTATATAGACTAACAGGTGATAACTTAAAAGCTGATGAATCATTAGTTTTAGCACTGGAGCAGTCTGAAAACCAAAGTATTGTTAAGTTTTTTCTGCAGGCTAGATTTTGTTTTGATAAAGGTGATATGAAGTGCTCCGCAGAGTACTGGAAAAAGGCTCTCGATTTTGATCAAGAGGCATTCACTGCTCATACGGGTCTTGCTCGTGCCTATTACGAAGTGGAAGATATGCTGAGGGCGCGTACATTTATGGACAGAGCCGAAATTTTTACAAGCTCTTACGGTCCGCTTATTGAGCTGCAACTCTTAATGAAAGAAAATTCAAAGTAGGTTTCAGTGTTTTCATTATTAAAAGCTTACAAAGAAAAAGACCCCTCAGTAAAAAGCTATTTAGAGATTTTGCTTTTGCTGCCAGGTCCAAAAGCTATTTTTTTTCACATGATAGGGCACTTTTTTTATAAAATAAGACTTTATTTTATAGCAAGATTGATTTCTGAATTCTCAAGGTTTCTCACGGGCATTGAAATTCACCCTGGTGCAAAGATAGGAAAAAACCTTGTGATTGATCATGGTTTAGGTGTGGTTATTGGTGAAACTTCAGTTATAGGGTCTGATTGTTTAATCTACCATGGTGTCACACTTGGTGGTGTAGCGGCGGACCCAAGTGGCAGAAGGCATCCAATGCTTGGAAGTAGAGTAACTGTAGGCGCGGGTGCAAAAATACTAGGTGCAATTAATCTAGGTGATGATGTTAAAGTTGGTGCTGGCGCTGTAGTGATCTCGAACTGTCCAGCGGGTGTGACCATGGTTGGAATGCCAGCAAAAATTAAATCATAATAAAATTAATCTGGATAAACCATACATATAAAATTTTCTTTTTTGAGATGCGAAACTTCTTTCAAAACTTCTTTTGGACTGCCATAAGCGATAAGTTCATCTTCACAAGTTAGATTTATACCGACAGTGCAATGGGATTTGGGCTGGTGAGTGTTCAAGTCTTCAAAGGTTTTGATCAGTCTGTAGGGCGTGTCTAAGATCAGACAGGGTTCTGAATCAGAACTTTTAAATAGATTTTTAAAGAAGTCCTTTCTCTCTTGATTGTCTCTTGGTGGAAAGCCAAGAACCCGGAAAGACTCTGTTTTTTTAGTGAGAAAAGGAAAAAGTGCTGTCATCGAGCTTACCCCTGGAAGGGACACAACTGAAATATGGTTTTTTCTGCAAAGTTCAACAAGCTTGAACCCAGGATCAAAAAAACTTGGAGTTCCGCAGTCAGTCACAAGTGGAACATCTTCCTGTTCGCAAAGTGACAAGAGTTCTTGGAGTCCACTTTCATCTGTGTGTTCATTCAGTTCATAAATTTCTTTTTCTCTAGGGTTGATATTCCAGGCTGAGAGGCGGCGTCTTAAAATTTTTGTTTCTTCGCCAATTAGAATTTTGGATTCTTGCAAAACTTTTAAAGCTCTAAGGGTGATGTCGTCTTCGTTTCCAATTGGAGTAGCAACTAATGTAAGTCCCATTTAAAAATCCTTTTGAATTTTATTTTTTATTTTCAAGCTCAAAGTTTTTTATAAAGTTGTTCGTATTGAAAAGCATTTAAGCTTGCCCACTCAGGTTGAGGCTTAGAGCGGCTAGAGTGTGTGCTTTCAATGTAAATAATTTTGTAATTTTCGTGTTCTGGAAAAAGACAGTGGTCTAAAACAGCGGGTTCATTGTCTAAAAAGAAAATTTTTGAATCTTTAAATTCACTAATAAGTTTTTCTAAGGCTTCTCTTTTATAAGGGCCGTCTTTTAAACCTTTTTGAGGTTTGGTGATTAAGTGCATATCTTCTTTAAGTGGAAGGCTCCAGTGCTTTAGCTGAGCAAGACTTCCCGTTCTCATGCGGTGGTTGTCACGGCCGGTAAGGTACCTAATGACGGCGCCCTTTTCTGCCAGTTTTTTGATCCACTGGATTGCATAAGGATAAGGCTTATCTGCATGAAGGTAAGTGCCAGCGAAAAAGTGTTTTCTCCAAAAGCGTATGGCTTCTTTTCCGAGCATTGAATCTGTGCCACCTAAATGCTCTGTGTATGGATCTAGTCCCCAATCATGAGCAGTGAGTTTATGCGATGAATTAAACTTGAGCAGCTCTTCATTGTTTTTCATATGTAAAGAGCGGAAGAGGTCAAAAATAGCCTGGTTTCTGGGACTCACGTTAAAAATCGTAGAATCAAGATCAAAAACAAAAAGCGGTTTTTTTTGTTCATTAAGTGCGTGGTCGAAACTTGAGATCAGGTTGTCCATGAGGTAAATCTATGGCCTTAGAAAGCAACGTGGCAAGTCCTTAGGAGGCATCGGTGGTAAATTTGTTTAAAATGGGTTTTAAAACTCTGACCATTTCTCTTTTAGTTTTGTTATTGGGCTCATGCACAGTAAAAAGAGAGCCTTTAGGTACAGAGTCTAACCCAGTTAAGGTTTTTTTAATCCCGTCTGTTGATGCGCAGATGTTAAAAGACAAAGCTAAGGATTTAAAAAAGGCACTAGAAAAATCTACAGGTTACGCCATTAAACTTTCGGTTCCTTCTAGTTACATTGCTGTGGTGGAGGCTTTCGGAACTAAAAAAGCTGATGTTGCAGTTATGAACACCTTTGGCTATCTGCTGGCAAATAGAAAGTACAATGTTGAAGCTCGTCTTATGGTGACTAGATTTGGACGTGATTCATATAAATCACAAATCATTGTTCATAAAGATTCAGACATCCAAAGTATTAAAGACCTTGAGGGCAAGAAGTTTGCTTTTGTTGATCCTGCTTCAGCATCTGGTCACGTGCTTGCAAAAGATCTTTTGAAGAAAAATAAAATTAAATTAGGGCAGGAAACTTTTGCTCAAAAGCACGATTCAGTTGTCACAATGGTCTATCAAAAACAAGTTGATGCGGGTGCCACTTTCTATTCTCCTCCAACTAAGGATGGCGCTATACAGGACGCAAGACGCTTAGTGAAAACTCAGTTTCCTGATGTGGCAGACAAGGTTAGAATTTTGACTCTTACTGAGCCTATCCCCAATGACCCCATTATATTTAGAGCTGAAATGGAACCGGAGATGAAAGATAAATTGGTGAAAGCATTTGTTGATTACTTAAAAACTCCTGAAGGCGTTAAAACTTTTGAAAATCTTTATTTGGTAGATGGCGTGATTGAGGTCAATGATAGCGTTTACGAGCCAGTTAAAAAACTTTTGGGCGGTTTAGGGCTCAAAGCAGAAAGCATGGTCAATTAAAATGAGCACAGAAACTGCCAAAGAAGTTAAAAGAGAAGTTAAGTTAGAAATAAAAAACTTAGAGAAAACCTACGACAACGGAGTTCAGGCCCTTAAAGGTGTTTCTCAAAAGGTTTACAAAGGCGAATTTTTAGCTGTTATTGGTTTAAGTGGTTCGGGTAAATCTACTTTTTTAAGATGCATAAACAGATTAAACGATCCAACAGCTGGAGAGATTTGGTTTGAAGGTGAGGACATTGCTTTTACCAAAGGATCAAAGGTTTCAATGACGAGATCGAAAATTGCTATGATCTTTCAAAAATTTAATCTGGTTGGACGTCACACTGTTTTATCAAACGTATTGATGGGAAGCCTTGCCCGCACTTCTTTTATCGCAAGTATGTTTGGAGTTTTTTCTAGTGAAGAAAAAGAAAAAGCTCATAAATATTTAGCGCTGGTTGGCCTTTCAGAAAAAGCAGAGATTCGAGCTGATCAGCTCTCTGGCGGACAGCAGCAAAGAGTGGCTATTGCTAGAGCACTTATGCAAGAGCCAGATGTTCTGCTTGCTGATGAGCCGGTTGCAAGTTTAGATCCGGCCTTGTGCCACACGGTCATGGACTATCTTAAAAAAATAAACAGAGATTTGGGAATTACGGTTTTGTGCAATCTGCATCATCTGGACCTAGTTCAAGACTACAGCGACAGAGTCTTAGCGTTAAAAGATGGTTTAAAAGTATTTGAAGGTGAGTCTTCTGAGATTGACGACAAATGGTTTAAAGAAATTTATGGCGAAGAAGCTAGGCGCGTACACTAAAGTTTAAATACTGGAAAACATCATGAATTTTAATTTTAAAAAATACATATTCAACATCACATTAAATGCTTACAGCTTGTCAGTAATTTATTTTTTAGCTTTGTATTTCGCCGGTGCAACTCCTGATGAAGAGACGACTACCAGTGGTTCGTTTATACTCAACACATTTGCTATTTTCTTTGCTTTGGGAACAGCGGCTGAGGTCTTGCTAGGGGTTTTAAAAATTAAAACTTTAGGGGAGCAGCTTTTTGCTAGGCCTGGTGTGCCCATCATTCAGTCCAATGCTTTTTGGAAAACTCAGCTTTATTTTATTTTGCTTCTCACTTTGGTGGCTTCTTTTTTAATGACCAAGGTTTCCATTATTGATCTAATCGATGAGTCTGGTTTTTTAGGTGCGATGAGGCTTTTTAAAGGGATCTTTTCACCTAATTTTGACATTTTACCAAAAGCTATTTTAGCCATCATTGAAACAATCTTTATAGCCTTCTTGGCAACGTTTATAGCGGTGCCTTTTGCTTTCTTTTTATCTTTTGTTGGGGCTAAGAACATTATGAAAGGGCCAGTTGCTTTTAGCATTTACATGGCTCTTAGAACTTTTTTAAACATTGTTAGATCGGTTGAGCCACTTATTTGGGCTATTATCTTTTCTGTTTGGGTGGGGATTGGTCCTTTTGCAGGGATGTTGGCGCTTATGCTTCATTCTATTGCCTCTCTTACAAAACAGTACTCTGAAATTGTGGAGTGTATTTTTGATGGACCAGTTGAAGGCATCAAGGCTACGGGGGCGAGTAGGCTACAGACGATCAGGTACGGTGTGGTTCCACAAATTGTTCTGCCTTATATTTCGTTTACGATTTACAGGTGGGACATCAACGTAAGAATGGCTACGATCATTGGCCTTGTTGGTGGTGGTGGTATCGGTACAATGCTGATCCAGTATCAAGGGCAAGCATTGTGGAGAGAAGTAGGTTGCATTGTTGTTGTGATCGCTGTGGTGGTGTGGTTGCTGGATACAGGCTCTGCTTATATTCGTGAAGCGATTAAATAGGGTGCCAGGTCCTGTCGTGCATTTTTTGGCGTTGCCAAGTGGGCCGTGATTTTAAGAGCTGGTTTAGTAATCTATGGCTATAATTTCCAACTCTCTAGTGCCATTAGGAGTTTGAAGCTCAGCGAAATCTCCGACCCTTTTCCCTATTAAAACCTTAGAAATCGGGGATAAAAAAGAAACTTTATTTTGAGAAATATCAGCTTCATCAACACCTACTATTTGATAATGGCAATAACAATCTTCCAATTCCTTAAATAGTCTTGTTGTTGCTCCAAAATGAACTTCATTTCTTGGCTGTTTGGATAAATCTACGAGTTTTGCAGAGTTGATTCTACTCTCTAGCAAGTGCAATTTAGCATTGATGTGATTTATTTGAATACGGTTAATCTCACTAGATTCTTTTATTAAAATGCTTTTTTCATTTACTAATGAAATTTGCTCTTGCTGCAATTCTTCAAAACCACTTTGTGTAACGTAGTTGACGGTTCCATCTGGTAAGTGCGCCCTTGGTGTTATCAAGGGGATGTCTTCTTGATCACCATCTTTCACAAAGCCTTTGCTCATAAGTACTCCCTATCTGTTTATCATTCGTATGAAAAAAGTATTTAGAATGCAAATTTAAAAAGAGCGGCTACTCCACCTAACACAGCAGTAATGGTCGTTGAGGCTGCGACAATCAGGACACCAAGCTTGTTAACTCCTTTGACTATCTTAACTTCGAAGTTTGATACTTTTGATTGAAGATTGCCGATCTTAAATTCAAACTCAGAGCTCAGTTCAGCTCTTAGCCCAGCCCCTAGTTCTGCCATCTCAGCTTTAATCTCAGATCTTAAACCATCAATTTTAAAACCAAGCCTTTCAATATCTTGTTTAGTGGCAACGTTATCCAGCATAGCTCCCTCAATAACTCTTAAATGTCTCTCAGCCTGATCTCTTGATAAGCCGTTTTCTTCTAAGATCTTCTAAGATCTTAACATACTTTAATTCATTTCTCACCTCATAAGCTCCTATTCTGTTTCAAAATGAGGATGCAAACCTTGTGATATATACACGGTAAAATATAAGGACTTTGGTGTCCGGTCCGCAAAAAATGACAATCTCAACCAACAGCTATAATTAAACTCGACCATTATACATGTCGGAAAAGTGACAGACTTTGAGACAGGGTTAAGTAAGTCAACACTCTCACATCCTACAATTTCGAGCACATATTAGAATGAGTTTCTAAAAAAAATAGTCACTTTTAGAAAGATTATTTTTGAAATGAGAATATGTGAGACGAAAGTAGCCAAAAACGCTTCATACTGAGAGCAATCAACACATACGTTACGTTTTAAGTCATCCAGATCAATTCTAAGGCCGAACACATAGTAGAAACATCTTGGAGAGACTTCTATGAGCGTAGGCAAAAAGAAAAATAACAAAAACTGGTATCTACTTGTCAAAGGTAGAGAATCTGGTCCCTTTGACTATTACCAAGTATTAAAAAAAATCAACAGCGGTGAAGTTTCAAGCTTTGATTTTATTAAAGCTCTTAACCAAGAAAACTGGGGCACTTTAGCGGACCACGAAATTTTTAATGCGGGTTCAATTTCAGCTGAAATGAACAATTTTAACGACATCATTCCACACAGTATTGAAGACGGATTAAGAAGACATCCAAGATCTCCCATTTTGGCTGATGTCTTTGTTAAAAAAGACGGCGTCTTAATTAAGGGCAAGGCCATTGAAGTTGGAAAAGGTGGCATGGGAATTGAAGCGGATGAAAACTTCGGTGATGATGATGGCGTGGTCAGTATCTACTGTAGTCCTATTTCAGAATCAATTGCTTTTAACTGTCATGCCAAGATTGTAAGTAAAGTTCAAATTTCAAAAAATCGTTTTAGATATGGTGTTCAATTTTTGAAAATAAGTCCTAAGGGTGAAATTTTTCTATATAAAATTTTAGATGCCATTGAAAACTTAAAGGAGGCCTCATGAAATCTTTTGTGTTTTCAACTCTGATTGGTTTTTTACTTTTGGCAGGTTGCTCAAAACAAAACTTTCAAACGGTAAATGATGAAAATAGTTTTCTAGCTGCGGCTTCTTACAATGCGAATGTAGATATTTTATGGGTTATAGACAACTCATACGCTACAATGGAAGTTCATCAAAATAGAATTGCTGACAAAATGCAGTCATTTTATGACGGCCTCATTGCCAACAAAACTAACTTTAGGATTGCGGCAACAACAATGGACATGTCTTCTGGAGGAGCTCAAGGGGACCTATTGGGTTCTGTTCCCGTAATTAGCAAGAGCACTCCAAATGCAGTAGCTCGTTTGCAAGAGCTTTTAAAGAGAGGCGGGCAAGGCAACAATTCTGAAATTGGACTGGGAGCGATGAAGCGAGCTTTAGAAAAAGAAGTTTCAAAAGGAACTGCCGCTAGATTTTTGAGAGACGATGCCCTTTTAGTTATTGTATTTGTAACTGACGATAGAGACTTCAGTATTGGAACTCCAAACGATTATAAAAATTTCTTAGATGGTCTAAAGGGTGAGAACACTTTAAAAAATCAAAAATGGATTGCGAATTACATTGGAGTGACGGATCTTAATGATCCTAATTGCAGAACTTATGGTGATTATTCAGCAAAAGGTGATGACTACATCGAGCTAGCCCAAGGTTCAGGTGGTGTGTCGGATAGCATTTGCGACACGGACTTTAGTTCGTACATTGATCAAATCACACTAAGACTAAAGTCTGTTTTAAACAGATATAAGTTAGAGGACATCCCAATACTAGACTCATTAACCGTTTATAAGAATAGGGCTTTGATCCGAAGAGATAGTACGGATGGGTGGATTTATGAAACAGAAACAAACACAGTTGTACTTAACGGTTCAGCAAAACCCGGACCAAACGATGATATTGAAATTAAATTTGAAATTAAAACTAAACTTAAAAATAAAAACTAAATATTAAAAATATTAAATAAATAAGAAGGAGCTAAAAGAATGGAAGGTTTATTAGAAATGATCACAACAAGCGGTATCGCAGGATATTGCATTGTAGGTTTGGCAGTCGTAGCACTTGGTTTAATCATCGACAGAGTGAAGTCTTTGTTTTTTGATTTATCGATTAAGACTGATGAGTTTATTGCACAGGTAAGAAGCCTATTGGTTTCAGGACAAATCGAAGAGGCTGTTACATTTAGTGATGCCAATAGAAAAGCTCCAGTTGCGCACATCGTGAAAGCGATTGTTGAAAGAGCTGACAGAGACGAAGAGTCTATTAGAAAGGGTATGGAGATTTCATTCTCTGAAATTCTTCCTAAGGTGACACAACGTTTAGGTTATTTAGCTATGATTTCAAACGTTGTAACATTGATTGGTCTACTAGGAACAATTACAGGTTTGATTATGGCCTTTGAAGCCGTTGCAAACGCGGATCCAGCTAAAAAAGGTGAGCTTTTGGCATCGGGTATTTCACTTGCCATGAACACAACAGCACTTGGTTTGACTGTGGCGATTCCAGTAATGATGATTTATTCAGTTTTACACGCAAAGCAAAATAAAATTTTAAACGAATGTGTTGAGCAATCATCAAAAATTATGGATCTGTTATCTGGTCGTGTTTATGTTGAAAAGCATAGTACGTCTCATGAAGAAAACAAAAAAGCTGCATAAATAAAAGTTTAGAAAAACAAGAGGTAGATAGTGTTTAACTTAAAAGATTTTATTGAAGAACAAAGCGAAGGCGATACAGACTGGGAGATAGACTTGTCTCCTCTTTTAGCTCTGATGGTGACCTTAATTCCTGTCTTATTGCTACAAACTTCGTTTGCAACACTCCAGATGTTAGAGACTACTCTACCTATTTTATCTGATTCTAAAGTTGAAGAACCAAAAGATAAAAACAAAATTGATTTTAATCTTAAGATTGTAGTTGATAAAACTAACAGTATTAAGTTGATGGTCAATGTTAATGACAAGGTTGTTGACAAGGTTGACTTAAAATCTGACCAGGGAAAATTTGATTTAGTTAATTTTAAGAAAGAATTAGTTAAAATCAAAGAAAAATACCCTAAAGAAGTTAACGCTAAACTGACTCCTTCAGACACAATGTCATATGAGTCAATCGTAACCTTTCTGGATATCTTGAGAAAGCCAGATAAGGGAAGAACGTTTAGATTTATTGATGAAAAAGGTGAAAAACTAGAGTCAGAAGTTCTGTTTCCAAACATTGTGTTTGGCAACATTTCAGAATAATTAAAATAGGAAGTTTAAATGTCTGCAATTAGTGAAGTGATTAAAAAAGCAAAAAAAGACACAGGGTTTGCCCTGCAGCTGACTGCTATGGTGGACATGTTCACTATTATGATTGTCTTTCTCTTAAAGAGTTATGACACGTCTACTCTTGAGGTTAAGAATGTGGACAATTTAGTTTTGCCTGCATCAATCTCAGCCGAAGCTCCTGAAGAGGCACTGTTAATGCTTGTTTCGCAAAAAGGAATTTTCGTAGGTGATAAAAAAGTTGCTGACATAGTCGACGGAAAAGTTGACCTGGCCTTTATTTCTAAAGACGATGAAGATTATATAAAGCCATTGTTTGATGAATTAAATGCTGAAGCTAAAAAAATTGAAGAGATTTCGAAAAGAAACCCTGCTGTAAAGTTTGAAGGACAAATTTTTATGCAGGCAGATAAAGCCTTGAGCTATGCAATTCTTAAAAAGGTTCTCTATACTGCCACAATGGCCGGATATGGTGATCTTAGACTTGCAACCTTGGATGGGAAAAAATAATGACAAAGATGAGCCTTTTCTTAGCCTTAATAGTAACGTTTTCTTTTTCTGCACATGCAAAAAAGGGTGATGTGATTGGTGAACTCAAAACTAATTCTGTTGATGGTAAAGAGGCTCAAGATAAAGTTGTAGCGTCTGAAGTCTTGATTTCACAAACTGAGAAAAAAGCTCTTGGACATCTACATGCTCTTATAAAAAAATACCGTGGCACTAGTATGGAGCCAAACTTAAAGTTCAGACTTGCAGAGCTTTATATGAACCGAGCCAAATCAGCTAGATTTATTCAACAGATTGTAAATGACAATGATGGAGTCACTTCATTTTTACCTTCACAAATTAGATCTTTAAAAGAAAAGAAAATGGTTGAGAAGGCTATTCAACAGTATACAGGAATTGAGAAAAGATTTAAAAGATATCAATCAATCGATGAGGTTTTATTTAACAAAGCTTTTGCATTATTGCAAATTGGTAAAGAAACTGAAGCTGAAAAATCTTTTATCACACTACTTAAAACACAAAAACGATCTAAACTTAGACCCGATGCTTTTTTAGCAGTTGGTGAGATAAATTTTAAAAAGAGAAAATTTAAAAGAGCACTTGCGTTTTTTGCTCAGGTTAAAAAGTATAAAGAATCTAGAGTGTACCCATATGGATTGTACAAAGGTGCTTGGTGTTATTATAACTTAAGTGGTTATAAGCAGGCCATGAGTCAGCTAGAAAAAGTAATTTATTTTGGTGCAAAAGTACAAAGAGAAGGCGGAGATCAAAGGCTTGATTTAAGAGTTGAGGCTTTAACAGATATGGCTCTCTTTTACAGCTCAGTTAGACCTGCAAAAGAAGCTGTGACTTACTTTCAGACACTCTCTGGGGATAAAGACCCGCTTCCTGGTTTGCGTAAACTAGCTCGTATCTATGAAAAGCACGGTAAAGATGTAAAACAGGGCATAGTTTTAACAGACCTAATTAAAGCCTTTCCAGATTCTGAAAAACGCCCATTTTTTCACAGAGATTTAGCTAGAAATCAGAATAGACAAGCTAGATACAAAAGTTCAGTTTCAAATCTCTGGTCTTTTTACAGAACTTGTAAAGCTGAAACTGAAAAAGTTAAAAAGCAAGAAATGGAAGAGCCCTGTGTAGATGGTGTTATAAGTCTTTCTAAAAGGTTAGCGATAAAATGGCTTAAAGTTTTTAAAGAAAACAAAAACAAAGACATTATGGCTGCTGCATCTGAAAACGCTTTTAGAGTGCATCTTGCTGATAGAAAAATAGACGATGAAAATTCAAAAATGAGATTTTTATTTGCAGAACATCTTTTTGATCTGAAAAAATTTGGCGAGTCTTCAGATGAGTATACTAAAGTTGCTGACTCTACTAAAGACAAGGAAAGACACCATAAATCTAGATATGCTGCGATTGTTTCTTTTGACCTTTCTCATGGTTCAAAAATCAAAGGGGAAGCGGTTGCAAAATTTAGAGGGCTCTCTAAATCTTATATGGATGATTTCCCTAAAGGTGAAAAATATCTTGATGTTGGTTTTAAATTAGGACTTTTTGATTATAAGAATAAAAATTATGATCAAGCTTCTCCAATGCTAGCACACTTGGGCGACCAGTTTTCACAAGTTGAAAAAGGGAAAAAAGCTCAGGATCTTTATTTAGATATTTTAAATTCTAAAAAAAGTTATTTAGAAATTCAAAAGTTTGCTAGAAAATGGAAGGTTGGCGAAAAAGACGTTGCGCGACAAACAAATCTTCAGAATATCTTTGAACAGGCTTTCTTTTCTGAGGTGGCGCTGCTTGAGACAAAAAAAGCTTATAAAGATGCTGTTGCAAGATACGTGACTTTTATTAAAGAGAATCCAGATTCAAAGCTTCTACATGAAGCAAGATGGAATAAAATAGCACTGCACTTTAAATTAAAAGAGTATGATAAAACAGCTGAGGGTTATATTGCCTTTAATAAACTACATGCTAAAAACCCTAAAGCCATATCTGGTTTGGTAAAAGCCGTTGAGATATACGAAATGATGGCAGAGCCTGAGCAGGCGTATAAAGTTTCTGAAATCTTAATTGTTTCAGACGTAAAAAACGCTGAAAGATGGAACTATTTATCAGCTAATTATTTGAAAGCTTCAGGACGTTATGAAGAAGCAGCGAAGAAATTTTTTGGAATTTTTATGGCCAAAAACAGTAATGCTGAATTTCGTAAATACTCTAAAGCTGATTTCTTTGATATGAAAGATCAGTTGATGTCTACATCAGTTTGGTATCAAGCCAAAATTAAGGATTTGATGAAATGGACGGCTGCTAGAAAGATTGCTTCAACGGCTACTCGTATATACGGAGAGCATTTATACAGCTCAGGTGACAGTCAAGTTCTTTCAAAATTTGTTACTAATAACAAGTGGAACACTAAGCTAAATAAGGGACAGATTGCAATTTTGCATAAGTATGACGGTGAGAAAAAAGAACGCCAGTATTTTGGCCTTAATATAAGCACCAAGTCTATGGACACTATAGTGCAAGGTATCCAAGCTAAAACAAAAAAAATGGACCAGGTTCAAAACGCTTATCAAAGAGCTTTGGTTGATGATGATCCTAAAGTTGCGATTTCTTCGCTGCTAGGGCTTTCTAGAACTTATCAAAGATTTGTTGATGAGCTTAAAAACTTAGAAGCACCAAAGAGTTTTTCTAAAGAAGAGACTGCGGCACTTAAGTCTGAGCTTAGTAATATCATTATGCCGTTTGAAGAAAAAGCTGCTGAGGCTTTAGATCAAGCGTTAAAGGTTGCTCAGGATGGTAAAATTAAAGATGGATCATTAAAAAAAATTAGGATCTTATTTGATAAAGTAAATTTAGATGAAAAAACTGTATTTCCAATAACATTAAACCTTCCAAAGCCAATTGGACCAAGGGGGTATTAGATGAAAAAGTATACTCTTATTTTTTCTACTTTATTTATTTTTGGCTGTGCCACAGTGCCCAATAGTAAACCCAAAAAAAATGTAGCTCCTAAGTCAAAAAAATCAGGCGAACTTCAGGATGTTAAAAGTGTAGACTCAACATACAGTGAAAACATTGAAACTGTTTCAAACCTTAGAAAGGCAAAGTCTAAAGTTGCGTGTGCTGATCATAATAAAGTAGATAAAGCGAACTGGAGAAATCTTTTAGAGGCTGGCTTTTCTTGTATTCAAGAAAAAAAATGGACAGCTTTAAGCTCCATTGCTGCAAAGTTATCACACAATCACTTAAAGGCTCCATGGGGTCCTTACTATAGAAGTATTGTTGCTGAAAATAGAGGTGACCTTGCGAGAGCACTTTGGATGGCTGATTTAGCTTTGAAAAAATCACCAGATAACGCATTGATTTTATATCAAAAAGCGAGAGTTCTTTGGTTAACAAAACATGAATCAGAATCATACTCTTTGATGAAAGAAGTTGTTAAGAAAGATCCTAAAAACTATGACGCTCTTTTGTTCTTGGGCAATGTTCATTATAGAGACCGTGAGTTTAAAGAGGCGCTTTCTTACTTTAACCAAGTTTTAAAGTTTAACTCAGGAGATGCTGAGTTTAGAGCTGCCCTTGGCGAGTCACTTTTCTTTAGTGGTAAATATAAAGAGAGCGTTAAGCACTATAAAGCGGCATCGGCAAAAATAAAAATCAACGGCTCGCTCTATTATAAAATTGGCCTTGCTTATAAAAATTTAAAAGACTGGGACCTTTCAAAATCTTATCTTGAGAAAGCGATTTCACAAAAAAGAAAAGGCAGAAGCCTGGCTTCTTTAGGTGATTTAAAAATGAGAAAAGACTTAAAAGAGGTTATGACGAATATTGAATCTGCAAAGGGTAAGAAAATAGTTAAGGAGACTAAGTAATGGTAAAATTCATAGTGCTTTCATTAGCTTTAACATTTTCTTTTGTAAGTTTGAATTCTTCATTTGCAAAAAAGAAGAGACAAACGATTGATTTAGAGGGAGCAGATATTGATGGTGAAATTAGAACTCCAACGGGAGATTATGTACTTCAAAAAAGTGGAGTAGACTTTTTGCCTTTGTATGAAAAGAAAAAAGAAATGAATAAAGAAATTAAAAAAACTATACACTTTCTGAGGTAAGCCATGAAAGAGTTATTGATAAAACATGAGATAGATGGACGCGTGATAAACCGCTTTAGGGTTAAACCTGTAAAGAAAGGTATGTTCACTATTGGTTCAAGTAAGAACGCCAACATACGTATATTGGGTGAAAACATTAACCCAATACATGCCGGTTTTGAATTGAGAGATGGCAGATGGCTGGTTATTGACCTTGGAAGTGACACGGGCACTTGGGTGGATAACAACACGGTAATTGAAAGCCTGATTAATAATGAAATAGATGTTAAAATCGGTGATCACTGTTTAAGTGTTGAGCCGGTCGAAGTAATTAAGCATAAAATTTTCCAAGAAGAAAAGAAAATTGACATGCCGGGTGAAGAAGTTGCTGTTTATCAGCAGGTAGCAGTCTTCTTTCAAAACGAACTTTTAGAATCTTACCTTGAGCCGCCACAGAAAAGTCTTAAAGTTCCTTACGGAAAGGATGTTTTAGAGATCAAACCACCAGTAAGTGCTGACTGGGTTGAAAATAAAATGGGCGACTATTTAGTGAAAAACCGTTTGGTGCGCTCTCCTAAATTTAAAAATGAAGAAAAAACTATTTGGTCTTTGTTTCCCAGAGATTTAGCTAGGCCTTTTGGCTATGCTTTTGCTGCAACCTTTGTCTTTTTCTTGGCAATGTACATCATTCCTAAAGCTTTAAATTCAGATCCGGGTGAGATTGAAGACAATAAATATACAAAATTAATTTTTGATCAAAAAGCTATTGAAAAGCAAAAAAAGAAGGTTCAAAAAATAACTAAAAAACTTGAAAAAAAGAAGCCGCTTAAAAGAGTTGCTGTTAAAAAGCCTAAGCGTACTAAAGCTGGTGCAACTATTAAAAACACTAAAAAACAACTGTCTAAGTTGGCCCCTTCTAGAAGTAACAGAAAGATCAATGCCAAAGTTAGTAAAGTGGTTTCTAGCATCAAGGCGTCAGGCCTGAGCTCGCTCGTCAGTAAGGTTTCACAAAGAGCTTCTAAGAATGCCCTTGTTGTTAAATCAAAAGGATTTAAGGCCTCTGAGGACCGTGGTGGAAGAGGATTCGCTTCGATCAACGATGTCAAAAAAGGTGCTAAGCTTGGATCTGCTGCGAAACTTGGTTCGTTCAGAGTTGCCGGTGTCTCGACTAAAGGTGTAGCTGGGGGAAGCTCAGTTTCTTCAAGGTTAGGTGGTCTTTCGGGAACCGGTATAGGTACTGCTTCTGTAGGTTCTATAGAAGAAGAGACCGAAGTCGAGGGTGGACTAACGGCTGATCAAATTGCACGAGTTGTTAAGAAAAACTTAGGTGCGGTGAGGTACTGTTATGAAAGACAACTAGCCGCAAATCCAAATTTGTACGGTAAAATTAAAGTTCAGTTCGTGATTGCACCGACAGGTAAAGTGACGTCTCAGAATATTAAGTCGTCAACAATGAAGAGTGCTTTAGTAGAGGGGTGCATTTTGAGGAAAATTAAAAGATGGGCTTTTCCACTGCCAAAAGGTGGTACAGAAGTGGCCGTGTCATACCCATTTTACTTTAAGTCTACAAAATAAAACAAGGAACGTTGGAGAAACATGATGAAACCAGTATTTAAAACAGCAGCAGCAGTTGTCATTTCAGCGGGCTTAGCCTTTTCGGCTCAAGCGCAGGTAAAGAAAAAGCGTGTTCGCGTAAGAACTAAGGCTCCGGTTACGGCACCTGAAAAAGTTAATGTTGAAAATTTGGAAAAAAGATATTGGGCGCCTAAAGATAAAAAATTTAAAGTTGTTCAAAACCGTTCGTATACAAAAACAAACAAGTTCTTTTTGTCTGCGATGCCTAGCATGATGCTTAACGAAGAGTATTCAAAAGGTTTTGGGATGAACTTTGGACTGGGTTATTTTTTCAACGACAGATGGGGACTTGAGCTTGAATACCAAACAATGAGTCTTGATAGTAATGATCTACAGTCTGAACTTATTGGATTGGGTGGGTTTGGTAACAATGGGAAGACAGAGTCTTATTACGGTATGACTGCAAGGTGGATGCCATTTTATGCAAAAATGAGTTTTTTGGGAACAAGAATTGTTTATTTCGATCTAAGCTTAGGTTTAAGTGTTGGAATGATGAACTATGAGCAGCAGTTTTCACAAGCTGCCCTAGATGCAGATCCAGGAAGGGACAGAGATTCATTAGGAGATCTTCAACAGTCAACAATCGCTTACGGCTTTGATATTTCACAGAGCTTTTATTTGTCTAGAAAATTTTTGTTAAGAGTAGACTATAAGCACAGATTTTACAGCCAGGACTTAATCTCTGGTGGCGGCAGCAACATCGGAACTTCAGAGGGAAGCCGTGCTGAAGACAGCATCTCATTAAATGCGGGGATTACATTTATATTTTAAAAATAAAGATACATCAGGATAAACTATGAAAAACAAATTGGTACGTTTCAGAAAAAAAGCATTGGTAGGAGTCACAACACTTGTGATCTCTATTTCTGCACATGCCTTTGAAGGTCAACGTGAAAACTACGTTGAATTAGGCAATATGAAATCCGAGTCAACTTTTAAAATTGTGGCGCCTTCTCAAATTTCTGATAATTTCGTAATTCCAGTTTACAACAAGCAAGATTATAGGGGACAAGCTCTTGGCCCTGAAAATGCTGCTAAGGCATATAAAGACATTTCCAATCCTAATGCGCCTACGCCAAAAGTTTCTAAAAAACAGGCGAGTAGACTCGCAAAAGCTTTAAGTAGACTCACGGTTTATCCAGTTCCAAGATACAACTTTGGTAAAGAACAGGTTCTTAAAAGAAAAAACTTTGGATGGAATTCGAGCAACTATCAAGCTATAACGTCTTTAAAACTAAAAAAGCAAAATCTTCCCTCATCTTTAAGAACAATGAAACAAGCTGTTGATGTTGATCTGCGCCAGGCAACCCTGCAAGAGGTCAAACTAAATAAGCTTAATGAAACTGTAATTGTGCAGAGTGATGTGGAAAAAGTAAAAATTGAAACTGTTGAAAATTATAAATTCAAAGAGCTAGCTCTGTTTTTGAGAAAGCCCAAGGATCATGATTTATTAGCAGCGGATATTTTGTTCACTGAAAAAGACTCTTGTGAAGAGGTTGTGCCAATAGCCCATCACTTAAGTGATAAAAAAACAAGCGATCACAGAATCAAATTTTACAAAGGATACTGCTTACACAATGCTAAAATGTACTCTGAATCTATTCCACTTTTATCAGAAGTGATTGGGACGAGCAGTGATTATTATGCTAAAAAAGCTGTGGATAAAATTTTAGATGGACTTCCAAAGGGTTATGAGAGTGTCATAGCTAAAGGCTTGGCTCCTAAAAATGTTTATAAAAAACTCAGTCAAAAGCAAAAGGACAAGTACAACTATATTTTAGCTAAAGGACATTTTGTAAACGAAAAATACAAAAGATCTGAAGCCCACGCAAAATTAGTAAGTTCGGAGTCTCCGGACTCTTTAGATGCAAGGTTCATCATCGCGACCTCTCAGTATATGAGTGGTAGGTTGAGAGCGGGTATAGCAACTATATCTAACCTTAAAAAAGACATAGATAAAAGCAATGCTGTATCTGTAGATTTTAAATCTTTAGTGCACTTAACTTTGGGTAGGTTCTTATTTGAAAGAGGAGCTTATAAAGAGGCAATTGCTAATTACGGTAAAGTTTCTAGAGAGCATCCACTGTGGGTAGACAGCTTAATCGAAAAAGGTTGGGCTCAAATTAAACTTGGTGATTACTCTGGTGCAATTGGTAACATGTTCACACTTCATTCACCATTTTTTAAAGATGCATTTATACCAGAATCCTACGTGATAAGAACTATTGGGTATTTGAACCTTTGCCAGTTTGGTGATGCTGACAACACTCTTTCATATTTAGAAACGGAATATCCGAATCAGAAAAAAGAAATTGCTAGTTTTATAAAAAGTAAAAATGGATACTACAGCACATTAACTGAGTTTCTAAAGACTAACACCGAGAAGCTTTACAAGTTTAAAAGCCTGCCAACATCTATCATTAGAGAGATGGGGCGTGATAAAGACTATTTAGTTATTCAAACAAAACTGAACAATATAGTTGATGAAATTCCTATGTTTAGGAAATTCTCTGCAACTGTTTTAAACAAACGTGGAGAGCTAACAGCTGAGATTGCTAAACTATCAGAGGAGTCTAAAGAGCTGAGAATAAGAGAAGGGGAAGCTCTTAAAAACAATGAAATTGAAACCGCAAAAGCCATTAAAAAGAAAAGGCGTGCAACTTTTAACGAGGGTTTTGCATTGAACTTTAGAATTAAGCTTTTCGATCAAGGTATCATCGAGTACAAAAAAGCGAATGGCAACGCTGTAAAAAGAGCTGAGCTTATGCGAGATGAATTTAAGAAAAATGCTGAGACAAAACTTACGGAAAGTTTAGCTGAGGTTGATGCTAGATTAGAAAATGTTCTTAGAAATAATGATTTACTTAGATATGAAGTTTTTGCTAATTCGGGCAAGAACATCAGATTTAGGGTCGCAGGTGGTGGAACTCAAGAAACTCAAGACAAGAGAAAGCCTGCTGAAACTCGTTCTAAGAAAGATTACGGTTGGAAATTTAAAGGTGAATTTTGGCAAGATGAAATAGGTAATTTTAAATCTGATCTAGTTAATTTGTGCCCTAAGAAATAAGAGAAAAGAAGGTTGTGATGAAAAAGGAAAATTTAAACATGAAAGCTTGTAAAATTATTTTGCTATGTGTATCTATGGGATGGACTAGTGCTGCGTTTTCTCAGGTAAACATTGATAAAAAGATGAAGCTTTTGGAAAAAAACGTTGAAAATGCTCAGTCAAACTTTAACCAGTTTAAAGAAAACTTAGTGATTTCAGTTAAGAACTTCAATGAAGCCACTCGAGTTGTTAATGAGCTGAGAACGCTTAAAAAACAAGCTGTTCGGGACACTAAGAGAGCAGATACAAACTCACTAGTCTTTGGACAAGTTGTTGGTAAGTACAACGAGTTTGTAGCAGGCGAGCAGTCCAGTATTCTCAAAGAACAAGAAGCGGTTAAAAAGTTAGAGGCTTTGATTGTCTCCATAAAAGAAAACAGTGAAAAAAGAAGAGGACTGATTGTCGCTTATACAGACGAAATCAAGCAGTCACAGGCCGAAATTGAAAAATGGCGCACGAAGAAAAGAGAAGTGGCTTCAGTTATCGATGATATTGGGAGTAGAGAGTCTGGTGCTCTAAATGAGCGTAAAAAGTGGATGGGTAAGAAAGAAGTCTACAAAAAAGAAACTAAAAAATGGGCGCGTGAAGTCAAAAATGCAAAAAAGACCTTGCTGACTTTTGAAAAATTAAGAGATTAGGTCTAATATGCTGACTATATGTATTTTATAGTCCAGCAGTTCTTATCTCTCATAAAGTTACTTCATTCTGATCACAGTGATGATAAAATAGCCTGGGCCTTCGTGCTTGGGTTTTTTTCTGCTGTAGCTCCACTTTCTAGTCTGCAAGGGGTCTTGCTCGTTGTGATAGCTTTGATTTTCAGGTTTCAATTCGGAGCCTTTTTGCTCTCATGGCTTTTGTTTTCGATCTTTCTTATGCCTTTTTTGGGTTTGCTGCACTCCTTAGGGTCTTCGATTCTAGGAGTGGAGGCATTAAGAGGCGTTTATACAGCAATGCAAAAAAGTGACCTGCTGTCACTTACTAGGTTCAATAACACCATCGTTATGGGCGGCTTCTGGGCTGCTCTTTTGCTTTCCCCGCTGATTTACTTTGGCTGTAA
>Ga0115567_10000447_pt1 | contig 40667 bp, 33 predicted proteins | sample COGITO_mtgs_1204_2_FD_88679 | JGI IMG/M metagenome (GOLD analysis project Ga0115567, IMG submission 88679) | Pelagic marine microbial communities from North Sea - COGITO_mtgs_120412 | ecosystem: Environmental > Aquatic > Marine > Epipelagic | place: Germany:Helgoland, sampling site Kabeltonne...
AAATGTTCCACCTGAAGATTATAGGTTTGATATATGTGCTTCAATTCAATCAGCGGTTAAACCAAATAATTACTCAGTAATAGAAAAAACTATTCCTAGTGGTCGATGTGCTGTATTGAGGCATATTGGCTCAGACAGCGGTCTTGGTCAAAGCATTAATTATCTATATTTTCAATGGTTAGAACAAAAGGGCGAAAGTCTTAGAGATTATCCCTGTTTTATTAAACGAGTGACTTTTTATCCAGATGTACCTGAACATCAAATGATCATCGATATATATATACCCTTACTACCAATCCCAGTAAAGAAGTGACCACTCAGCGAGTTTTAAAGTGATTGATGTCGGGCGCCACCTTAGCCATTTTTGACTTAGGTGCCTACAAATAGCAGCATTGCCTAGGCGGCCCTACCTAAGCGGCCCTACCTAAGCGATTATACCTAAATCGCTTTAAACTCCCGATGAACCCGGCATTTTGAGATGGTTTAGATATATGAGCCAATAAAGTAACGCATTCGTCATAAAAAGCTTTAAACTAACAAGATGTTTAAGGTTGCATAAACCAACCTCGCTTTTTAGGAATTTTATGATAAATAACGATGTCATGCGCCGTGTGCGCTATATCTTCGATTTCAACGATGCAAAAATGATTGAAATTTTTGCCCAAGCAGATTACCCCGCCACAGTGGCGCAGTTGCACACTTGGTTACGTAAAGACGATGATCCTGCTTTTGTTGAACTTACCGATCTGCAGTTTTCACTGTTCTTGAACGGTTTGATTAACATGAATCGTGGAAAACGCGAAGGCGTTGAAGCACCCGTTGAGCGTAAGCTTACCAACAACATCATTTTCATGAAGTTAAAAATAGCCCTTAACATGCAAGCCGAAGCCGTATTAGAGGCAATGGACTTAAGTGGCTTTAAGATCAGTAAACATGAATTAAGTGCCTTTTTTAGAAAACCAGAAAATCGCCAGTATCGTGCTTGTAATGATCAGATAATGCGCAACTTTTTGAAGGGATTGCAGATTAAAATACGTGGTGAAGGTGACGGGCAGGAAGTTTGATTTTTTGCGTATAAATGCTTCAGCGACGCGCACTTTGTCATAAATACTTCTTTCTAGCAGTGAAAGAGGTATTTATTAAGACGGGAATTCAAAAATATTTTTACTTAGGTTGATAACTGTACTTTATGTTCAAAGGTAAAGTTTATGACATATTCTAATAAATATAATGCAATAATTCTGGGTAGTTGCTTCATTGTAGGCTTGTCTTCTCTCGGTTATCTTCTCGGCGATGCGGCGATTAGATTTAAAGAGTATGAACGAACGGTAACCGTTAAAGGATTATCTGAAAGAGAATACAAAGCAGATATCGTAATCTGGCCAATTCAGTTCAGTACCGCCAGCAATAATCTTGAAGATATCTATAAGTCCATAGATGGTAGTACTGACAAGATTAAATCGTTTCTTATAAATGAAGGTGTTGATCTAGGTGCTATATCGTACTCTTCTCCTGCGATCACCGATAAATCTGCACAACAATATGGCAATCAAACAAAAGCTGAATTCAGATATACCGCTTCCCAAACCGTTACTGTTTACTCCAAAAATATTAAAATTGTGCGAGATGTTATGGGGAAAATGTCTGCATTAGGGAAACAAGGAATAGTATTTACTGGTGGTGATTATCAATCGCAAATAGAGTATATTTTTATGCGTTTGAACGAAGTTAAGCCTGCTATGATTGAAGAGGCGACTACAAAAGCTAGAGAGGTTGCAGAGAAGTTTGCTGATGATTCTAAGAGTGTATTAGGAAAGATAAAATCAGCATCTCAAGGGCAATTTAGTATTAGCGCTAGAGATAAGAATAATCCCCATATTAAGAAAGTAAGAGTAGTTTCAACCGTTGCTTACTACCTTTCAGACTGATGAATTTCAAAAATAAGATAAGCCACTATTTCTAATTAAGATGGCAGTGTTACGCTGCAATAATTTTAATTAGTTAGCCATTAGCTAATCTGTTAATGATGTGAAAAAATGCGTTTTAAACGTCAGCTAAATTCATATTTTTGACCATCAAACCAATTTTATATCATCATTAAAACACACTACAGTCATCAGATTTCAGTGTATCTCGATAGTGAAATTATCTTAGCTTCTTCTTTCAAAGAAGCGCCTTGCCTTTACGGCAAATTTGACAAAGGTTAAGCATTCACTTAACTTGTATCTTATATAAGACTTAAAAGTTAGTTTACGTTTTTCAAATTGGGAATAATAAATGCCAAATAATCAAAAAGAGATGCCAAAAGTCGGCTTTGGACTTTGGAAAATACCCCAGGATATCTGTGCAGATGCAGTGTATAACGCCATTAAAGCTGGGTATCGTCATTTAGACAGTGCTTGCGATTACGGAAATGAAGTACAAGTAGGAGAGGGCATTAAGCGTGCTCTTGATGATGGCCTATGTACCCGTGAAGAATTGTGGGTGACATCTAAGCTGTGGAATACTTATCATGCAAAAGAGCATGTTAAACCTGCTTTAGAAAAGACTTTGGCTGATTTGCAATTGGATTATCTGGACTTGTATTTGATTCACTTCCCTATCGCGCAACCTTTTGTGGATTTTGATGATCGCTATCCTCCAGAATGGATCACCGATGCCAGCGTCGGTAAAATGGAATTAGCTGCCGTACCCTTGTTTGAAACTTGGCAAGCTATGGAAGCAATACAGCTACAAGGTTTAGCCAAACAGATTGGTGTATGTAACTACAACACGGGGTTGTTGCATGATTTAATGTCTTATGCCCGTATTAAACCTGCGGTATTGCAAGTTGAATCCCATCCTTATTTAACCCAAGAGCGTTTGATGCGTTTAGCTAATCAGTATGGCATTGAGGTCACTGCATTTTCGCCTCTTGGGGCGTTATCATACTTAGAACTGGATATGGCAGGGGCTGCAGAATCTGTGTTAGAGCAGGCTGTGGTTAAGCAAGCTGCGCAGCGATTAAACAAAACTGCCGCACAAGTTGTACTGCGTTGGGGTGTACAACGGGGTAACGCTATTATTCCAAAGACATCGCGACCTGAGCGACTAGCTGAGAACCTAAATATTTTCGATTTTGAACTCACTTCAGAAGAAATGCATGGAATTTCAGCTTTGAACAGTAATAGGCGATTTAATGATCCGGGTAACTTTTGTGAAGCTGCCTTTAATACTTTTCACCCCATTTACGATTAGAGAGTCGACAAACTATGCAATCGATTAATTATGTAAAAGTGCCACATCAATTAAACTGTGAAGATTCAGTTTTTCCAAGTGTAGTGGTCAACGATGGTTCGCTGACAACACAACAAGAATGTGCCGAGTGGATTAAAGAAAATGTGGCTGAACTTGACGCTAAGTTGCGTGAGTCGGGTGCGATTTTATTCAGAGGGTTTCCTGTCGATTCGGCTGAGACCTTTGATGAATTTACACATTCTTTTGGTTATCCGAATTTTACTTACAAAGAATCATTGTCGAATGCCGTTAGAATAAATTTCACCGAAAGGGTCTTTACCGCCAATGAAGCGCCCAAAGATGTGGAAATATTCCTGCATCACGAAATGGCGCAAACGCCAATCTCGCCAAGCAAATTATTTTTCTTTTGCAAAAGTGCGGCCCAAGAGGGTGGCGAAACCCCTTTATGCCGCTCTGACATGTTATTTGAAGAATTAGCCAAACAGATGCCAACCCTTGCAGCTGATTTTATAAATAAAGGCCTCAAATACACGACTCAGATGCCAGCAGAGGATGATCCCAATTCAGGACAAGGGCGCAGTTGGAAAAGCACATTAAGTGTACAAAACGAGGCTCAAGCAGAGCAAAAACTGGCTGAGTTAGGGTATAGTTGGGAATGGCTTGCTGATGGCAGTTTACGCGCTACTACGCCTATATTACCTGCTGTAATTGATATGGGTAATGAGAAAAAAGTATTTTATAATCAATTGATTGCAGCATTTATGGGCTGGAAAGGTGTGCGCGAAAACCCTTCGAGTGCCATCACTTTCGGCGATTCAACGGCTATCCCAATTGAAGGTTTGCAATTAGCGGTGACGTTATCTGAAAAGTTCACCTTTGATTTACCTTGGCAAGACGGCGATGTAGCCTTGGTAGATAATTACATGACCATGCATGGCAGACGCCCATTTTCAGGTGAGCGCAAGCGGCAAGTGTTGGTTGTTTTAGCCATCGACTAAACCAACAATCAATTTATTTTTAACCATCTTTACAGACCAAATGAGTCAATACATTGCAAATAAGAACTAAGCTGCCGGGTGTTTTAATTTCTGTAATTGTGGGTTTAGCAGCACTGTTCTTAAGTGATCATTATGGCGCACCTGCTATGCTATTTGCGTTATTGCTGGGCATTGCCATGTCGTTCTTATATGAAGGCACAAAATGTAAAGAAGGCATCGAGTTTACTGCCTGTCATATTTTGCGGATAGGTGTTGGGTTGCTAGGTTTGCGTATCGCGTTTGGCGATTTGGCGGCGCTAGGGTGGAAAACAGCGCTATTGTTAATTGTGGCTATTGTAAGCACTATTGGCCTAGGTATTGTTTTAGCCAAAGCCCTTGGCTTAAAGAAACGTTTTGGGGTCTTAACCGGCGGCGCGGTAGGCATATGTGGTGCTTCTGCGGCCATGGCCATTGCTGCAGTGTTACCCGATAGTAAAGATAAAGATCGCGATACCTTACTGACAATTGTAGGCGTAACAGCATTGTCTACTGTGGCTATGGTGTTGTACCCAATATTGGCCGGATTGTTTAACCTTGACCCAACTCATACCAGTATCTTTTTAGGCGGTACCATCCATGATGTGGCCCAGGTAGTGGGAGCCGGATACTCGGTATCAGAGCAAACTGGGGATTTAGCGACACTGACTAAGTTGGTCAGAGTGGCATTTTTAATGCCAGTGGTGGTGTGTATATTGTTAGTGCTGAGGATGAACTTAGATAAAACCTCAGATGCTAAACCGCCGGGAATACCTGCATTTTTAGTCGCCTTTATAGTGCTAATGACCATAAACAGCTTAGTGAACTTACCTGATGTTGTGACAAAAAGCGCCACCGACATTTCACGTTTTGCTTTAGTGATATCCATTGCCGCCATCGGCATGAAATCGAATCTCGCACAAATGTTACAAGTGGGACTAAAACCGATTTTACTCTTAGTGTTAGAAACCCTGTGGATAGCGGCTTTGATACTCCTTAGTTTACCTTACATCTAAGTTAGCAATACTGCTTTTGATTCGCAGATACTCTTTAGCAGACTAGCTGATTTCGCCCTTGTTCTTTGGCTTTGTAAAGTGCCTTGTCTGCGCGTCTAAAATATTCACTGATTGTTTCGTTACCGTCAGTTATCACCCAACCTATACAGGCTTTTACTCGAATTTTGTCGTAACCGGGAATAATAATTTGATTGATTTTTAGATGTAATTCCGTGAGAAGCAATTCAAATTCAGCCTTTTCGGGTTGGCGTTGCACAATGGCAAACTCTTCACCACCAAAGCGTGCTGCAATACAATTATCTGTATTGAGGGGCCTTAAAATATTGGCCACCTGCTGAAGTACAACGTCACCTAAATCGTGACCATAGGTATCGTTGATGCGCTTAAAATGATCTAGGTCCAACATAGCTATACCAATAACTTTGTGGTTATCTTCGATGCTACTGTCTACAAATAAATCTAGGCTGCGGCGATTTGGCAGTTTAGTTAGCGGATCTTTAGCTGCTAACTCCTGTAGTAGCTGATTGGATGACTCCAGCTCTTGGGTGCGCTCTTTAACTAATTTTTCTAACTCATAGGCTTGTTGATGTTCTGTATCTCGTTGGCTTTGCAAAAGTTTAATTAAATAAGTGGAAATCATCACGGTCAACAACAGACAAGATGTCACTATGGCAAACATTAACGATGCCACAGGATCAATAGGAATGGTAAATCCTAATGCAAATATCACTACCAAACCGCTACCTAAAATTAGCGGCAGCATTGATATAGCGAACCATTTGGCTTTTATTGAACCGGCTTTGTGTTCTTTATAGATAATCGCTAGCCATAATAAAGTCGCGGGGAAAAACCAATATAAAGGGATCACCAAAGTAACATTTAAGTCTAAAAACACCGCAGAAAATATACCGCTAAATATTAATAAACCTGTGTATGCCCAAAGCAACTTTTGATACTTAACTTGCCTGTCTTGACGATTTAATAAAGACGTAATCATCCAAGTGGATGAAATCATCATTGCATATAATAAAAGGCCGTATGAACTATCGTTAAATTGAGGATAGTTTGGCCACAAAATTTCAAATCCATAACCAAATACGCGAAAAAACCAAGCGCCAAATGAAAACGTAAACACCGCAAAACTCAAGTAGGAAAAGTATCTTGTTGCTATGAAAATTATCAAACAAACAATCACTAAGGTGCCCATAGCACCAAAAAATGACATGTCTCTTATTAATGTGTGACGGTAGGTCGCATTGACTGACTCGGGTGTATTTAGGCTAAATGAATAACGTAAAATCTCCCCTTGCATAAGGCCTGATAGCAAGGTTGTTTGCTCTGATTTTAAGCGAACAGGAAAAATATAATCAGGAGACTCTACGGGACGGGTTGAAAATGCCATACCATCGCCGGTAACCCAAGTATTCAGACCATCAGAAACCTTTAGATACTTAATTGCAGGAAAGGGGATCACCAACCATAAAGACTGATCAATATCCTGTGGGTTGTGAATAGAAACGCGAAAATGTAAATACTGATCTTTATTGCGGGGCAACTCCTCTGCTTGTGTATACCACTTCTCATTACCCTCAAGAAACTCGCTATCTGATACAGTGAATTCCACGGCTTTGTTGAGATCGAGCTGCGAAAAATCATTCCAGACAATTTCTGCAGAGTTGCCTAAAAGGCTTGTTAAGAATAACAACACGAATAGCAAATACTTCAGGGTTTTCTCCACTCATTCAGCCTACGTATTTGTATCTTAACGTAAAAATTCTTAATGACCAGTGGAAAAAGTCTTTAAACAGCCATAAAAAAGCGCCCTACCTATTGCTAAGTAGCGCGCCAACACACACTAAATTTACGCTAAAATGTTTCTTAGAATTTAGCCCGTAACTGCACACCAAAGTAGCGATCTGCATCTCGTGGGATTTGATAACGGAAGTTATCGCCACTGTAAGTAGTGACATAACTTTCATCTGTCAGATTTTTACCGATTATCGAGATACGGTAGTCATCATCGTTAAACGAGAAAGCTAAACTAGCGTTAATAATTCCATAATCAGGCAAAAGATCGACAGGATTTTCTGCACCGGCTGTGCCACCAGGTGCACCAACAAATAATTCGTCAGTGTACACATAAGAACCATTCAGATAAATTTCCATATCCTCTAATTCCCACACATATTCGCCTGTTACTGAGTATTTTAAGTCAGGTGAAAAGGGCAAGTCGGCACCAGAACTGCCGTCACAGGTTGCTAATCCAACTGGACAACGGAATTTATCTACCTCTGCATCTACGGTTGAAAGACCACCGGTAAGAGTTAACTGGTCGGTGGCTTGCCACATAAAGTCGAATTCAGCACCTTGAGTGATAACCGAGCCAGCGTTAGTCAAACGTGTGATAAACACGCCATCTAACAATTCTGGATTATTCGCTTGAAACCCATCAATTTCGGTACGAAATATAGCGGCGTTAAAAATTAAGTCACGACTGGCATATTTATAGCCAAGCTCATAAGCATCTGAGGTTTCTGCACCAATTGGTAAGGTGTCATTGTCCGACATATTGTAAAACACGTTGAAGGCTGGACCTTTATACCCTTGCGAATATGTGGCGTAGACCATGCTGTCGTCACTAATATCGAATTGCGCACCAAACTTACCTGACACATTTGACTCGTCAGTAGAGCCTTCATAATCAGTGTCGAATCCACGAACACCTACACCTGTGCGTCTATATTCATCGTTACTACTACGATTGTGGGAAAAACTGACTTCATCATCGGTGTAACGTAAACCAAACAACAATCTAAAATCATCATTAATATGGTATTTACCATCTGCAAATAAGGCCCAGTTATCAAATTCGGTTTCCATATAGGCTGTTGCACCTACAATATCGTTGGCGTTACAACTTAAACCTTGGTCGCTGATAAATTGTTCTATATCAGCATCGGAAGGATCTACAGCCCCAAGTACGTCAGTGAGGTAGGCGCCAATAGCGGCAGGAAATTGACCTCCGTTATTCTGACAACTCGCATCACGGGTAAAATTACGTTCAGATTTTTGATTCCACCAGAAAAAACCCGCTTGGTAATCTATGGCTCCACCAGTAGGGGAAGCTATACGTAATTCCTGAGAGACTTGATCCCATTCTTGCGGGCCTATATCGTGAAGTTGAAATGCTACACCACCATTATTGACGTTACCAAAGTTGACAGGAAAAGGTATTGAGCCAGTGGTTGATGTGAAGTCGCCTTCTCTAAATTCGGTATTGTTCCAACTACGGTAGGCGGTAATAGAAGTAAGCTGATGATCGCCTAGCTCTTTATCTACTTGAACCGAAAACGCAGTGGTTTCATCTAACGTTCTAGTTTCAAAATCATGATCAATTTGTCTTTGCTCTAAATCTAAATCGCCATTACCTGAACTATTAGGTGACGCTTCAGAGTTGTGACGGCCACTTGGAGCAAGTTCCAAATCAGCACAACAACTATCATTTGAATTGACATTTTCAAAAATAAACAAGATATCGGTGTCGCCGGCCGCTTCAATATCAAGCATGGCACGCACACCTTCTTTGTCGTAGCCACTGACTGTTTGATTGTTATATACGTTATGAATGTAACCATCAAACTGCGATTTTAAAACGGTTAAACTACCACTAACGTTATCGTTTAAGGGGCCTGAAACACTGGTTTTTAAACGGTATTCGTTATCTTGAAATAATGTGGCTTCAAAGCTGCCTTCAAACACATCTGATGGTCGTTTAGTAGTAATGTTAACTACACCCGCTGATGCATTTTTACCAAATAAAGTACCCTGCGGACCACGTAAAACTTCAATTCTCTCAAGGTCGTATAAGTCTACAAACGCTTGTCCAGAACGCCCCAAAACTACACCATCAACAACGGTGGACACGCTGGGCTCAGCAGCAACACTAAATGAAATTGTGCCTACACCGCGAATAGTAATGGCTGAATTACGAGTGGTGTTACCTTTTCTAAAACTGACTGAAGGTACTAAAGCTTGTAGGCCTTCAATATTGGCTGAAAACGCTGCATTTATTTGATCTTCTCTGAGCACGGTTACCGCGACTGGTACTTCATTGAGATTTTCAACACGCTTTTGTGCGGTAACCGTGATTTTTTCAAAACCTTTGGATTCTTCAGTTTGGGCGTCTTGAGCATTGGCGGTAAAACCAATAGTTATACAAGCAGACAGTGCAAGGGCTTTGGTTATGCTGGTGTGTAAGTTACTGGGTTTAAGTTGCATAGTGTTCTCTCAAGCTTTGTTCGTGTTCTAGTTATGTAACCGCGCCCCAATGAAAACTTATTTCAACTGCCTGAGGTGACGGATTATGTATTATTGGATAACTACACCAATTATTATTTTTATTTTATATATTGATTTACTTTAGGTGTCTTATATAAGACAGAAGATAAAGGAAAACTTAACCTTTAAGTAAATAATATGCAATCATTTTGTTGCTTATAGGTTAATTTCTTAAGTTTGATATGAATTATTAAAAAAAGTGTTACTTGATACTGGCGTTACATTGCTCAACTGAGGAACCTAATAAATCTAACCAGTCTTCTCCAAAATTGCTGATAAACCATTGACGCATGTTACTTGATGCATCTTTAAACGCTTGTTTTTCAGCAACACTAGGGCGGTAAATCGTGCCGCCTGCATCCTCAAAAATTTGGTAGGAATGACTTTCCTGGGTAGCCACTAATTCACTGGCTGCGGCTTTTTGTTTGGCAAATCCTTCGAGTACAATTTGTTGAATATCTGCTGGCAACGTTTTCCACACTGGCTCAGAAAACCACCAGAGAGTAGCCATATAGGAATGCCCATCAAGAATGATGTATTTAAGATGTTCTTGCAGTTTAGCGCCGATAATATCTTGAATACCATTTTTACTGCCCTCAACCACACCGGTTGCCAACGCGGTATACAACTCAGCCCAAGAAATAGGGGTAGGGTTAGCCCCTAACTGCCTGACTAACTCTTGCTGAATATCGGCAGGCGTAGTGCGAATTTTTTGACCTTTTAAATCTGCGGGACTGTGAATAGGTTTCTTAGTCGTAGCAAAATTACGCCAACCGCCGGTATTGGATACACCAATCAATCGAATATTCAAGCCTTGATCGAGCACGGTTTCTCGCATTTTATGCAAAATAGGTCCATCTAAAACACACTCTGCTTGGGCGTCACTGGTAAATACATAGGGTAAATCTAATACTTGAGCCGGTGCGAAAAAATTACCTGTGCCGCCCGCTGTGCTGGGGAACATCTCTAATACGCCTGATTGTAAACTGCCTATGCATTCGGGTACGCTGCCGCAAAACTGCCCAGACGCATACAACTGAACTTGTACGCGGCCGTTACTGGCTTTTTCAACATATTCTTTGAATGCCAACAGACCTATATAGTCTTCATCTTGAGTCGAAGCTTGAATCGACGCTTTGATGGTAAATTCAGCTTGAGTCACACTAGCGCGAAAAATACCCACTAGGCAGCCAATAGTAATTAGCCCATAAACAACCAGTAATATTAACCTTTTTGTTGACATATTAAGCGAATCCAAAAAGCGTGGGTAAGGTCATGGTGAGAGCGGGGAAATAGGTGATTAAAAATATGACCACCGCTTCTACCGCTAAAAAGGGCAGCATTTCTAACGCTATATTTTCAGTTTTTTCACCTGACACAGACGCGGCAACAAACAGCACTAGACCCATAGGCGGCGTGGCAAGCCCAACTGTTAGGTTCACACACATGATCACCGCAAAATGCAAAGGGTCTATGCCTAAAGAAATAAAGATAGGTGCCAGTACTGGGCCTAAAATCAAGATAGCCGGCCCCGCATCTAAAAACATACCTATAGCAAACAAGAATAAGTTGATGATAAATAGCAGTAGTAACACATTGTCGGTGATACCAATTATTTCTGAGGCAAGCGTATCGGCCATGCCCGATACAGTGATGATCCAAGCAAAAGTGACCGCCGAGCCGACCAATAATAAAATCGTACCAGACTGCACTGCGGCATCGACCAAAATAGTGGGTAATTTTTTAAATTTTAAGGTGTTAGTGACAAACAAGGTGATGATCAATGCATAACCTGCTGCTACTGCCGCGGCCTCGGTAGGGGTAAATACGCCAAGCACAATACCACCGAGTAATATAACAGGGGTTAGCAGCGGTAAAAACGAGCTTTTTAAGGCGCTTCCACGCTGATGCCAAGTGGCTTTAGCGTTGGCCACAGGGTAATTGCGTTTTTTGGCAATGTGGCTGGTCATTAACATCAACCCTGCGCAAATCAATATGCCCGGCACTATACCGGCCAAAAACATGCCTGCAACCGACACATTCATAATAAACGCATACAAAATCATGATGCCAGAGGGCGGAATAATGGGGCCAATTACCGACGAGGCGGCGGTTACCGCTGCGGCAAAACGTCGGCTGTAACCATTTTGCTCCATAGCCGGAATGAGCATTTTACCTAAGGCCGAAGTATCTGCTACCGCTGAGCCAGACAAGCCTGCAAATAATACTGAAGATAAAATATTGACTTGGGCTAAACCGCCTCGATAGTGACCGATTAACGTTTGACTAAAACGTACGATTGATTGAGTGATACCCCCTTGATTCATCAGTTCGCCGGCGAGTATAAAAAACGGTACCGCCATTAAAGGAAAAGAGTTCATGCCTGAGTACAGTCTATTTAACAGAGCTGAGAAGAATACTTCCTTACCGTCTAATATAAGGCTGACACCGGGACCAATTAACAGTGCAAAGATCACCGGTGCACCAGCGGTTAACAATAAAATAAATACCCAAAAGTAACTTAACGACATATTAGCTTGCGTCCTGCTGTGGCTCGAAACAATGATCTAAGGGCAAGCATAATTGCTCAATAAGTTTTTCTAAGCCAACCAAACAAATCGAGGCAAAAGCAAAAGGTGCGCAGCTATAGAAATAAGCCAACTTAACCGGCACAGACGACGCATTAATACTGAGGCCTGATTGCCAAAATTCTAAGCTCTGTAGAAAAAATATGCCGCAAATAACTATCACTAACACAGTGATCAGTAATTCGGTTAGTCTACGCAAAACCGCTGGCAGGGCATCGGCAAACATTTGGATCGACACATTTAGGTGGGCACGATAAGCCCAAGGCGCGACTAAACAGGCCACCCAGACCATGGCAAATTTTGCTAGTTCTTCAGTCCAGGCTAATGAATCGTTGAGTACGTAACGAAAAAACACTTGGGCCAATATCATGACTAACATAAGCGCCAGTAGTGCACCGGCTAAATTTTTGCCGAGTTTGGCTACAACATGGTTGAATTTACCCAAGGGGGTATTAAGCGCAAACAATGTTTGCTGCAGCTTAATCATTGTGACTTAGCATTTTTAGCTGGCCAGTAATGACTGATTTGATGACCGGTTTTGGGATGGGCTAATTGTTCGGTATTGAGCACATCAGGACCAATAGGTATTTGCTGTCCAGTGGGGACAAATACCGCTATTTCATCTAACGCTAACGTCAGTTTGTGAACATTGCCACCAGTAAATTCCTGTTGCTCTGGGAATCTCAGCCATTGGCCTGGTGGCAGGTAAAACTCAACCTCACCTCCAGCTTGGGTGCAAGGCACTACCAATAAATTGTCACCAAACATAAACTGTATTTCAAAACCTCGCGCTAACCTGTCATCAGGAAAAGCCAATGCCATCGCACGCATCACGGGCAAACCTGTTTCACTTGCTTGTTGCATCGAGCGCTGAATATAAGGAATCAGCTGATAACGCAGTATTAATGCTTGGTTAACTGCCTTTTCGGCATCCGCTCCATAACTCCAAGGTTCGCGCTTGCCTATGCCATGTAAGCGCATGTGGGCAGAAAACACCGCCGTTTGTGACCAACGGACAAATAACTCAGCGTCGCGGGTGTCTTTGTAAAAACCGCCCACGTCTGTGGCAAAATATGGCGCGCCAGACATACCCCAAGATAAAGCTCCACGAATACTCCCAATCAGTCCCCCCCAATCGGCTTGTGGATCGCCGCCCCATTGACTGGGATAGCGCTGTGAGCCAGTCCAGGCGCTACGACTAAATAAAAACGCACCTGTTTGACTATATTTTTCAGCGGCTTGATAGACGCAGCGGTTATACAACAGGCTATACACATTATGTAGTCTATGCCCTGAGTCGCCGTTGTGAGCCAGCATATTGTCATCTTCTAATTGTTCACCAAAGTCAGCCTTGATCATATCTACGCCCAAATCAAATAAAGGTTTGTGAGATTCAAGCCAAAAGGCAAAAGCGTCTGGATGGGTGAAATCGACTATGCCTGATTCGGGCAATGGCGTAAGCACTTCGGCAAAGGCACTCATATCCCATTGATAACGGTAGGCTTGGCCTGTGCGTTTATCGGTGAGTAACCAACCTTTATTGGCCATTTCTGCAAACAATGGATTTTGCACTGAGACTAAAGGGTATTCCCAAATACATACTTTAAAATCCATGACTTTTAAATCAGCGATAACTTTGCTGGGAGGAAACTTGGCAAAGCGTTTTGGATCCCACTCAAAGGCAAAGCGCGTGTCGGTATCTTGCCAGGCGCGTCCGTCTAGGGTTATCACATCACAAGGCATATGGTGTTCACGCACCGCTTTGGCGGTAGCCATTAATTCGGGTACATCTTTGTAATAAGCTTTGGATAAGATAACCCCCAAACTCCAAACGGGGGGAACCGGGGCTTTACCCGTTAGTTCGGTATATTGATGGATTATCTGAGCACCATTTTTGCCTTTAAGTATAAATATATCTAAGGCGTCGTCTTCGACCAACACCGCATAAGCCCGCTGCGACCAAGGTGCATAACCTACAGCATGGGTTACGGGAGCGGGTGTATGCACAAATACGCCCCATCCTTGCACACTCCATGCAAAAGGCGTGTTTTTGTAGGATACTTCAGCGTTGACCCCAAGGGCGTCATGATTATATGAACGAATAAACTGACCGCGTTTATTCAAGCTCGACCATTTCTCGCCTAATCCATAAACGGCTTCTTCTGCGCCCAAATCTAGACTAAACAACCACCCTTGAGGGGTTTTTGCTAGAGGTGGTATACGAAACTGACGCACAAAATGTCCATCGTTTGGCGTTTTTTGCACACTTTTGCCCATACAACTTAGAGCAAATGAAAAAGGATTATGTTGAATAATGAGTTCGTAATCATCCGACGTGATGGTAGTACTTTGTTTAGTGCAATCACTCACCTGGCTAGGTCGTATCTGAGGCTCTTGCAATAACATTTCATAATTGGCAGTAGATATACCAGCTATTCTCAGACGTAGCCCAGATGCATGAAAACTCACCTGTAACAAGCCAGCCGAAGTGGGCAATATAACTGACGAATCATCAACGTAAGCAGCACCGGTGACACTAACTTGCGTTACTGTGTTCCAATCGGGTGCTGATAGGTTAAGTTTAGGTGCAGGTGATGGGGTAGTAGCGGACAAAAGTAACCTCTAAAAGTTTGCTAAACGCTAAAACTACTCATCATAAACTGAATTCAGCAGAATGAATAAAACATGCGCTATTAATCTTATATAAGACATAAGTTATAGTAGTGTTAAATTATTGTCAATCTATGAGAATATTTGCCTAGTATGCATGCTAAGCACCAGTCTAATGGTGTATTCTTTAATTTTCTCAAACACTTAAGTCAATATTATGAGGAAGAAAACTGTTTTAATGCCTTGTATAAGAGTGACGCTTAATATTACTCTACACTATTGTTTACTTGCAGTTCACATTCATGAATAAGAATCGTTTTGATAATAAACTCAGTCATCCAGGGCTAGCTTTCCAGCCTTTATACAAACAAGTTGAAGAGCATGTGACGCAACTGATTGTTGAACAACGCTGGAAACCCGGTGAAATGTTGCCGAATGAATTTCAATTAGCCAGTGAACTGAGTGTGAGCCAAGGTACTGTGCGTAAGGCTTTAAATAGTTTAACCGACGCTAAAATCCTAAACCGAAGACAAGGCATTGGTACTTTTGTATCTGAGCATACTGGGCATCATAGTTTGTATCGGTTTTTTCCATTGATCGCCGATGGAAAAACGCCAGAATTACCTAAAGCTGAATTGTTATCCATCGCCACCCAAATCGCGACTCCACAGGTTGCCCAAGCGTTAGAATTAGAGCCTAAAGCTAAGGTTATAGTCCTAAGTAGAAGGCGGATTTTAAATGATGAGTTTTGTATTGCAGAAACAATATTTTTGCCACACAAGTACTTTGCTATGTTGGAAAAACAGCCTGAAATCCCGCACACCCTTTACCACTTTTATCAAACTCAATTTAATCTAACAGTGCGAGACACCCGCGATAGCATTAAAGCCGTGCTTGCCACCCAACAAGATGCTCAAATGTTAGAAATAAAAGTAGGCGATCCGCTACTCGAAGTGACAAGAGTCACTCACTCTTTAGATAACAAAGCTATTGAATTTAGACTGAGCCGCTGTCGTAGTGATCATTATCATTATTTGGTGGAGTTGGGGTAGGTTGGCTACAGAGTCACACTTAACTTAGCATTGCTATCTTCCGGTATTTTAGTTTTTAATCAAAATTGTCTGTAAAGTTTCAATTGCGCTTTTTTAGGAGGTAAGATTAAGTTACCCCATTAGATTGAACTATCCTCAGAATCGTAAATCTTTACAAGTTATCACAACATTATTGAACTCCAGTGCAAGAATTATTTATTAAGGAACTGTGTAATGACCACTAACCACAACAAAGACACAATTCCATTAAATCAATTTGAAGAACATTCCCATGGCATTGAAATTTACCTTAATGCGGTTTTCAACGACGCTGGTGATCCCATTTTTGTAAAGGATAGTGAATGTAGGTTGCTACTTGTCAATGATGCTTTTTGTGACCTTTTTGGGATGACTAGGAATGAAGTCATCGGCAAAACACTCGCCGAGAAAGTGCCTCTGGCAGAGATGGAGCATTTTCTATCTATCGATAGACTGGTATTGGAAGAAGGGAATGAGATTTTATGTGAAGAATCACTCACCGCTAATGGCAAACAAACAAAGACAGTGCTGACCAGAAAAAACCGATTCACCGATCCTAACGGTAACCATTTTCTCGTAGGGGTTGTGCACGATATCACTGAACGTAAACAAACCGAATTGCGCGAGAAATCTCACACTCATATACTGGAGCTAATAACAAATGGCAAACCCTTGCCAGTTATTTTGGAAGCTATTGTGTATGCTGTTGAACAAGAAAACCCCGAAATGTTATGCAGTGTTTTATTACTAGATGACACAGGCAAACATTTATTGAGCTGCATAGCTTCCAGTCTTCCCGATTTTTATAATGAAGCTATTCATGGTGTAGAGATAGGCATTGGGGTGGGTTCCTGCGGTACAGCGGCCTTTGTTAATGAACGAGTCATTGTTGATGATATTGCGACACATCCTTACTGGGTATCCTTTAAGGATATTGCCAAAAAAGCTGAATTAGGCGCATGTTGGTCAGAACCGATACGCTCCACAAAGGGGAAAGTGCTCGGTACTTTTGCCATATATCACCACAAGGTAAATTATCCAACAAAAGCTGATCTTGCGGTGATTGAACAAACCGCGGGTTTGGCCAGTATCGCTATTGAAACCAAACAAGTCGAAGAAAAACTAAAACGTTCAGCCAGTGTGTTTACCCACGCCCATGAGGGGATCATGATAACCGATGCCTCTGGAAATATTATTGAAGTTAACGACGCTTTCAGTCGCATGACTGGCTACACTTCTTTGGATGTGCTGGGCAAAAATCCAATAATATTTCATTCTGGCCGTCAATCGCCAGAATTTTATGCAGAAATGAAAGATACTCTGCTTACACAAGGCCACTGGCATGGTGAGGTATGGAATCGTCGAAAAAATGGTGAGATCTATCCTGAAATGCTTACCATTACTGCAGTCAAAAACGCTGAAGGACTGATACAACACTACGTTTCATTATGCACTGACATTACCTTGATGAAGGCGCATCAAGGGCAACTTGAACGTATGGCGCATTACGACTTGCTGACCAATCTGCCTAATCGTGTATTACTGGCAGACCGTCTAAGCCAAGCAATGGTGCAGTGTCAACGCCGCAATAATTCACTAGCGGTAGCGTTTATGGACCTAGATGGCTTCAAAGCAATCAATGACCGTCACGGCCATGATGTGGGAGATGACTTACTCATTGCACTTTCACAACGTATGAGTGAGGCCTTGCGTGAAGGTGATACGTTGGCACGTATTGGCGGCGATGAATTTATAGCTGTAATGGTTGATTTAGAAAACGTCGAAGATAGTGAGCCTGTATTAAAACGGCTATTAAAGGCCGCGGCTGATCCTGTTACCTTGGGTGATGATGTAATGCGTGTTTCAGCAAGTATAGGACTCACTCTTTATCCCCAAGACGGTGTCGATGCTGATCAACTTATGCGTCACGCTGATCAAGCCATGTACCTCGCCAAGCAAGCAGGTAAAAATCGTTATCATCTATTTGATATAGCACTAGATAACGCGGTTAATATTCAGCGGGAAAGCATAGGCGATATTCGTTCAGCTATGGATAAATCCGAGTTTGTGCTGCACTATCAACCCAAGGTGAATATGCGCACAGGTGATGTGATAGGCGCAGAAGCTTTAATTCGTTGGCAGCACCCTAAAAATGGTTTAGTCCCGCCTTTAGAATTCTTACCTGTGATAGAAGGTCATGGCATTAGTCTAAAACTGGGTGAATGGGTCATAGATACTGCGTTGAGGCAAATATTACTTTGGCGACGCAAGGGGATTAATCTTCCGATTAGTGTCAACATCAGTGCCTACCAATTACAGCAAAGTAACTTCACAACTCGCTTAGCAGCAGTGTTGGCTGCCCACCCTGAAGTGAATCCGAACTGTTTAGAATTGGAAATACTCGAAACCAGTGCGTTGCAGGACACCAGTCAAGTGTCTGCAACTATGAATGCATGTCATGAACTTGGCGTTGGCTTCGCCTTAGATGACTTTGGTACGGGATATTCATCACTTACCTACCTTAAACGCCTGCCTGCCCACATGATTAAAATCGACCAAAGCTTCGTGCGAGACATGTTAGATGATGCAGACGATTTAGCCATTGTAGAGGGCGTAGTGAGTTTAGCTAAAGCATTCCAGCGAGAGGTTATTGCTGAAGGAGTGGAAAGCATCGCTCACGGAGAAGCACTACTGCAATTAGGTTGTGAGTTGGCGCAGGGGTATGGTATTGCTCGACCTATGCCGGCCGATGATATTCCAGAATGGATATGTAACTGGAAAGCTGACGATCCTTGGCAAGTCTTAAAGCACAAAAGAAAGTCATCTCAGTAAAACCAAGACTAAGTCTAGTTGTTAATAGCCAGTTATCTTTTGCTATTCACTGCGCTTAAATACATATTTAAATGCTCAAATAAAAAACTTAACTCTGAAAAATCTTCATTGCTTATGGATCGTGATTTATCAAAAGTATGAGTGGTGATAACCCCAATTTCTTTTTGACCAATTTTTACTGGGGTGATAGACATTGCCCCTTTATTGATTAAACCCTCTATATCTGCCGTCATATAGTCACGCCACTTCAGGTGTGTGTAATCACTAATGAATATGCTGTTGGACTGATGAAGCCCGTAACTCATGACATTTTCACCTTGACCGATTGGGATTTTACAATCAAAAATCATAGGTAACCCTTCAGAATCAAAGCTAAGTCGTGTTTCTAATTGTGATTTATCAACACTTAACACCCAAAATGAACAGCGCTGCAAAGCAAAAATTTGCACCGCATCTTTAAGTGCCTGACTAAGATAACTATTGATAGTATTTTTATTTTTGGTGAGTTGGGTCAGCTTCTGTAACGCACCTAATAGTGCTTGTTCTCTATTGAGATACTGTATCTCTTGGGTGGGTATTGACGGACTAAAATCTGTGGACTTAGGTAAAGGTTTTAAATAACTTTCCAGCACAGATGCGCCATAAGAACTGAGTAGTTCAAGCGCCTCGTTGCGAGTATTTTCGATCTTCTTCTTCAGTGAAGCTACATCTGTTTTCATGACAGTGCTGATATCTTTTAAGAGCCTGTCAAACTCAGCTTGAGTTTTGGGTGGTGAGGAAATGGCACTGGTAAGCTGATTGGTGAAACTGATGATTTTCATCTCATCGGTACGGTTTTCGGGGTGGTCAAGAGACTTAATCAGCATGTCACTCAAATTCCAGGTTTTTGCAAGCCCAACACTTAGATCTTGAAAATTAACACCTATCACTGAGGCACAATATTTTCGGAATTCACCATCAGGCATATGTACTTTTGCAATTAACTTTTTAGTTAACTCTGAACCAGTACTCCAAAATGAGGTTTCACCGATGTGATAAAGCATCGCAGCCAGATACACTTCTTCTTGGGTACTTTCATCATGATTGGGAACCATAACCCGGGCTAACATGCCGGCATAGAAGGCATTTGCCGTCAACATCATCAGGCGATCATAAACCGCAGGAGCAAGGTTTCTACTTTGTAATAATCCATCAAGAATTTTTGACGTTAGGCAAATGTTTTTGATGGAATGAATGCCAAGCATAATTGCTGCCCGTGAAACGGTTGTCACTTTATTGAATGAGGCGCGCTTAGAGTTGTTGGCAACACGTAAAACACAAGACGACAGGGCTTGATCATGCAGTATTACTTTACTGAGTTTAGGGATCGAAGAAATGTCATCGTTAGAAAAATTATCTAACACCGATGCAATGGATGTAATAGCAGGTAATTCTTTTTTGGCTAATACTTCTATCCATTGGAATGGGGTCAATTTAGACTTTTCAATCATGGCTAATTATCTCAAAAGTGACTCCAGAAAAACTTTCTAAACGAGTAATTAATTGACTGCCAAAAATACTGGCAGGCGTCCAGAACCCACCAAGCACAGTATCTTTACTGATATCTTGAGCTAAACATGCGGCGGCTTGTCCTAACATTTTAGCGGTAGAGCCATAACCTGGGTCTTGATCCCCTGTGACTTTAACGCGAATTTCTTGACCACTATCGGTTTTGCCGTAAAAACGTAAATCGTAAAAACCTTTTTCTTGGGCGTCTTGACTTGGGCCTTCACCGGGTTTCGGCAGAATGAACTTTTCCATTGCCCAGCGGGTAGGTGGGATTACCGCCGCCATAACAAAACTTCCCAATCCCACGCCCACACCTGCTGCGATGCTACTACCTATTAACCCTTTACCCGTTAACATAGCTTCGTTGTAGTCAAAGTGTTGACTGTAGCCACCTTCAACCAAGGCATTACTCCTGTGGACAATGCGGGTGTTAATAACGGCCATTACAAAAGGTGCCACCCAACTATTAAAGTCATTGTCATATTGAGGACGATTCATATTGTTTTGGCGTACCTTATTGCCATGATTGGGCGGACAAATTGCGTATGGGTTGGCTAAAAGTTTGCGCAGGGCAGGGTTACTGGGCACCTCTTTAAATATGTTGGTCATGCTGGCTACTGTGCCTCCCGACGCTGCGCCCTTCATTTTTTTGACCCGCATTTTAATGCTACTGCACCCTTCGCCGAATTTTTGTTTTGCTTGTTGCTGTAAAAAGTACACCCCTAAATCAGAAGGAATAGAGTCAAATCCGCAACTATGGACAATGCGCGCCCCTGATATTTTAGCCAGATCTTCATAACGTTCTAACATTTTGGCTATCCACTGTACTTCCCCAGTTAAATCGCAGTAATCGGTGCCCAAAGTCACACAGGTTTTTACCAGTGATTCACCATAAAGTGCATAAGGGCCAACCGTTGACACAACCACTCGGGTAGACCCACATAATCTTTGCAGACTGTCTTCATCTGCTGCATCGGCGATTAAAATATCCAGTGTTTCTGCAGCTATACCTAAAGTTAATTTGAGTTCGTTTAGTTTGCTTTGTGAGCGTCCAGCAATGGCCCATTTAAGTTCGTCTGCAACGCCAAACTGAGCCAGCATGTATCGCGTTAATATTTGCCCAACAAAGCTGGTGGCACCAAATATTACAATATCAAACTTAAGAGAAGTGTCTTGCATGGTTGCTTTGCCTCGGTGTTAATCATCTTGGTTTATCTCACAGCATTCAAATTCGTGATGCCATAACAATGCTTTAAAAACTGATACTTAAATCAATAGCGTTTAATCTAGCAGAATAAATTCACTTTAGGGCGAAACATAATGAGCGATATATATAAGCTAAGCGAAATTTGGATTGAAAAATCCAATGTGGCTAACACCAAGATTGTTGAAAAATCCTTAGACAGCACGCAACTAAGTACTGATGAAGTATTACTAAAAGTCGACTCTTTTGGTTTTTCTGCCAACAATATCACCTACGCAGTTTTTGGCGATAAAATGGGCTATTGGGGCTTTTTCCCAGCCGATGACAATTGGGGCATTGTGCCTATGTGGGGGTTTGCCACTGTGCTTAAGTCACATCATGGTGAAGTCAAAGTAGGTGAAAAAGTTTTTGGTTATTTGCCCATGGCATCCCATTTAGTGATCACTGCGGGCAAAATTTCGCCTACGCACTTTTTTGATGTGAGCGAAAAGCGCAAAAGTATTTCACCTGTATATGACAACTATGTGCGCTGTGCAACTGACCCTGGTTATCAAGTTGACCGGGAAGCATGGCAGCTAAATTATCGCCCATTATTTATGACTTCTTTTGTATTAGATGATTTTGTCGGTGAAGGATTAGTGGCCGCCAAGCAACCGATTAAACAGGTGATATTAACCAGCGCCTCGAGTAAAACGGCTTATGGTGCCGCACATCTTTTGATGAAACATAAACAACAGCGGGGCTTAAGCTACCAAGTGATTGGTTTAACATCTGTCAGTAACCAAGCTTTTACCCAAGACTTAGACTGTTATGACCAAGTACTTAGCTATGACGACATTGCTCAGCTAGGAAAAGACAAGGTTAGCTGGGTGTTGGATTTTGCAGGCAACAAGAGCTTGTTGCTGGATCTACAACAGCAGTTCGCCGATAATCTTAACAAGTTAGTCTTAATTGGCTCTACCGATGTGGATGCCCAGCAGGACAAGCCTGAGGGACATTTAGACAGCGAGTTTTTCTTTGCCCCAAGTCAAGTGAAAAAACGCACCGGTGAGTGGGGGCATGCAGGTTTTGCCGAGCGCTACGCAAAAGCGTGGCAAAGTTTTGCACTACATATGAATGCTAAAGTGGCTGTGGCTGAATACTCTGGCGCTAAAGCGATTGAAGCCCTCTATCATACAGGGCTTAAGAATAAGTTAAATAACTTGGAAATAAACGTACTGAAGTTTTAAGCTAAGTGATTGATTAAATCGAGCACTAGCAGAAATGACAGTGTTCGATAAATCCAAGTTTACAAGCCGCGGTAAGTCGTAAACCTAAGGTTTCTGTTTTATTAACTCTTGGGAATTCTTACGCTATCAGCCACAATTTCATACACCACTCCGGGTTTGACTAAATCCGTATCGCTTTTTAAATCAGCTTTAAAATGGGCAGCTTGTTCGGGGCTAATTTCTTTTTTCACCAGTTCACCCGCAAGGGTAACGGTTTTGCCACTGCTGTCTGTTGGGATAAAAAAACCGTAATCACGAAAAGAAACCCGCAAAATATGTTGGTCTTGTTGTGCGATAAAGAAACAGCCCTTTTTTTGACACACCTTAGCTATTCTGGTTTCTACTTGAAATGGCTTAGCCAAGTGCGAAGACGAGTCCATGACTAGGCTTTGCATACTCAGTTTGGGTAGCGACTTATCAAGCTGTACCCCAAATGTTTCACTTTGGGCATCTTGAGACACAGGTTCCGATAATCTCAGCGTTTCTGCGTATCCGCTAAATGTGAGGACTAAGCCGATTACAGTGCATATTGCGCGTTTCATATATCACCTTTTGTTAATTATTCTGTAAATCATAAGAGCAGTTGTCATAAAAATCTACAGCTGTTGATAAAACCAATGGATAAGTTTTCTTATCGATATTGGCTTTGGGACTGCAATCATGTCATTGATTTTATATAAGCTGAGTTTGCAACACCTAAGAAGTCAATGACAATGCAAAAAAACTGGCAAATTGTTGCCATGCTGCAGATTATATTTACCGCTTAATCCCAGTATATATTTCGCTTTACAATCTATCCACTTGAGTTTTATGCCTTTTTAAGGATGTTAAAGTTGGCGTGTTAGTTGCTGCATAGCTTCTAAATATCACTTAAATACCCTGTCTACTTACTATTATGGAAATTGATAACAAGTCTCTATCTCTATTTAACTATATTGGTGACAATAATAAGTCGAATGATGTACTTCAAACTCTGGCTAAAAGCAATAATAAGGATATTGGTGCTGGGCTCGATGTGCTTGAAAGTGGATTGAATAAAAGCCAATTTGAAGAAACGTTACAGCTAATGGAAAAAGGTGAAATTGATATTGACCTTAATCTTGTTGGCAATTATTACCAATTCAATCAACAAAGACTAGACAGAGAAATTGCACAATTGGTGAAAGACTTTGATCTTTCGTCTGACGTCACAGTGATATTGCAAGATGCTAAGTTGGTGGTGCAAGGAGACACCGAAAATACCCAATCACTGCAGCAATACTTCGATAAAGATAAGCGTCTGAATGCTCTTGTGCAACAAACGGGTAAATTGTCCCAGTTTGTGGAGTGGGGAGAGGCAAAAAAGCAGGCTGGTGAATACAAGTCTCAGGATATGCCGGAAGAACAACTGCTAGATTTTTTAAAGGATGCCAGATTAGTGGTGACACAGAGCAATCAATTTATCCTGTCTGACCGAGGTTCAGCTTTTTATTCTCAGGGCCACACACAATTCTTAATCGATAAGGTTTCGCAAAATATGCAAAAAACTAGATAGGGTTTGTTTGTAAGCGCCGCACATTTCCTTTGTTTGTGTGGTTATATTCTGGCAAAGTCCGCTCTGGTTTTTTAGTATAGGTCATGCAGTCTTTATGATTTCAAAGATGTCAGCCAAGCATATTCGTGTGTTTTTGCTGTTAATATGGTTAGGCATATTGTTTTCGCAAAGTCAGCCTCTAATCTTGATACAAGAATACGGCGCTTTTGCCTTTTTGGGCTTGTTGGGCGCAACGGTTGCCAATGCTACCGGTGCCGGCGGCGGCGTTGTTTTTATGCCTTTTTTTAATCAAATGGAATTTTCCACCGTTACCTCGGTTGCTAGCAGTTTTGCTATCCAATGTGGTGGCATGACTGCTGGAGCCATTACATGGTGGGCTTTTTACAGGCAGATTAAGCATACTCAGCCGGCAGAATGTAAACAGTGGCAACCTTTAATTAATATCCTTTTCCTAATTGTACCTTGTTCTCTTTTGGGGCTGTGGATAGTGCAAATTAATCCACAATTTTTTTCTCATTTTAGCGATCCCAAAAGTTTGCATACGGGCTTTGGCATTTTCTCAATTGGATTAGCATTGGCCATTTTTGCCACCGTTCTTTTGTTGAACAACTCATATTTTAATACTCAACTATCTACATATGATTATATCGCTTTGCCAGTCATAGCTGCAGTGGGTGGAGGGATTACGGCATGGTTATCCATAGGCGTAGGAGAGTTGGTGGCGGTGTATTTAATCATGCGTCGCTTCAATGTGGCCCTTGCCATTGCTGCCGCCGTCATCGTTAGCGCAACGACTGTGTGGGGCGGAGTCATTTTTCACCTACTGATCACCCACGGGATATATTGGCCAGTGGTATTGTTTGCTGGGGCCGGTGCTATAGTAGGCGGTGTTTTAGCTAAACAACTCGTTTTGTATTTTTCAGCTAGAAATTTGAAGCTTTTTTTTGCAGGATGGATATTTATTTTAGGGATCACATCTTTACCCTTCTAACGGCCTAGGGTAGCTTAGGTGTCATTACTTTTTGTTATAGCTTTTTTACTTGCAGCCCATTAAACCGTATTCGATAGTTAAAATTTCTCACTTTAGTGAGCAGGGAACAGGGCATAAGCGTTTTGAGTGTAACGATCTTGTTATAACTGAAGAACCCTTAGAAATATGGGTGTCTGCCCACCCCACGGCATCTCCTAAACTGTTATTTACGACTATGCGTACTCCAGGAGATGATTTAAATTTAGTCAGAGGTTGGCTCTATTCAAGCGGAGCCATTCAAGATCCCACTAAAATCATATCTATTACCCATACCGGAACAGGGCGATTAAAATCCCAGTCAACCAATAGTGTACAAGTTAATTTGGCTGCAGAGACGAATTTTGATCTTGCTGCGTATCAACGGGTTGAAGTCATGAATTCGGCTTGTGGGGTTTGTGGTCAGCAAAGTATCGAAAACATATTAGATAAATTGCCACAAAGGTTAACGATAGAAGCCAAAACACCTTTGCTTGCCGTTAACGCTATTCACTTATTAACTCAACAATTGAGAGATAAACAGCTGTTATTCGGTCAAACCGGAGGTAGTCATGGTGTCGCGCTATTTGATCAATCTGAGCACTGCTTGCAAATATTGGATGTGCGAGAAGATATAGGTAGACATAACGCATTCGACAAATTAATAGGTGCCAACATACATAGGTTGGCAGTTGAGAGTCAGGGGAAGGAGTCGATTTTAGGTGTGGTATTAAGCTCAAGAGCTAGCTTCGAATTGGTACAAAAGGCCGCCATGGCAAACATTCGTTATATTATTGCTATGGGTGCCCCGTCTAGTTTAGCCATCGATTTAGCTAAAGACTGTGATATCTGCCTATTAGGCTTTGTAAAATCTTCAGGTGTTTCAATGGAATTTTCAATCGAATTCAATGTTTATTCAAGCCCACATATGTTGGCTTGAATAAAGTGCCCTTGGTTTTACATTATAGGCTACGTTTTACCACCAGTCGGCAGGCCAACATAACAGCCCAAATCGCTGAGTAAATCGCAAAAACCACTATCATCCATTGGGGCATACTCATGTCCATAAATGACCAATTAATGTCTCCACAATCACCCGTCGCACCAAAAATATTCGGTAGCCATTCGTGTAACGGAGCCCAATTAGGGAAATTAGGCACAAACTCGCAGGTAGCAAAAAACGGATTGATTGCAGTCTGAATATCTACATGTTCGATGGCTATGAATAAACCCCAAATAGCCGATGTTCCCCAGCCGATATAGCCAATTAATCGGCTAACAAGATTGTTAACCAGCATAGCGGGTATGGCCGCAAACATAATACCAAATACTGCAGTACGTTGATAAATACACATAATGCAGGGACGTAAATCCGTAACATGTTGAAAGTATAATGCGGCAATTTCCAAGCACAGCGCAGAAACAAATAGTAGTCCCCACGCGCCCTTGTTAGTAGATAATGACGATAGTTTATTTAGCAACGGTCCGTCCTTATCTAATGGGGTGCACTATCGGGTATCATCCCAGAGTGATGATCAATAAAGTGCATTTCATACAACCACTGGGTTAAATCGTACAATCCGAAGTAAGTCGCCGCTAAGCCAACCAGGGTCAGTACCACTGTGTAGGGCAGCGCCATATACACCATAGTGCCGTATGACAACCTAAGCAGTGGCGCAATAGCCGACGTTAGCAAAAATAGGAAAGCAGCCTGACCATTAGGCGTAGCAACACTAGGTAAGTTAGTTCCGGTATTAATAGCAACCGCCAACATATCAAACTGGTCGCGAGTGATGGCGCCGTTTTTAAGTGCTGCTGTTACTTCGGTGATATACACCGAGCCAACAAATACATTGTCACTGACCATAGATAACAACCCATTGGCTAAATAAAACATCACCAACTGCGTTTTACCTTCGAAGGTCAGTACCCAGTTAATTACTGGACTAAATAATCCTTGGTCAATAATCACTGCCACAATACCAAAAAATACACATAACAATGCGGTAAAAGGTAATGCTTCTTCGAAAGCTTTGCCTATGGAATGTTCGTCAATTACGCCACTCATAGAGGTCGCCAAAACAATGATAGAAAGTCCAATTAAGCCAACAGCTGCAAAATGTCCTGCCAAACCTATAACTAACCAAACGGCAATAAGTCCTTGAACAGACAATCTGACTTTGTCTTGAGTGGTTAAGTTAGCTTCGATATCTTGGTCGTAATCAGTCAATATTTGTCTGACAGTTTGCGGTAATTGTGCACCGTAACTAAATAGTTTAAATTTTTCTACGATAAAGGTAGTGGTTAGTCCGGCAAAAAAGACAGGTATGGTGATCGGTGACATACGAATAAAGAATTCAACAAAGTCCCACCCGGCTTTATCTGCGATGATAAGGTTTTGTGGCTCACCCACCATAGTCATTACGCCACCTAATGCAGTGCCTACACCAGCATGCATCATCAGGTTACGCAAAAAGGCCCTAAAATCTTCTAAATCATTACGATTAGGGTTGGGCACTTCGTCATCGTGAGAATGATCGTGTTCAGAAGCAAAATCTTTGCCTGATGCTACTTTATGGTAGATTGAGTAAAACCCTAAACCGACAGTAATAATCACGGCCACTACCGTTAAAGCATCTAAAAACGCCGATAAAAATGCGCAAGACGCTGCAAACGCTATTGATAAAGCAATCTTATTTTCAAGTTTAATCAGTAATTTTGTGAAAAGGTAAAGCAACAACCCTTTCATAAAGTAGATACCCGCCACCATAAATACTAAGAGCAGAATAACTTCAATATTGACCACCATTTCATGCTTCATATGTTCAGGCGTGGTCATGCCTATAAACATTGCTTGAATCAGCAATAGTCCACCTGGCTGCAGTGGATAACATTTTAATGCCATCGCTAGAGTGAATATAAATTCTATTACAAGCGCCCAGCCAGCTATATAGGGATTAAATAGGAATAAAATGGGGTTAATGACAAGAAAGGCGACAATTGCCTGCTTGTACCAAGTGGGTGCATTTCCCAAAAAATTGGCGGCTACTGCTTGAGGTATTGACATTTGCATAGGCAAAGTTCCTTGCTGAATATTATAATTATTGAATCAACGTTTAGGTGCTCCCTAAGTGTACCCATAAACAATCGCAAAATCCCATAGTTACTACTGATTTAGGTAAAATTTGTGTTCTTTTCAGTAATACTTCGTTAACAATTCAAAGTTTCGTTGTTACCGATAAAAATCATCTGGTACAATCAGTTTATAAGAATTAAAAAAACTATAATAACGAAGTGAGTGGTTGATGATATATAAGGCACAAAGCCCAGCAGGATTCGCTGAAGAATACATAGTGGAATCTATCTGGAGTGGACGCTTCCCTCCTGGCACCATTCTTCCTGCAGAACGAGAATTATCTGAACTTATTGGGGTAACTCGCACCACTTTGCGCGAAGTATTGCAACGTTTGGCCCGTGATGGCTGGTTGACAATCCAACATGGCAAGCCCACTAAAGTTAATAACTTCTGGGAAACTTCAGGTCTTAATATCTTAGAAACACTCGCCAGACTTGATGAAGATGGGATCCCTGAACTTGTTGATCACTTGTTGGCTGCTAGAACAAACTTAAGTGCAGTGTTTATTCGCGGAGCAATCCGACATCAACAAGATAAAGCCATTGAAATATTAAATAGTCATAGTGATATTCCCGATGACGGTAAAATCTTTGCTCAGTGTGACTATCAACTCAACCATGACCTAGCATTTGCTTCAGGCAACCCAGTGTATGTGTTAATGATGAATGGTTTTAGAGGGTTATATTCACGTATTGGTGGCTATTATTTCTCGAATCAAAATTCACGAGACCTAACCCGTGGCTATTATAAGCAATTGTTAGAGCTTGCTAAGAATGGTGACTACGAAGGTGTGCCTTTAGTGATAAGAGACTATGGCATCGAAAGTGGCAAAATTTGGCAAGAATTACGTGGCGATATGCCAAAAGGGTTAGTCGATTAAGCTGTAAAACAGCTACAAAATGGGCTGGTAGCAATGACTAGCCCTATCATTTCATATAAAAATATAACCTACTGACCAATGAAATGTAGGTTATTTCAATAAAATCAAAATAATTGTTCAATTAGTATGCGGATTCTAATTCGTTTCATTAGTCTTGTGGTTAATCTGGACAGTCTGATTTAGACCGTCTCATTATTTAAACGAGGAAAAACCTATGACTAAATTAGATACTATCAAAGGTAAAGTGAACGAAACTGAAGAGTTTGCACGGAAAATTTGGCTTGCCGGTTTAGGTGCTTATGGTAAAAGTTTTGATGAAGCTCAAGGCCGTTACGAAAAACTCAGTGTAGAAGCGAGCAAAATGTTCGATGAGTTAGTGGTTAAAGGTTCTAAAATCGAAACTCAAACCAAAGACAAATTTCAAGTAAAAGACAAAGTTGAAGCTCGCGTAGCAGAAGTACGCAGAAAACTGGGTCTAGACAATGTATCTGCCGACCAAAAAGTTGACGAATTATCCGCAAAAATTGATGCACTTACTGACGCCGTTGCAAAACTAGCTGCCAAGTAATGGGCGAAAGCGCAAGTTTAGACCAATAGGTTATGCAATGCGCTGGTTTTTATCTTTACAGTGTATTTGCGTTAGCTAAGATATGAGGAGAGTTACTTTGGGTTCGGTTAAAAAAGCGCTAGCTTTAACACATAAAACTTGGTTAGCTGGAATAGGGGTATATGACAGCGGCCGCGAAAAAGCGGCCAATAAATTTGACCAGTTATTTGTTGATGGTTCAGCACTCGTCAATGACTTGCTAGAAGAAGGCGAGTTGGTAGAAACGCAATTACAAGCAAAAATAGAGGCCAGAAAAATGTTAAGAGACAAGATTTCAGCACTAAAAGCAAAGCTTGGTTTCGGTAACGAAAAGCAAGAACATCAAATTGATATGTTATCGCAACGTGTTGATAACCTAATTGAAGTGGTAGCTAAACTCGCGCAGCAACAGGCCGTTGAGAATAAAGCGCCCGCAACAAACATAGCTGAAAAAGTGCCAGCTAAAGCTGCAGCTAAACCAGCGTCCAAATCTACTGCAACAAAAAAGCCAGCGAAGACTGCGACTAAACCAGCAGCCAAAGCCACTGCAACAAAGGCGCCCGCTAAGGCCGCTAATAAGCCAGCAGCCAAAGCCACTGCAACAAAAGCGTCCGCTAAGACTGCGACTAAGCCAACAGCCAAAGCTACTGCAACAAAAGCGTCCGCTAAGACTGCGGCTAAGCCAGCAGCCAAAGCCACTGCAACAAAAACGCCAGCGAAGACCGCGACTAAGCCAGCGGCCAAAACTACTGCAACCAAAGCAAAAGCAACGAGCACTACTAAACCAGTAGCCAAAGCCGCCGCAACAGAAGCACCTGATAAACCTGCTAGTCAAACTAATGCAGGTGAAAAAGATTAACAAATAAGATTTTAAACCCCTTCAATTTTATTTTTGTTAATAGAGCCGCTAAATATTGCGGCTTTTTTTTGCCCAAATTATGTTGCAACCTAATGGGTTACCCGTGCAATATATGATAACTCGATAGTTAAAGAAGAGAGTTGCAGCGCGTTGTGAACAATAGCGAAATTCAAATCGGCTTACCTTGTGTTTATGAGCAATTTTGTTTTTGGACAGGGGTAGCTATTGCAGTGTTCTTTGTTGGACTGATAGGGGCCATCATTATTTCTGTTTGGCGGGACAAGGTAAAACAACAGAAAAAACGCCAAACAAGACGAAAGCGTTAGTCAGTCGTATAAAGTGACAATAACGTCTGTAAAAAATTTTCACAAGGACATGCAAAATGCAGCTATATATTGGTAATAAAAATTACTCGTCTTGGTCACTACGTGCTTGGATAATGCTAGCAAAGTCAGGCGTTCCATTCAGCGAAACACAATTAGTATTAGACACACCTAACTTTTATCAGGCCTTGGAAAGTGTCAGTCCTACATTAAAAGTACCTACTTTGGTTGATGGCAAAATAACAGTATGGGATTCATTAGCTATCTGTGAATACATCAACGACGCTTATTTAACTGGAAAAGCTTGGCCGCAAAATGTGCAGCAAAAAGCTGAAGCTAGGGCTATTGCTTGCGAGATGCATTCTGGATTTAACGCTTTGCGAAATGAAATGCCCATGAATATTCGCGCTAAGCGGCACCTTAAATTAACTGAACAAGCTCAAATAGACATTAGCCGGGTTGAACAAATCTGGGGCAAACAAAATGCACTTTATGCAGACAAAGGTGGGTGGCTGTTTGGTGAATGGTCTATTGCAGATGCCATGTTTGCGCCTGTTGTCCTGAGATTTAAAACCTATGGTATCAAGATAAACAAAAATGCAACTGCCTATATGCAGCAAACGTTGGCATGCACAGTATTGCAAGAGTGGATTTGTGACGCGCTGAAAGAGACTGATATTGTAAAAGTTGATGAAGCAGGCGAGGAAATTTAAGCTGTGGGCTTAGTTAAATTAACTAGAGCAGATATTTTATGCTCCGGCTATTACTCAAATTATATATCATTTGGCAAATAGCCGGTTCAGCTTACCTATGCAAATAGACGACAGTTTATTTGCCTAATTATTAACCACCCGTAGTCCATTATGTTCACTGAGTAACCTTGCTTCTCTTTGTTTTAATTTGGTTAGGTAGTCCCTAATCGTTTTGCTGATCATGGTGTTGCGTTTAATTAAATCTAGCTGTGGCCACGTGGCGCGTTCGCCGTGGTGAATCAGTTCTTGAATACTTTTCAAGCTGGGATTTGAAGCTATATGTTTTAAATTAGCCAAGGTGGCGCTAGGCAATATATTGATATCGCCTACATATTGTTGATCAATGATCGAACGTACTTTGTGTATGCCTAATCTGGCCGCGCGGTGGCTAATCAGGTTTTCAAGTATATCAAAGGCATAAATGCTGTTTACTTTGGCAATTTTGGCAGCATAACGCCATGTTAATCCTATTAGGCCGGTGGTATCTCTTTTATCGCGAGCCAAAAAGGGCACAGCAATTAAGTTGGTTTGACTGACAATACTATGATTCACACCATAAATACGGGCTAAACGATCAAAAGGCAGATCGGCCATAATAGAGCCGTCGGCAAACCGGCGATTAGGGATATAAGGCACTATATCACCGGCTCGGTTTTTCGCTTTTAGTTGTACGGGTTTAAATAATAGTGGGATAGCAGTTGAGGCTCTCACAGCCTGAGTAATAATAGCGTTGGGTGAGGTTTTAGCATTTAACAAGCGTGAATGTTGATGTAAATCAGCCGGAGATACTGTGATGGTCATATGACGGCCGGTTTTTTTGAAAGCTTCTTCAAAGGTGGTTAAATCAAATAACTCAATTAAGGCATTTTCTAGGTTGCTACTATCAAGCAAACTGCCTTTGCCAAAGCCTTGCCATAGTCGCCACTGTTTAAATTTTTGTTGGATGACCTCAGGCTTAATAATGTCTAATAATTCTTCATTGGTGCGGGTGCCAACTAATGCAGCGATAATCGAACCGGCGCTGGCTCCCGATATTACTTTGGGCAGTAAGTCATGTTCAACTAGTGACTTAATTACCCCACAATGAAAAAAGCCAAGACCAGCACCACCGCTTAACATCAAACAACTGCGACCAAATGCCTGTGCGGTTTCTTCAAAGAAGGATAACTTTTCATAGAAGTCGATTTCATTTTCATCGGCTTGATAGATAAAATCCAAAGCGCCACAAACTTCTTGAATAAATTCTTCAATTAGGTTTTTAGTGCCAAGTTTGGCGTATTGATTAAGTGCAGACGAGGCAATATTACCTAAGTTACCGTGCAATCCTTCATGCAAAATATACATCAAACCAGCTGCATCACCGCTAACTCTGGCTTGTTTCATGCGTTGCACCCGTTTACGAATGAGCCGGTAATCGTATTCCTTGCAGGGATCTTTGGCTTTCCATTGTTGGGCGCCAGACAATTCGTCATGAGCTTGTGCTGCCTCTTGATATTCTTCATAAGAAGTGGCTTGTTTCATGATGTCGTGTAATTCAGATAGGGTGTGATTCGCCATGCAATTTTCTCAGTTTACTCATCTGACCAGATATAACCTTAAATAATTAGAAAATGCTACCCAAAATTAAAGATAGTGGGTAATTGCAGGTATCAATGAATTTAAAAAATTTATACGTATTACTTTCAACCTAAAGTATTTTTAGTTTGACCATTCTAACTCCAATCGTTAGCCTCCTATGCAGTAGTATGGGTTTCATACAACCGAAAAAACAATATTGACTAGGCGCCACTGCTTTTTATGCAATTAATTGATCAACTTATCACCCATCTTCCTTTGTTATCTATTCCTATTATTAGTGCAATGGTGGGTTGGTCTACTAATTTTTTAGCGGTTAAAATGATGTTTTATCCCATTGAATTTATTGGTATTAAGCCTTATTTGGGTTGGCAAGGTCTAATACCCGCCAAACGCCGCGAAATGGCAGAAATTGAAGTCGAACTGGTACTAGGTAAGTTGCTTAGTGTAAAAGAGTTAGCGGATCGTATTGACCCAATTGAACTTACCAAAGCCATTCAGCGACGCCTTAAACAAACAATCCGCACAATTATTAACGATGTGATGAAAGAGTCTGCACCACAATTGTGGGCATCTTTGCCTGTGCATGGCAAAAACCTGGTATATGCGCGAGTAGAAGCTGATATTCCCAATGTTGTGACAAAAATGGTGAATGACTTTAAGTACAACATTGAAGAAATAGTTGATATTAAAGAGCTGGTGGTCGGTCAGTTAGTCAATGCACCTGAACTTATCAACGAAATTTTCTTAAAGTCGGGGGAAAAAGAATTTCCCTTTATTGAAAAGTCAGGCTTTTATTTTGGTTTTTTGTTCGGCTTACCCACTATGTTGGTTTGGATGTTTTACCCGACTTGGTGGGTACTGCCAGTGGGTGGTTTGATAGTAGGTTATGCCACTAATTGGATTGCGTTAAAAATTATTTTTGAGCCTAAACATCCGATTAAGTTTATGGGCTTTACCTTGCAAGGCATGTTTTTAAAGCGCCAAAAAGAAGTGTCCAGGGTGTATTCAGATATCATTGAGTCTAAATTGATGACCTCTAAAAATATCATGGAAATTGCGGTGCATGGTTCTGGCTCTGGGCAATTGTTGGAACTGATTGAATTACATGTCAATGACGCAATCGAGCGTTACGTCGCTATCGCCCAGCCCTATTTTGCCTTAGGAGTTGGTTCAGATTCTTATTACAAAATGAAGGCATTAGCTACGCAGCGTATTTTTGCGGATTCAGAAAAATACTTAGCTTATGCATATGAGTACACCAATAAAGCACTGCGAATAGGCGACGATTTGTGCGAGCGTATGCAAGCTTTGTCACCCGAAGAATTTGAAGGTGTGCTTCGCCCAGCTTATGAAGCCGACGAATGGAAGTTGATTTTAACAGGGGCCTTACTTGGTATGGGGGCTGGTTTTATGCAGTTATATTTGGTGTTTATGTAGCAAACCCTCATCATTCCAAAGTAAAAAGTTAATCTATTTACTGACTTTTTACGTAGTTGTCATTATGAAAACTATTCTACTTGTCTTATCTATCATGCAAAGTGCAAACCTATCAGCTCAGTGGAAAATTGATTTTTCTAATCCTGATGAGCTCAATTATTGGTATCGAGTTAACGATGGTGTTATGGGAGGTTTGTCCCAATCGAATTTACGGATAGTGGATAAGATTGCTTATTTCGAAGGTGTTCTTTCTTTAGAAAATAATGGTGGGTTTGCCTCTGTTAGGCGTGTCGGGACATTAGCACTTGAAAGTGGAAATAAGCCCATTATGGTAGAAATTAATGGTGATGGAAGAAACTATCAACTGCGCCTTAGAACCAACAAGGGGGGTGATGGAGTCGCTTATGTAGCTAGCTTTATTAGTAGGCGAGGTGAATGGCAATCCTTGTCCTTTAAGGAAAAGGATTTTGTTGCTCAATTTCGAGGGCGCATTGTAAGCCGAGCTCCGGCTTTGTTATTTACTGACGTTAAACAATTAGGTTTTATGCTTGCTGACAAACAACCTGGCTCTTTTCAATTGGCCATAAAAGACCTAGGGCAATAGGACATGTTGACTTTCACACCGAGATCATTTTTTATCTAATAATTCAAATATTCCAATTAAAGATTGTGTCAGTTTATGCTTAGGCGCAAGTAAAATGAGTGGCTTTTTAGCTTGGTGTGACTCGCGCATCTTAACTGATTGACCAATATATTCTGATAATACTGGGAAACCCTCGGCTATCAACTCATTAACGATTTGTTTTGGTAGGTTGGCGTTGGTCATATATTGATTGGCAATTATCCCTTCAATTTCCAAACCTTCATTATGATCTTCTTTTATCTCAGCAATTTTTTGTTGCAGACTATATAACCCTTGCCGAGCGAAATCGTCGCAATCAATAGGTATTAAACATCGTTGCGCTGCTATTAGTGCCGACATACTGTAAAAGTTGAGCGCGGGTGCCGTATCGATAAATATGTGCTGATAAGTATCTTTTAGGGTATCTAACGCCTCGCGTAATTTATAAATTTTATGTCTGCTGTCTAACTCGCTTTCTAACTCGGTTAAGCGCTCTGAGCCAGCAATAATATCGAGGTTTTCAACTTGTGTTGCATGACAAAAATCACTGGCAGGGCGATGATGTAGGTGAAAGGTAATGGTTTGTTCGAATAAATCCGCTATGCTGCTGTCTTTGGGCAGAGCAGTGACATTCAGATAGGCGGTACTATTACATTGTGTATCCAAATCAATGAGTAAGGTCCGGTATCCCTGACTAGCAGAAATTGCCGCTAGATTTACCGCTAAACTTGACTTACCTACGCCTCCTTTTTTGTTGAACAGCACTCTGATCATATTTTACCTCGTATAATGCTTTAATCTTGTCGCTATTTTAAAGATGCAAAAGCTTTATTTTCAAACACTTGCACATCATGCTTGCAGTGTGGAATGATACAGCATGCTCCATCACATTTTGGTGATAATAAATGAAAACGGCTCAACGTATATTGGTAACTGCCCTTGATATATTTAATCAACAAGGGGAAAACAACGTTAGCAGTGTCGAGATAGCTTTGGAGCTAGATATCAGTCCCGGCAATTTGTATTATCATTTTAAAGGTAAAGAAGTCATAGTTGCGTCATTGTTTGAACTCTATCAAGAGCAGTTGCGCGCCATTCTCGATGCTCCGAGCAATCAATCGGATACTTCACTAAGTATTGAAGATTTTTTTTATTATCTTTATCTGATTATTGAAAAAAATCATTTGTTCCGATTCTTGTATCGTAATCCTGGCGACTTAACCGACAAATATCCTAGTGTCGCCAAAGGTTTTATCAAATTAATGGCTGCCCAAGAACACTGTGTTACAGAGCTTTTGGCAAAATTTGTGGTACAAAATAGTATTACAGCTTCGCCAGGTCAGTGTAATCAAATGGTGGAGATTATTGGTTTGGTTTTCGGTCAGGCGGGCAATTATTATGCGTTAAAAGGTCATGATATTAATAGCGATGAATATTTGTATAAAAGTTTGTCAGCCATTTTGTTTGCATTATTACCTTATATCAACATTGAACCCGGTGAATTACATCATTTACAAGAAGCGATAGTTAATCGGGAGTTTTCTAATGATGACTAATAGTCTTAGATGTGTTGTTTGTTTATGTAAAAGGACATCGTTTTGAGTAAAAAACTCACATTTCTTGATAAAACTTTTTGGATCACCGAGTCACAAGATAACCCTAAACATGTCGCAAGTTTACAGCTGCTGAAAATACCTAGTGACGCCGCACAAGACTATGTTGATAAGTTGTTTGCTCAAATGGGTTCTTTTGATCAAGCGACTGCACCTTTTAACTGTCGAGTCAGCACATTGATGGGGTACCCAATTAAGTTTGTACCAGTTGAACAATTAGATATGCAATATCATGTTCAACTGCATACTATCGATGATTTGAACGATAAGCCTAGCTTACATAAGTTTGTTGCTAGTTTGCATGAGCCTTGGCTAGATAGAGATAAGCCCCTATGGCAATATCATGTAATTAAAGATAGCAACACCAAACAGTTTGCCTTATATATCAAAATTCACCATATGTGTGGGGATGGCAGTACGTTAATCCGTTGGTTTCAAGCAGGGTATAGGCAAAGTCCTAGTAGTGAAGGTTTTGTTCCTGTTTGGGCCATGGACAGAACCCCGAAAAAACGCCATAAAACACCATGGTTTAAAGCCGTATTCGGCGGCTTATGTGGATTTGTCATAGCCGTTAAAGATTCGATTTGGATCTGGTTTAGGTTATTGATAAAGCTACTTCGGATTAATCAAAATTATATGCCATTGCCTTTTACAGGCACCAAAACTGTACTCACGGGGCAGGTGAAAAAAGGCCGTGTTGTGGCGACGTTGGATATCGATTTTGAGCGAGTTAAAGTGCTGAGCAAACGTTTGAGAGCGTCGGCCAATGAAGTGATGTTATGTGTGTTTGATATCGCAGTGCATAGACAACTCGTAGGCTATGGTCAGACCTTTAAAAAAGCCTTGTACACCAATATGCCTATTAATCTGCGTAAACCCGGTGAAACAACCTTTGGCAATAAAATTGCCATAGTGCCTGTTCAGTTAGCCCATGGGCATCGCGATCCTTATCTTAGACTCAGAGAAATAATAGAAAACCATCGAATAGTCAAAAAGGCTGCCGCGTCTTCCCATCCGGCATCATTTAGTTACTACACATTATTGATTCAGACCTATGCCATAGTGTTTGAAATGTTAGGTCTGTCGAATTGGGTGAAACCCATAGCCAATATTTTGATATCTAATATGCCTGGCCCTGCTGATATCATGTACTTCAAAGATAGTCAGTTACTGGCTAGTTATCCTATTTCAACTATTACCCCTGGTGGTGGGGTGAATATTACAATGGTGACTTATAATGGTCAGGCTAACATTGGACTTGTTTGCTGTAATAATAATATTGATAGCTTAGAGCCTTTGGCTCTTTACTGTGACGAGGCGTTTGATATGCTGGAAAAATGTGTCGATGATCCAAGTCTAAGTATTGAAGATATTGGTGAAAAGATTAATGAAGAATATGTCTCAGTTGTTGATGATCAACCTTTCAATAATTGAATAAATTAGATGAATACATTTGTGTATTACTTAGCGAATAAACATGCTCGATAAAAACAATAATTCTAGTTTTACCATTTCAGTAGACAGAGTGGTGAACGCAATAAGTGGTAACGAAGACGAAAAACCTTCTCTTTATCAACAAGCCGCAAACTACTTTAAAGAGGAGCCTGCAAACCTGCAAAAGTTAGCGTTTTTAAAAACTGAAATTCAACAAGTTACCTCAGCCATGAAAGCACAATCAGGTAAAAAAGCTCTGCAGCTCGAGGAGTCTGTTGCGCAATTAAAAAAGAAGTATAACCACGAACTGCGTATTCAAAAAAACGCTAGGATCATCAGACTTAATGATGCAGTTGATATGTGTCTTAATTTGTTGTCTCTAAGTGAAGGTGAGGACTTTGATGATACACAGCTCAAAAGTGCCAAATTTTTAACCACCTTAGTTCTTTTTTCTCCAGGTAAAGGTAAAAAATTAGCTGAATTACATCATAAGCTTAAGCCTGCTTATAAAGCTGTTTTAAGTTTGCGAGTACTCGATAGGCTGATGCTTGAAGGTGTGGTAAAAAATGCCTATATGATGAAAAGCTATGATCCAAATAAACGTTATGAGCCTCAGGCCAGTGATTATATTTGTTATACACAGGCTGTTATTTTACCCATCATGCTTGCAGCCGTTTTTCAGGATGTAGGGCTTCAGCATCCAGATTTGGTTGAGCTTTTAGAGGGTAAAGACGGCGAAAAAGATAGGTTTCGTTTACTGGAAGAAGATGAACGCGAAAAAATGCTGCGATTGAATTATCAATATACAATCGATTATTTACAACATGGTTTAGGTTGTCAGCAATCCAGTGCTGAAACAGAAGAAGATGTGACAGCTTTTGATGAGGCTGAACAACATAGATTAAAGTTTCAGTTGGGTTTGGTTTTGGATGCAAATTCTTCGAAGTTGGGTACTAGCGAGATCATCAAAATACCGCAAATATACGCATCCGTGATTTTTTCGACTAAGCGGGACTACCAACGAAAAAGCCTACCAACCGCTTCAATATTAATCGAACAGTTGGCTATCAAAAAAGCGGTCAGTCAATCAATCGCTAAAGTGTTTGTAGAAATAGTGGGGCAATTTCCTTTGGGCTACGGCATCGTTTATATACCCAAAGACATAAGAGGCAACGAATTAGAACTTTACGAATATGCCATTGTGTCAGGGCTAAACCCCAAGGTTTTAGATGAGCCAATATGCCGACCTGCGACAAAAAATTTGATGTTTTTAACATACTCAAAAACCATGGTTATAGATAAAGAGATTAATCTACATTTTCCAGTAGCACGTAAAAAGTTGGTGAAAATTGATCCAAAACGCTTAGCTGAAATTATGGAAAAGCTTACATATAATTTTAAGGCTGAAGAAAGTGCCGCATTTGTTCCAGATCACTGGGAGCCCCACAACTATTTTTGCGTGCAGGGTAATCAGAACTTATGGAGTCGCGACGCCTGAGTTTTATCCCATTTTCAATACGGTTTTTCGATTATTTTATGGGGACTGGTATCACTAAGGAGTTGACTGTTTTTTTATGTTTTTCAATCAGCTTGTTACTTTGCCCTTTGTTGAATTGAAATTGTCCTAATGAATATTGATGCCTTTGATTCTATTGATACAGTTATATCTGCTGGCAAAATAATGCCTAGGATATCCCTAGCTGCTAATCAATGATTTATGGGACAAGGCAGGTCTGTTTGTAACGGGGCGGGTTATTTAGAACTTAAATCTCAAATGCCCTTCTTCAACGACTACTTTTTTACCAAATTGCATAAATAAACCCTCTTCAAAGTTATTGATATCCAAGCTGTATTGCATGTCTTCACTGGCAGCCAATGCAATCATGATGTTTTCTATTTGTGGTTTGTGGTAATCCAAAACCTTCTGTTTGCTGCCACTTAAATACATTTGTAAGTAACTATTGGCTTCTGAAGCTGTGGTCCCTGTCATAATATTAAAGGCGGTTTTCATGGTTCCCGTTACCATAGACATAACGGGACTAGGAACAAATAAATTAATAAGGTTGGAGGTGTCTTTTAAAATTGCGTATTCATCGTTTAACATATGGATATTGGTAATACTTATAGCGGTTAACAATATGCTTTTTGTGGCGTGATCAAACTGGGGTTTGGTTTGCACAACT
>Ga0115567_10000452_pt1 | contig 40287 bp, 46 predicted proteins | sample COGITO_mtgs_1204_2_FD_88679 | JGI IMG/M metagenome (GOLD analysis project Ga0115567, IMG submission 88679) | Pelagic marine microbial communities from North Sea - COGITO_mtgs_120412 | ecosystem: Environmental > Aquatic > Marine > Epipelagic | place: Germany:Helgoland, sampling site Kabeltonne...
CAAGTGGCTGGCTCAGACGACAGCTACCTCTGCAAAGACGAACTCACGCTCAACGCTGCACAGCAGCAAGATGAGAAGAAGCTTGCTCGCAAGGAGCGCAAGGCTGCGCGCCAAGATGAGGCGGGTGATTCAGATGATAAAATTGATAAGGTAGATGACACGATAAATTCAAAAGTCTTTGAGGTTCTAAATTTAATCACAGCCACTCTGGGCCATGAAAAAATAACCGCATTTTCGATTGAAGAAATAGCGTCTGTTTCTGATGAGGTTTGGGAGAAAATAGATGCTGAGTTACCTAAACTAGATGACCAATCTAATGGAAAATTAAATCACCAAATTTTTGAAATCACTAAAAACCTAGAGGCAGGTGATCTTTGGCGATTGTTTATTTTAAGCTCCAAACTGCTTGATGCTAAATGCTTCCTAGACGCCCTTCAATTCAAGCATCACACGGACGCTCAATCCTCTGATTTGGCGAGCATGAGTTCAAATATTATTGATTTTATTAACAAACATGGAGGCTATGACGAATTTGATGAAACTAGATCTGTGTCCTTAATAAATCACATTTATGACCAAATTATAGTTCTATTAGAGTCAGCTATGGATGATGCTGATGAGGAACGTCTTCAGAATATATTATCGTTTGTTTTTGATGTCAGAAATTCTGACGATATTTTGGGTTGCTCAGAAGATTTAGCAATATATGCAAGAGGTGGTCGGGAGGGCGACATGGATTTCAATTACGTAGAGGAAATAGTTGAAAACGCTATTTTCATAGTGTGCCAAACATACCAGTTGAGCGAAGAAAACTTAAGAGACGATGATGGAGGTCTCTCAGCATCGCATGCAGTATCTGAACTTGCCGCACAACTGTAGAGCTGGAGTTAGGCAGCTGGTTAGGGCGTGCCAACTATTTAAACAGCAGGCAATAGCCTGTCAGACATAAAGGAACTCTCTTTTCATCAGTGAAAAAATTCTCGAAAAAATAATGAGCGGCGAATGCAGTCGATCATTATAATCATCAGCGCTATCACGAGAGCATCAATAATCTCACGCCCGCAGATGTTTACTTCGGGCGCGGACAATCAATTTTAAAACAACGAGAAAGGATCAAACGGAAAACCAAGGAGACCCGGCGCTTGCAATACCACAAACACGCCGCTTAGTATTATCAATAAGATGAGCTAGAACCTCTCTTAGATTAGGCCGTTGAGTGTTCCAATTGCATGACGACGGACAATGGGTATTCTATGGGCGATCCTCGTCAATATGAATAGTAGTTATTAGTGTCTCACCATATTCTGAATAGACTTTAGATCAGACATATCTTCTCTAATCCTCTGACTAAAAAACCAATATTCTTTTGACATTATCCCTTACGATTCATCTTCATCACTATCGAAGTCATCATAGTCATCTAGTATGGCATTAAAAAAAGATTCGAGTATTGCTCTACGTTCTGTTTCTTCCATTTCAGCAGGCTCTGATGTATACTTAAATTTGCCGTCTTTCTCATAACCTTCGCCGTATGCATAACGAGTTAATTCATATGCTTCTTTTACACTCATACTATCCTCTCCTCATCTTTGCAATTTCTTCAGCATCACGTTTACCGTCAACATAAGCATTCATCGACTCCATGATCATATTTTAGTCGATCCACTCATTTCACATTTATATTTATCAGTACCGATTAAAAATCATATCACCTGTACTTGTAGACCGACAAGCTTTATCAGGAAACATGGGAGTCACACCTTCGTTCTTTCACGATGGATTATATAACGACCACCTTCCTCAAGAAGATTAGCTAGAGTGTTTGACGTCAGCGCCTGTGGAACAGATTAGCGTGATTGCAATATCACAAACACGCCGCTTAGTATTATCAATAAGATGAGCTAGAACCTCTCTTAGATTAGGCCGTTGAGTGTTCCAATTGCATGACGACGGACAGTCGAAAGCCAATCTCTAACAGCACCAACAATGAAATCACAGCGATGCGGGCAGCCGGTATGTCTATGGCAAAGTTTGCAAAAGAACTTGGTATCAGCGCTGGTGTCGTTTGTAAGGTGGTAAATGCTACTTCGAATTTGAAATAAAAGGAGCCGCTTTAGAACTGGTAATAGTAAGGACCCTAATATATAATCTTTCGCTGATACAGGGGACTCAAATACTTAATTCCTAATAATGCGGTCAAATAAATTATGTCAGATAAAATAATCGAAGGTATCAAGTCAGGAAAATTTGATCGTTCAAAATTTTTAGGGATTAGAGCGAATGCTGAGCGGATATTTAAAAATCCAAAGTCAGAAAGCTTAAGATTAGAAGCGGAGAAAGTACTGCGGGCGTGCAACTCTTATGCGTCTGAACCTTTATCTTGGTACTATAATTTTATGGGATTTTGCCCTGGCGCGGATATAACTCGTCGAAGAGATACTATGTGGAGAGAAAAAGGAATATGTGATTTCCACTTCGACGATAGCAAGGCGCAAATGGAAAATTTCGAGGAACAAGTTCCCGGCGATTGGATAATACTGAAAAAAAGAAAATCGCTTAAAGAACAAACTATGGAATTATTCGGTTTCGGGCAAATTACTGAAAAGTGCATCGACGATGATGGTTATACCGTCTTTGGAATGAATTGGAGCGATCAGATGGAAGTTCTGCTCGCACCGCTTATGGGATGTAATGCCACGGTCAATTTGAGGTCTCTTAGTGACGTGGAGAAGGCTATGCCAAGAGAGTTCTGGGGTTGGCTTGGTCGCCCGCCTAAATGAAGACCTAAATTAGTCTCACCTAAAATCCGTAAAATAGCCAAATAGACCAGCCTCAACTGGAGGGTTTTGCTGTCTCTAATATTTGAAGCGTTAATCTCTCAGAAAAATAATGACAATTGTCACAATTGTCACCATTAACAGGACCCCCTTCTTCCGCGAGGCAAAGATCCGCAGCATTGACCCAACTATCATCACCGTCATAAGAAATCATGGTCGTATCAAAACGCATAACACCATCAGTTCCATTCACATACAGAAAATAGCCCGTTTTACTAATCTTGTGACCTGCAGATCGATATAACCATTGATAGATCTCCATTTGCCGCTTGTAGCTTGAGCTCCATCCAACATCTATGGACGGTTCACCTTTCTTTGAAGTGCTTTTGCAATCCACAATATGCAATTCCCCAGTATCTAGGTTTTCCCATACATCATCGACCGCACCATACACCCCTACTTCCGACGAATGAGTACATCGAATGCCTCTTCGAAAATTGCGCCAATTTTCTATGTCAGGATGCTTATAGGCTCGAACATTCAATTCCTAACGTTGCCAAATTGTGTATGTCTCGCCGGACACGCGGATCGTATCAAACTCATTTTTAAGTAACACGTCTATCGCCACCGCAAGAGGCAGGGGCACCATTGAGGGCGGCTTATGAGAAAGTTTACGCTGTAAATAGAAACATTTCGGGCAGCGAATATGCTGTTCAAGAGCAGTGCGTGAGAGTTGGCTGGATTTTCATTGATAAGCACGATCAATTATCCACTGAGACAACCCTGCATCAATTGCTGCTTCCGCTTAGGTTGGTGGCAGCATGGATTTTACGAGATGTAGAAAGTGGCGAAGTAACAAAAATTAAAGAGCAGCTGGCAAATGATACCTTTCAAGATGACAGCGAACTATATTTGGTGCGTGAAGGTGCAGGGTATTATGAAGCAAGCTAGTTTCGAGACAGTATCTCAATACACTTTTTCCCCATTTAGGAGAACAATTATACCATATGAATTAAGAAGTGGCTTTTTAACTTCTTTGGCCCATTGGCAGCTTAAATCATTTATTTTAGACCCTACGTAATCACTTATTCTTTCGTATCCATCTTCGTCTTCAATTGGCAACTCTTTACATGAAATTTTGATCAAAAGGCATTCTTCATCATTATAATGTTCATATCGGATTGTAACGTCTGGGGCTTCGCATTCTGTTGCCGAGATAATAAGTCCTCGCTCGTCTAGCTTGTCTTCAATAGATCGGAGTGTTTTGATTACTTTTGTCTGTTTTGCTGCTGCCAAAAAATCCATTAAAAACCACCTAATTCATTGGAGCGTCAGGATTTAGAGTTTTCCAAATTATCACGATGGCGGGCGACTTCTTTCCCAGCCAGGAAAATAAAAGTGGATAACTATAAACAATATGACCAGATAGCAGGTTTCACATCAGACCCAATGAGAGAGCCAAGGGAAATTTTCAAAATTTACAGGTCTCGTAAGAATGCCTCCTTCGAAATCGGGGTTTCGGCTGAGAACGTCACGCTTTACAGCACTGGCATCCTCCCGTATTTCATCAAATAACTCCCCAAAGTTAGCGAGTTGAATAAGGCTATTATCTTTGCCCTCATTAATAGATTTCCACTTTTCCCAATACTCAGATATTAATCCGTGTTCACCGCACTTTTGAAAAATCAGAAAAAGAGGCCCCATTGACCTCACCCCCTCGTCTTGAGAATCTGCGCAAGCCCTAAGGAAAGCTAACTTATCTGCAATGGGTAGGCGGCAAGCGGCCGAGGCTACTTCAGAATACTCTTGAGCATATTTGGCTGCTTCAAATAAGCTTGACGCAATTTCCTCTTTATCGTCTACATCGGAAGATTGATCTTGATCCAAATATTCTGTGAGTAGATCAATTTTTTTTGAAACGGATTTTACCTTCAGAATCTTTTTCCCTATATCACTCACATCAATTATTCCTTTTTTTCTAGTGTTGGTGTACTGACGAACATATCACTTATGCTTAGTTGGGTAATATCCCCTTTCTCTAGGGTCTCTGCAAGTTGAAAGCTTTAAGCTGCCATGGTTATACCCATAGCGATTTTTTGTTTTGGCGTTATGCGATCGAGCGCACCAAAGAAAGTCAGGCACCGTTCACCAGCCTGCCCTGGGCGCCCAACGAGATGAAACGATCACTGCAGATTCTGGGAGGCAATTTCTGGTCCTACGGGGTAGATGCGAACCGGCCAGCGCTTAAAGCCCTGTGCCGATATTCCCATACCCAGGGCATCATCACCCGGTCAGTTGCGGTCGATGAGTTGTTTGCACCGATGACGCTGAGTTGGACGCCAAGCCGAAGGTACAAAATTAACCAGTCGCTGCTCTCTCTGAGCACTGAAACTCAGGAATTTATGACGATCCAGTCTGCTGGTCAGTTGATCGGGTGAGCCTGAAAATATCTCAGGATGTTGTCGTGACTGTTTGACGTCAGCGCCTATGGGACAGATTAGCGGGATTGCATAAGAGAGGGTTTTTGGTTCATCGTAATGACCCATAGGGGAATGAAGATGAAACAGAAATAGATGAACAAGAGAGATATGCCGAAAAGGCGATTTGCTTAATGTCGTCAACGCTTGTTCACCTATATTAGCTAGACGATTGGCCTGTCATTAAATGTATTAGCTTATGATGATCTGCATGAGATAAACTTGGAGTGAGGTGAAACCGACCTCCAACCAAAACCGATTTTCTTTGTTATTACTAGTGTTTTAAAAAAGTTTGGTAAAATTGTATTCGTGCATCTGCAATCATTTAAATTTAAAAAATTAAACTTGCTTGATTATTGTAGGATCTTGAATAAATCCAGCTCCCGCAACCACTAAAAAAGCCCTTAACTCAATGAGTTAGGGGCTTTTTGCTGTTCAAACACCATTCTCTAAATCACCCAATACAATCGTAGGGACGAACCGGGGGCGAACACAGAAGCAATGTGTGGCAAACTTATGTTAAGAAGAGAAATCGTTCACTGAAAGGTATGTTGCCCTACGAAGGCAGAGGTCACAGGTTCGACTCCTGTCGGGTGCGCCAATGGTTTCAATGACTTAGCTAATATATTCATTGTGGGCACATTACTCTAGCAATCACATAGCAATCACCCGGTGTTTTTTAATGACTGCGTTGACGTGCAGCTGTCAGTTCAATTGAAATGCTTCTTTACGGGGGCCAAAACGTTACTCAGCCCATGATGTTCAGGTATGAAGCTAACGCTTCCTAAATATTAAAGGTCAAATTCATTTGGCCTTCTGCCCTTCGGAGAGAATGGGGAGCCAAGGTCAACCCGAGGCTCAGGGGACCCGTCTGCAGGGAGCGAAGCGTACGAAGATGGGGTGGCCGCAGGGTTGAGCGCGGCAGGGGCAAAGCCCCTTAGCGCGATGTGGATAGAATACCCATTTTTTGATTTAAGTATTTTAATATAGTGTTGTCGGGTTCGGACATGTTGATATTTGGGAGCTATTATTGGAACCAGAAACTGTGGGTTTGCAGATTGACCTAGATTTACAATTGTTAACGGATGAGAGTGGGATCTATGGCTTTGGCTTTCAGCCAGTTGGGGGTCAACAGGTTGTTGAATGCATAAAGCCAATACCTGACGTTGTCTTGCGGGCAGACAGGACTGAGACCAGCACTATGGTGTCACACATGACACTAGCGTTCGTGTCATTTACAGAACCTGATCCAAGTGAAACTCCAGAGTATTCAAATTCGCTTGAACAAGCCTTTGTACATATCCAGGCAACACTAATCGCCCGGCGCAAGGGCATGTTAAATGCCGAAATCGAGCCTATTTGCGATGCGCACGCCCCAGAAATTCCCGAGCGGCTGCAGAGAAAGTATGATGCTTACTATGGGGAAGCGTTTGCGATGGTGCGTCACATCATCCAAGCGGCCTATGACAGCTGTGTCCCTCCTCATCTACTGCCTTTGTTGCGTCAGTTCACGCGCTCACGGCGCTATCAAATTTATACGCATGCGGTTGGATCACCGTGGTTTGCGCAATTGATCGAAGTATTCCCAGTATTGGGTATCAAGATGTTTCATTCTTCAGGCTCGACAGGCCTGCCAGATGACGTTCTTGCTCAGGCCAGGAGAATGGTCGAAGAAGGGTGCAAACTTAACAAGATAGCCGAGACCATGGAAGTGCCGACCGCTATGCGGAAAATTAGCCCCCAAGAGGCGCACGTTTATGTTCCGTATACTAAACATCTTTTTAAATATCGCGCTGATATATCTAATTTTTGGGATCGAAATGCGGGTAATATTCGTGAATGGTTGCAGGCTATTTTTCGGGCAAATTTCTGGCAGCGGACAGAATATGCCGCGTGGTTGGTACGCAACTTCCACGAACTGACTGTTGGCCCCAACGCTGATCAAGACCGAAAAAATTTATCTGATTGGGTTCAATCGTGCCTCGAAGGGACAGGGTCACGCTCTTCACGACCATTCATAAAAACCATGTCTGCCCGTACAGTAGAGCGGCTCTCTGACGAGTGGCATCGAAACACCGAGGGGATATACAATGCTATCCTTGGCGTTAAGCTACCCGGTAATTGGCGTGAGATTCCAGAAGCTAATGGATGTGAAACTGAAGAAGAATATTCGGAAATTATACGTAAGAAGATCGCCGATAAAACTCTACCCAAGGCCTGGTTAACCGATGCAGAGATCAACGGTATTTTAATCAAGGCTACGACTAATGAGCTCGAACTCATTGAAGCATCGCTATATCTAAAAAATTGCGGAGGGACATATTCGAATCGAATTTATACAGGGGAATGCTGTATTTATACTGCCTCGCATGGAACTGAAGTTCTCGCCATGATCGAGGTGCAAAAGCACCACAGAGGCTTCCATGTCGCTCAATGCGCTGGCTATCTAAATCAATCACCTTCAACCCAAATTCTAGATGCGATCAGAGAGTGGGAATCAACATTTCCAATCAACCCAGAGCCAACTTGGGAGGAAATATATACGAGTGAAAACTGGGAAGTCGAAATTTGGCCCAATGTCATTTAAAACAACGGCGTCTTAGTATGTCTAAGAACGGAATGCTGTCACCGATTGATTTTGAAATCAGCAATATTATAAGGTGCAAGGTGTCTAACAAATTAGGGGCGATTCAAGGCTTATGGGACGACCGCCGTCAGTCCCGGCCATAAATTTTGAACAGCACACACTGACTATGAAATAGATCGCCCAATTTCTACTGGCATCAAAAACGTTTCATTGCTATTATATTCTAACATCAAGAGGAGGGCTGACGCCCTCGCCAACCTGCCAAACCCGGCAAGGTGGTGCTCCGAAAGGAGGATGTGGCCAAGGACGGCAACTAAGGGGTCCACAAGCCAAATCAGAATGTCAGTCTTCTTCGGTTTAACCGTAGGAGCGTTTTATCATTTCCAGCAACCATCATCAGGTCGCGCTTCCTGTTCACTCACTCTATGTCGGCAGCAGGGATGGTCATGCGTTCCCTGGGGCTGACAGGCAAGCTGTGACCGATACCGTCTCAGCATTATTCGATTGTTTCACAATCGTCGATGCTGACGGTTATTTCAAAGGCCGTAGCGTTGCCACGCTGATCATCAAAATTGGTACGGACGACACAGCATCAGTCGTGACGCTTGGCCTCGGCCTTGGTCGCCTTCTGGATCAAGAGGCCATCGGCTTGGAAACAGCAGGGACCTACAGGTCAATTTCTATGGACTGATCCGCCAAATGGATTGGGGAGAGTTATTCTGAATTGCGCCCCCAGCATTTTGTTAAAGCCGCTAAATAGGAGACTAAGATTATGTCCAACAACATATCACGCCGTAGCTTTCTGATAGGTGGCTCAGTAGCCGCAACAGCGGCACTCGCATCATTTTATGTGGGTCAGGTCGAGGAGCTTGGGAAGCTGATACTGCGCGAACCGCACGACTATGATCGGGTCCTGTACGCAGACGAAAGTCGGGGTTTCCTGCTCATCCTCGACTACGATTACGATGATGCGACGAACACGATAGACAGGCGTACCGACATGACGTGGGCCGCATACCTCGCCCTTAAAGGTGGGATTGCTGATCCGTCGAAGCTAAAGCTGTCTGACTTCAAATATGCAATGAATGGCTATGAACTGTCGCCACGGAAATTAACTGAAACCATTAACTGGGATACACGCGAGGAACTGTGGAAGTTTGAGGTTGGCCCAGAGGCAGAGACCTACTTCTACTTAGAACAATTAGATTTACTCAGCGGTAGCGAGGAAGGGCTTGCAACACACAATGCGCTTTCTACGGTTCATAACGATGGTGACTTGTGTTTCAGCCATGATTATCAGCAAGGCCGCTCTGTGTATTGCAGCGACCTCACCAGTGTTGCTCTGCTTCAAGAGAAGCTGATCGAACTGGGCGAGCCGATCAAAGTTAAGGTCATCTGATCGGATTTGATGTCGAAAACTAGGTGCTAACCGTCGAGGTTAGCCGATACGGGAAGATTTAATCTGAATTGCGCCCCCGGCATATCGCCAAAGACGCTAAAGAGGAGACTAAGTTTATGCCAGTATATGATCCCGCAGAATTGAAGAAATTGTTAGTCAGGTGCAGTCATGTGCTTGGTTCAGAAACCTACGAGCGTGTTGTTGGATCACCGCAACGCATGAATGGCTTCTTTACTGCTTTGGACGCTGCTATCAAATATAACGGCAAGGACCCTTCAAAGGTGCCAGACGTGCAGATTGAAGGCGCACTGAAGGTTGCGCTAGAGGTATGGCCTTTTGAGCTTGAAGAATTTGCCCATACATATCATGAGGGAGAGGCATCATGACACGCGATCCTCACATCCCAATGTCGCCTGACGAACTGCCGCAGCAACGCATCCACGAAGTGATCACGTTGCCATCTAAGCCGGAACCATTCGACTGCACTGTCGGCTACGGCCAATTTCCCAAAGGCTCTCTGCCATCAGACATACCCAAGAATATGACATACCTAGCTCAGGTCGAGTGGGCGTGGTCACCGATGAATAATCGATTGGATGCTTATTACCTGCACAAGGGACGAACACACTGGTCGTTGTGGTCTCGATACTGGGATGACAACTGGGGTCAGTGGTCGGACATGGCCATCGGCTGCGTTCCTCGTCGCGGCGTATCTGAGCATCAGGCAGCCGTATATCTGCTGTTGGAGTTCTGGCGGGATGAGACCACAGAGAACAGCCTCGATAAGTTTCATTGGATTAATGAAACGGAATACTTAGATGTCGGTGATCTAGCAGCAATAGTGCGGGAGGTTTGGTAAAATGGTGAAGATTTTATCCGAGGGCTTACTGCTGCCGGACGATCCTATGTTCTCAGGGCGCCGGTCAGAATACTGGCTCAGCAGTTCCTGAAGCTCTGCTTCCGCAGCTTGATTGATCAATTGCTGTGCACCCGATCTCAGCAAAACTGTCAGGGGATCGGAAATTGCATCTCGACTGGCAAATTCTAAAACGTTATTCTTCTTCTTCATGTTGGCGTATCTCCTTTGGTTGGATTGATGTATTGCAACAACAAGTCAACCTGATACGCCGCTTTCTTTCAAATGCTCAAACAATAGTTTCGGTGATAACTCATTAGCATCCTCGCCATGATATGTTGGCCGTCATACGCATTTTCTGTGAGCTAATGAGGCTAGGGCGGAGTGAAGAGTTTACTACAGTAAGTGGAACGGAAATAATGAAAGTCATCAACCAGGCGATCCCAGAGGTTAAGTTGTTTATCCCAAAAAGGTTCGTGGACGAAAGGGGTTGCTTTTGCGAAACCTACAATAGCCGTACCATGACCGTGGCCGGAATTGATTTCGAATTCGTACAGGATAACCAAAGCCTGTCGCTTGATGCCGGTGTTTTGCGTGGACTTCATTATCAAGTGCCGCCAATGGCCCAGCATAAGTTAGTGCGGGTGTTGAGGGGACGGATTTGGGATGTCGCGGTGGATATCCGCGCCAGCTCGCCTACCTTTGGAAGATACGTAGCGAATGAACTCGATGCTGAAAGCGGTGGGCAGCTATTTGTCCCGATGGGTTTTGCACACGGGTTTATGACAATGGAGCCAAACACAGAGGTTTTTTACAAAGTCTCAGACTTCTATTCGCCCGAACACGCTAAGGGGATTCGTTGGGACGATCCTTCACTCCGTATCGCCTGGCCGACGGATGTTCTCGGTGATGACGGATGCGTTATTCTGTCGGATAATGATTGCCAGTTGCCGACATTCGATGAACTCGAAATATCATTTGAATTCGATTTCGGCAGACCAAAAACAGGCGAGGGCGCAAAGTGAAAGTTCTTGTCACCGGTGGATCCGGCTTTGTCGGATCAGCGGTTATCCGCCATATCATGCGGAAAACCGTTTGCTCAGTGGTAAATGTTGATAAATTGACCTACGCGGCCAACACCCTCGCGATTGAGGAAGCAGCAGGTGATCCACGTTATTCCTTCGAAAAAGTTGATATTGCCGACGTAGCATCCCTTCGTCGTGTATTTTCTACCCACCGCCCCGACGCTATCATGCATCTCGCCGCCGAAAGTCATGTCGACCGCTCTATTGACGACCCAAGCGATTTCATCCAGACCAACCTCGTCGGCACATATACCTTGTTGGAAACGGCGCGCAAGTACTGGGCGGAGCTTGCAGCCGACAAACAACGGACTTTCCGGTTTCATCACATTTCGACCGATGAAGTGTTCGGATCGCTCGGCGCGACAGGCGCATTTTCCGAAACCACCCGCTACAAACCAAACTCGCCATATTCTGCCAGTAAGGCCGGGTCAGACCATTTGGTGCGGGCTTGGCACAAGACATACGGCTTACCTGTTTTGACTAGCAATTGCTCTAATAACTACGGCCCATGGCAATTTCCGGAAAAATTGATGCCGGTGGTGATCGTGAATGCACTCGATGGCAATCCGATCCCTATTTATGGCAAGGGCAGGAATATCCGTGATTGGCTGCACGTCGATGACCACGCGACCGCTCTATGGACCATTCTGACACGAGGCCGAATTGGCGAGACCTATAACGTCGGAGGAAATTGCGAACGCAGTAACATCGAACTGGTGAGAGCGCTTTGCTCCGTAGTAGACCGATTGATTCCCAATCCGAAATTACCCCGGCATGAGGTGCTGATCACCATGGTCGGTGACCGACCCGGCCACGATCATCGTTATGCCGTTGATATCAGCAAGATTGAGAGCGAATTAGGTTGGACGCCTGCGCACGACATTGAAAGTGGACTGGAAGATACAGTCAGTTGGTATCTCGACAACGAAGCCTGGTGGCGTAATGTTCGAGCCGATATCTATGGCGGTGAACGCCTTGGATCCGGCAGCCTGGGTTTGTGAAAATGAAAATTGTTGTTCTCGGCGCGGAGGGACAAGTTGGCCGCGAACTGATGATGCTGTCACCGCTACTCGGGGTCGAATGTGTGGGGTATGGACGTGCTGCTGCCGATATTACTGATTCGATGGCCTTGGCGCGTCTAATGAAGGCAGACAAACCGAATGTCGTCGTCAATACCGCTGCCTACACCGCCGTCGACAAAGCCGAGAGTGAGCGCGACGCCGCATTTTTCGTCAATGCCACAGGGGCGCGTAATGTCGCAATGGCTTGTATGCGGGCGGGCGCAGCGATGATTCAAATCTCTACCGATTATGTGTTCGATGGAAGTTCGCCAGTGCCCTATCGCGAAACCGACCCCACAAACTCGCAAAGCGTTTATGGTGCCAGCAAGGCGGCTGGCGAGGACGAAGTTCGCAATATGTTGCCACATCACATCATCATACGCACTTCATGGGTGTTTGGGCGTTATGGGCATAACTTTGTCAAGACGGTAATGCGGCTTGCAGGAGGACGCGAACAGCTTCGCATGATCGACGATCAACGCAGTTGTCCGACCTCGGCCCGAGACCTGGCCGAAGTAATCTTGAAAATCGCTACGAGGCTGGATAGTGGCGACGCTTTTGGAACTTATCATTTTGCCAATGCGGGTCCAATAAGCTGGTGTGAATTCGCGCGCGTCATCGTAGATCTGGCGTTCGATGAGGCTGACAAGCGTCCAGAAGTCATGGCGATAACAACGAATGATTATGCCCAAGCCGCTATTCGTCCGAGATATTCAGTGCTCGATTGCAGGCGCATTGGCCAGCAATTTTCTATCGTGCCACCGTCATGGCGTCCGGCATTGGCAGAAGTCGTGGAACAAGTGAAAAGTGGAGAAGGTTTATGAAGGGTATTATTCTCGCAGGTGGTAATGGTTTCCGGCTCGACCCAGCAACTCGTGTCGTCAACAAGCATCTGCTACCGATATACGATAAACCCATGATCTATTACCCAATGTCGGTTTTGATGCTAGCAGGCATTCGCGAAATATTGATCATCTCTACGCCTGTAGCGCTCCCGTTATATGTAGGTCTGTTCGGTGATGGATCAAAACTAGGACTTGAAATTTCCTACGCCAAACAGGCGAGCCCCAACGGCCTTGCCGAGGCTTTTATCATCGGCCGCGATTTTGTTGGCGACGACAATTGTGCATTGATACTAGGCGATAACGTCTTCTACGGTCATGGCCTCACGGATCTGTTAAAACGTGCTAGCGAACGCGGCGAGGGTGCGACAGTGTTTGCCTATTGGGTATCAGATCCTGCACGCTACGGCATCGTCGAATTTGATGATGCGGGTAATCCTAAGGCGCTAGCCGAAAAGCCGAAAAGCCCGCAGTCTAATTGGGCTGTAACTGGACTATATTTTTACGATAACCAGGTGATCGATATCGCCGCCAAATTGAAACCATCGGCGCGCGGCGAGCTGGAGATTACCGACGTTAATCTCGCCTATTTAGAGCGCGGCCAACTAAATGTTGAGAAAATCGGCCGAGGCTATGCCTGGCTCGATACGGGCACTCATGAATCGTTATTGCAGGCGGCCCAGTTTGTTCAAACTGTCGAACAGCGCCAGGGCCTGAAAATTGCCTGTCTTGAGGAGATTGCGCTATATATTGGCCTTATCGATACCCGCCAGTTTAAGGCGCTCGCCGAGGCCTACCCCAACTGCGCCTACGGCACTTATCTCAACCGCGCTATTGTTCATTAGATATAGAGTACGAAGCAATTTTCCAGCCGAAGAATTCCTCATTGCGCGTTGTGGGCAACAATTTGATCCGTCGATCCCAGGTGTGAGGTTTGCTGTAGCAGGAGACGGCGAAAACCCGACGGCCATCAAGGTGCAGCTAACGGATCCGTAGGGGATCACTCCATGAGCACGCCGCGAATTTCCTCTAGGATCGACCGTAGATCATAACGGTAGCTCCAGCCGGGATAATGCTCCTGGAATTTCCTTACGTCGCTGATCCACCAGACGTGATCCCCGATCCTGTTGCTGTCCTCATAGGCATATTCAAGCTCCCGCCCCGCAAGCTCCTCGCAAAGATGAATGGCCTCTTGCATGGAACAATGGGAATGACGACTGCCGCCTATATTGTAGACTTCTGCGACCCGGGGGGCCTCAAAGAAATGCCAAAGGGCGTTGACGAGATCGAAGGAATGGATGTTGTCCCGAACTTGTTTCCCCTTGTACCCGAAGACGCTATAAGAACGGCCCTGGACCGCGCACTTCATCAAATAGGCTAGAAACCCGTGAAGTTCGGCTCCGGCGTGGGCGGGACCCGTAAGGCACCCCCCCCCTGAAACAGGCTGTTTTCATGCCGAAATAACGGCCATATTCTTGAACCATGAGATCGGCCGACGCCTTGGAAACCCCGAACAGACTGTGGGTTGATGCATCGATAGAAATAGATTCGTCAATCCCTTGCTTGGCAAAGGGGTGCGAAGGTTCAAGTTCCCACCTCGTTTCTTGCTCGATCAGGGGAAGGCGGTTTGACGTGTCGCCGTAAACCTTGTTAGTGCTCAAAAAAAGGAAGGGCGCATCGGGGGAGTATTTTCTGGCCGCCTCCAAAAGAATGAGTGTGCCGGTAGAATTGATTGAATAATCGACCATCGGGTTGCTCGCCGCCCAGTCATGGGAGGGCTGGGCCGCTGCATGAACGATAACGGCGATATCCTGTTCAAATTCCCGGAACACTCGGTTCATAGCATCTTCGTCGCGGATATCGGCATCCACGTGGCGATACCCAGCGACGGTCTCTTTCAGGTGTTTTTGGGTCGCCAGAGTGCTGGCGTCGTCACCGAAAAATACGCTACGCATGTCGTTGTCGATGCCAACGACGTCCAAGCCCCGCCCGGCGAAAAACCGAACCGTTTCCGAGCCGATTAATCCGGCCGAACCGGTCACCAGCGCCACGCTCATTAGGCAGCTCCCTTTTTGACCATGGTCATTCCTTCCGCGATCGATAATCGCCGCAGGACAACCACCGTTCTATCAGGCAATAGAGGACAATGAACAAGTACCGGCTTCCCATCTCGCGGATCCGCAGCTTCGAAATTCCGAATTTTCGATTGTACCAGTGTGTCGGAACGACCGCGTACGAAAACCCGCGGATGATCACCTTTAGCGGCAACTCCACCGTCAGGTTGAAGTGATGGGAGAGAATCGGCTGCAGACCGATAATGACATCCCGACGGTAACATTTGAAAGCGTTGGTGACATCGTTGTAGCCGATCCGAAACACCATGCGGAGGAAGTTGTTGGCCAGTCGGTTGAGGATTTTCTTGTGTAACGGATAATCGACGACCTTGGTGCCAGGCATGAAACGCGACCCAAACACGCAGTCATACCCCTCCGCCAATTTCCGCCAATAGGCAATAATGTCCTGAGGGTCATCTGAACCATCGGCCATAACAATAACAACGGCATCGCCGCCGAAGTGCTTCAAGCCCTTCTGTAAGGCCAGTCCGAAACCATTGGGGGGGGGATTGTTGAAGTGACGCAGGGCCGGAAATGTTTTTTCCAACTCGGCAAGCTTCTGTTCGGTACCATCGGTGCTGTTGTCGTTGACTACAATGATCTCATGAGTGATCCCGGCACCCTCAAGTGCCGTCACAATGTTGCGGATCGTCGCCCCGAGGTTATCAGCTTCGTTATACGCTGGGATGAGGACAGACAGTTTTCCTACGGCCGCGCTGTTAGGACCGGCAGCGGTTTCTTGATCCTGCATCATATCCACCCCATCAAGGCACCGAAAACACTGTTTCCAAGTCCTCTTGATTGTCGGCTAACCAGGAATGAATATCTTCCAGGATTTCTCCCAGGGAATGCCCGGGAGACCAGCCAGCAGCCTCAGAGATTTTCGAATTGTCACTGACATAATAGGGAATATCGGCGATGCGGGTTTCTGGGTCGTTTGTAATCTCGATTTCATTGCCGGTGATGGTTTGGCATTGGGCCGTCAGTTCACGAAGGGACGTGCTAAGGGCCATCCCGCCCCCGACGTTGAAAACGCGGCTGGTGAACTGGTCGATATCGGCAATCTGACGGCAAACGAGATCGTAGAGGTCCGCCACGTGTAAGACGTCACGAACTTGATGTCCACCGCCATTGAAGCCACGGTAGGCAAGGCTTCCCCCGAATAGATGGCGGGCCATCCACAAGGTGACGAATCCCTGATCGACCCGTCCCATCTGCCAGGGGCCCGAAATCACCCCGCAACGATTGATGATGGCGCGCACGCCATACATTTCCGAATATTCCCTTATCAGCATCTCGGCGCAAAGCTTCGTTGTCCCATAAAGGCTGCGCACCCCATCGGAGGAAAATTCCTCGGAAATGCCATTTTCTGACCACCCCGAACCGGCTCTGCCAGATTTCAGAGAAAAACGATCCCCCAAAACTTCAAGTGGCAGTTCCCGGAGGGGGGCAATGGGATAGACGCGGCTCGACGAAAGAAATACGAGATCGCCGCCGTTCTTGCGTAAAAATTCTAGCGCATTGAAAGCGCCGACAAGATTGGTGTTGACGAGATAAGCCGGGTCCTGGCCGTCATACCCAGCATGAACGCTCGCCTCTGCAGAACACTCGATCAACAATGCCACCGGGCCCACCCGTTCCAGATCTTCCGGGCTTCGGATGTCGCCCCGCTGAAAGGCTACCCCAGCTTCGGCGAGACGAGGAAGGTTGAGCTCGCTGCCGCGCCGTTTCAGATTGTCCAGCGCGATAATCTCCGAATTCGGGCGGTCTTTCCTGAAGGCAACCGCAAGGGACGAGCCGACGAAGCCTGCCCCGCCAGTGATGAGAATTCGATCGCTCATTTAAAATTCTCCGATCAGGTGAATAAGGAGGAAAGTCTGAACATCATCGATTTTTTACATCCTATGAGATTGGGGGCTAAGTTGCCAGCTCCATGGGTTCACCGGACAACACGGAAAAGGGAATTGCGCCCAAACATTATCAGTGACAACAAACGACCTGGATTCATCTGTGCATCCTCCTAAACGAAAACTTGAGCCATAATTTTGATAAATTGGGAACCCCTTATTGTCTCCGGCCCCTAGTAATCGTGTCACAATTATTATACGGCCGAAACAAAAGAATGATCGCCGTTATCCTCAATTGTAACTGACTTACATGAGTGCTATTTGCTCATAGCTTGTTTTAGAAGGATCAGGAGCATTCAACGGAGCTAGAAGACTGACACGTTCGTTTTGTTTCCCTAATTAAGACACAGGCTAAGAAAATCATATTTTTCAATTGGTATCAGACCCTAGATAATTAAGACCCTTTCTGTCGTCATTCCATGCTTCAATGAAGAGCCAACCTTGGAGGCTCTTGTGGAAAAGGTGCAAGCGGCAGACACTGGGGGATTAGCACTTGAGATCATTGTCATTGACGACGGTTCCTGCGACAGCTCTTTCGTAAGGGCTCATGCTTTAGCCGCCTCCGATTCCCGTATCATTGCGGTGAAGCATGACACTAACCAAGGCAATCATTTCCCGTCCTTACTATCGAACATACTGACGGACATTAACCTCACGGATATGGAGGTTTGTTATAAGGTGTTCCGTCGAGAAATACTTGATTGGACAACCCTCAATGAAGATCTGTTCGGTTTCAATCCCGAGATTACGGCCAAGATCAGCCACATGAAACCACCGGCCCGCATCTACGAAGTTGGAATTAGATATTTGGGCCGGACTTACGAGGAAGGCAAGAAGATCGGCTGGAAGGACGGCATACGTGTTGTCTTGTGCATCCTGCGTTACAACCTTTTTCGGTGAGCCTGACAAGCCCGCTGAAAAGAACGCTAATTATTAATGTCAGGAAGTGTTCGCCTCACTATATGGTCGCGATTGGGATGGACCGGCCGCTCCCTCCAATCTACTATTTCTTACTTCAAAATAGGGTAGCAGTTGTTGATAGGTGATCACTTCGGGCTTACGCTGAAGTGAAAACTATTTTTATGGGTGAGCTATGAGCGGTCTATGGAAGCTTCTAGGGCTGTTAATCTGTGTCCTAGGCGGGTGGGTGTTAGCCACCGATCAGGGCCATCGCTCACCTCAGTCAGGGCAACGAAGCTTCGCAATGGGGTTGGCCTACTGGCCCGCGCAAGGCGAAAAGACGACACAGTCCAACGCACAAATGGGTGTTGGACTTGCCCTGGAGAACAGCGAACACATTCTGGTCCAAATTCCCTGGTCGCCCTTTATGAAGTCAGCACCCAAGAGAGCCGCTTGGATGGCCGGGTTGGCGAATAGCCATGGTCATTCACTAACCATCGCCATTGACTGGATTGATGAAGATAGGAAGGGGTCATTAAACACTGGTTCTGGAGAATGGTCTTTTGCAGATGCGTGGGCCCGAGAGAAATTTTTGTCGGATGTGGAATTCCTGGCTAGAAAGTACAAGCCGCAATTCATGGTCCTCGGAGTGGAAGTGGATTTCTTAGCTCACTACAGGCCTAAATTATTCCAGAGCTTCGTTTCAGTATATGAACCTGCTTACCATGCTGTAAAAAGGAAGTCTCCAGCAACGCAGGTGGCCGTAAGCTTTCAGTTTGAACATCTACGGGACACGCGAGGCACATTGAACACGATAGGCGAATCACCGATAGTGACTGCATTTGGTCCACTTCTCGATGTGCTTGGTTTATCCGTCTACCCGTGCCGGGTCGTCGGGCATCCAAATGACTTACCGGCAAACTATCTTTCTTCCGTAATTGCCAATAAAACTCCAGTCGCTATATTCGAAACCGCTTGGCCCACGAACTTGAGTGATGAGGAGATTCAAAAAGCATATGTTGAATGGCTGCTGAGCATTGCCAGTTCAGTTTCCAGTGGCCTGTTGATTTGGGTTTCGGCTACAGACGGAGAAGAAATTCAAGACTTCGAAATGAGGAACGGCCCTAACCCCTGCTCGGGAAAAGTTGCAAACTGGAAAAATCGCCTTGGCCTATGGCGGGTAGACGGAACTCCCAAGTTGGCGGTCGTTTCTTGGCAAAAATGGTTGGTCAATATTCCGCGGCTCAGGGCAATGGAGGGAGAGGCCATAATGGACCAGAGAGCCCATGGTTCCATGCGTCGTTACTAAGCCCAGCCTGAGATATAATGTGGAGCAGTCCAACCAGAACTGAGCAAGCGACAACCCCCCACGTAGCATATCGACCTGTGCGAGTAGTAAGAGAGGTCGCGGCCCCTAGCGCCACCAAGCAAAGAATTGCTGGCAAACCCGGTAGAACAAAAGCTGCTTTCATCGAAGAGTAATAAGGAAGGCGTAACGTTTGTAGAATTGGTGCCGCAAAGAATGCTGCCGAAAAAAGAAACAAAGTTAGCCGTTTGAAGTCGTGTGGTCTCATTGTTAGACCGACCATGTAGAAATACAGCGCATATAGCGTTAGCGGTGCAGCGGCTAGGTAAATAACTCGGCCAACGCTGAGTGAGTATGCATTGATTGGAAAGAAACGTCTTTCATAGTCGAACCAAAACCGCGCGGCCAATTCCGTCCAGAAGGAATCAATCGTGGTAGGACCCATAAACACATCTTGCAGGAGCTCAATAAACCGAAAATCGAAGAAGTTTATTCTCGAAACTGATCCTGGTGCCTGGTTGATAGCATAATCGAAGAAATGCTGGTTGCTGACTAGAAAAATTTCAGACTGGGAAAAACGCCAGAGTTCATCAAGCGAAGCCAGGGCTAACGTAACTGAGGAAGCCACTACGATAGTGGTCCGTGTCAACTGCGCTGGAGGTCTCCACACGCCAGCAAGTGTAGCGACTAGCAGACCCGTTAAGGGGACTAAAAGCACTAAACCACTTTGTTTTGTCCAACAGGCTGCGACAGTCCCTAGGGACACGAGCAGCATGCCTAATCGCGCTCGTTTCTCTCCTCTTCCTAGGAGTAAATAGCCCACCAAGGCGATCGCAACAACACATTCAAGAAATGCATCGTTTGTGGCCATGGCGGACGAATATATGGCCCGAGGCATGATGGACATCATTGCGGCGGAAGCGTATACGGCTGGTAATTGCTCTGGTCTCGGCAGAACAATCGTCAGCGCCAATGCAGTGAGCAGGAGAGTGCCCACAGAGGCTAGCAAGCTTAACGCCTGCACTGATTTCCAAGATCCAACGTCGCTTAGCACTGTGGAGGCAATAGAAACGACGCCGGAGCTAGTCCAGTAGTAAAGTGGGGGCTGGTAGCATTGCCAGCAATCCCAAGGCCTCACACGCTTGTTGGTCTCTATAGCCACCACGGTTCTTGAAACGGCTTCAAGATGGTCATCGTAAGCATTAGTCGGTGGCGAAAAAGCGAAAATGCAGATGCGGGAAATAATCCCGAAGGCAATTATAAGAAAGAGCGCACGGGTCATCTTCTATAGCCTTTCAGTAGGTTTCGCACTGTGTATATGAGGAACGACAGTGCACAAACGCCAACCACGAACCCGATGATTTTCGTTATGTCAGAAAAGGGAAAATACAGGATTCGTATCCACCAGATATCGAAGCTATTTAGGTCGATGCTCGACTCCAACATCATGAGAACACTCGCGGGCCTTTCTTCATTTTTCCACGGACCAGGGCTCAAGTATGTGAACAACGGGTCTGAGTGTAGTGCCCGTTGAAACAAATAATGGGTATTTGCAAGGATCGCCTTGATAGGACTCAAATTGTAGTCAAAGAATATTCTATTATCCTGAAACGCGACCGGGTCATTCATTAAGGTCAATAACAGGTGGCGCTTATAGTTTGTAATAACGGCGCCAAGCTGGATAGCTAGTGAAAAAATGGTCAGGCCTGCAGTCGCATACCCCGCTAGGGATGACCGGCTTGGCAAAGGTAGTAGCAAGACCAAAAGCGGAGTAAGGGGGATTAGATAACGGGGACCCCAGCTCCAGGCGCTTCCATGCCATGCAAAATTTGCTCCGTAAAAGAGTGTATATAAAAAAGCTGTAAGCAGAACTGAGCCCATGATTGATGGGTTTCTTCTCCATATTGAAAACGGTTGTAGCAACAGCGCCAATAGGATTGGAGAAAAAAATAGCATGCCTTTTCCCGGGCTCCCCCAAAGGTACAGCGATTGAGAAAGCATTTGCGAAAGATCAAAAGTATTCACCAGTCCCGGATTAGCTACCAGCCATGCCTGTTGATACCCGGTTTCCAGTGGATCGCCAAAGCGGAGTGCATTGTATAGCCCGAGCAACACAATTCCCGGTAATAATCCCGCAAAAATCTTCGTCGCGCCTCTTAAGTTCCCACAAATAAGGAGAAGTCCAGGAAGTGCGAGAACCGTGGTCGGACGAAACAACATGCCAACGCCAAGTAAGAACCCGGAAATTATAAGCAAGTGCTGAGCTTTGTCTTCTGGCGAAATCTTGACGCGATTAGAATACAGGATCGCTATCGCATAAGAAAATATTATGAAGAATGCTTCGTATGTATGCTCGTACCCATCTCGAGATGACGGCAAGTTAAACGTTGCAACCGCAAAAATAAGGCTGAGGCACACCGCCTCGCTCTGAGACCGCCCAATCTCCTTGGCGGCTAGAAAGATGCCGAATGCTGTAAGAAAATGCACGGCCAGGCCTAAGAACGAATTGATTAATTCAGCAATATAATGAGGTCCAATGGTCGTTCTGTCTGCAGTATTCTCAGCGATTATAGCGCCGGGAGTGAATAGAAGTATCTGGCCAGGACCGTAAACGCTATATCGCTCCCCATGCCTGTTTACGGATATATTTCCGTGGCTAACATTCCCGACCTCGTCAGCTAGCTGGAAAGAACCGTGGTTGACGATAGAAAATGCTTGGGAGAGCCTCAGATGCGCGTCCGGGTTCTCAAAATGCCCAGAAGACATGCTAATTGTGGCTGCGAATAATGCCATTAGGGCCAACAGAAGCAGTTTTCGATCAATACTCGGCAAGATCTACACCAACGAAACGAACGACAGATTTTGCACCTGGAGTAGTGGGTTCTGCCCAGGATTCAATGCCGATGCCCAGTCGTTGCTGGACACTCCAAATTATCTGCCCTGGAGGGCGACCTGGCCTGAGAACAAAATTCACCAAAGTCTCGGCAGGCATGGCCATTAAGTTAGTTTCTGGTCTCAGGTACATCGCTAAACCTATCAAAGTGGGGCCACTTGGCGTGACGATAACCAGGTCGCCGGGCGAGCTATGTTGATTTATGTAGCTACTAACCTCAAGAAGCATCTGCTTCTGCCCTCGTTGCGCGCTACTTACAAGTAACGAAGTATGGATGGAATATATGGAGAACACTATAGTGAGCGCTAATCCGACCCATTTCATTCGCTGTAGTGCGAAGGAAAGAATAAGCGCTAGTGGTATAGCTAGACTGCTTGAATACCTGACGACAGAAATGGTGTGATGGTTTAGCACTAAATCTAAGAGGTAGACTGTCAGGATGTGAACGGGGATGATTAACAGGAGACATTGCCAAGTGCGCGATGTTCGACTTGTTTTTTTGGTTAATACTGCGATGAAGCTCGTCAGTATTAGCAAACCCAAAAATAGGAATTCGAGTTTCTCTAGATTAACTTGCTGCCCCCCCAGAAGCTCCGTAAGTCCAGTGGCTGCAGAACCAATAGACGAAAAAAAATCCAGCGAGCCATGTGTCCAGTGCCCAGAGCCGTGTGCATTTACTTGCAGGTAGAGCACTGGTAACCATGCGCCGAAGATAAGAAATGGCGTCAAGGCTAAGAGTAGTCGCCTAACTCGATCTGGTCCTTGAATTGCTCCCCCTGGAAAAATGTATAAAGCTAGCAGAAGGAAGCAGTATATCGATGCATAATAATGGGTTAAGCATGCCGCCGACGCACTCACAATCCAAAAGGCCCAGTGTATAGTATTTGGCGATTTCTTTTCTCGCAGAAGCACAGCAGAAAGCGTGGACGTGGCCGCGAAAAGAGCCAGAAGGCCATAACTTCTGGCTTCGATTGAGAAAAAGATTTGAAATGGTGATATCGCCAGAAAGAGTGACGCAAGGATGGCAACTATTCTTCCGCCTAGCCGTAGACCAATCAGATATATAATAGGGACGGCGAGTGTCGAAGAGATTACGGAAAATAGTCGAATTGAATGGAGTGAAAGATACGTAAGCGTTGTCCACAATTTAGCCAAGAGAAGGTAGAGTGGCGGATGGCCTTCGTGAATGATGTTTCGCCAGAAATTAGAGATAAATTTATCTTCAGAAAGTCGACCCAACAGTTCCCCCGCAGGAAGCACGGCTTCTGTGGAATGAAGGTCACTGCCCGGAAAAAGATAGAGGTCAAAACCTGTTAGATTGGCCAGAGTGTAAAGTTCATCATGCCAGTAACCCTGGGTGTCAATACCTCTGATTCGCAAAGCGAATGCGACAATACTGATGATGAGCAGGATCAGGAGATCGACGCGGGCTTTTCTCATTCTCGGAAAACAGATCGTTGATGATGCATCCATTCACAGATCAACTGACTATCTTGAGAACGATCTGTTTTCCGAGAAGGGGAAAAGCGTTCACTCTTTCTAAGAGGTTTTTCAAAGTTTTCTGCTCGTTGAAACAGGACAAATAATGCTCAGCATTTTTTAACAGCCTCAATAGTATGGGATAGCGGATTGGCTCTCCGAGTATTTGTAAATCTCCGGTAGGTCCAATGGGCCAGCCAACCGAAAAATGTATTAATAATCATATACGCGGGAAAAAAAATTCGATATCCTTTTGTTGATAACGAGGTAGGGCCTCGCCTATGTCCAACTGCAAAAGTCTCCGATGTGTCTATCGCCGGATATTCAGTCCAGCCACCAGCAAGCGATGGAAATAGCGCTAATTAGTGCTTCGATGGAAAGAGTGCCGACCGCCAAAAACCTGCGATACAAAGTCTGCAAGAGATTGCAGTAAGTAGAACACCGAAACCATAAACGATGGACCGCTTCAAATTAATTGAGGAGGAATCTTCTTGATAGCTGGCTGGGCATGAAAGCTCGCCTATTTCGAAACCTAGATAGATCGCCTGTGCGATGATTTGATTGTCGAAAACAAAGTCGTCAGAGTTGGCTGCATATGGGATATTTTGCAGCGCTTTTCGACTAAATGCGCGGTAGCCTGTGTGGTATTCGGAAAACTTTCTGCTGAGCAGTATGTTCTCTACGAGAGTTAGTATCCGATTCGCAACATACTTATATCGTGGCATGCCCCCCGCGAGAGCGCCGCGCCCTAGAATCCGTGAGCCAAGGACCACATCGTATTGTCCAAAGGCTACCATGGAGGCCATGGCAGGTATCAGCAGTGGGCTGTATTGGTAGTCCGGGTGAAGCATGATTACTATATCTGCTTCCAGCCGTAGCGCCTCTGCATAGCACGTCTTTTGATTTGCGCCGTAGCCAATATTTTCATTGTGACAAATAGTAATCAGATTAAGAGATTTGGCTATTTCTACGGTAGTGTCCTGACTTCCATCGTCCACTAGAACGATTTCGTCTACGAATCCACTTGGTATTTCTTGGACAGTTCTCGTAAGTGTCTTTTCAGCATTATAGGCAGGAAGCACAACGACGATCTTCTTGTTATTAATCAAAATTCACCTCAAGTTTCTTGCGTGGTGGGTAAGACATTCTGCTAGCTGTAGTGCTATTGCTTCTTTGCCGTGCGCGAGTAACTAATATATTGCTAATCAGATCACTCGACTTGATAGCACATAAACACCGGGAGTTGGAACCTGTCATGCGCTAGTGCCTACCCTGCCAAGCCATCTGCGTGAACTCCCATTGCGGCTGCCAAACCACGAACAAAGGTGATCTGCTCGCGTGTTGGTGCTAACGCGGTGGGGTCACCGGAAAGAAGTCTCGCCGCAATCGTTGCACACCGAGCATTCATTGGACCATAAGATGCAAATGCGGCCTCTTGAGCGGGCGTTAGGGGAAACTCTGGGATCAGCCCTTCTCGGTCCATAAAGATCCGGGCAGCCTCGTTCAACGCAACCGCCTTTTTCTGGCTCTCGGTCAACTGACTGAAAGGCGACAGTATCACTCTACTATCATCGGCTGCCATGCCAGTGATTTTGAGGTGGACGCGGAAGAACTCGATCTCGCTTGGCCAAGGCTCGCGCTGCTCGACCCCGCCGGGCAGAATCGCGAGGATGCGAAGCTCGCCCATCATCGTCCTATTTCCTCCAGTAGCCACTTCGAATTTCCCAAAGGCGCCTTCTGGCCGAGGAAAGCGGTGTCGAGAATCACGATAGTTTCCCCAATGGCAACGGCTGCGGCTGCTTGTTTGTTACCAATAAGCACCCGAGCCTGACCTGTAATTCTGCACGCCTGCGCATCCATTAGGTAGGGGCCCTCATCTGTCGCCAGTGCCCCCAGCCGGTGACACTGATCAAACAAAACGTCTTTTACCTCAGCGGTGGCGTCCACCAACATGAAAACGGTTGCCGGGTCGCTGGGCAACTCCGCCTTGCCGGAAATCGGCGACTTCATACGTATCAGTCGACGCCTGTTGACTAAACCTGGGTTGTCGACAATCACGTTATTGAAGTTCCGCTCATCAAAGCCAGTTTCAGCAAGATAGTAATCCTTCCAACTTTGACTGGGTTGGCTGACCGCTAAGGTAATCACTGCCGCTAGCACGGGCAACATAACGGCAAACACTGGGTTGGCACCAATGATTAGCACGATAGCAATTGCAACCAATAGTAAATCTGCCAGAAAAGAAGGCCAAAGACTTGATGCCTGCAGAATATTGATAACGGGACGTGGGTCAGCGATCAGTTGGTGATTGATCATTGGGGAATTATCGCCAAGGACCACCCAACGGGCGCCACCTATGTCGCTCGACGCCATCATCGCCAGGCGACCGGCCCGGTCACCGTGACGCCATACGTAGTCGCCAACCCACAACCATTCACTAATATCCGGCTCGGACCACCAGCCATCCCCTGCCAACAGAACCTTGTCGGTCAATGAAATAATAGAGATACTAGCGCCCCGGTTTAGGATGGCTTGGTGCGGCCATGCGCCAACCGAGGCAATGCGCATGGGACCGCTGTCGTCCAAATTACCCCTGGGCGTTGTAAGGTCTCGCCGAAGCAACGCTCGGCCAGCCATTTCCTCAATCCGGTCCGCGACACCGCCCAGATTAGTATGCTCGCCGCCAATGATTACGGTCCAGTGCCTTTCCCGCGCAAGATTTCCAATACGCTGATCATCGCTGAAAGACGACGTCGCCCATGGAATTAAAACAGCGGCGCCAGCCGGAATCTCATCGGCCGAGGCCGCCTGATTGGCCTCAATCCCTGCGAACCGCAAAGCTTCGATGTAATTCTTGAAGAACTTAGCCTCGTAGGTCTCGGGCGCCTTGGGCAGTAGAAGCCATGTCTCCGCTGATATTTTTGGTGGTGTCCAAGCCCAAGTGCTAATCGCAGCAAGAAAAACCGTAACGATCGGGAGCACCCCCTTACGGCCTGTTGGCGCAGCGGCTCCTATAAAAGCTGCTGCAATTGTCACAGGCATAGAGCCAATCGCCAATACTGCCTCGGGAGTACTGGCGACCCTGACTGCTATCCAAACAGCTGCTATTGTAAGAAATCCGATGCCGATAGCCGCAATAGCGCGTGACTTTCTCCCAGACGCCAGGGCGAGCACCAAGGCAGCCAACAGTGCCGGCCCGGCCGCTTCTAAATTGCCAAGGTGCAGAAGCTCACTAATTAGTTCCTGAGCGCTGTTGGCTGTAGTCAGGTTTAGGACGAGGACACAAACACCCAAGGCTAATCGGCCGGCCGAAGCCAATGCTGCCGCTGAGACACAGGCTGCGGCGAGTGGCGCCGAGAGATTTCCGTGGAATACCAATAACACTGCTAGGACAACGCAGCCGCCGATTATTGTGCGTTGATGCTTGGAAGAGACAGCTGTGGCGGCTATGCCGGCCGCTAAAACAATTAACAGAAACCACGGAACTATCAGCGGCACGGTGAAAGCGCCAATACCTGTGGCGGCGGCTAAGCCAGAGAAGATCTTATTGGGCAAAGACGACATTGACCACACTTCCCATCCCAGAGAAACGCCGCTCATGCAGCAATTCGACCGCGGTGATTTGGCCTTTGTCGTCGGCGGCCCATGTCACCATCCACTCGATCGCATCCAGTCCCAATAACCGTTGTTTACATTTTGTTTTTTCGCTCACTTTTGGGCACGAGGATGCGATGAAAGCCAGCGCCCCGTCGCGCAGTTCGGAGAGGTAGCGGACAGGATTTTCCAGGGGAGATAACGGCCCCATAGGCAAGATACCGAAGCGCCCACTCAAGACTGCTTTCCCATTTTCAAATACAGCGTAGGCCGGGAGGGAAACCTTCGGCACAGCCCCGGTCGGAGGTAATGTTAAGTTGTCGGGGAACGGGAACAAGAAGTTCTTCCCCATCAGCGCGGCTGCCAACTGGCGTTCGCGGTGACGGCCGAGTGCGGAGGGCTGGACCCCTTCCCAAACCTCGCCGACCGCATCGTCGGAAAATTGGTCTGCCGAAAAACCTACGATCAGAAGGCCGCCGGTGCGAGGAAATTTAGTCGGCCGGACCGTATAGGATTGTAACAGTACGTCAAACTCTCGGTCTTTTAAGAGACTGGTTGGCTGAACGCCTGTTACCGCTCGTGCATCGCGTAACAAAGAGGCTCCCTTGCGGTTTAGCAGCCCCGGTTTGGCATCTTCTGCCACCGCTAGGCCTATTGCCCGCTGAGCGTATAAGCCTAGCGAAGCAAGCCATTGGCGTACCTTAGGGGAAGCAGCTTGGTCAGGAGCGAAGAGTATGGCGATGTCGCCGCCACGTCGCATGTGCCTTATGAGGTTCTCGAAAGCAGGTAGTTGTTCAGGATCCGGCTCAATTAAAAGCCAGCGACGGGAGTTGAGAAGATTGGGAACCTCACTGCCTGGCGTTGATGCCATCGGGTCCAAATCATACTTGGCCATAGCAGAGACCACACGGGCATAGTTTCGCTCGCCCGGACCAACCAACTGTCCCAAAAACTCGAACCTAGCGGAGGCCCCTGACACGACACGCAGACCGTAGTCACGCCCTTCCACGGGAGTTGAGAATGATGCCAAGCCAATCTGTGCCGAGGAAGTTAGGGTCAAACCGAGTACAAATCCGCCAGCGACTAGAAATATTGGATGACACCATAAAGCCGTGGCGACAGCCATCACGGTTAGCGCAATTGCTCCCCAGCCCAAAACTTGGATGGCTAACGGTCGTTCAAGTGCATGAACGATGGCCCTGAACAAGTGAAGGTACTGTTCCTTAAATTGGGAAAAGTTAGACCAAGGCGTACTGTCGAGAATGATAGCGATGGCGCCCCGGCCAACGCCGAAGGCGGCCACCGCCGAATGGTCGGTAAAGCGCAGCGAAACGCGCGGTATGAATGGACCGAAGCGGTTCTGGCGGCTGTAGTCGCCGGGCTCGGAGAAAGAAGGCCCGAAAGTAGCCAGTCGAATCGCGTTTGCGGGCATAGAACCGAGACTGGCTCCGGTCATCCACGGTAATGGGCGTCCATGCGCGTCGATGCGGCCAAATAAGGCTGCGAAACGCTCAGTTATCGGCACCGTAGGTAAACCAATAGAATTGTAGACCGCGTCCGAGTTGAGTTTGAGGCCAAAACGTGGCGTCAGAAAGCTATTTAGATATTGGCTGGTATCGTAAAGGTCAGTGTGGTCAGCAATGACCAACAAGCGCCCACCATCCCGAACCCAAACCTCCAGCCTGTCAGCGAATGCGTCGGACAGCGGCTGGGTTGGCATCTTCAGAACAAAAATTCCACCCTGAGGCAGAGAATCTGCTTCGGTCTCTAATATGGAAGTCGAGCCAACTGTCTGCGCAGCATACTTGAACAAGAGGCTATATGTGTAATTTGCCACCCGGCCAAAGTCATCGGGTTCGAAAGAGGACTGGACTGTCTCCCAGGTTCCATGTGCTTCATCAAATATGATCGAGCTCGTTGGCTTGGTCGGTAGTATCAATGCAATCAGCGCCCCGACGGCAGCGCCGAGAACGAGGCCTCGCCATCTAACGGTGGCGTTGACTTGCGAGGAGACAAAAAAACTGGCTATACCCATAGGCACCAGAGCCACGACGAGGCGGAATACCGGGTCGGTAAATATGGTGTAATTGATCCAACGTGCAGCGCCCAATTCAATTAATGTGAACGATGCTGCCGCGCCCAACGTCAGTGCCGCCACCGCTCGCCAGCCGACAACCCGGCCCATTACAACTATTGTCACGAGGGTCGGCATTAGGATGAAGCCGGTGGATCCAGGATGGATCGACAGCCAAGTAACGGATGGTAAATTTTCCAGGTGATGGGCTGAAAGTGTAAAAGCCATCAATGCAAACAAAGCGCGGCTAGCGGCAACGGGAAAACCAATAAGCGCTAGAGCGGCGGGCGTTGTCACAACTAGGGCGCTAGGTCCCAGGGCAAGCGCGAAGCCAGCCAACAAAATTAGAATAATTCGACGCCACATGCCGATCGCGGAAGGGGCAAATGGAAGTGTAAGGCAAGAGAGAACAACCGCAATATCGCCTCCGCTCGCGGCGAATGCCGTTAACCCCATACCCCAAATAGAAGCGGCCCGATCCTTGGATCGGGCCAGCTCTGCACCATATGTGGGTGCCACATCCGTCAATCAGGTACTCTCGAAGTCATCGGCAACCGACGGAACACCCGTAGGAGCAACCTGTGGAACAACCTGTGGAGCAACCTGTGGAACAACCTGTGGAACAACCTGTGGAACAACCCATGCTACGTTCAACAATCTCTCCGCTGCCCTGATCGATCGAGAGCTTGGCTAGCTCTTGAATAGAAACCTGGCTCGCGTCATTTTGCGACGAGATGAGGAACTCAGCGTCGGGTGCGGCCATCCCATTTAACTCAACCGCAGTCACGGCAGACGACTTTAATATTAGATTGCTCTCATCAGCACTGGAAGCGGAACCGAACGAGAGGCTCAAGGCAAACACCGCCACGAGCATAATAAGCATTTTTTTAAACATGAAACCCATCCCCATCTTGATTTCTGAAGTACGATTAAGTTCTATTTTTATTGCTAATATTTTTTTTGTCACTCGTCAAGCGTGCATGCCAGTTTTGGGCCGGCGGCTCGACTGCCCTATCTATGGCTTCTTTCTTATTGCTTAAGGTCTGACGATATAAATTGTACAATCTCAGAGCTGTCCCACTCTAAGATACCTTCGATTTGGCCAACGACGTCGCCCGCTTGGGAAATTAAGAAGGTAGTCGGCAGGCCTCTAATGTTCATTTCCCGCCAGAGCCTACCTGAAGGATCGGCATAGGCGGGGAGGTTTTTGATGCCGATCTTTTCGAGAAATGGCTTGGCAACAGCGGCGCCACCCTTGTCCTGACTAACGACCAACACTATTGCCTTGCTGGCATCAAGCTTAGCGGCAAGCCTGTCCAATGAGGGCAACTCTTTGACACAGGGGGCGCACCAAGTAGCCCATATATTCAAAACTACAGTTTTGCCTAAAAATTCGGTGAGCTCCGTCTGCAAGCCATTGGGGTCGAGGAAGATGACGTTTGGCGCAGGGGTTGTCGGGGCGAGTATATGGATACCCTTTGGGAAATGATTGTCGGCTGAAGCCATCGCAGTCACCCCAAGAATGGCGGCACAAAGCGCTAAGATGAATGAAGTTGTTTTCAATGCGGGCCCCCAATGGTCATTGCCGCAGCCAATAAGCTATACTTTTCTTAGGGCTGACATAGAGTAAGCTCGAAGTGATCATAGTTTCCCCCATTCACTCAAAATCTTCAAGAGGTTGGCTTTAGGGCGATAGTTGAAGCGCCATTCGCATTCCTTGAGATAGAGATGAAAGTGCTGTTTTGGAATGCCGTTGTAGCGGCGCATCTGTCGCTTGCCGTGTGGTCCTGATGGTCGAAATGCGCATGTGAGCCAAGTTATATCAAGGTTCTGCTCTCATCGTCTTTGACGTTTGCGATGTCCAATGTCTCACGATCTGTTCGAATAAGTAGATGGGTAAAATTATATCCAGCGGATTAGCAAAACCAGATGACCCGATGTTCACAGGTGGGGTGGAAACTTTCGTGGTTCGCAAGCCAGTGCCAGCATCGGAAACATCGCAACCTGACCCTGCCAATGGGGAACGAGGAACCTCGCTTAGTAATTTGCCTAAATCGCCGGACAGCACCTAACTTAATTTCTATGGGCTGATCCGCCTAATAGATCGGGGAGATTTAATCTTAATTGCGCCCCAGGGATATAGCTAAACCCTGCACAAACCATACAGCCCAAAGCGTTCAATGTTCTTTGCTTCTTAATGCAGACACAAATTAGACTATCCTGATTTTCTCACTAACAAGTTCATCAAGTTTCCTCAGCTTAGCCAGTGAAAGTGGTCGTTGTCCGTTCTTCTGCATTTTCCCTGCTGAAGCCCATGGCAGCGCTCCAGGGCCGTTGTAAATGACTTCCGCCTCTATAGGAGACACTATCTTCATCACTAACAACAATTCTGGCTCTGCGCTTAGCGCGATCCTTTTTCCGCCTGTTAGCTTGATTTGAACATCTCTATTATCTCGGGTGCGAGCGTCATGGGTCGGTTGAGATGCAGGGTAAAGCTCAAGCCCAAACGTTGACGCCGCTATCACCTCACCAATACTGCCAACGAGATGCCCATCCGGCGTGAACTTACGGCCCGGGTATTTTGTCTCCAATTTGGTGACAAGCTGAAACAACTGACTCACTTCATCAGGCAATTTTATTAAATGGGTCATGCCATCTCTCTCAGGCGTTGAGAAGCAAGGAATGCTCCAAGTATAGGCCCAGCGTAGTTGTTTGCACTTGATATGCGTTCGCAGAGTTGCATGGAGGGTTGTTCTGACCAAAGGCAATGCCATGCCAGATGGACAGCTTCGTAACCAGTGCCACCATTACCGATTGAGGTCTGAGCAACTAGGCTCCATGCCTCACGTTCATGCTGCTCCATGTAAGCGTCTACCTCTTCTTGATCACAGCCTCTCATCAGTAAGCGGGTGACAATAGCGACAACGGCTGAAGCCGCTCCTGCATCTGCGTCAAAGTGGGTGAGTGACGCCTCAAGTCGAGCTTGCTCGCTAAGACGGGCGTTAGGGATGGCGTCACACGCCGCTAGGCTTCCGATCCGCTGTGCTGGCGCACAGCCAGATGATTGCCCTCCAAGGTCTTCATGGGCTTTGTGTACGGCAGCAGCGTGGTCCATCCCGCTCTTCACGTTGCCGAAGACCAAAGCGAACGTGGGGCCTGTGTCAAAAGCGTCAGCATTCCACCAATCATAGTACCTGCGGATCAGGTCTTCAGGGACGACCTGATGATGCACGGCAATGCTCTCCGCAACTATTGTCGCCATCTTGCTTGGGCCACCAATCGCGTCACCGCTACGGACGCCATTCACGATTTCTAATGCATTTTTGCTAAGCATCTTCACCTCAAGTGGCTGGCATTACAGGTGACACGAAGGCCTTAGTGTTTGAATAACATGTTGGCGAGGGGGGTGGTGGTTATTAATTTCAATAAACGCCAGTGCCTTTATGTTCCTGTAGATGAATGGGAGCATTTTTTATAACGGTCTAAAGACCGAATGGGGCCTTCAATGGAAAAATGCCTTACGAAGCACTCAGAGAAAACCTATAATGAATTTTTTATAAATTTATAGTTTCTTCCTGTTATCTAATAGAGAAGAAATGCCCTTTAAACGTCACATTTCAGTCTGATTTCTGCCTTTCTTATCCATCAATGTCCTAACGGTTGAAATGGAAGGATTTGAAATGGCAAACAGTGGCATCTATTGGATCGACGTTACATTTAATTGGGCAGTAATCGCTCTCTATGAAGTGGCTGGCTGGTTCAACATCACCTATGAAGAGATCAATGTTTGGCTATTCTGCATAGCATGGCCCCTGTTTACCCTCGTTTTACTGTTTTGGGCTGCATCTATGTGTCGTCAAAACCGTCAACTTCGGAGGCTTGTCCATGCTGAAAGGTAAAGCTTGGAAGTATCTGGGTGTTGGATCTATTGGCGTATTTGTTGGCATAGTCGGCCTGATCTCCATGTTTGAACTGGTCCTACCTATGTTCGCCAACAACCCCTCAACACAAAAAGTCAGTTTATCTGCCATAGGCTGCCCTGCAGGTATGAACGAAGACATGAGTACTGGCAGGTGCACAATGACGCCTCAGACATTTACAGTATTGAGCTATGCGACTGAAGGAATTTCTGGCCTCGACATCCTTAAGGATAAACCTGAACCATCGGTTGTCAGGGACTTTGCTTCCAAGGTCGATAATGATTATGGACTGGCGTTCAAGCTCTACCACATCGCAGCAATCCTAGGTGATGGTGAAAGCCAGTTCATTCTGGGTGGGATGTACAGCAATGGAAGAGGCACCGAAGAGGATGATATGGAGTCGCTTCGCTGGCTGCATGAATCTGCTCATAGTGGTTATCGTAAAGCTCAGTTGCGTCTCGCCTATATGCTGTCAGCAGGTGAGTTTATTGCTAAGAACGATGTCGAAGCCGTGTCCTGGCTCAATAAGGCCAAAGAAAATCAGCCCGATGTCGGTGTAAAGGATGCCGGAATATGATCAAGGAACGACAATTTAGGGAAGCAGGCTGGGTTTATTTGATGGCTATTTGTGTAGCCAAGACAGCGGTTAATCATTCGTCTATATCCGACGCAGTCCAGTGGCTTGAGGAAAATGGGTTCGATAGGAAGGCGCGGAAACTCATACAAAAACAAGAACATAACCTAAGTGAACACCGTGATACTAAATATAAAGCTCAGAGACCCTGAATGACACCTTACAAAGCATTTTCAAAGAAGATAATCTTGAGTGTTTTTGCACTGACATTGTTCTGTGGCATTGGGCTTTATCGGTTAGATAAACTTAATTCGATACCAATAGACCCAGTCAACTTTTCATGGATTAACAAGGCTGAGATTTATGCACTTGGTATTGTGATGTCAGCGATTGCTTATCCAATATATCCAGAAGTCGCTCGTGAGCACATGATGATGTACACGCCATTCGATACAGTTCCAAAGACCATAGAAGACGACTTCTTCAGAGGCTCCCCTGTGGTTGAGAATGCTATCGTAAAAGCACAGAAGCTAGGTTGGCCCTATCGACTGGCATGGCCAGCAAAGACCTACAGACTATCCTTTGACCCTCTTGCTTATAAGGAAGCCAGAATAGCTCTTGCTCTGAATGGTGGGTTTGTTCGAGTTGAAAACGGCAAAGCCATCGTTAGTATTAAGATCACTTATCCCAAAAAATCCTATGCCCCGCTCATTCACATCAATGGCATCGGCACTATAGGCGTGGAAGAGGGATTGTATTGGGTTCTCCAGAAGGAGGGATGGCTATATGAGGGCTATGTGGAATGGTTTGCAAAAGCTGATCTAAGAGTTTGATTACTAATTTATCAGGATAATTAAAAGATGACTAGCAAAGGGTGTGTCTGCATCAACGGGCTACTAGCTTAAAATCGCCTTCTCCAGCAACGCCATTGGCAATACGAAATCTTGCCCATCTCTCTCGCTGAGCATCCCCAATCCGTTTCTTTCCCGCCGCAGTCTTCGGCCCAGAGTTACCAGTGCCACCGTGCCACCCGCAGCGACCTCTAGGTCCATCGCCGGGAACCTTTGCGCTGTTAAGGCAAAGCCGCCCGTCTGACCTCTGTGCGAGGCAGTAGCGGCCTTCACGGAACCGCTTGATCAGCTTCCACGCTAAGCCATACTCACCGTTTTGTTCCTTAATGCGTTTAAGGATGTGCTGTTTGAAAAACTCAGGGAGGTCTGGGTTATTCCTAACGGGATGAAGATCAATCTTCATTCTTTATGCTCAATCGCTGCAACCCGCTGGTTCGCGTCGAGCATAGCTTGGCCGAGATCGATAGAATGGCGAGTGTTGATCTCAGCCTTGATCTCTGTCGGCAAAACTTGAGCGAGCAACCTGCAAAACGTTGGAGGGTCCACTTTTCCAAGTTGGACAAGATACTCGACACCGCCAACTTGCTTGAAGGCTTCAAGAATACCAGCTTTGATTTCAGATTTAATTCTGTTGGTCATTATTTAGCTCCTGAAAGGTGGATGGAGGTCGGTTTCTGCTCATGTATTGAAACTTATGAATACGGCAATCTAGTCATCCAAAATCCGGTAAACACTGGCCCTGCCAATATTTAGCTCTTTAGCTATATTTATGGCCGACATGCCTTCAGATTTTAATAGTAACACTTCATCTGATTTAGCTCTGGCTGTCGGCTTGCGGCCCTTGTACTTGCCCTCAGACTTAGCCTTCGCAATCCCTTCACGCTGGCGTTCTAACATCATCTTGCGTTCGAACTGGGCGATGGCCCCGATTAGGTTGACTACCAACTCTCCCGTGGCTGTACCTGTATCAATACCCAAGTCCATAATCTTGAGGTGAGCTTTTCTACCTGACAGTGTCTCCATGATCTCACCTAGATGCCGTGTGCTTCTAGCCAGCCTATCTAGTTTGGTAACAACCAAGGTGTCGCCATCTCTTAAATAGTCAATTGCCGCCTCAAGTTGATCTCGCCGCGCAACCGATGATACTTGTTCCTGAAACACTTTCTCACAACCTGTGGCCTTCAAGTCCCTCAGTTGGGCTTCAAATCCTGCCTCTTGTTCCACCGTCGATGTTCTTGCATATCCAATGTTCATTGTTTTATCCATTTGTCCCTTTGTTATATAAGACATTGTGAGACATTATGTCCCAAAACGCAAAATAATTAATATGGGACACTAATTTGCACCATTCTCATTGTCTCGCGAAGGCAGGGCCTATTGGGACTAGCGTCCTCTGAAGCGGTTCTCAGCGGCATTGTGTTAAGGCGTGGCGGTGAAGTTGTATCAGGCAAGGACGATTAGACTGTGATGTTGGCGCAGGGCCATAATCTGAAGGCTGCGTGACCTGATCGAGAAAGTAAAAAGCCTATAGGGGGGGGTATGCCGGTGGCGGCATCGGCGATTGCGCTCGTGGCCTGAGGTCTAAGGTACTGGCGGCGACAGTCTGTATATTTTTTGAAATTTTTTTGTAGGAATAGTAAGGCATGATTAAGCGGTGGTTTCCACACCCGCACCTGTTCCACCGTTGCTGGTATGCGGCCAGTATGTGCGTCGTCACCGTGAACGTATGGTCCCCTCTATGTAATTTTTAAAATTACCTGAGAACACCCAACGCAGGGTGTCGCAAGCAGTGCAAGTACGAGTGGGTCGGTTCTGGGCGGAGGGTTGGGGCTGGCGGGTGTCACCGTGTCACGTGTTAGGTGTTACGTATGTTACCAATGGTGCAAAGCGTATTGTTGAGGCTGGTGGTTCACTCCGGGATGTACAACAACTCGTCGGCCATAGCAGCCTACAAACAACGCAACGATACATCGAGGGTGACACGGACGCGAAGCGTAAGCTCGTTGACCTAATCTAACTCCTCAGCACGATCCTTTCAATCTGAAGCCTACCCCACCCTACCGGGGCACGGCGGGCGCGACCCCCGGATTACGATCACGGGCATGAGTATGTATGGTGGTCATGGATCTTGATTTTTTACTCAGCGAAACATAAACGCGGCCACTGAATAGGTCCGGGTGCGGGTCCGGGCAAAAAGTGAGGCAAACCAAGGGTTGGTCCGGGCAGTCCGGGCATTTCCGCACCTACTGGCCGTGTAGCGGTGGAAATATTTTTAAGAGAGATAATTAAAATATTATTTTTTATAAAATCAAATATAGAAGAATTGCCCGGACCACCCGGACCTAGCGCAGAACTCCGCCGTTTTTGCCCGGACCTTTGCCCGGACCTTACCCGGACCAAAATGGGGTTTGCCCGGACCTTGGGCATCATTGTTCTTTCGCTAAAGGATTAAGGATTGCCGCGCTATCCGGCGATGTAGGCCACATTCGCTCGGTGATATACCGTGGCGCGATACCTTTGTAGTAGTAGGGTCTGTCCCCTTCCAGATTTTTCCTGATTTTGACAAGCTCTGGATAGGCGGCATTTAGGTCACGACCAAACGTAGCTTTTGTTCCGGTGTAGTTGCGGCCCTCTTTCAAGCACCACCGCGTCCAAAGCGTGAACACATCATCAACGGACATTTCCTCGCCCACAACAAAGATAAGTGTGTCATCTATGAACTTTAGAATTGGGCTGGATAGGTATTCTAGTTCTTTCATCACCTCTAGGCTGGATGACGGAATGGTAAACCGCCCTTGCTTCTGGAGTCGGTCCCAACCTTCCAGCGCCCAGTTCAGAATGCCGGGCAGTTCGGTTAGTAGTCGGTCGGTTAGTCTGGGGTCTTCTTTACCATAAAAACTCTTGGTCAAGACCAGCGTGACAAAGCGCCCAGCGAAAGCCCCTGACGCATCGGCGAGACGTGGCACTTCATTGGTAAGAAGCATGAACCTTGCTGATAACCGTCCCGACCAATCTGTTTTATTCTTCCGAGTGACGTTAACATCATCCTCGCCAGATACCCTTAACATATGCTCAACGATGGCCTTTTGGTCTGCTGAAGAACTCAAGCGGGCGTCTGACATCAGAGCCAGAGTTTTCCCGATTAAGGGTTCGTGAGGAAAAGCGTTCGAGAAACTTCCAAGACTCGGGTTGCAAACATTATCTTTACCGACCAAAGCGGTAAGTAGACGCCCCATCACCCCCTTACCTGCGCGTTTCGGACCGACGATAGCCATAATTTTCTGAAATGAGGTGTTCCCAGACAGGGTGTAACCGAACATTTCCTGCATCAGGTCTTCGGCCTCCGGGTCATCGCCAAAAAGGTCGTCGAGGAAATTATGGAAGACTTCCGGCTCCGGTGCATCAGGGTCAAAGCCATACGTCAAAGCGTTGAGAGAAAAGAAGCCCGGATTTAGGGGCGACAATTTCCGCGTTGGCATATGCAGAAGCCCGTTTTTGCAGATAAGTAACTCTTTGGATGGCGGATGGTTGTCGTTGCCATCAATCCAACAAGGTGGCGATAGTTCGTCATCAAGGTGGGCATCGGCTTTGAGCGCGTCCATAACTTCTGAAACGCTGTGTGATTTTGGATTAACCTCAATAAAACCGCTGGCGTCCTTAATGACGCATCCCTCAAGGAACTCGTACAATTTGGAGCGCATCCCCGCCTCGGACATTTCCTGATAGCAAACATCATTGAAAGTGTAGAAGTCATCCTTACACCGCAGAAGTGTGGTCAATTTGCTGGTAGTGAACTTCTCTTCAATTAAGGTGCGAGCAACGGAAAGCGGCTTGTGCATTACAACAAGCGTCGTACCTTCCGGCTGAACATGGTTGTCTTGCGAGTCCGTCAGGCTTTTTCGGGCTTGTTTCACGTCCAACTGAAACGCCTTGACGCCGCAATCCAGAACCTTAGAAGCGCGTTTTTCCGCTCGGCCTTGCTCGACTGCGCTGAGAAACTTGATATTTGCAAACGCTTCAACCAAAGGCACAGCGTCTATCACTGTTTTCTTATCAATTTCTTTTTCGAGTTCCGCATCGCGAATTAAAGTGAAGAGCACTTCCAGTTTTTCCGCGTAAATAATTTCTTCCCCGGCTTCACGCTCGGCGTCCGATAAGGTGTAGCGGATGTGGGTGCCGTTATCGTAAACAAACGGAGTGCCGTCCTTGTGGCGGTTAAGGATGCCGTTCTCAGACGAGCTAACCCTGAAAGGTGTTTGGCATCGGGTGTGGCCTTTTTTGCCTTTCCAATAATCCATCAAAACAATAGGACCAGACTTTGTCTCGATGACCGTGTCCAACTTTAGCTTCGTATCGTCAACCGTTACATAAACTTGAACCACACTCTTTGTGAGAACGCCGTCAGCACCCATGTTGGTGACAGTACGCCGCTCGCGACGGACACTCTGCCCGGTCTCGGCACGATACGCAGCGGCCTCAGCCTCACTGAGGTCCGTCAGAGCGCTGCTATCAAGCCTACCTCCCTCAATAACGTGGGTGACGGTGTCCGCAATGCTCAGGCCTTTCCCCTTCACCGTTGGCGAACCATCATAAACTAATCGACCATGATTGAAGGTCGTCGGATCGGCGATGGACCATGCGCGATAGCCCATTATCTCGTTCGTTTCTTTATCGTGCAGAGGCTTCTGGAAGCCGTACCCTTTTATGGTTGAACGCTGGAGTAATACTTTTCCAAAACGCTCCAAATCATAAGGGTCTTGAAGCTGAAAATATAAATGCTGGCCCGTCGCATCCATCGGGACACCATCCAACTTCACTCGGCCCGTCGTTGAGGGGAGTACGACAATGCCGCAGGCATCAAAACCGGAGATAACCTCCGCTAGTTTCTCACGTCGCCCCTCGCCATCTAAATCTGCTAAGTGTTCCGGCATGCCTACTGTGGCGTCGATATCAATCAGGCACCATGAACTCGGCCTCATGTTCGCAGCGGAGATACGAAAGCGGCGAGTTCAGTCCCATGCATATTCTAATTGGCGATGGCATCTCGACGAGGTTTTCGTGAAGATCAACGGGGAGACACACTATCTCTGGCGGGCTGTGGATCTGGTCCTCCCCCATTGAGTTGGTCCACCTTTATAGTTAGTTGAGGAGGATCAAGTTATGGCTATCAAACGACATAAACCGGAAGAGATCGTCACGAAGTTACGCCAAGTTGAAGTACTTGTTGGGCAAGGTGTGGCGCGTATTGATGCAATCAGGGAAGTCCAGATTACAGAGTAGACCTTTTACCGCTGGCGCAAGCAGTATGGTGGTATCTGAACGTCGTATCCGTCGCGTCTTTGGTCAAAATCGATCGACACAACGACGTCGACCACGGGGCTATGCAGATGAAGAACAGCTTTTAGCGGACATGATTGAACTCACTCGGCAGTACGGTCGATATGGTTATCGCCGGATTGCTGCTTTGTTGAAAGATGCTGGCTGGCAGGTCAATGACAAGCGTATTGAACGGTTATGGCGACGTGAGGGGCAGAAAGTTTCCATGAAGCAGCCGAAGAAAGGACGGCTCTGGTTGAATGATGGGTCATGCA
>Ga0115567_10000454_pt1 | contig 40108 bp, 37 predicted proteins | sample COGITO_mtgs_1204_2_FD_88679 | JGI IMG/M metagenome (GOLD analysis project Ga0115567, IMG submission 88679) | Pelagic marine microbial communities from North Sea - COGITO_mtgs_120412 | ecosystem: Environmental > Aquatic > Marine > Epipelagic | place: Germany:Helgoland, sampling site Kabeltonne...
TTAACTCAGGTCTTAAAATTGGTCTTTTGAACAAGAGGGGTGTTGTTACAAAATCTTATTTTGAAGGCGGCTCTAAGGAACGGAAGCTGGCTGAGCAGTTTCTGCTTTGGGCTAAAAATATAGAATTGTTGTGGCCTGAAACAGCTTCTACCTTGAGATCCCTGCACGAATATTATTTAAATGAGGCTAAAAGAGAAGACGACCAGGCTGATCATGATCGCATTAGGTTTAATTGACTCCTGCGAAAGCCATTGTTTTGATCTTTTTACATAAAGAGTGGGCTTATATAGACTCTATCTAGAGATAAACATTTCTTAGTTATAAGTGTTGAAATCGAAGGAAAAAAACGTTAATAAATTCTTATGGAACTATTAAAAAACAATCCATCAGATTTGAATATTGAGATCAAAAGATTCAAATCTGTTTGTGAGCAATACCAAGCCTTTATGTCTCGCCACAATAGAACTGTTGGTTCATGGAACGATAAAAGTATTGAAGCCTTAAGCTTAAATGGTATTGATGAAATACGTAGTAAAGCGAATTCGTTAGAAAGACAGCTGAGCTACTATTTATCTGCTGAGACCGAAAGAATCACCCCTCATCAAGAATCACAAATTTTGTGGAGGCTGCTGAGATCTGAAAAACTTAAATTTGCTGAGGATCTCTTTACCAAAATTAGTGATAAAGATATTATTGAAATTTACACACTAGATTTTAAACAATTTTTTGCTAACTCTACTTTTATGGTAAATTGTTCATACGACTTGTCGGATCTCTCGGCTTATCCTTGGCCCGCTTTGTTTGAAAGACCGGAAGAGATCACGCGGCAAATTATAGAGCAAACAAACGCTGTTATTGCTAACCCTATCAAACAGACGATTGAGTATAATGTTGAGCCTCATATCGGGAGAGAAGTGTTCTCCACAGAGAAGCAATCACTACTGATAAAAATGGGTGTTGTATCCCCACTATTCGATGCGAATGATAATTTAGTTGGAGTTGTGGCCACTTTAGAGCCAAAACCATTGGGACACTGAGGAGGCGATATGAACGCTGAAGAAGCTAAGCATTGTAAAGACTTTGGATTAACTTTGAAGCAAATGAGACTGGAGGCTGGATACTCGCAAGGAGATATCTCGAAGGCTTGCGGATTTATGAGTCCTCAGCTTATATCCAACGTGGAAAGAGGAGTCTGTTGGGCACCTATGAACGTTCTGGCGCAAATGTCAGACCTTTACGGTGTAAAAAAGTCTGTAATGCTTGAGCACTTGATGGAGTACCGTAAGAAAGTCTGGGCTAGTCAACTCGGGGTAAGAGTAAAGTCTAAGTAAAGTACAGAGTAAACTGTTTCTATTTGATAAGTGTTAAAATCTCATTTGTAATCAGCAAATGAAATTTAGCAGTGATGAATTGATACAGAAATCAAGAATTATGATCTTGCCGACAAGGCCACTTTCACCATTCCCAGAAATGGAAATTCTCAACAAAACTTTCAAAGCTTGGATTGAAACATGGGAAGAGGTTGAGGCTTTAACCGATTTTAAGTTTAATCGTGATGACTTTTTTAGACAAGATGCTGTTTTAACAGTTTTAAGTCCTGATGATGAAGTTATGGGGTGCCACCTGTACTCTTTCTTTAATTTAGAAAACAAATGTTCTACAGAGTTTTCTTTTTATAACAAGTTCGACCACTCGTATAGAAATTTCCTTTCAGAAAATGAAGTAGTTTACAGCTTCAGTGTCGAGTATTTAACCGTATGCAAAGATTTCAGAAGAAATGGTGTTGTATCGTTAGCTAAGGCGATCATTTCTTTAAGTTGCCATTTACTTGAATCATCTTCCTTTGATGGAATACTTGCTCAAACAAGAGACGATGTGAAAGTGAATCTAATGGCTGAAGAGTTTGGCGGAAAAATAATTTCACGCGGCTTCAAAATGAATGGCATAGATAGCAGCTACGTTGTTTTCCAGAAAAATGAAACCAATGTAGGTCAGACCATTCCAGTCATTAAGTTTGTCCAGTCCATGTGGGATAAAAGATTAGACCTAATGAATATTTCAAATCAATCTATTAAAAAGGAAGCTGCATGATCGATCAGTTAAAAAATAGTTACTCAAAAGACTTAAGTGCATTGTTTAATGAGACTCTGGAGACTTTTTCAAATTTGCCTTGGAATGATAAGAACTTTTACTCTGAGTGGCTGGCTCAAACTTACTTTATGGTGGCTCAAACACCAAGGCTAATATGCTTAGCTGCTGCTCGCTTCGGTATAGAGGAGGACAGTCTTCATAGATCAATGGTGAATCATTTTTCTGATGAAGATAAGCATGAATATGTTATATTAGATGATTTAAAAAATTTAGGATTTAGCATAGAAGATTTTTCAGAGAACCCTGAAACTCAATTGATTCATCAGAAACTTTTTTATTCCATTGACCGTATTGATCCAGTCGCTATTTTTGGTAGGATTTTGTTTCTAGAAATGCTGGCGGCATCTATTGATGAAAAGTTTCTTTCAAAGATTGAGCCTTTTTATAGAGCAGAGCAGTATAATTTCTTACGTATTCATTTAGAAGAAGATATAGAACACGTGAAAAAAGCGATGTCGTCAATTTCTGGCCTGTCAGAGCACAAACAGTTAATAATTGGTGACGAGTTTTATATGACTGGCTATTTGTATCAAGAATTTATGAAGGGCCTTCTGAGTAAAGCATTAAGGAAGGTAGATGCTGTAGCAGCTTAACTGTTTAGTATCTCTTTCTTATAATAGATCACAAGTCGTATAGGCGCGGGACATTCTCAAATGGGGTAGTCGAGAAGAAGTGACCTGTTGGAGTCGTATCATTTGCTGTACGTGAACCCTGATAAAGTTATTGTTTCTGGAGATAATTTTATAATAAAGTTTTCAAAAAAGTTTTTAAGCGATGGAGTCCATTGGAATGAACTTCTTTAACTAAAAGTTAAACAATTTACTGGTCTTTATAAGAAAAGTGTTTATTAAAATCCTTCAAAGATATTTAAGTGCTCTGTATTGATATGGCTGAACGCCTATTGTCGCAACATTAGAGCAAGTATTCACAGACAAATACCTAATTAAACGTATCAAATTTATAAATTAATTATGTTTCTTAATATTTACTCAATATCAGGACGATGGTCATTGTATCGTGTAAACTTTAGAAAGGTCTTGAGGTGAACATCATACAGAATATCAGCAAAAAAGCTTTAATTTATATAATAACAATTGGAGCTGTACTGATGGGCTTTTCAGAAGAAGGCTATGCGCGTGGTCATTCTTCTTCCTCTTCTTATAAAAAAACCAACAGGCAGGCCCCTTATTATTTGTCTAACAAATCACATAAGCACCATTCATATAGGTCTTTTTTCTCGTTTATATTCCCATTTAGATATAGCCAGCCCAAAGTAAAATTCATAAAACCATGGAAAAAAACTACGATTTCGACAAAGTCAGATCAAGTTTTTCTACCTAAGTTTACAGGGCGTAATCTAGATTACGACACATTTGTTTTTTCAGTTAATGGAGAAGATAGAAGTTCAGAGTTGGCAAGGTTTTGGACGTTTTCTGGCGGTAAACTTAAATTTGATGACGGTAAATACATCGTTAAAGCAAAAATTGCAGACAAATTGGGTCGGTATTCAAAAACTGAAAAAAGAAAGTTACTTATTGATTCAACGGCTCCTGAAGTCATTTTCGCTGATGGCCCTGGAGATCAAGTTTTGCAAGAGCCTGTATATAAGCTTGATGTGATTTTAAAAGACGAGCTTGTAGGATTAAAAAATAATTCAATTCGTATTTTTCTTAATGGAAAAGATATAACAAAAAAACTTAGAAGGAGCAGAAGTCTTGCTAGAATTAGTAAACTTGAGCGTAGAATAGTTGCTGATTTAGAAATTGATTCAAGTAGAGAAAACTTCGTTCTTATTAAAGTATCTGATAAGCTTGGAAATCAAGCTGAAGTTTCTAAAAGAATTGTAATTGAACCAATTTTGGTTTTATCAAGTTTAATCCCAGCCGAGGGGCAAAGTTTAATAAATAGTACTGGCCAAATTTTGATTTCTGGTGACTCAAACCTGCCTTTGAGCTCTATCTCAGTAAATGGTGTCCCAGGCACTATAACAGCGGGAGGACTGAAGTTTGAAGCATTGCTTCCTGTCAGCGCATCAGGAACACAAAGTGTCGGTATAAACGCACAGACAGCCTCAGGTCAGTCAAAAAACATTAGTTATGCTTTTGATGTCTTGTTTGACAATGCATCGCCAGTCGTTAGTGCTGACATCTCTAGTGGGGTCATAACTTCAAGTAAAGCCTTCAGTTTTAATTTAAGTGTCGAAGATGAAAACAGCACCGTGACTAAAGTGATGCTTAACGGTGTTGACATCTTACAGAGTGCTGAAAAAAACTTTCTTGTAGAAGCTGAACTCGCAGAAGGTTTGAACAACTTTGAAATCAACTCAACTGATGTAGCCGGTAACGTTTCTGAAGTTCTTAAAATTGTAAACATTGATTTAGACACAGTTCCTATAATTTTAAGCAATCAGGTGCCTCAAGAGTCATCAGTAGTTCTCTCAAGCACAGGTAGAATTCAAGTCAGCGGAGTTTCAAGTAGAAAGCTTAAGTCTTTAAAAGTGAATGGCGTAGAGATGTCAGTCTCACTCGATGGTTTATCTTATCAAGGAGAAGTTTCATTTAGCACAGGTGGAACACAAAAACTAAATATTGTTGCAGAAAATGAAAAAGGGCTGATCACTGAATCTAGTTACCTGTTTGAGCTCAATTTGGACAATATAGCTCCTGTTGTTGCCCTTCAGGGGGTTCAAAATACAACGACAGACAATAAAGCTTATGGTTTTTCAGTTTCTATAATTGACTCAAATGACACAGTTACAGAAATTTTCCAAAATGGTAGTTTGATTGCAACAAGGTCTGAAAAATCTTTTTTCATCAGTGCTGTACTTGTTGAAGGATCAAACTCTTTTTCTGTCGTTTCTAGAGACATTTTAAACAACACGTCCGAAACGCGAAGCTTAACGGGTATAGTACTAGACACTGTTCCAACGGTTCTTACTTTCGATTCTCCTAAGGAAAATGAAGAGCTCGTTACAAACTCAACAACTGCGACGGTAATAGGGAGTTCAAATAGAGTTTTAAGCAGTCTTGTTATAAACGGTACTCAAGCGGCTATCTTAAATAATGGTCTTGCGTACTCAGGGCAAATTGAAGTAATGGAGTCAGGCGTAAAAACGATCACTCTGGTTGCTGAAAATGAATTTGGCAAGAAAACGACTATCTCTTACAGTGTGAATGTGGTTTTTGACAACGCTTCTCCAGAGCTCACAATAGCTGCGAACGAAAATTTTAGCACCAATCAAAGCGCTTACTCTTTTCAGATCATAGTTGAAGACGAGAACTCTGTTGAGACCAGAGTGCTACAAAATGGAAATCTAATTTCTACAACAACAAATAAGAATGAACTCATTCATGTTGTACTTGAACAAGGTGTTAATTCATTTGAAGTGGTTTCAGAAGACGTGGCTGGAAATTTATCTGACACTAAAACAATCGGTGGAGTGACTCTTGATACAGTCATGCCTTTTATCACTTGGGATACACCTCAGAATGGTGAGGAAATTTCTGACTTTGATATTCATATCATGGGTACAAGCAATGAAGATATTAGTGAGGCTACAATAAACGGGATGCAGCTTGCTGTTGGTGTGGATCAACTAACATTTACTGGAAAATACACACCGATGACCATAGGTGAGCAGAGTCTTGAACTTGTAGTTAAAGATTTGGTTGGAAATTCATATACTGAGACTCGCACGGTCACTACTTTGTATAAGATTATAAATTTTGATTTAATTGATATCCAGCTATCTAGTTCTGAAGATGGCCTGACTGTTTCTGGTGGGAAGATGTCAACCAGACCGCTAACGTCTATTTCTATTGAGGTAAATGGCTCAACATTGTCTACAGAGTCTGACAATGAAGGAAAGTTTAGCATCGATACTGAGTTTTTTGAAATAGCTAGAATAACTGCAAGTTTTGAAGGTGAAGAAGTCTCACAAGATTTGAATTATAAGATTGAAACAAAGTTGTCGGGCATTCTTCTAGATCCTTCAAACAATCCTATTCCAGGTGTTACGCTTACTATTGTAAAAGATGAAAGAGACCCTGATCAAGTGTTAAGAGCTATTACAGATCAGGGCGGTGCCTTTGTATTTACTGATGCTCCATTAGGAAGACAAACAGTTATAATCGATGCAACTGGAATTGATGAGGACGTTACAGGAACTGATAAAAAGTTTTCAGTTAAGACCATAAATGTTAATATTCGCTTTGCTGTAAGAAACGTTCTCAAGAGTCCTATTTACTTGGCTCCAATAATACTTGATGGAACCGAGACAAAGATAGTCAACTCTGGCGCGGCCACCGTAAGCAGTCCGAATGCTCCAGGTCTGATCTTAGAGATACCAGAAGGGAGTGTTAGGTTTCCCGATGGAACTGACTCAGGCTCGATAAGTCTTTCAGTTGCACCGAGTGACCGTGTCATTGTACCGCCGCCAGAATTTGCAAAGCCTGAAAAAGTATACAACTTAGAACCATCAGGGACCTCATTTACTAAGGATGTTAAAGTTACACTACCAAATGACAATAATTTTCCTGAAGGTGTTGAACTTGTTATACTCTCAATGAACTCTGCTAGTGGAAGCTGGGAGATTGATGGTCTAGCTCAAGTGGACTCTGGTGGGGGCTCTATATCTACTCTTCCAGGTAAGGGCATCACTCATTTCAGTGAAATTTACGCAGTTCCTATAATGCCGGTGATGGAAAATTTATCAAAGTCTAAAGAGACAGGTATAAACGTAGCTAACGGTGCATCATCTTCAATGATTGATCTACCTAGCTTCAAGTCTCTAGGTTCAAACTATAAAATGAGCTTAAACTATAACAGCTCTTGGGCTAAGCCTACTGCCTTCATATCTAATTATTTCAGCATACCAGAGCAAAGACTAGAGTATAATACGGTCAACAGTACGACTGAGGAAATTCGTTTCGAAGTGAAGACTAAAAAATACTGCCTTGGTATAAGATGCGGAAGCACTACCAGAGAACTGAACGATTTCATCACTAGAGAGAGCATAACTAATATTGAATCCTGGTACGTTCCAGAGTCAGTATCATTCAACTTTTATGTTAATGGTATTAAGTCAAAAGAAGGGATTGTTTTAGGTGATCCAGAAAGCAAAACACTTTTTGGCGAAACTTTGGAGTACACGTCAATACCTCACCAATCACAGATTTCTTATGCGTTCGAGCTCATCGATCCTGAAACCAAAGATTACTTCGATTCTGGCATTTATACAGCTTTTTCAAGATTTAAAGTGAAAATGAATAATCTTGTTTTTCAAAGCTATGGAGTTTCACTTACAAGCGCAAGAGCTGACGAGGTTCTAGATTCAAACAATAAGGCTTATGCTGACTTGTTTTCTCAGATTTTCGAGACTGATCTTAAGCAAAATATTATTGTCAATAACAAGACTAAGTCCTCTTATGGTGCAGGTTGGGATATTCAAAATACTAAAGAGATTCTAAATCCAGACGCCACTCGTATTGTTTTAGACGAAGGCGGTGGTGTCCACAGCTTATATTCACAAAATAATATTATTGAAACTGCTCTTGACGGTGATGTAATTGATGTTGACCTAAAGCAAGGTATGTCTTTTAACAATTATCCTGAGTTTTACGCGGTGAGAGATTTTTTCGGAGCTAGAACACAAGTTATGAAAGGTGAGTTTGGATCAAATTCAGTCTCGCTTATTAAAACTCTAAATCCATATTCAGGAACACTTTTCACGGAAAATCCTAATTGTAATAATTTTTGCAATAAGACAGATGCCAATGGTTTTGAGGACTGTTCAGGAACAACAAGATCTTCTTCGTTTCCTTATGGTTACAAACCAACTTTATCTAAACTGGCGGTAGGTCCAGACTACATTTACTCTATTGGTGAGGACAACTCTTCTTTATTTGCAATTAGCACTAGTGAGCACATAAATTTAAATATTCAAAAACCTTCTAAAGATCTAACTGACGTGGGTGCAGTTGAGTATTGTAAGCAGCTTGGAACACAGTGTTTTAATACATTTGGTTCAACTCAAATGGCTTGTCCAAGGTTGAGATTCTCTAGCCCAAGTCCCTCAGATCGGACTGATGGAGAAGTAGGTGCGAGCAGCGCTAAGGTCTCAAGGCCGAAAGATATTATATCTGGCAATAATGGAAAGCTTTATTACTCAAGCGGTGATGATACTGCCGGTAAAATCATAACTTTCAACTCAAGATTCAATATTGGAAGTTTGAGTTCTGGAAACATCGTATTTGATGGCACCTCTAATAATCCTGATCTGCCCTACAAGCCAATATTAGCAAATGGTAAAGCTTATGGCTTTACCAAGCCTAATGGAATGGTTATGGACTCCCAAAACAGACTGTATATTTCAATGGCTAACGGACTGATTCTCAGACTTGATGATCTAAATCCTGATACAAGAACGCCAAGCGATATTGTTCATATTGCAGGAAAGCCTTTGGCTGACGGAGGAGCTCTATCTGACTCAATAGATTCAAAAAGCATGTACTTCAACGATCCCTTGGGCATGGAAGTGGATGAAGAAAATGGGTTTCTCTATGTTTCTGACACTGGAAACCACAGGGTTGTTCGAATTGATTTGAATGGTAGTAAATCTGAGACAATTGCAGGGTCTGGTGAGTGTACCCTTGATAAAATTGGAGATGGTGGAGCATCTGCAAACGCTTCCTTATGTAGTCCTACATATTTACATTTAGACGAAGGAAAAAATTTGCTGATAGTCGATTCTGGTCACAACAGAGTCAGAAAAGTTTCGTTTAATTTTGACTCCAATGCTCCTGCTGTTTTCCTGTCAGACAAAAGAGACTTGTCGACTTTGACTAAGTTTGCTGACGGTAGTTTTGAAAGAAAGTTGAGGAATGAGACAACTGAGCTTTACAGCGCCAATGGAAAGATCACATTAGAGAAAGATTTGCAGAACAGATCTTTAGTATACGAATACAATAGTGAAGGTGATTTAAGCAAAATTATTGATCCTGTTGGTCAAGTAGTAGAAATGAGGTACAGCAGTGGCCTTCTAGATTCAATCACTGACCCTGCTGGAAGACAGACTTTTTTCAGATATAGTGGTAAACAACTTACTAATGTTTTGTTTCCAGACGGTTCCGAAAAAGACTACACCTATTTTGAAGATGGTCTCTTAAAAGATGAGATTGGTAAGAATGGCTTTAAGAAAACATACAGCTATAATGCCTACAATAGAATTGAAAACATCACTTTAGAAGATGGCTCAGAGGTAAAAATTGCTGATAATGTTTCAAAAACCATAGAGAACGATTCAAGCTCCCCTGTTCTCTCAAGCTATAACCCTGCTGAAGACAATAAGACAACTACGATAGGAAACGGAGATGCAGACCTGTATAGTTTTGATTACGACATTGATGGGTATGTGGTTAAATCAACTGATGCCTTAGGCAGAGTGACAGAAACGTACAGAAACAATAATGGAGACCCAATAGAAATGATTCGACCTGATGGTGGAAAAATTCTATTTGAATATGATCCAGTGACGTCAGACATCAGTAAGGAGACTTTTATTTCTTCATCAGGAAGGGAGTTTACAAGACATAGAACTTATGATGCCTTAGGAAACCTTGTGCGTAGCGAGACTAGCACCGGAGTTATTTCAACAAAGCAGATTGATTTAAGCACGGGACAACTGTTGTCACAGGTCACTGACGAAGGAGTGGAGACGTCCTATAAGTATAATACTTTAGGTCTAATAATAGAGGCCACTTCATCAGTAGATAATTCTGCGGACATCGTAAGAACATTTGCTCACGACAGTTTGGGAAGAATCACCAGCTTGAGGGAAGGATCAGAAGAGAAAATTTTCATCAATGACAGCGCGGGAAACGTTATCGAAGAAAGAGTGAAAAACGGCGAGGGTGATTTTAGGTCAACTTTTTACACTTATGATGGCTTTAACCGTCTAAAAACTGTAACCAACGCCGAAAATGAAGAGACCTCGTATTCTTATACAGAATCTGGTAGAATCTCAGCGATTGAAAGTGCAAAAGGAGATTTAACAAAATTTACCTATGACTCTAGAAACAGGTTGATAGGAAAACTTTATCCAAATGGTCAGACTTGGGTTTATACTTACGATTCTAACAATAATGTCATTCAGGTTGTGCAGCCAGATGGCTCAATAAAAAACCTGAAATACGATGTGGCAAACAGGTTAGTTAAAAAAGAGCTGGCTGATGATGTTTATGACTACACCTACAATGGGTTAGATAACATGACTCAAATTACAAATAAGAACTCATCAATAAATTTCTCTTTTGATGACAGAGGAAATATGACCCAGGAGAATGTATCAGGAAGTGGGCAGATGATTGGGTACGGGTCTCATTCAAAATCTTATGGTTTTAACGATCGAGGTCAACTGTCTTCTTATGGGGATTCGTTTGGCTATTCGAATGCAAGCTATAGTTATTCTGCGAATCAAAAGCTCACGTCAATTGTGCACGAAAAATTTGGAAGCATAGCTTTTGGATATGATAATTTTGGGAGGCTGTCGCAAGTCTCCAATAGAGCTATAGACACAAGCTTTACCTTTGATGAGGGGTCCTTACTTAAGAAGATTGTGCATGCAAGAGGAGGGGGTCAGAGGGCATTCTTCGATTACACAATGAGCAGCTCTGGACAAGTGAGAGGCATAGCATCTAACAGTGGTGTTGAAACTTTCAATTACAGTAGTAATAATTATTTAATCAGCGCATCACATCCGCAAAGTACTCACAAAATAGGATCAGACCCATCAACTGATTTTTCAAGTGAGGCTTTCAGTCATGACAAACTGGGTAACAGACTGGCTGACAGTCTTGGGACTTATGAGTATGACGAAAACGGTTACGCATTAAAGGAAAACTACAAATTTAGATATTTGTACGATTTGAAAGGAAACCTTGTATCTAAAGAAAACAAAATTTCAGGTGAGTTTGTAAAATATGAATACGGGGTTGAAAATCAACTTGATAAAGTTGTTTATCTAACGTCTGCGATTTCATCGACTCCAACAAAAGAAGTGGCCTACTTTTACGACGCTCTTGGAAGAAGAATGCACAAAAGTGTGACTGAAGGAGTGTCCACCAAAATACGAAACTATATTTATGACAAAGATGAGGTGGCCGGTGAGTTTGATGAAAGCGGACAACTCCTAGCAAGGTATCTACATTCAGGTCTTAAAACTGATGACATTCTTGGAGTGCATTATACGGCGGCTGGTGTTTCAAAAGGTCTAGCTAAAGCCTCAGGCGATTACTTTTACCTAAAAGACCACATAGGAACTGTGAAGCATGTTGTAGACTCTAACGGAAGTGTAGTTCAAAACATCAATTATAGTGCTTATGGTATGATAACCTCAATTACTGACGGTGTTGGAACGCTTATTACAAACGACCCGAAGGTCCAGGTTTATCATTCCTTCACAGGTCGAGAGTACGATAATGAGACCAAGATGTACTATTACAGAGCGAGATATTATGATCCTTCGTCAGGTCGGTTTATACAGCATGATCCACACCCTGGTAAGTTGAGGCTGCCTCTCTCTGTAACGAATAAGTACACCTATGCGGGTAATAACCCTTTAATGTACAGAGATCCAGCGGGCTTAAATTTCTTCGATGACTTATTTGATTTTGTATTTGTCGGAGCAGCTGCTATAATGAATCTTGTGGTAGGGATATTTACTTTAGATATAGCAAGAATTATAAGTGGTGTGGCACTTGCTCTTGAATTTGTGCTTGCTCCATTGAATTTGCTATTTAACGGAAAGCTTCCAAAATATTCAGACTTCAAAGGTATGGGAGTTGTTAAGAATAGTTTCTTGTCAAGTTTAGATTCTGCTCCTGGTTTTAGCTTGGGGCCTGTAACATTTATTAGTCCAAACGATGACAAGGAAGATGAGTTAAATATCATTCGTCATGAATATGGTCACTATTTACAGTATCAAAAATGGGGCGGCTGGAAATTTATTTTTGAAGGTGTTAAAAACAAGGGCAAGGGAGATTCAGATTTGGAAAGTGGAGCTGATGAAATAGCTTGCGATTTGTTTCCAGGTTTTGTTCCAAATTATGGAGGAAAGTGTAGTGACTTTTAGAATATTATCAGTGCTCACTTCAATCTTGTTTCTGCTCTCTGGATGCAATGATAGCTGTGATAGATTCGAAATTACACATCAAGGTACGGTGGTCGACGATACCGATAACCCTATTGCAAATGTGAAGGTGGGCGTAGCTACTGAGGTAGATATTGAAAAAGATAGAGTAGGTTTTCTGGCTGAAACAAATGCTGAAGGTTTTTTTAAAGACGTGTGGGAAAGAAGATCGCCATTGGGTCAAACGTATTTAGTTTTTGAAAAAGAAGGGTATCAAACGCAACAAACCGCTACGCAATCAGTAGGAATTTCTTGTAAGGATGAAACTTTTAACTTCAGTGTTATTTTGAAAACTTTAAACAATTAATCTAAGTAAATAGAGAGGTTAGAGGGCTGTTTCCAAATGTTTTAAAAAACAAAGATAGAATAAAGTTTAAGATTTTGAAAGTGAAGCGGATAACCAGCTTGTGACCAATCGTAGATACCAATTTAGTTTCTTATCTTTTTCTATTCGTATCAGGGTGTAAGTCGGGTTGCGGAGATAACTCTCTGATCACTTTTATAGGAGTTGTTACTGATGAAGAAAGCAGCTCTCTTAAATATGGTTCTCTTCATTCTACCGATGGAAATTTAAAAAAAATCGAGTGATGGCTTCACTCAAACTGATTTAAACAGAATGTAAGATTATGTCTGGAGTGGAGCAGTTTCACTAAATACAATTCTAATTTTTACTAAAAATAGATTTGAATGGCCTATTGGCAATAGAAAATCTTATTCAATTGATTTTAGTGGAAACTAGTAAGAGAGGAGTTCTTGTAAAAAATAATTTAATAAGCTAATGTTTGCTAGCTATAAGTCCGAAACTATATAAACTATTAAACAAGGTTGATTTATGGAACGAACTTATAAATCTCTGGATATATTGAGCTTAGTTCTTATATTCTTTTTAATTGGATGTGAAGAGAATTCGCTCGAAATGGTTTTGACTGAAAATAGTCAATTTAAATCTAGAGAAAGTTCTTTAGATTGCTCTAGGTCTGAAGCCGGTGAGTACTTAAAGTCAGTCTATATGGTACCAAAAGCTTTCGATAATTTGGAGTACTACCCCAAAATAGACGGTTCTACTATTTCCTACCCCGTAAATTATGAAATTTCTGAAGACCTTGTCGTAACAATCGCTCGTTTTGAAAACACACTGTCAGATGGAAGTTCACCAGTTATAACTGAGCTCTGGAGCGTTGAGGGGAAGATCGATAAAGATGGAAATTTAGTTTTTGAAGGTTTGTGTGATTCAGATCTAGTTTTTGATTATTTCGCAGAGCTGATAGTCAATGATAATTAGTAACGTCAAAAAGTTTGAAACATCTGTTTAGTTAATGAATCAGTCTTTAGCCACTTATCTTTTTTGCGTGTTATGTATTCAATTTTTTGTTCCAAACTCAGCTCACTTTGTTTTGAGATGTCAATTTCTTCGGCCCCAAAGGAAGTTGAATTAGGTCCGACGGTTCTTTTACTTTTATTTGATTTGCTGCCACAGCTAGCAAGAACCATTAACATTGTGATTAAAGTATAGTTCATATGGTTTTCCTTTTTTGAATTTATTAGATATATTGTTTTTAATTTTATTTATTTGCAGAGAAATTCACCATCAACATCGAAACAGACTTCTCCTTGTGTGCCGTCGGGTCCTCTTGGTGCTATTCGCCACCAACTGGTACTCCTGCTTGTTAATCCTTCGATTAGAGCCTCATAGCTTCCATGGGAAACTCGTGTTGAGATCTTAGGCTTAAAATCGGTTGCGCTGTCTACAGAGATGTAGAGTTTTCCTCCAAGGCTTCCATCTCGTGGAATAAATAGGTGGGGCACATGGATGGGGCCTTTGCCTTTGATAAAGGTTACACAACCTTTAAACCACCACTTATTATCTCCGCCTATTTTTGCATGACCTGGGTGAAGAGGTTTTCCAGCTTGAGCTACAGAGTAGATCCCAATTTGCCCTGTGTTTTGTCCGGCTAGATCAATAAAGGGAGATCCAGAAACTCTTTCAGCTTCAATTTCTGCATTTCCCCCATTTTTACCAGGAGACTTACAAGCGGCATACTCTTTAGGAAAGTAAGCGATAAGCTTTGTATCTCTTTCGAAAACGACGTCATTTGCTTCTAGTTTAAGCGTAAAAGAGTTCAATTTGACCTCGCTACCCAATTTGAATGTGATGGTTTCTGCACTAACAAACATATCCTGTGTTAATTCAGTTTTTCCGTAAAAAGAAAATTCATCTTGTTCAAAATTATGTCCTTGTTTCACTGGTTCGCTTGCGACCTCAATTGGAGGTGTGGTCGGCTCTTCAATATTTATTGTTGGATCGATTTCATCACCGCAGGCGGTTAAAATTAAAGTTGTTGTGAATAATAGTATTAAATTTTTCATAGGTTTTCCCTGTTTTCAATTTGGATAGTACCTTTTGAGGCGGTAGGTTTTTTAGATTTTGGTTTACTTTGTATTTTCTTTAGAGGGACGAGTTCAGAGAGATTAATGTCTCCACCATCTCTTTTTAGTTTCTTAACTTTTGACAGGGCTTCTCTTAAGATCATCTCTTCATCATAGAACTTGTTAAAGAGCAAAGTCTCAATTTTTGAATTAAGTCTTTTAAACTGTTCTTCAATTATCCAGTTTACTAGATCTCGTTTGTTGATGCTGATTGCTGGATACTTTGCAGAGAGCTTATCAAGGCTTTCAAAAACAATTTTAACTGATTTTTTAGTTAGTGGGACGCGTTCAATTTTTTCTGACTTTATTTTTGATTTCTTCTGATCACTTTCCATTTAAAGCTCCCTGCAGTCGTTTCTCACAGATTTCAAAATATTTAAGGTCCTTCTCAACCCCAATAAATTTAAAATTAGCTTTGAGGGCCGATACCCCTGTGGTTCCTGATCCCATAAAGGGATCAATGATGGTCCCTTGAGAAGGTGTGATCATTTCTACGAGGTAGCGCATAAGCTCAATGGGCTTAACAGTAGGGTGGTTGTTAAAATCTCCCTTTTCTTTTGATATTGGCTTTTTGCAATAAATAAAACTAGGATCAGCCTTAAAGGTTTTAAAAAACTTAGAAGCACCGTTTTGTTTTTGGTCTAGGTGGGTTTTAGAGCAAAACCCGTTGCTGCTTTCAGATACAACGAAGTTTGATGGAAACCTTCCTTTAGAGTGCGGGGTGTAGGTATTTTCTTTATTTGGAATATTTGTCTGAGTCCCAAAAAATGGGGAGCTTGTGGAGGTTGTAGCTTTAACCTTCTTTTGAAGGTTCGTTGATTCAATCCTGGATTGATCAATGTTTAAAGCCCCAACGCCGTTACTTATTAAGTTTGCTCCAATGTTTACTTTATGGGCTAGGGGCTTTTGCACCAAGATCCAGTGTTCACTTGCTGGTTTTAGCGATGTGCCCCAACCAGCCCATTTTTTAGAAGCGTTAATGAGTTTTTCGCTTATAAGATCGTTCTTAAACTTATTGTGGTGGTTGTTTACAATTCTACGGATTTCTAATGGGGGCTCGCCAAAGAGATCAACTAGAGCCTTCCAGTGCTTTTTAGTGGGGATCTGAGCTTGTGAGTTTGGAGGTGTTGCTACCCAGTGAGCGGTGGAGCCTCTAACACTAAGGAGCTGATCTATGTCTTTGTTAGTGAGTCCGTGCTTGATTTTTTGACTCTTAAGCCAAGCGGTCACCTTATAGACATTGGTGAGATCAATGCGTTTAGATTTTAAGATCATTTTTTCAACAGATTGGCTTTTTGGAAAACCACTTGAAAACACATGGAGTGCAGGGAGGCTTGGCTACATCGAAAACCAATTCATCAAGTGAAACCTCAAGTATATGAGATAGTTTAACAAGCAAAACTAGCCCTTGTGGCAGAACGCCATTCAAGTAGTTATGAAGAGAGCTTTTATTAATTTGAGCTTTTTTAGAGGCCTTATGCAGCGAAAGATTTTTTCTAATAAGAAGGCGTTTTAAATTTGACTCCAAAACTATATCGCGAGGATTTGAACTCATAGTTAGTAGCAAAGCTTCCTATGCAAATTGAGTCCAGCTTTTTTTTAATAGAAATAACTCATCGCAAACTAGCTAAAACTAAATTCGACTTTCATGAAAAAGGAAGCGTTCCTTTCATAAGGTTGCCTTCTACCAATTATATCGACCCAGCCGCTCTAATAAACTTAAAAGGAAAGAAATCATGGCTAATAATTTAAATTCAAACATACAAGGGATCTATCCTCAGTACAGAAAGGGGAAAGACTGTGACGCTTTAAGAGTGTTCATAAGACCCGAAGATAGAGAGCAGTTCTCAATCAGTGCTAAAGTTCAGCCAACTTTAAAAGAGATAAACGAATATCTTAAAGAAAACGGCCTTAGAAAGAAAGATGCTGAAAAAAATGTTCATTTTGCAGTTTTGTATAACCGCCTTATAAACGAACTTAAATCAGAACATGGTCTTAAAATTTATAACATTCAAAAAAAGATAGATTTTAAAAGTAAGAGCTTTAAATGGGGTGATCTTCTAGATGATTTCGAGTTCTCTAAAGAAGAATTTACTATCTCAAGAACTTATAGAAGTACCGTTGAAAACTTCTGGCTCCCATTTTTTATAGAAAAAATGGGTTGCGACCACCCGAGAGATTTTACAAAGTTCAAGAGAGACGCAAAGCTGCATGTAAGATCTTCCAGAACACCAACAGGAAAGAGGTATTCATACAACACTTGGCCAACCTTAATTAACAGACTCAACGCCTTCATGAATTTTTGTCTAACAGAAGACTACATTACAGATGACGAGCACTTTAAACTAAACTTGAAGCTTTCTACATACCAAAGAAAAGTCGCCTTGATGCGTGAAAAGATGAATAATGAAAATGCAGATTTTGCCCATGATGTGAGGTCGAAAGACACCTACACCCTGGATGATTTATACCAAATAAAACAAAAGATAGATTTTTGTTACGAGAATAATTTGAAAAAGAAACTTCGTGCGTACGGGCTATTCATAGGAGTTATCACAGGTATCAGGCGCGCCAATCTTCTGGGGGTTAGGGTAAAGGATTTAAAAATTGATGCAGAAGTTCCTCATTTCGAGGTCAATACTGCTGTTTACAAAGGCTGGAACTTTAAAATAAAAGGAGTTCACGAACTTCAAAGCGCTACAAAAACAACTTTGGGTGAGGGGATAAAGCTGCCCTTTTTAGCTCCCGATGTTGGTACCGCGGTGGAGGTTTGTAAGTTCTTAAAACAACATCTCGGTGAAGAAGATAGAATTGTAAATTGTTACCCAGATACCGTGAGAGTTTGGTGGAAGGTAATAAGCAAGGAGTGCAGGTTTAGATATCTTAGCCCGCATGTATGGAGGCACAGTTTTGCAACTTACTCTGCTCTTAGGATGGATGAATGGTTTAATGGCAACCAAAGACTCCTGCAAAAAGCTTGTATACACAGTTCTTTTCGAACTACTGAAAAATACATTAACGATAAAGCAGATCAACTTTTAAAAGCGTTTGAGAGAATTAAGAAGAAATGATGGATGATTCTTTTTTGCGTTTACTCCACTAAAACTTTAATGGAGCGGGTGACCAGATTCGAACTGGCGAGCGCTCAACCTTGGCAAGGGGAATTTCTACTTTTTATTTCTATTGATGTAGAAGTCTAGCCCCACTCTTTTTATATGCTCAACTAATTCCTGGTTTTCTATTTGAGCTAAAATAGATACATCAATCGAATAAGGGAGAAGCAGGTCGTCCAACTCGTTTTCGATCTTGAATAAAAAAGTTGTGTCTAAGTTTTCTCCCATTAAGGTCAAATCAATATCAGACTGTGGTTTAAATGTGCCTTCGGCACGCGACCCGTATAATTTTACAGATTCAATTTGATTGTATTTAGAAAAAACAGAGTTGATTTTTTCAATAGTTTTTTTTTCTAGTCCAAAAGAAGTGTCATCCATTTTTCTTTAGACTTTCAAATTTGGTAAGAAGCTTAAGAAAAAGTGTAGCATAAGAATTTATAATTTTAGCGGAGATGTCATCGGCGGTTGCTTTGTTGTAAGTATGACTGGTGTTGTTTCTAGAAACAATCATTTCCATCCATACGTCACCATCGGCAGAATCTATAAGATTGTTTTTAAAGGCTTGTCTTGTGGCATCTCTAGATCCAGTGATGTCTACAATTCCTTGATACTCGAAATAGTTTTTAAGACATTTCCATGCAGTTTCATGAGTCAGTTCAAAAGCTTGAATGAGTCCGAGCTGTTCAGTCTCGGTTAAAGTACGTTCTTTTGTAATCGCTAATGTTCTTCCTAGAGTTTCAACTGCTTTGCTGTAGTTGTCTAAGTTCTGTTGCCACCTGATGTCTTTCACTTGTGACTCCTTGAACCTATATAGTTAGGGCTTTTCATCGAAATCAAATCGGAATATTTAATTTTTTGGGGGGTGCGTTCTTTAATCTTCATAAACATATATTCTCTTGGAAAAATGTTTTAAGACAGAATTATTTTTTGCATGAGCTCCAAAATTTTTTAATGGAGCGGGTGACCAGATTCGAACTGGCGACCTCAACCTTGGCAAGGTTGCGCACTACCAACTGTGCTACACCCGCAAAAAATATTCGTATGTCCTTTTTTTTGAATCCAGATTTTTTGATCAATCCTTCATCAAAAGCCGCTAAGTCATTGAAATAGCGCCTGTAACCTTTCTATCCAAATCAGTAGTTTTCTACCTTTTTTGGACTCACTCTTGTCGCTCTAAGCCACCGGAAAAACAAGCTTTTATTTTTCTGATGCTGCCTCAGTAAGCGAAAACGTTTACATTGGCAAGGTTGCGCACTACCAACTGTGCTACACCCGCTAACAACAAGAAACCTAAATTGGTGTTGGAATCTTTAGCGAAACAAGACACTAACTCAGTAAAAAAAAATGTCAAACGGGATTTAGGCATGTTCTAAATGAGAAGGCTGCAGTTCGACCTGGCACCTTTTACTTTTTAAGCTGCATCCCATAATCCACCAGAGAGACAATGCTGATCACGCAGGCACCCCACAAGATGATCTCACCCCACCAAAACCAGGGCCAGCCGAATAGACCGGGTGCTAACATCATAGGGACGGCGACCATTTGTAGAGTCGTTTTGATTTTGCCTAAAGGTCTTGCTGCTAAAACAATGCCGCTTGCTGCAGCATAGGATCTAAGGGAGCCAATTAAAATGTCTCGGCTAAAGAGTATAAGCAAAAATGCAGGATTCGCATTTTTAAGATGAAGCAAAATCACTAAAGCAAAGAGAACTAAAATTTTGTCACCTGTGGGATCAAAATACTTACCAAAATCAGACTCAACACCATATTTTCTAGCAAGCTTTCCATCAAAGTAATCCGTTATGCTCAGGCCAATAAAAGCAAACATGGCAAGCCACCAGGCCCAATCCGCATCACTCATAAAAACGATCAAAAGAAAGGGAGCGCCAACAATTCTTGATAAGGTGAGATAAAAGGGTAGTTTTTCCATTGGACTTTATCATTCCTTATTCTATTTTGGACTGCAAGCGACCAGGTCGGGAGAAAATATGAAATCAGTGCTTAAAAAAAGAGTTTCTTTTCATGATACAGACTGTATGGGGGTGGTTCACCATTCAGTCTACGCAAAATTTTTTGAAGAGGCTAGGGTTGAGTGGCTCTACTCAAGTGGACTTGCGCCCTACCACGCGCCAGCTAATGATTTTGTTCTCGCTGTGCTAGACCTCAATATAAAATACCTAAAACCACTTAGAGTAGGCGATGAATTCGAGGTCTTTTTAGAATACGAGCTTAAGGGATTAAGGGTCACTTTTAAGTATAAGATCACTTTGGATGGTGTAAAAACAACTACAGGACAAAGTTTACACATAGGTTTGAACTCTGAGCTAAAAGTGGTTAAACCTCCTAAAGAACTCTTAGAAGGACTGAAGGCTTTATTGTGAGGAATTTGTGTGAGGAATTATAGATGAATAGAGATTTAGCATTAGAATTTGTACGTGTAACTGAAATGGCAGCTCTATCATGCTCCGTTTTAATGGGCCGAGGGGACGAGAAAGCTGCAGATCAAGCAGCCGTTGACTCTATGAGAACAGGTTTTGACTCTATCAGCATGAATGGCCGTGTGGTCATTGGTGAAGGAGAGCGCGATGAAGCCCCCATGCTTTACATTGGTGAAGAGGTTGGCACAAGACGCCCCGAAGACCCCTCAATAGACATTGCACTTGATCCACTCGAAGGAACCACAATTTGTGCAACTGGAGGCCCGGGGGCTTTGTCAGTTGTCGCAGTGGCAGAAAAAGGCAACTTTTTATATGCACCTGACACCTATATGGATAAAATCGCAGTTGGCCCAAGAGCAAAAGGTGTGATCTCACTAGAAAAATCAGCAGCAGAAAATATTGAAGCTGTTGCAAAAGCTTTGGATAAAAAAATCTCTGACACAACTGTTGTTATTTTAGACCGTGCAAGACACGCCGACCTTATTGCTGAGGTGAGAGCAACAGGTGCAAGAATTAGACTAATTGATGATGGTGACATTTCCGTAGCCCTAGCAACTGCTTGGGATGACTCAGGAATAGATCTTCTTTTGGGCATAGGTGGAGCTCCTGAAGGTGTGATCACTGCTGCTGCGTTAAAATGTTTAGGCGGAGATTTTCAAGGAAAACTTTGTTGGAGATCGGATGAAGAAAAAGCACGCGCTCTAAAAATGGGTGTAACAGATCCAGATAAAATTTATCAAAGAGATGAACTTGCTAAAGGGGACGTGATGTTTGTAGCAACTGGCGTAACCGATGGACCACTTCTTAAGGGTGTCAGGATTTTACCTAAGGGCAAAGCCCTGACAGAGTCTATTGTCATGCGTTCAGCAACCGAGACCATTCGCAGAATTTCGGCCACTCACAATTTAGAAAAAAAACCTGCTGCAAGAAGACCAAAGGGTTTTTAAACCAGTGGCCTCTGTTCAAGTTCAGTGTTTTTCTTGCAAGACCATTCACTCATTAGAGCGCGTAGGCTTTAGGCAAGAATGTGATTGTGGTGAAGATCTGCATGTTTGTTTGAACTGCAAGTTTTACGATCAGCAGTCTTATAACGAGTGCAGAGAACCCTCTGCTGACCGCATCCAAGTAAAAGACCGTTCAAACTTATGTGAGTTTTTTGAGGCCAAATCTGACGGAGCTGGTGGCGGCGGAAAAAATGAAAAAGAAGAACTTTTAAAAGCTGCTGAAAATCTCTTTAAGACTTAGAAGCTGGCACACTTGGCTGCGGATAAACTTAGTTAAACGCCTGTTATCATTTGAAATACATAGAACATATAAAGAGATGCTCATCACTCCGTGAGCTAGGTGTTTAGAATATTAGGGGAAACACTTATTCTATCAGAAGTTAAGTAGGCCAGTTCTTAAGAGCTAAAAAGTTTGGTCCAGGCTAAAAGCCTAGGTGTTGACCAACAGGGCCTGGTAGTTAGACAATTTCCTTATATGGGGAGTGTTTATGTCTAAAGTGCTTTTGGGTCTGTTTTCGTTTTTATTCTTTTTTTCGGCAGCGCAAGCCAATATAGTTGGTGCCGACACTCAAAACTTCAATCCAGATTATGGCCATCAAGATTTTGTCACAGTAAGGTCTTCAGCAACAATCCCAAAAGCTCATATAAATTTTGGAGTTTTTGCTGACTACTCTCAAGGCTCTCTTCCCGTTTATCCAGATGATGCCATGCCTACAATTGTTAACAAGCAAGACATTGAAGACACAGCTGTTTATGTTCACATGGTTTTCGGCTTAGGTTTAACGGACTGGTTAGATGTGGGAATGAGTGTTCCCTATATTGTAAGTCAAACAGTGGACAGCCCTCAGCCCCGAGGACAGTTTGCAGAAAACGGTCTTGTTGAAATGCGTTTTGCAGCTAAGGCAAGAATAATAGATTTTGAAGAAGGTGGTGGTGTTGCTATCATGGGTTCTGTGGGAATGAACAGAATTGAATTCAACCCCTTTATCGGACAGGACCCAGGGCCGACTATAAACTTAGAAGCTGTGGTTGATAAAAAGTTTGGTAACTTTCACCTTAGTGGTAACGTAGGCTTTCGTTTAAGAGATCCAGGTGAATCTAATAAGTCAGTTGGCGGAGTGCCCATCATACCCAACGATGACATCTTCATTGCTTCTCTTGGTTTGGCTTATGCATTAGACGATAAGCTTTCTGTTATGGGAGAGCTTTGGGGTGCCTGGCCTGATGGTGATTTTGGTGGAGTTGCCATTTATAGAGAATTTGAATCTTACGAAGCTTTGATAGGTTTAAAGTATAAGTACTCAGAAACATTAAACTTTCACGGCGGTGCTACAACAGGAATCAACAATGGTCTGTCGACTCCTGACTACAGGGCTTATGGTGGTGTGAAATGGATGTTCGGCCCGCTTTGGAAAACAAACAGGGTTGCTAAAGTTAAAAAAGCAAAAATTTTAGATGCGTCAGCCTCATACTACAACCCAGGATTTAGACAGGGTTATATGGCTGGATACGGGATTGGTCCATATGCAAGTATGGGTGCTGATTACGGTCAAGAACTTGATGGTGGAGATGAATACCCGGAGGGTTTCTACGATGGCTACGTAGCCGCAGGAAGTCCTTTCCCTGCAAAAGTGATTGCCAAAACGCCTTACTCAAAGTGTTATAGAACTGGCTTTCAAGGTAAACTTGGAAACGGTCCAGCCGAAGGGCAGGGACTTGGTTACGGTGAGGTTCTAGGTTTGGGAATCGAATGTGAAGAAGGATACGACCGAGGATTTAAAGATGCTCCCGATCCAGACGCGAACAAACAGTCCAACTACAATCCTGGATACAGAGAAGGCTACAAAGCTGGATATGGCATAGGTCCTTACGCTGACCTCGGACCTGAGCATGGTCAAACACTCGATGGAGGATTTGAGTTCCCAGAAGGTTTTGAAGATGGTTACAGCGATGCAACAGGTCCGTTTCCAGGGGCTGATGACACAAGAATTTACGGAAAAGGCTACAGACTTGGATTTCAGGGCAAACTTGGAAAAGGTAAGGGTAAAGGCACTGGTCCAAACTATGGATCAAGCATAAACCCTACAGAGTCTTTCCCCCTTGGATTTGAGCATGGTTGGATCGATGCCCCTGACAACAACCGCACACCAGAGCCGGACCCAGTGACGCTTGATGCAAATGATGGGAATGCTTTTGATGATTTGAAAACTGCAAAGGAAGAGCGCTTTAGATTAGAAAATGTTCTTTTTGATGTCGGTTCTTACAAGTTACGTAAAAAAACATTCCCAGTCTTAAACTCTCTTGCTGGTCACTTAAAAAAAGACGGTGGTTTTAGACGTCTGATCGTAGAAGGGCACACAGACTCTGATGGAGATGTTCAGTACAACGAAAGACTGAGCTTACAAAGGGCCATGTCTGTTGAAAAGTTTTTGGTTGATGTTCACCAGCTTGATGGGGACAAGATCATTGCTGATGGGTGGGGTGAGCGCAAGCCTGTTGCACCGAACAATTCTGCCCGAAACAAGCAGAAGAACAGAAGAGTTGAGTTTCAAATCTCTAGAGATTAGAAGCTAGCTTTAATAAGAAGGAAAATTATATGGCTCAAGCATCTGTAAGCGAACTCGTTCCCTGTGAAAGTTCAAAATTTTATAATGTCGTCATGGACTTTGAAAAATACCCGGACTTCTTACCTGAGGTCTCTGACTGCAAAGTTGTTGATGAAGGCGATGATTACAAAGATGTTGAGATGACTGTCAATTTTATCAAAACTGCGAAGTACACCATTAGAGTCAGGTCTGAAAAAGATAAAAAAGTTTGGTGGGAGTTGGTCGAAGGCAACCTTTTTAAAAAGAACAACGGCCTTTGGGAGTTTGAGGCGGTGGGTTCACAAACTCAAGTGAAGTACTCCCTAGAGGTTGATTTTAAGATCTTTGTTCCAGGTATGATTGCTAAAAAAGCTGTGTCTGTGAGCCTTCCTGCGATGCTCAAGAACTTTAAAAAAAGAGTGGCTAGCCTCTCGTGAGCTTCTCTGCTTTTGAGCACAGCCTGATTGATTTTTTTAAAAAAGAAGAGCTTCAAAAAGACTACTGCATTGCTTGCTCTGGTGGTTTAGATTCAGTTACTTTGTTTTTTGCTTTAAAAAAAATCAGTCCAATTTTTAAATACAAATTAAAACTTTTGTATGTTCATCACGGTTCTTCACCAGAAAAAACTGGGCAGTCAGAATACAGAGATAAGGCTTTGAGCTTTGTTGAAAAACTTGCACAAGATCACTCTGTAGAATTTGTATCTTCAAAATCTGAAGTTTTTTTAGAAAGTGAAGAGGACTGCAGAAACTTCAGGTTGAAAGCTTTGTCCTATCAAAAAAACGTTCTCACTGCTCATCACAAAGACGATTTTTTAGAGACACTTATTATTAGAATGATTCGAGGATCAGGCCCTCAGGGACTTTCTGAGCCTTTTAAGGAAAAAAGTTTAAAGCCTTTCTTAGGTCTATTTAGACGTGACCAGATCAAAGAATACGCAAAGACTAACGGGTTGAACTGGACAGAGGACCCAAGCAACAAAAGCCTGGACCCTCTTAGAAATTGGATCAGAAATGAGTGGCTTCAGGCTCTTGATCATAAAGCGGGCAAAGATGGTTTTGCAAAGTCTCTGATGCTTATTAGTGAGGCTATGTCTGAATTAAAGTCTGTTGAAGTTGAAAAATCAATCATCTTTGAGTCAGAGACTAAAGGCTTTATTCATCTAGAGAATTGGTTGGTCTTTGATAGGTTTCAAAAGCAGTCCACGATTGCTCACATTCTACTTAAAGTGCGTAAAACAGGCTACACTTATGGACAGATCGAAGAAGTGGTGAAGCAGCTTGACCAAATTAAAAAAGAAACCACCTTTAGATCAGGAAAATTAACATGGTTAAAGTCCAGGTCTAAAGTCTTGTTTGATTTAGACCTTTAAATCTTCAAGACACCAGGCTTTTTTTCCGATTGAACAATGAATCCCTACCCCACATAAGGAAGGAAAGCCTCTTATGAAAGCCTCTCAAAAAACATTCGCAATCTGGATCTTTTTACTTTTAGCTGTCGTTTTTTTTGGACAGCAGTATTCAATGAAAACACAAACAGCGATCAAAGATTTTTCTTATCCACAATTTATCCAAGCAGTTAAAGACGATAAAATTAAAAAAGACTCTGTCGTGTTCTACACTGTTCAAGGTGAAATTGGCGGGGAAGTAAAAGATGAGTTTAAAGAAGAGCTTAAAGGTTCTAAATTTAAATTTGCCGGGAACATTGGGGACGAAGGTTTTAAAAAGTTAGAGAATATGGGCATCACACCTAGCTACGACAATCAAGACGAGTCCATGTGGCTTGCGATTCTTTTTAACATGTTGCCGCTTATCCTTATAATTGGTTTGTTTTTATTCTTTATGAAGCAGCTTCAAGCAGGCGGGGGCAAAGCGCTCAGCTTTGGAAAAAGCAAAGCCAAACTCCTAAACGAAAACAAGAAAAAAGTGACTTTTAAAAATGTTGCAGGTGTTGAAGAAGCAAAAGACGATCTAGAAGAGATCGTTCATTTTTTAAAAGATCCTAAAAAGTTTACTAAGCTTGGTGGGCGTATACCTAAGGGTGTTTTATTAGTTGGTCCTCCGGGCACAGGTAAAACGCTACTAGCTAGAGCTGTTGCTGGAGAAGCGGGTGTTCCTTTTTTCTCAATTTCAGGTTCCGATTTTGTTGAGATGTTTGTAGGTGTTGGTGCGTCGCGTGTTAGAGACATGTTCGAGCAAGGTAAGCGTAACTCTCCATGCATTATTTTTATTGATGAAATTGATGCCGTTGGTAGACACCGTGGCGCTGGTATGGGTGGTGGCCATGACGAAAGAGAGCAGACACTTAACCAACTCTTAGTCGAGATGGACGGTTTTGAAGGAAACTCTGGAATCATTATTATTGCCGCTACAAACAGAGCTGACGTTTTGGATCCCGCACTTTTAAGACCAGGTCGCTTTGACAGACGAATTATGGTAGGAAAGCCAGATTTAAATGGCCGTTATGAAATTTTAAAAGTCCACACAGTGAAAACTCCTTTGTCGTCTGATGTTGATCTTAAAAAAGTTGCAAGAGGAACACCTGGCTTTACGGGTGCTGATTTAGAAAACCTTATCAATGAGTCTGCACTTCTAGCAGCTAGAAATGATAAGTCTTTGATTGACGGCAGTGATATTGAAAATGCAAAAGACAAAGTTCTCATGGGCAGTGAGCGCAAATCAATGATGATTTCTGATGAAGACAAAAGAATCACGGCTTATCACGAAGCAGGTCATACACTTGTCGGTAAAATCCTTCCCGGTTTAGACCCCATACACAAAGTGACGATTATTCCCCGCGGAATGGCGCTCGGTGTGACTCAGACTCTTCCAGAAGGCGACAGTCACAACTTTACAAAATCAAAAGCAAAAAAAATGATCGCTTTTTTATTTGGTGGTCGAGCTGCAGAAGAGCTGATCTTTGAAGACATCACCACAGGTGCTGGAAATGATATTGAGCGTGCCACAGACATTGCTTGGAAAATGGTTACTGAGTGGGGAATGAGTGAAAAGCTAGGCCCTCTATCTTACGGAAGTGCTAGCGGCCCCGTTTTTCAAGGCATGCAACAAAATCAGAACTCTAACAACTACTCGGACACTAAAGCTTTAGAGATAGATAGAGAAGTGGAAAATCTTATTAAAGAAGGTTACACAAGGGCCGTAGGCGTTCTAAGAGAGCACAGTGTAGCCCTTGAAGGTTTAACCCAGGCTCTTCTAGAGTTTGAAACTATAGACGGGGAAGAAGTCGATCTTATTGTTAAAGGTGCAAAGCTTGAAGACATCAGAGCTAGACGAGAAGAGTTTGAACAAAAGCTTCTTTCTGAAAACGAAAAACAACAAGAAGAGGTTTCAAGTAAAGTTGTTCCTGAAATGCCTTCAAAAGTTAAACTCTCTTCAGACACATCGGAATCACCGGCCTAATAGGGCCGGTCACATAAATGGGTTTAGAAGTCTTTAGTTTTTTTATTAAGAATCTATCTTTAAAAGACTTTGTTGATCTATTTCTACTCTGGGTTATTTTTTACCAGATTTTTAAGTTTTCTGAAAAATCTGGAGTTTATCAAGTTATTTTAGGATTGGGAGTTGTTGCCCTAGCATTTTTTATAAGCGCACAGCTTGAACTCATTGCAGTTCACACACTTTTGCAAAACATTTTTTCAAATCTTTTTTTGGTTTTAGCGTTGATTTTTCAAACTGAGATCAGAAAAGGTCTTACTCAAATTGGAAGCCAAAATCTTTTTAGAGATATAGATTCTGTTGAAGCTGCAAACATGAGTGAGGAGATCTCTAAATCGCTCGTACAGCTTTCCAAAAGAGGAATTGGAGCACTCATTGTTTTTGAAAAAAACATCGATGTGTCAGGATTTGTTGAAAGTGGGGTTGAAATTTCAAGTAATATCAAATCTGATCTGATGGAGGCTATTTTTCACCCTTCATCTAAAATCCATGATGGTGCAATTTTGATAAACAATGGAAAACTACAAAGTGCAGGAGTCTTTTTACCTTTAAGCACAAATCCAGCTTTAGACAGGAACCTGGGCACAAGGCACCGAGCGGCTCTAGGTCTTACTGAAGTCTCAGATGCAAAAGTAATTGTGCTTAGTGAAGAGAGCCAAAAAATAGCTTTTGTGGAAGATGGAAGGCTTAAGTTTGTTGAGGACAAGGCGAACCTGAGCATTGATCTAAGACAGTTCCTATCTTTAAAAAAAGGGGCTAAGAGGTGATAAATTTTTTTGAAAAATACATTATAAACAAATGGAAAATCAAATCCTACGCACTCGTAGTAAGCCTAATATTGTGGTTTGTGATTTTGGGGCAAAGATCATTAGTGGTTTCAAGAACTGTGAGCCTCGAGTATGTGGTGAGCCCTGGCTACTCCGTAATTGATTCTACAGAGAAAATAACGATGAACATATCGGCTAAAAGATCTGTCCTCCAGTCTTTTAAAGCTCAAAACTATGCCCCTGTAGTTGATTTAAGGGCGCTTCCACCGGGTTCTAAGCGCATTCCTATAAAAACAGATTCTATTTTGATGCCTATTGGGGCTAAACTTCTTTCAATTGAGCCCAAAGTTGTGACTTTGTATTTGAAAAATGAGCCGCAACCCCTTAAAAAAGAGCCTGTAAACAGAAGCAGCCAAAAAAGTGGAAATATACAAAATGACTAGTAAAAATATGGACACAGAAAAAAAGATCAACATCCCTAATAAGAAAACTGTTGAAAAAAGACTTTTCGGAACTGATGGAATCAGAGGAAAAGCCGGAAGTTTCCCAATGACACCTGATGTGGTTTTAAAAGTAGGTCAGGCACTTGGCTATATGCTCACCAAAGACAAAACAAAATCTGAAACCACTAAAGTTGTTATAGGTAAAGACACTAGACTCTCAGGATATATGGTGGAGCAGGCTTTAGCTTCAGGTTTAAACTCAGTAGGAGTGCATGTGCAGCTGATTGGTCCACTGCCTACTCCCGGTATAGGATACTTGGCTCAAAACATGAGAGCAGATGCAGGAATCATCATTTCAGCTTCGCACAATGCTTATTACGATAACGGAATCAAAATTTTTAGATCAGACGGCTTTAAAATATCTGACGAGACTGAGCAAGAAATTGAACGTTTGGTTTTAGAAACAAACCTAAATGATGTTTTGTTAGAAGAAGATCAAATCGGAAGAACAAAAAGAATTGAAGATGCCGCAGGAAGATACATTGTTTATGCTAAAAACGCTTTTCCACTTCACTTAAGTTTAGAAGGCGTTCGTATAGTTTTAGACTGCGCAAACGGTGCTGCCTATAAAGTTGCACCCATGATTTTTGAGGAGCTTGGAGCAGAGGTGATCGTGCTCAGCAACAAACCTGACGGCTCTAACATAAACAGAGACTCTGGAGCTCTGCATCCAGAAGCTCTAGCAGAGTCAGTTAAGACCTTCAGAGCTGACATTGGGATAGCTTTAGATGGTGATGCAGACCGCATCATTATGGTTGATGAAATTGGTAAAGTGGTCAACGGAGACGCTATCTTAGCAATCGCTGCGATTCATTTTAAAGAAACAGGTGTTTTAACCGGCAACAAAGTCATTGCAACTTCAATGAGTAATTTGGCTTTAGATGAACTCTTATCTTCAAAAGGCATTGAACTTATTAGAGTCGGTGTAGGAGACAAAAACGTTGTCAAAGCGATGAGAGAGCTTGGTGTTAATGTTGGTGGTGAGCAGTCGGGTCACATTATATTTTTAGACCATTCAACGACTGGTGATGGTGTTGTAGCCTCCCTAAAAGTTTTAGAAGTCATGCGTTCTAAAAAACTCAAGCTTTCAGCACTGAGTAAAATGTTTGTTCCTTATCCACAAAAACATTTGAATGTTAAAGTGAAAATAAAAAAATCGCTAGAAGATCTTAAAGGCTATGATGAGCTTTACAAAAAGCTTACTTCTAAAATTGGAGCTGGCCGTTTAATGGTTAGGTACTCTGGTACAGAGCCCCTAATTCGCATACTGGTTGAAGGAAAAAGTGCATCTCTAAACCAAGAGGTCGCTGATGAAATGGGTGCTTTTTTGAAAAAAGAGCTATCTTAAAACAAAAATGCAAAGAGAACACTTTATTGACTCTTTTGAGGAATTAAATAAATTCTCTAAACTTGTTTTTAATCACAATGCTAAACTGATTCTTTTGCATGGTGACCTAGGTGCAGGCAAAACTACTTTTGTTGCCAATTTTATAAAAGAAAACTTACTGAGCCCAGGTGAAAATTTCGATGACTTAGGTGTGATGTCACCAACGTTTTCTTTGATCAATCAGTATCAAACCAAAACCAAATTAATTGTACATTCGGATATGTACCGCTTAAAGAAAGGCGACTTTGAAGAAGAAGAGCTTTCGTCCTTGATAGACGATGCCGACTATACTTTTATTGAGTGGCCATCAAAATTAAAAAACATTGAGAATTTAACGGAGGCTTTTAAAAGCCTTTCGTTAAATTTTGAATTGTCAGAAGCAGGTAAAAGAAAAGTTTTGATTACGCCGCCGCCTCTGGATTAAAATCTTTAAAAAGATCTAAAACATCGAGCCCGTATTCTTTGTCTTCAGTAAAACCAGCGACCACTCCTATAAACTCATCATTTTGAAACACAGGGCTTGCGGAGATCCAGAGCTTTTCAGTCTTATTAAATGCTTTTTTTAGAGTTTCTTGGGAAGGGCTAATAGAGCTAAAGAAACCATGGAAATCTTTTTTTGTTTCTTTAGCAATTGTAAAAGGCGAGGGCTTTTTAAGATCTATCTTTAGGGCTGTCACTCGGCTGTTTTGGCCGCAGTAGTCACCTACCATTAAAGTTTTGTCTTTTTTATCAAACTTGAAAAAAACTGCTGTTCCAAAGTACTCAGATATTTTGATAAGCTGTGGATTGTTTGATTTTTTCAAACTAGACAAGGGAAGAAGCTTAAATTGACCCTCTGTCAGACTTATAAAAAGACCAGGTTTGTTTAGATTATTTTTGGAAGCGCCTAAACCGCAGTAGTAGTTCACTGACTTCCATGAGTAAAGATAATAAACCCCTGGAGACTCAGTGGGTTTTAAAAGCCCCAAAGAGAGTATTTGATTTAGACCTTTGTCTGAAATTTTCATGTAATTTTATCGGACTAAAGTTTAGCTTCTGTTAATTAGTACCAGTTTGGGAAATTGGTCGGTGGTCTCTGTAACATAATACTTATGTTGTCTTTTCTATTAATTACGGTAAATTGCGGTGTGCAAAAAAAAGTTAGCTATAAAAATAAAGCAATACTCTTGCCTTTTTACATACTTCCAAGACCTTTAAAAAAGTTTCTAAGCTACACACTTACTTTTATATGGTTTCACATCCTTAGGCTTAGAGTTAAAGAGACAAGAGACAGAGTTTTAAAAGTTTTCCCATCTAAAACTAAGTCTGAAGTGGACAAAATTGTTTTTCGTTCTTTTTACAATCTTATTCTTTTGGTATTTGAGTACTCTTATTTTGCCTGGGCCCCCAAAAAAGTTCTAAAATACACTGAATTGATCGATGCTCACATATTCACAGATGAGGCAAAAAAAGATAAACCACTTTTCTTAACCACAAGCCATTCTGGAAATGGCGAAATGATTTTATTTAGAATGGGTTTAGAGGGTTATCCATTTAATTTAATTGGTAAGAGGGTAGGAACTCCATGGTTAGACGATCTTCTTTTTGAAATAAGGGAGGCGAGTGGTCTTAAACACATTCCTCCTAAGCATGGTGGAGCAGGGATTGTAAGAGCATCTAAAAACAGAGAGCCAACAGTTTTTATCCAAGATCAATTCATGTACCCCCCTAAAGGAATAGAATCAACTTTTTTGGGATTAGAAACATTCACCAACCCAGCACTTGCTAATTTTGCAGAGCGCCTAGGTGCAACAGTAGTCCCTGTGGAAATTTACAGAGAAGACGGAATAACTAAAGGCAAATTCCATCCCGTAATTCCCTTTGAACATAAATTTGAAACAAAAGAAGAAAACACTAAACACATGACTCAGGTTTACAACGGAGTCATAGAAAAATTCATTGGAAAAAGACCTGAGCAATGGATGTGGATACACCGAAGATGGAAAAAGACAGTACACAGATAAAAAACACACAAATAAAAATAGACACTCTTAAAAATGAATTTGAAAAATTTTCTAACTGGGAAGAGAAATACAATCACATCATTAAAATGGGCAAATCACTTGAGCCACTTTCTGAGGAATTTAAAAATCCAGAACTTTTGGTGAAAGGTTGTCAGTCACAGGTCTGGCTCAAACCAGATTTAAATAGTGATGGTAAAATTGATTTCAAAGGTGAATCTGATTCAATCATTGTTCAGGGGCTTTTGGCACTTATACTTTCGGTTTACTCTGGAGAGAGTCCAGAGACAATTTTGTCTACACCCCCTCAATTTTTAGAAGATTTAGGACTTAAAAAACATCTGACTCCAAACCGGGCAAATGGTGTTTATGCAATGGTCAAACAGATCCTTTATTATGCCCAGGCATTTAAACTTCTTAAAAACTAATATACGATTTAAAAAAATAATAATTTTACTTATAGGGAGAAAGTCTTATGGGAAAAGGTTGGAAAAATCCAATTAAAGCAGCCAACGCTGCAAAAAAAGGATTAGAGTTTTCTAAGTTAGCCAAAGAAATTCAGGTTGCAGCAAAACTTGGTGGTCCTGATCCCGATATGAACTCAAGACTTAGACTTGCGGTTGATGCGGCAAAAGCCAGATCCTGTCCAAAAGACACAATTGAAAAGGCCATCAATAAAGGCGCAGGTTTACTAGACGGCGAAGCTCAACCTGAAGAAGTTCTCTATGAGGGATTCGGGCCAGCTCAAATAGGTGTTTTGGTCGAATGCCAAACAGACAACAGAGCTAGAACTGCAACAGACATTAAAGTCGCTTTTAACAAAAACAACGGGAGTCTTGCAGACTCTGGTTCCGTCGCTTGGATGTTTGAACGAGTAGGTTTGTTAGAGGGCTTTCACACAAATAAAAAAATAGACATTGAAGAAGAAGCAATTGAAGCAGGAGCTTCTGAAGTCGAACCTTTAGAGATGGAGGCGGGTCTAGGTGCTTCTTTCTACACGGTTCCTGAAGATCTAGACATTGTCAGAATTGCATTGGTTGAAAGAGGATGGACTATAGAGGTGATGGAGCTCTCTTACAACGCCAAAACCAAAACGGAAGACGTTTCTGAAGAGGATAAAGCTTTGTTGGGGGAGCTTTTAGAGAAGCTTGATGACAATGAAGACAGCTTTAGAATCTACTCGACTGTCGATTTCTGATTAGAAATTTTTAGATACTGTTTTTAAAAGAGTTGCTCTTTAGGTTAAACTTTTACTAGAATTTACTTTCAAGTCTAGGAGGCTTTTTATGAAATACATTATTTTAACCGCTGCATTTGCTCTTGCTTCATGTGCGTCTAATGGACACCACGCAAAAAAATCTTGTGCCGATGACGGTTGTAAAACTAAAATGGAACAGACTGCTAAAAAGGGCTGTGACGATGGTTGCAAAACTAAGAAAGCTTTGAAAAAAGACTGTGAAGGTTGTAAAACTAAAAAAAAGGTTAAGAAAAATTGCAAAAGTTGTAAAACCAAGAAAGAAGCGGCCTAGTCATTTTTCTAGGTTAAAGAATTTCATGTGGTTCAACAATGCGCCACATGCCTTCAGGTAAATCATCTATTCTTAATTTTCCAACTCTCATTCTGTGAATCCTGGTTGTTTTGAGTCCTACAAGTTCACACATTCTTCGAATTTGTCGTTTGCGGCCCTGCTTAAGTATAAAAATCATTTTAGATTTTGTAAGTTTAGTGATCTTAGCTTTTTTAAGCTGAACGCCATCTAGTTCCAAACCGAACTCTAAAAGTTTTAAAGCCTTCTCTGTTATATCGCCACTTACGTTCACTTCATACTCTTTTTCAATTTCTGTAGCATCACCAATAATTTTTTTAGCAAGAACGCCGCTCTGGGAATACAAAATCAAACCTGTTGAATCAATGTCGAGCCTGCCCAAGGGGGCCAATCCTTTTCTTAGAATGTTTTTATAGCCTTTGCCGAAATAATTTTGCTCTCGAATCAGGTCTAGAGCAGATGTGTAACCATCTTCTGGTTGGCTTGAGACATAGTCTCTAGGTTTGTGAAGAACTATAGTGACCTGCTCATCTAGAAAGTCTTTTGCTTCGCCTACGATTTCAATTTTGCAATCTGGAAAAACGCGGCTTCCAAGAACGTTTACAATTTTTCCATCAACTTTAACCAAGCCTCTTTCAATAAAAGAATCTGCTTCACGTCTTGAGCAAAGTCCTCGGGAACTCATGACTTTTGAAAGTCTTATTTTCTCTGTTTCATTAGGTTGGTTTTCTTTCATAAATCTTTAATATCAGCTTTTTAAAAGGATACCACCATCAATATTTATCAGTGCTCCAGTGGTCCATGAACTTGAATCATCCAAAAGCATCACCACAGTTGGGGCAATGTCAGTTGTTTCACCAACACGTTCTAGGGGCTGCATCCCTTTAAGACTTTCTTGCCAGTCAGAGACATCTTCACGGTTTGGGTCATGTATAGGGGTGTTGACGATGCCAGGGCAAACTGAATTGGCTCTCACGCCCTCTGAGGCAAGCTCTAAGGCCATTGATTTAGTAAAGCTGCCCATAGCGGCCTTTGATGCTGAGTAAGCCGCTGCACCTGGTATAGGCCGTTCTCCAAGTGTGGAGGAGATGTTCACAATCGAGCCTCTGGATTTTTTTAAATAGGGAAGGCAAGCCTGGCTTAAGTTTAGAGCAGTCAAAACATTTGCTTTGAATTGCTCCAGCCAATTTTCTTGGTCTGAGCTTTCTAAGCTCATAGGTTTGTAGATCCCAGCGTTGTTCACAAGGCCTCGAAGTTTAACATCTTTGAAAGTCTTTAGAAAGGTCTCAACAGTCTTTTTAGAAGAGGGCTCCGACAAATCAACCACTAGATTTGGGCAGTCGGACAGTTCTTTAGAAGCTTTTTCTAGAACGTCTTTCCGGCGGCCTAAGATGATAGGGGTCCACCCTTTGTTTATACAGGCTTTTGCAACTTCAAAGCCTATGCCTGTACCACCACCACTGATCAAAATTAATTCTTTCAAAGTTTTCTCCAAAGTTATTTTATTCGATCTTTCTTAAGTCTTCCAGACCAAATTGCCCCAGTAGATTTATATAGTATCCTGAAAAATTTTTTGAGGGCAAGTGTGCGTAGTAAGGAAGGCCAAGTGGGATCCATGAGTAAGAGCCAAGAGCCTCTTTAAAAAAGTCACGGCAGTTTTTGCTCGTAAATTTAATTTTGCTAAATTCACTTTCTCTTTTTAAAGACGCCATAGCCTCTGTACAAGAAAGATTCTCTAAAGGATGGGCTTTTCTATAAATGGAGTATTCAGATTTCTGGACCTTTTCGTAAAACATTTTGGTTTCAACAAGCTCTATTTGAACTGAAATTCCTAAATGGTTTAGCCACTGTTCTCTAGCCCACAAAGCTAATTTTTTGTGTTCATCAGCATCAACACTTGGTATGTGGATCTTTAAATTTTTAATTTCATTTACTTGGCTAAGATCATTTGTTTTAAACTTTTCAAAAGAGTCTTTTGATTTTTTAAGATCAAATTTAAAACATTCGATCTCCTCTTTGAAAAAAAATTTGGGAACGGCAAGGCAGCCTGGAACAGAGGGGCTTTTGTAAAGCTTTTGGAGAGCTTTAAAGTCTAATGCGTAAATCAAGGCTTTTCTTAGATTAAGGGGGAGCTTTTCTTGATTTAAAAAAAGCCCGTCCAATTTAGCAAAAGGAGCGAACAGCACATTCGGATAAACGCCGATGTTTGAACTTTCAAGGTATCTTAAAAAATCAAGTTTTCCGCTTTCATACATATTCAGAGCTGCAGAAGGATCATCAACGAAAACACCAGTGACTTTTGGCCTGTTGTTTGAGTCGTAATGATTGTTAGATTTTAAATGTATATTTTTTTGATCTAAACTTTGAACTTTATAAGGCCCTGAAAAAAGCTGTTCTTTTAAATTCTTAAAAACCATATTTTTGTTTCTAGGGCTTAGACTGAGAGAGGTGAGTCTGTGTCTCACACTTTCTTCTTTTTGTTGGAAAACAAAGCGCAAAGTTTTTTCACTGACAGCCAAAACCTCTTCAATTCCTTGAACAGCAGTTAGGCTCTCGTCATTCAGAGTTTTTATTTGCTGATATGAGTAGACATAGTGCTCAGCTTTAATAGGAGAACCATCACTCCATTTTTTATCAGCTAAGTGGCAGTCAAAATTTTTATCTGAAGACCATGCACAGGTTTTGGCGCCGTGGTTCGAAATTTTATTGTCTTTATCATAATAAAAAAGTCCTCTGTGCACATTAAACAGCACATATCTTTTAGCCGTGCCTCTAAGTAAAAGGGGGTCCACAGAGTGGATCTCTCTTGGAAGATTTATGGTGAAAGCATCGCTTTTAGAATTTGATTTAGATGTGCATGAAGTGGCTGTAAGACTACAAACAGTTAGCAGTAAAAGTGCTGCCAGGTGGAGGCGAGCATTCAGGTCGGTTGTTAACAGTGAAAGGAATCTCTTTTTTCGCTCTAGCTTCGTTCCTAACTTCAGTTCCATCAGCTTTTTTACCTACAAGTTCCAATTGAAGTCTGTGTTGAGCACAGAACTTATGGTTGATGTCATATCTATTGTTCGCATGGTCAGCGCAGCCCGTGAGCACTTTTTGAATCTGAACATGAAAGCGTCCACGCTTGCAAGTTCCCACAACATTTTTAGTGCTGAATCCGTCTAAAGAAGTTTTGGCCACAATGACTGCCGACTCAAGACCTGCTTCATTACATGTTCCAGAAACATCAAAACAGTAGGTGAATCTATTAAGACCACTCGCAGTGTTTTTATCATGACTTACACCCGCACACGAACCCACTGACTCTGTTAAGCTTAGACTAGACTCAGGAGTCTGGATCATAAGCTCAAGGCGTACAGCGCTACCATCAACATTACAGTTTTCACTACCACTTTGCTCGCATTCACTTGGAGCACTTGAGATTTGATCAACAGGAACACCAGTTTCACTGATGCTGCAGGCACTTAAAAAGAAAAGGGCTGCTAAGCTAGCAGCTTTAAATATCCATTTCATACATAAGTCTTATCGGCCAGCAGACTAGAGGTCTTGAGCCCTTAGGCTCGATTATAGGCCGTCTGGGTCATAAAAAATGTTGATTTGGGCGTTTTGTCCAGGAATCTCTGTTCCGTGGAATATGATGCTGTTGCGCTCTGAATTGTAGCTCCAGCCATTCTCTGTACTTTTAAGAATAGTTCTAAACTCTGTTTCACCAACATTTTTCACAGAAACCACAAAACCGGCTCCGTCAGTGGTCTTAGGAACGTCTGTAAGTTTAAACTCAACCGTAGTTTCGATAATAGATTGAGCAATCTCACTTAGAGAGGCCGCGAAATCTCCACATATAGAAGCTTTTACACCGTCAGACAAATCAGAGAGCTCTTTGTAGCTATGACCTGCAGTGTAAGTAGCGCCACATGCATCATCCTCAAGTCTAACAATTGAGTGAAAAGAGTAGCCACGGTCGGCACTTGCTTTGTCTGTTAAAAAATCATGGTAATATGAAACGGGTGTTGGGTTTAGTATTATTGAATTGTTAGCATCTAAAATTTGATCCAATTCATCAGAAACAAGAATAACTGCCAAATGGGCGTCTTCTCTTAAAAAGCCCGCGTTGCCACTGTCGTTTAAGGCAACTTCAATTGAACGCAAACCACTTTCAGCTCCGCAACCCTTAATGCCTAAGTTCGAATTTGTCGCAAAAATATCTATGACATTGTTCGCTGCGTAGGGTGGGTCCACTTTAAATTCTATAGTGGCATCATCACTTGAAATGACGGGATACATAGAACGCGTGTCGTTGGTTAGATTCCCATCAAGAAACTTGGATGAGATTATTGCGAGATTTGGACATTGCTGTCCACCCGTGGATGTAAAGTCTGTATAAGGTCCGCTTTGGTCAAAGCGGTCGCCCTTTTCAGTGTACCAAGCATCGGTGCTAATCACGGCCATTTTAAAGTCGTAACCTTTGCCAACGAAATCTCTCATAAACGAGTTAAAGTTGTTTCTAAGGTCGGCTTGCTCACCAGCCATAGATCCTGAGTTGTCTATAACCCAAATGATGTCCATTTTAGCTGTAATCTCATTGCCTTCCTGACTAAAGCTGTCAGAAGAGGGTAGGACTGAAATGGATGGATCGCCTGTGCAACCTGTGGTGGCTATGATTATAGCTGCCAAAGACAGAGTGGATTTTTTGATAAAATTAAATGCGCTCATCGTAGAACTCCTTGAGTGTTACTAGACTATCGGACGTGGTTCTTTAGTCTTGATTGATCTCAATTTAAAACATCATCAGGTTTTTTTGAGCGAATCTCTGTAAGCATTCGAAACTAATGATGTTTTTTGTCTAAAAAAATAAAACGCTAAATAAGGTAGCAAATCGAGACAGAGCTTTTTTTAGATTGACCAAATTTTATGCTAATCCTAGTAAAGTATTGAAAAGACTGCTGCTCCAGTGTTGCCACTCAGAATGAGTCATGTGTAAAGCTGTGGAACACTAGGTGGAAAACACTTGCCGCTCCGCATCACCTTCAAAACCAAGGTCGGGTCTGGTTTTGCCCAGACCAAAAGCAAGGCTGCCAATAAGTCCTTGCAAAAGTGAAGCAGAATTTCATACAATTTAAGTGTGGGGGGGCGGTGTTGACCAAGTGGCCACTTAGAAGCAAGGAAGCTTCACATCGCCTTTTTTTTAGATGCTCTTCTACACAAACAAAAAAGACCCGGCTTAGCCAGGTCTTTTAAACAATCAAATTTAAATATTCAAAATTAAACTGATTTACATTTACCAAAAAGCTCTAGAAGGTCTTCTCCTGTTTTTTCTTTTTCAGCTTTAGCTTCGGGAGTAGCTGTTTTTTCTAGTGTGCTTTCAATAGCGGCGGCCACATCCAAAACACCATCTTGAGCTTCAAACCTGTCAGCCATAGTGTCCATGATTTGTGTCAAACTGTCAGATGAATGCTCAGAACCATTGGTCACTTCAATCACAAGTTCAAGAGCTCTTTTTCTAGCATTATCAATCTTAGGCATTACAGTTTTTGTAATGTCTGTAGCTGAATAACTAGCTGCTGTAGACACCATTTTAAGAGCTGAGGTTACTAGAGCTTTGTGTTCAGCTTTGTCAGTGGCTTTGAGTAAAGAGTTGACCTGATTGGCATTGATAACTTTCTTTTTCATAGCAGTCAAAAGAGCACCGGCTTCTACATTCAGAATTTCAGCTGCAGCTAAACTGCTGTCAATATCTACTCTGCTAGAAGAGTCGCTTAGTTTTACTTTAGAAGCTCCACCCTTGGGGACAGCAAGACCTATACTAGGAACAAAAACCATCAACACTGCTATTTTCAAAACTACTTTTTTCATCTTAATCTCCTTAAATACCATTTAATTGTTATAGATGTGTATTCAATATGTATGCCACCTTAACTACCACCATATTACTGCTGACTGTATATAAAGCCTTCACCTGTTAGATAATCTGTAAAGATTTCACCTGAAATGCCCCTATTGAACATCTCTTGAACACTGCTAAAAACTTCTTTTTCAATCATTTCTTTAGCTGAGGCTTCTGTGACCCCCTCCAAGCTACCATCATCAGTTGAATAGGCCGGAGCAGTCTCTAAAGATTTTGTGGCTGCGGCAAGCATCTTAGTCACTTTATCGATGTTTTCACCCAGCTTTGTAAGCCTTTCTATTCCCATAACTTCAATCATGGGGTTTTGATTCACATTCTCCAGAGTGTAGGGCCCTTCAATTGGAGCGCTATAGCTTGGTATGTCCATTGCGTTTAGTATTTTTTCTAAATCTAGTTTTAGTGTTTTCAACATTTCCGTGCGCTCATTTTCAACACCAATTTGCTTTAAAACATACAACGACACTCTAACTTGATCTAAAAAGGTTTGACCTGCAGAAATATTTTTAAAGTAAAGTTCTGGGCCTGTACCACCTCTACGGGTAGGTGCGTTTTTAAAACGCTCTTTGATTTCTGCTTGGGTCAGTTCAGTGTGTGGACGTTTGTAGGAGATGGCACCTGCTTCATCCCTGTTGAAGAGAGAA
>Ga0115567_10000455_pt1 | contig 40046 bp, 38 predicted proteins | sample COGITO_mtgs_1204_2_FD_88679 | JGI IMG/M metagenome (GOLD analysis project Ga0115567, IMG submission 88679) | Pelagic marine microbial communities from North Sea - COGITO_mtgs_120412 | ecosystem: Environmental > Aquatic > Marine > Epipelagic | place: Germany:Helgoland, sampling site Kabeltonne...
CCTCATTCACCAAAAATATTGGAGGAAATTGACCTTATTTTCAGAGAACAAGGGTCAGGTACTCGCCAAACAGTAGAAAGACACATCAACAAGGCAAATCTATCCGTAAAGAGAAAGCTTGAATTAACTTCTAACGAAGCAGTGAAGCAGGCTGTGGTCGCTGGTCTTGGTTATTCCATTATGCCGTTGATTGGTATCAAAAACGAATTAGAAATGAATGACCTAAAGATTATTCCTGTTAAAGGCTTCCCTATTCAATCCACTTGGCAATTGGTTTGGATGAAAGAGAAAAAGTTATCTCCTGGTGCAAAGGCTTTTTTGACTTATGTAGAAGAAAAGAAAGAGAGTATTATTCAAAACAAGTTCGGTTGGACTTCAGGGTATTAAATCTGACTCATAAGAAGTGGAAGTATTTCTACAATTCCATTTACCTCATTTTTATAATTAGCTTTGTCAGCTGATATGGCGTTAGAATATAAAAGAACTGCTCCTCAGGAAGGTGCAGCCAACAACCCGCTTCATGGCATTAAACTAATTGATATCCTCGAATATCTAGTGGCTACAAAAGGCTGGCCCGAGATGGCAGAAATGGTTGATATTAACTGCTTTAAGAGTAATCCGACTATAAAATCTAGTCTGAAATTCTTGAGAACAACACCATGGGCAAGAACCAAAGTAGAAGAGTACTACCTTAAGTGCATCAAGTAATTAGCTTATGAATACCCCTCCAGATAACGATAACAAACCTAGCAGCTTTGCACAAGCCCTTAGAAATAAGGCAAAAGAGGTTGCTCCTATACAATCAAAAATCAAGGAAATTAAACCCAAGAAAGGGTCTAAGCTTCACAAGCGTAATAAACATCATGGGCGGTACGACCTCAAGCAACTCGTCAAAATAAATCCTACCCTAAGCAAGCACATCATCAAAAGCGTAAGGAACGAGGACACTATAGATTTTTCCAATCCTTTGGCAGTTAGATTGTTAAACGAAGCACTGCTCAAACAGCATTATGAATTAAATTTTTGGGATATTCCAGAAAACTACCTTTGTCCTCCTATTCCAGGTCGTGCAGACTACATGCATTACATAGCCGATGTACTCGCTGCGAGTAATTTTGGTGAGATACCTAAAGGACCTAAAATCACCTGTCTTGATGTTGGTATTGGCGCGAACTGCGTCTACCCAATCATTGGAGTGAGTACTTATGGCTGGTCGTTCATTGGATCTGACATTGACCCTATTGCCATTGAATCCGCTAAAAAGATAGTTGAAGAAAACACATCACTAAAGGGCAAGGTCGATATTCGTTTGCAAGAGAATCCTAAAGACATCCTGTACGGAGTCATCGATCATGAGGAAAAAGTTGACGTAATCATTTGTAATCCACCTTTTCATGCTTCGCAGGAAGCTGCCTTAGAAGGCTCGCTCAGAAAAGTAAGCAATCTTCAAAAGAAAGAGGTTAAGGAAGCCTCCCTCAATTTCGGAGGTATAGGTAGCGAACTTTGGTGCGAGGGAGGAGAAAGACGTTTTGTTGGTGATATGATTAGGGAGAGTAAGAAATTCGGCAGGTCGTGTTACTGGTTTTCTTCCATAGTTTCTAAGCAATCCAACCTAAAAGCGATTCAAGAATACCTGCACATTGCAGGAGCAGCTGAAGTAAAAGTGATCGCGATGAGCCAAGGAAACAAAGCGAGTAGAATTGTCGCTTGGACGTTTTTGACAGATACTCAAAAAGCACAATGGCAAAAAGAACGATGGGCTGAATCATCGAAAGAATAACTTAAGGCTAGGCCAAAACTATTTTTCGAAAACATGCCTATTTCGCATGAAATAGCCTGACTCGCCATCATACTTCACCATTTTGATATAAACAATGCGTTCAGGGCTCACCTCAACTGTTTGTTTGAAAGAAGCCTTCTTATTGTTATCCTTCCCCTTACTAGACATGCTTAGCTTCCAGTGTTCGAGATCCGTGATATCGCTCTCCTCAAGCGTCCAACTCCCATTATAGAGAATCTTACTTCTGGTTATTTTGAAGACACCTGTTCGTTTTTCAATCCTGCCATTACCCTCATCATAGAAATAATCGAACTTGAGGCGCCCATTATCGAAATTAGCAACCATTCTTACGGATAGATCAACTAAGGTTTTATCATCGCCATAATTCAAATAAGTAAGCGTCCCGTTCCATTCGCCATCATAAACTTTCAGATGATCGGAAGTAAGATTTCCGTTAAGGATCAATGTAAGTGATACAAGAATTGTGGTGACCAGAGTTTTCATGGTTTATTATTTTAAATCTGCACACCCAAAGGCTTGCCAAAAATACAACCCCCTGTATCACTGATACTTACAGATAAACTGATTTACAGAACTGTTTCACTATGAAACAAGGTACTGACACAAAACGGAACAACAAAAGAACGATAAAAACCAATCTAAGTTAAAATCACAGCCACGGTTCCCTTTTACACACAATACCATTACCTTTGCGGCAAGAAAATACGCCTATGATTGCAGCACAAAACATTTCTCTTGCATTTGGTAAAAGAGTCCTCTTTGATGAGGTAAACATTAAGTTCACTGGCAATAACTGCTATGGGGTTATTGGAGCCAATGGCGCAGGGAAATCTACTTTCCTTAAAATTCTTTCTGGTGAACAAGATCCAAATTCTGGTAAGGTCATCATCGAACCCGGAAAAAGAATGGCAGTACTTAGTCAGAATCACTTCGAATTTGACGAAACCTCTGTGCTAGATACAGTTTTGATGGGCCACACAGTGCTTTGGGGCATCATGAAGGAGAAGGATGAAATTTATATGAAGCCAGACTTTTCAGAAGCTGATGGCATCAAGGCATCGGAACTAGAAGCTCAATTTGCTGAAATGGATGGCTGGAATTCTGAATCTGACGCTGCAGCTTTATTAAGCGGACTAGGCATTACCGAAGACTTACATCACAGCCTGCTTAAGGACTTGAATGGTAGCCAAAAAGTACGCGTACTTTTAGCACAAGCTCTTTTCGGTAATCCTGATATCTTAATTCTAGATGAGCCTACCAATGACTTGGATATTAATACCATCGCTTGGCTAGAGGATTTTCTATTAGAATTTAAAAATACCGTTATCGTTGTTTCTCACGATAGGCACTTTTTAGATACGGTTTGTACGAGTATAGTTGATATCGACTTCAGTCAAGTAAAGCTCTTTACTGGTAACTATAGCTTTTGGTATGAATCAAGTCAACTCGCTCTTTCACAAAGATCATCATCTAATAAAAAGGCTGAAGAAAAGAAAAAAGAGCTGCAAGAATTCATTACACGATTCTCAGCAAATGCTTCTAAGTCAAAACAAGCAACAAGTCGAAGAAAGCTATTGAATAAAATCACCCTTGAAGATATTCAACCTTCGACTAGAAGATACCCTGCTATTATTTTCCAGCAAGAAAGAAATGCTGGAGATCAAATCCTTGAGATTAAGGACTTGAGTAAATCAAGTAACGAAAAGACACTTTTCAGTGGTCTCGATCTATTCGTAAATAGAGGCGATAAAATTGCAGTATTAAGCAAGGACTCATTGGCCACAACTTCGTTTTATCAAATACTGATGGAAGAGCAAAAAGCTGATAGCGGAGAGTTCAAATACGGCCAAACCATTACAAAATCGTACTTACCTAATGAGAACGAGGAGTTCTTCACAGGAAAACAAAACCTTGTGGACTGGCTAAGACAGTTTACAGATGGAGAGAAAGACGAAGTATACATGAGAGGCTTTTTAGGGAAAATGCTTTTCTCTGGGGAAGAAGTTTTCAAAATGTCTAATGTACTCTCGGGAGGAGAAAAAGTACGTTGCATGCTTTCAAAAATGATGTTAGCCCAAGGTAATCTCCTGTTAATTGATGAGCCTACTAGTCACTTGGATCTAGAATCTATTCAAGCATTCAACAACGCATTGAAAGACTTTCCAGGTACGGTGCTATTCAGTTCTCATGACCATGAATTCACCCAGACAGTAGCCAATAGAGTACTCGAGATCGGTCCAAAAGGCTTTGTAGATAAGCTTTGTACCTATGACGAGTACATTGCGAACGATGCTTACATGGCGCAACGAGAAGCTATTTACTAAGCTCGAGTAAAAACTACTGTAGCCACTCGGGTTAGGCGATATCTTCATGTGCTAGATTAAGTATGGTGAACAATATGACTCGCATAACTATGTCGATGGCTAGGCTATTCGACATCGATCAATGCTTATTTTCTAGATCGAGGATATGACGAATGCTTGTACCTTTTCAAAGGGAGCATCGTTCATCGGCTAATAGAGCATGACGGTGCTATGCTCCGGTTCTCACTTTCGTAATGCAATAATGATCTTTCAATAGATATACCTCAGGAATACGGTATACTTCATGAAACCGCAATTAAAGATTTCATCACGGAATGGTTAGACCTAGAATTAGAACCCTTTTATGAGCTTCTTTTATCTAAACCTATGCTCAGTACATACAAAATGAAAATAAGTGAAATGAATCTCTGATTTTCAGAAATTAGCAGAAATTCATCGATAACAACTTTCAATACTGGTTCAATATAAGTAAAGTACATACCTTAGAAACTGTTGAAAAATCAAACTTCATTAGTAACAGGAGGAGCCGGATTGATTGGATCTCATGTCGTGGATCACTTGATCGAAATGGATCATCAGGTAATTGTTTTGGACGACTTAAGTGGTGGCTTCAGGCAGCACATCAATCCGAAGGCTACTTTTGTTGAAGGGAGTATTCTAGATCATCATCTGATCGAAGCGCTTTTTGAAAAACACCACTTCACTTATGTCTACCATTTAGCAGCATATGCGGCAGAAGGGTTGAGTCATTTCATTCGTAGATTCAATTACACCAACAATATTACTGGAAGCGTAAACCTGATCAATGCCTCAGTAAAGTTTAATGTAAAACGTTTTGTGTTTACTTCTTCCATTGCTGTATATGGTGATGGAGCATTACCTCATAGAGAAACACAAATCCCTCAACCAGAAGACCCTTATGGCATTGCCAAATATGCCATTGAAATGGACCTAAAAGCAGCAAAATCGATGTTCGGACTTGATTACATCATCTTTAGACCGCATAATGTTTTTGGGGAGAGACAGAATATTGCGGATCGCTATCGAAACGTAATTGGCATTTTCATGAATCAAGTTTTGCAGCAGAAACCATTGACGATATTCGGTGATGGAGAGCAGTCAAGAGCCTTCAGCTTTATAGACCAAGTAGCTCCATTAATAGCACAGTCCGTAGCTATTGAAAGCGCCAAAAATCAGATCTTTAACATTGGAAGCGATCAGCCCATTACTTTAAACCAACTTGCGACCGTTCTGCAAGAAGTCACTAACACGACTAACGAAGTCATTCATCTCCCCGAAAGAAATGAAGTCACTCATGCGTATGCCGATCACTCAAAACTAAAAGAAGTTTTTGGTCAAAGTAAATCAGAAACGTCATTTAATGAAGGCTTAAAGCGCATGTGGAAATGGGTTCAAATCCATGGTGCTCAAGAAACATCCAATTTTGGATCTATCGAACTCACTAAAAACCTACCTGCCAGTTGGAAAAAGCAACCATGACAACAACTACTCCCCTTGTGTCAATCATTATGGCAGCTAAAGATACTGCACCCTACCTAGTTGACTGTCTTGACTCTATCTTAGCTCAGACCTATAAAAACTGGGAACTTATTGCTATTAATGATCACTCAACGGACGGAACTCCCGAAATATTCGCGCATTACGCAGCCAAAGATTCTAGAATCAAAGTATGTCACAGCGATCGGCCTAAGCTTATCCCTACCCTAAAATACGGATATCAATTTGCCAAAGGTGAACTTATCAACCGCATGGACTCTGACGATAAAATGCCTTATGACAAGTTAGAAGTCCTCGTGACAGAATGGTTGAAGTATGGCAAAGGAACAATCATAGCCGGAGGAACGGAGCATTTTGTAGATGAAGGTGAAGTCGGTGGTGGATTCCTTCGATATGAAGAATGGCTAAATGATGTGGCTAAAAACAACAAGCATTACCAAGAGATTTACAAAGAATGCGTAATTCCCTCCCATTGCTGGATTATCCATAAGGATGACTTTGAAATGGTTGATGGCTTCAACCCAGAGGTTTACCCTGAAGACTATGACTTATGCTTCAGGTTTTATCAAAATGGTCTGAAGGTTGTCGGTATTGATAAGATACTTCATCATTGGCGAGACAGATCCAATCGTATTTCTCGTACGTGGGAGGAATACAAAGACAATCGCTACTTCGATATGAAGTTGAGATACTTTTATGAGATAGATCGAGATTATTCACGCCCCTTGGTGCTTTGGGGCACAGGCAGGAATGGTAAGGATATGGCAAGATTACTCCTTGAAAGAGGTGATACTTTTCATTGGGTCTCGGATAGCGAACGTAAAATTGGCGTTGACATCTATGGTGTGATTACCGAGCATTTCGAAGACATTCAACAGCTTGACAACCCTCAGATAATGATTGTTGTGGCATCTCCAGATGGAAAAGAAGAAATCAGACATCAGCTAGAGGAATGGGACAAAAAACCAGTGAGCGATTATTGGTTTTTTGCATAGATTAGAAAATCATGAGTAACAATAGCAGAGATCATAATAAGAAATGGCTAATCACACGCTTAAAGACTTCAGGAAGTAAAAAAAAGCATGTAGAGTCTGGTGACTATGCTGATACGCGTAATGCTAAGAAGCAGAAACACGTGGAAGACTTACCCAAATATGAAGGAAGGTATGGGGCAGGCTAGAAAATTTTTCAATAGCCGAGTAAATTACGGCCTACTGATCCGCTTCTTACGCGGTAGAATTGGGGACGATTGGAACGAAGTTCATGAAGAAATAATGGAGCGAATTCCCAGTAACCTCTCTGAATATAGAATGTGTGTAGAATGGTTTGTTGCCGATCTGGTTGAAGAAGAGGAAAATGAACTCTTTGACAAAAGAGATCAACGATATCTTAAACTGGATCCTGACGAACGGGCTGATCCAGACTACTATACATTTAAAGAATTCTATGTTGATCCGGAAACGAATAAGCTTAGTAAAATTGCCGATGCCCCGTCAAACAAACATGTAAAAGGATTAACCAAAGACGAACTCCGAGAGTTTCGCGAATGCCAACAGCAATACAGACTAGAGGCACGGAAAGCCAAAAACAGTGATACTATTACAGTCTCAGAAGCTATTAAACAAAAAGAGCAGCCCTAGGGCTGCTCTTTTTGTTTCAAAATCTACGCTTATCGCCTTCTTCTAATCTGCTGTGCAGGAAAAACAACAGCTGATTCATTGCCATCCTTACCAACTGCTGCAACTCCGAAGTAATAGTTATCGATAACTATACCTTCTAAAGTATGCTCATTGACGCCAGATACAAATTTGAAATTATCCCATGTTGGAGAAGTTGTTAATCTCCAGTACAGTTTGTAACCAGCTATATTAGGATCATCTGTCTCAGCCCATTGAAGGGTTGTTGAAGGTCTTACAGCTCCACCAATACGAACATCTTTCGGTGCAGGTGGTGCCCATGCTAAGCCAGCCATTGAAATGGCGTTGACTGCAGTTAACTTCTTAGCGTATGGAAAATTCACTGCTTCAATAACATCACCATACTTTATTCCATCCTCTACTCTAATGTCCTGATGCTGTTGTGTGTAGTTTTCATGTGCTTCCATGATTCTTACACCAGCAAAGCCGAGGTCATTAAAAGGTCTGTGATGTCCACCTCTTCCAAAGCGATCTAATCGATAGATCATCATTGGATTCATTTCAGGCATATACGTTTTAACTTGGCCATGAATATATCTTGCTAACTGTCTCGAAATACCATCTACTTCGCCACCAGCAAACCTTCTAGCACCACGTTGTCTATCAGTCTCATTAGCCGGTGTCGGTTCTGAGAAAATTCTAAAGGCGCGGTTGTCAATCACTCCGTCTACGCCTTCGATATTTCCGATCATGTCATTGTTCAGAATACCAATCATTTCCCATTTATTATCCTGAGCAAATTTAGCCAATCCCTTACCGCCAAAAAGACCTTGCTCCTCACCGGAAAGGCCAACGAAAGCGACACTGTGCTTAAATTTATACTTCGACATTACCCTTGCAGCCTCAATTGCACCTGCCATTCCCGAAGCATTATCATTTGCACCAGGTGCATCAATTTCGAAATTCATAGTATTTGAGGCCCTTGAATCGATATCTCCTGACATCATCACATATGAGTTAGGATAATCAGTCCCACGTAGTACAGCTACTACATTTACTATCCAAGTACTATGCGGTACACGACTGCCTTCTGTTTTTTCAACAAAATCTCTTTGATAAAACACTTCTAAGCAACCACCACAATCTTGCGAGATCTTTTCGAACTCAGATTTTATCCATCTACGGGCGGCACCAATCCCCCTTGTTTCAGAAACAGTATCTGAAAAAGTATTACGCGTTCCAAAGTTTGCCAACTTTCGAATATCCGCTTCAATGCGATCTGCAGAAGTAGCGTTAACGATATCATAAATCCTTGTGTCAACCTGTGGTGGCGCATCTTGTGCACTTATGGTTTGAAAAGCAGCCATCAGGCCGAGTAAACACATTGTCTTAAAGACTTTCTTCATAAGAATTAAGGGTTAATCTGAAACTAAAAATATAAAAGATTCATCTACACTAAAATGGATTAGTGATGGGTGGAGTTTATTTTATCAACATAGGGGTTTTCTCCTTTTGAAGTGTCCTATGGGTGCAATCTTCTAGAAGAAAACTTTTTCTAGTAGTGGAGTAAACTTGGCACATTGATTGTCGTATAGGAGGAAGTAAGAATATAATTAAGATGAAAAAGAAGACATTATTAATCACAGCAGCAGCAGTAATTGCCACAGGTCTCGGTATTTTCAGCATTGCGAGTAAGAAGATATCCTTCCCTAAGAAAAGGGTGTCAGCTAAGTCGTAAAGCTTGAGCGTATAGAACTACGGGTTAAATACTGTTAAGTTCGTCAGCCTCGGTGATACCGAGGCTTTTTAATGTCTAAACTTTGTTAATTTAGTGCAAGAAATCCTCGCATGAAGAAAATACTCCTAATTTGTATATTGTCTGTTTTCGGTGCCTTAAGTATGCAGGCTCAAATTAGACCTAAAGACCCAAGATTATTTATTGATTCGGCGATCGTTTTAATGGATCAGGAAAAATATGTGGAGGCCGATGGCTATTTCATGAATGCCCTGAACAGAATTGATGTTCTTCCTGCAGACTTCTGCTTCTACTTCGGCAAGAACTCGCTCTTCCTAAAGAAGTATACACAAAGTATAGATTGGCTTAATAAATACCTCGAATTAAAAGGAAGTCAAGGTCAATATTCTAAAGAGACACTTACTATTCTAGAAAAAGCTGAAGAAGGCTTTAGAGAAAATAGAGGCATCACCACCTCTGCTGATGTAAATAGTAAATTCTTCTATCGCAATACTATCAGTTGTGATGACAGTAAACCTATAATATGTCCAGTCTGCAGAGGTGATGATATTATTATCTCAAGAGATGGATTAGGAGAAAAAAGATATAAACAGTGCCCTTATTCCAATAACGGTGTACTGACTTGTACAGAATTCAATTTACTGATTCAGGGCAATCTCAAGCCTAAAAATGGTTCTCACTAAACTATATCCTGTCTAAAGTTTTTTGAATAAGGCCATCAACAGCTGCCTCATGGTTTTTGGAAAATTCCTGACGCGCTCGATTAGCAATTAGCGCATTCAAACTGACCATTTCGTGACCTAACAACTTGGCCATGGCATAATAACCGCTAGTTTCCATTTCTAAATTTGTAAAATGACCAAAAGGAGTCTCCATGCAGGCGAGCTTGTCCACCAAGTTATCTACTTTCGGCTTTAACCGAACTTGCCTTCCTTGAGGGGCATAAAAGCCAGGAGCGGTTATCGTAACCCCTTGATAAAAGTCTTCTTTGAACAAATCTAATAGTGCATTAGACGCGTGTGCAAAATATGGCTGAAATGTCAGCCCAAGTTCATTCTTGACACGTGTCGTGAACGCATTGGCCTCAAAATCGCCTTCCCATTGATAGAAACTCATCAAGGTATCTAAACCTAGTGCCGAGGTGGACACCAAATGTGCATCAAGAGGGATTTCGGCTTGTAAACAACCCGAAGTACCAACCCTGATTATCCGCAGACTTCTAAGTGACTCTTTAACCTTCCTAGTCTTAAGATCGACATTGACCAATGCATCTAACTCAGTCATCAGAATTTCGACATTGTCAGTACCCATTCCCGAACTCATAACCGTGAGACGATTACCTCCTATGGTCCCGGTGTGAGTTACCAATTCCCGACTATGCACCTGATGCTCAATCTTATCGAAATAGCAACTAACCTTAGGCACACGATCAGGGTCACCCACCACTATGATAGTATCAGCCACCATCTCTGGAAGTAGGTTCAAATGATATACTCTTCCCTGAGGTGTAAGTAATAATTCGGACTCAGGAATTCGCTTGTTCATTATTTAATCGTTGCAGGCTCTCGCTTCACTCCTTTTAAAGGATTGTAGTGGTTAGTGTTCTTTTGGTAGTAGCCCGTGCCATCATATGGTCTTCTTGAAGGGCTTTCTCTGCATTCATCTGAGCAACATCCATCCTTCAACCATCCTGCCTCTTCGCTCATTGGAATGTGTGCATTGCATTCAGCGTTAGCACAATTGATCATTCGATCAGTAGGTTCTCCAGTAATGTGGCACTTTGAGAGAATACTCGGATTGACGTGGTTTACATCTGCCGTGATACGATTATCAAACACGTAGCATTTTCCTTCGAAATCTTTCCCCTCTGCTTCTATACCGTATTTAATGATTCCGCCATGCAATTGATAGACATTTTCAAAGCCCTGCTCCAATAAATAAGCACTGGCCTTTTCACATTTAATTCCACCTGTACAATAGGTAATTATCTTCTTATCTCTGAGATGATCCAATGCCTTCACCCTTTCCGGGAAATCTCGGAAATTATCAATATCTAGTGTTAGTGCATTTTTGAACTTACCAACGTTGTGTTCATAATTACTACGCACATCTAGAATCACAGTGTCTTCTGGTTGATCTTCTAGAATCTCTTTGAATTCATTGGGTTCAACGTAAGTACCAGTCTCTTCTCTTGGGTTGAGATGTCTTAGGCTAGAGTGAACGATTTCTGGTTTTACCCTTACATGAAGCTTGGCAAAGGCCATAAGATCGTGAGCCTCCACTTTAAATTCCGTATCACCAAAGCGCTGATCAGACCTAACATAGGCCATGTACTTCTCACAGTCTTTTTCAAGCCCTGAGACTGTACCGTTTAAGCCTTCAGGAGAAATAATGACTCTTCCTCTGAGGTTATTTTCAACACAAAAAAGATGATGCTCTTCTCTATACGCTTCGAAATCTTCGATTTCGGCATAGCAGTAATAGAGTAATATTGAATAGTTCTTTTCCATAAGTTCTGCCCTATTGCTTGTAGGGTGATTATGAGTTTCTAGCTTCTATGTTATACTATACTTCTTTGGCAGGGTTACCAAATACGGTTTTGCCTTCTTTGACATCGCCTATGACAACAGATCCTGCACCAACTCTGGCGTTCTTGCCAATTGTTACGCCTGGGACAATGGTTACACCGGACCCAATAAATACGTTGTCTTCGATTTGGGCTTCAGCTCCAATTGTACTACCAGCGCCAACCTGGACTAAGTCACCCAAGGTTGCACTATAATCAACAACAACGTTGGTGTTTAGCATGCAGTGGTCTCCAATCTTTGCATTAGCTCCGATAATGACACCACTATTGATAAACTCACCATGCCCTACATGGGCAGAGGGCGCTATTTCTGTGTTACTATGAATCGCATTGACAGGCATCATTTTCCTGCGGTCTTTCATCAGTTTGACGATACTCTTTCGAAGGTTTCTATCATCTACCGCTATAAAACCCTCGCACTTTTTTCCTATCAATTTCAAGAAACCATCATCATCAGTTCTTCCAAGAATAGCCAACTCGTCTAACTCCGTTCCGTGAAGCTCCTCGTTGTCGTCTAAATAGCCGTAAACGATGATATCGTTACTTTCAAAAATCTCTCTTGCTGCTTGGCCTAAAGCGCTGGCACCAAATATAACTACTGGGTTTTTCATGCATCATTCAATTGGAGGGCAAAGATAAAGCATTTCACAAGAATTAGCTTAATTGGATTTAATTAAGCCTTAATCAGTTCCGCACCGATACTACACTCGACACATCGCTTATGCTTGCAAAAACTATTGTGAAGTTCAATTAATCCCTGGCTATCAAAAGCTGAAGAAACATTCCAGCCCAAATCCTTCCACAACCGAGTAATCCTGTTCTCTTCCTTGGGTAGGGCCATTAATAAGTTAAGTGCCTTGTCCAACGGTTCAGTTCCATCTTTATACTTCGCATAAGCCACAAGCAAAGGCACTGTTGTGTTGATTAGCAAATTCTCTTTAGCGACCTTAGTCAAACCAAGTGTCCTCATTTTACTCTCTTTATCTATCATTACATGCGTTTGCCAATAGAGAGACTGTGAGACATGGAGTTCACTAATCAATTCTTTTGGGTTCTTGAACTCAGTGAAAAGTGAGAATATATTCTGACGATTAAATAGCAAAGCAGCGAGTTGAGCAATTCGTATAGTTGGGTAGTTACTTGGTCTGGCACCTGCAAAATGCCATTGATTATAACTCAGTTGCTGAGTGAGACCGTATTTTGCTGATAGATACGTGAATTCAGTCTTTAACTCCTTTAAATACGTATCATGTAGATCAACATTCAATAGCCCTGATACCCCAAACAAGATTGCCTCATAGTGCTTTAGGTCATTATGTTTATGCAAAATTTTGACCGGTATCAAACGAGCTAATTCCAACATAGAGTCTGAATTAATCCTAAATCCTAAGCCTTTTGCAAGCCACTGGTAAGCGGTTTCTTCCCAGTCTGAATTGTTTTCCATCAACAATGTCGTAACAGCTTCTGCCTTGCTTTCAATTCGACCAATTAAGGCCCTTTCTAACATAGATAACCTTGTAATCACTTTTGTATCTTGAAGCGTAGAAGTACAGGCTATAGGCTCCCCATTCTCTAGCATCTTCTCATAGCGAAGTAGCATTTTCGGTTTGATAAGACCCCGAAGCGATAGTGTAGGAAGTGGGTTTCCGTCTCTATTTATTGCCTCTCGGTCATGGTCATAAACGACATGGAGAATGACATTATCATAGTTTTGGTCGCTTTGGTGCTTATGTTTATACCAGTCTGATGAGCTGATATGGATTTCAACTGCACCAACCCACTTTATTCCGCCAATAACAACCTCGGCTTCACTAAAGTCTGGACCGGCTAAGTGGTTGTGAAAACCCACTTTCTGGATTTGAATCGGTTCTCCCGATTGCGTGAAAATCTTGGTTTTATTAAAATACTGATTTTGCCACACGAAGTGCAAAAAGGCCTCTTTAATCATACGGTGTGTGTTTACACCTAGAATTTAAAGATATTTTCCGAGATATCCAGCCATTTCTTGTTGCAGCTCCTTGGCTTTCTGAGCTGCAACTGTGGCAAAATCTTCAGAACTATCGGCATAAATGATGCCTCTGGAGGAGTTTACTAAGAGACCACAGTGACTATTCATTCCATATTTAGAGACCTCCTCTAAACTCCCACCTTGTGCGCCTACACCCGGGACAAGTAAAAAATGCTCCGGAACAATTCGCCTGATATTCTTCAAGGCTTCAGCGCGCGTAGCACCTACAACATACATCATCTGGTCAGTATTACCCCACTCTTGGCTTTTGCGAAGTACTTCTTCGTAGAGTTCTCCCCCTTTGTTTAAACCAAGGTTTTGGAAGTCTTTACCTCCTGCATTGGATGTCAGTGCCAATAGGATGACCCACTTATTATCAAATTCAAGAAATGGTTTAACTGAATCTTCGCCCATATATGGAGCGACTGTGATTGAATCACAATCCATTTGCTCGAAGAAGGCGCGGGCATACATCTTAGAAGTGTTGCCGATATCTCCTCTCTTGGCATCTGCTACGGTGAAAATATCCTTAGGGATATATTTGATGGTTTTCTGAAGGCTTTTCCAACCCTCGATGCCATGTGCCTCATAAAAGGCTATGTTAGGTTTATAAGCTACTGCATAGTCTGCTGTAGCATCAATGATCTGCTTATTGAACTCAAAGATTGGGTCTTCGTGATCTAAAAGGTGTTTTGGGATTTTCTGGATATCGGTGTCTAAACCGACACACAGATAAGATGACTTCTTTTGAATTTGCTCAAAGAGCTCTACTCTGTTCATTCGTTACGCAAATCTTCTTTGTGTTGTACAGGGTTAGCTTCTTCATCAAACTCGAAGTACTTAGCATCGAATACTTGATCTGGCTTAAAGGCAGCCACCTCAAAATTGGTTTTTGCACCATCATAATCAATCAGATCCCAAGCTTTCAAATAAGCGTCTTTCTGACCGATGTACATTATGATGTTAGTGAAATCCGCATCTTCATCAGTAGATACCAGCTCTACCACATCTACCAACTCTCCTTTAACATTATCTTGTCGTTTGTACTCGAAAGTAAATCCATTCTTATAGATATCGTAGATATTGGCCGGGTTAATTGCTCCTTCTTCCGGCTCAAAATTACTAATCGTCAATTCTTGAGATTCTACTAAGTACGTCCATAATACAGGCCCATTGCAATAGATTTGTTGCCCTTCTATTTTAAGCACAAACTTCTCTTTAGAAACAGCCGCAGACCCTGCGGTCTGAGCAATAACCTCTGCTTCACTGAAATTCTTTTGAACAAAAGATATCTCATAACCAGACATCGCTTTATAAGTACTGCTCATTTTATCAAGGACAGCTTTTGCATCTCCACTTTGCCCCTTAGCTGCTAATGCAACAACAGCAAAAATCAACACGTATATTACTTTTTTCATCTTCTTTCTATTCTTCAGAATCATTTGTCATCGATAGTATTCAATAACTGTTCCAAACTATATTCATCTGGTATTAATACTTGTCTCGCCTTACTACCTTCAAAGGAACCTACAATTCCAGCAGCCTCCAATTGATCTATTATTCTACCGGCTCTATTATAGCCTAATTTCAGTTTACGCTGAATTAAACTAGTACTTCCTTGCTGATGCGCCACGATTAGTTTAGCAGCCTCTTCAAACAGGTCATCCCTATCTGAAAGATCAACATCACCAGTGTTTGCATCTACTTCATCACCTGTAAACTCTGGAAGCAAGTAGGCTGTTTCATAGCCCTTCTGCGATCCAATAAAGTCGCAAATTTCGTCTACTTCTGGCGTATCTAAAAATGCGCACTGAAGTCTTATGATATCTGATCCCATGGATAATAGCATATCACCCTGACCAATTAGCTGATCGGCACCACCAGAATCTAGGATCGTTCTTGAATCTACCTTGGATGTTACCCTAAACGATAGTCTTGCAGGGAAGTTCGCTTTAATAATACCCGTAATCACATTTACCGAGGGCCTCTGCGTAGCCACTACCAAGTGAATTCCAATTGCACGTGCCAACTGCGCCAAACGAGCAATAGGTGTCTCCACCTCTTTACCAGCAGTCATCATCAAATCTGCCAACTCATCTATCACCAAGACGATGTAAGGCAAAAACTTATGTCCTTTCTCTGGATTCAGTTTTCTGTCAACAAACTTTTGATTGTATTCTTTAATATTTCGGCAAGCGGCATCTTTCAACAAATCATAACGCTGATCCATTTCAATGCAGAGAGAATTGAGGGTATTAATTACCTTCTTAGTATCTGTAATGATCGGCTCTTCGTTGTCTGGAAGCTTTGCTAAATAGTGTCTTTCAATCTTATTGAAAAGCGTTAGCTCCACCTTTTTAGGATCAACCAGAACGAACTTCAGTTGTGATGGGTGTTTTTTATACAGTAAAGAGGCTAGAATAACATTCAGCCCGACTGATTTACCTTGCCCCGTAGCTCCTGCCATCAGCAAGTGTGGCATTTTAGCTAGATCCGCGACAAAAACTTCATTTGAAATGGTCTTACCAAAACCGATCGGAAGCGCCATATCTGAATTCATGAACTTTTCGGTTGAAATCACCGACTTCATGGAAACCATTTCCTTGTTCTTATTCGGCACTTCAATACCAATTGTTCCCTTACCCGGAATTGGCGCAATGATTCTTATACCCAAGGCTGCTAAACTCAAAGCGATATCGTCTTCTAGGTTCTTAATCTTAGAAATCTTGACACCCGCTTCTGGTACAATCTCATAAAGAGTTACTGTCGGACCTATAGTCGCCTTGATGCTTGAAATACCGATCTTAAAGTTAGTCAGCGTCTCTACGATCTTATCCTTGTTGGCTTGAAGCTCTTCCTTAGTCACAGAAATCTTCCCAGTAGAATACTCCCTTAACATATCCACTCTCGGAAACTGATACTTTGGTAAATCTAAAGTTGGGTCGTAGTGACCTGCGATTTCGACTAGCTTTTCAGCCTTTTCATTAATCTCTACTTCAAACGTAGGTTCAGCATCTAATGCCTTAGGTATTGGCTTGTTAACTGGTGTCACTTCCAATTCCAAAGCCATATCTGCTGACTCTTTGGCTTGATCAATAGGTTCAGACACCTCCTCTTGAGGTTCTTCAATGGCAGCTAACGCCTCTTGGGCCATTTCAGCTTCTTTCTCTTCTTTCTCTTCTTTTAAGGAGACTACCCAGTCTTTCAACTCCGTCTCGCTATCAATATTTTCAACAGGCTCATTATCTTCAACCTCCTGATTCACAGGAAACTCCTCGTCTAAATCAGAGGCAAGGAATGGCGTATCATCTTCTGGATCAGTTACAGCAGGTGTCTTCTTAAATGATAGGATTTCTGTGATATTGAAGAAGAAGATCACAAAAACAAGTAAAGTAAAGGCTAAAAAAAGAATAGTTCCATAACCCAATAGATTGTCAAAGAAGATAGAAAGCTGATAGCCTAAACCTCCACTATAAAAGCTCCATTCAGAAATCGATTCGTCTCCTTTGATCATCGATCCCATCAAAAGGCTTACCCAAATCAGGAAGAATAAACTAAAGCTGATTGCTCTTGATAGCTTGACCAATGCTTTGCCCCAAATTACTTTATATCCAAAGAGGAATAATAATGGTGGTATAAGGAAAGCCGCAATACCAAACCAAGAGAATATTAGTCTGTGTGCAACAAGGGCACCGAGTAACTTCATCCAGTTACCTGCCTCTTGGCCTAAGGATTTAACAGTTTCGTTTTGATCGAAGAAGGCCTCTACCACACTTTGATCCATTTTACCTGTAAAAAGGTAACTCACACAGGCCAAAAAGATAAATACAGACGTTAGCAATAGGAAGAACCCTATTGACAATTGAAACCTCCTATCCCTTAAAAAGGGGATGTCGATTTTAAAAGAACGTTTCTTTTTGGGCCCTTTGTCCTTAGTGTTGGACTTAAAAGTATTGGACTTATATGCGTTTTTGGTCATCTAAAAATCTAAAACCTTATAATACGAATTTAATCGAATTTTATGAACCTAATGCGATCATTCATCAAACGATCTAGAACTTGTTTTCTTTCCATTTCGCAAGACCTTTGTTTATTCTCTTGACCATACCCGGTCCTTCGTAAATAAACCCAGTATAAACCTGAACTAGGCTTGCTCCTGCTTCTAGTTTCTCTCTTGCATCATCCGCTGTTTGAATTCCTCCAACGCCAACAATAGGGAACGAACCCTTAGACTTTTCATGGAGAAAACGAATCACTTCTGTAGATCGTGACTTCACAGCCTTTCCGCTCAACCCTCCTGCACCAATTTCATCAATAGTACTTTTTGAGGTTTTTAAACCATCTCGAGATATCGTTGTATTGGTGGCGATTACACCATCAATCTTCGTCTCGTCAACGATTTCGATAATGTCTAGCAACTGATCTTCAGTTAAATCAGGTGCTATCTTAAGGAGGATAGGTTTTTTGTCGGCAAAAGCTTTCCCAGCTTCTTGAAGGCTATTTAATATATGCTTTAACGGTCCTTTTTCCTGAAGTGCTCTCAGATTTGGCGTGTTTGGAGAACTCACATTCACCACGAAGTAATCTACATAAGCATGAAGGCCTTTAAAGCAGATTAAGTAGTCGTTAACCGCCTCTTCGTTTGGCGTCACTTTGTTCTTGCCAATATTTCCTCCTATTATAATATCCGTATTTCGATGCTTTAATCTTTCGATGGCTTCATCTAGCCCCCCATTATTGAAGCCCATTCGATTGATAAGGCTTTGATCTTCTGGCAAGCGAAAAAGTCTTGGTAAAGGATTACCGTCTTGTGGCTTTGGCGTAATTGTTCCTATTTCAATAAAACCAAAACCTAGAGCAGAGAGCTCATTATAAAGTTTAGCATCCTTATCAAAACCTGCTGCGAGTCCGACTGGATTCTTAAATTTTAGACCGAAGCATTCAATTTCCAAACTACCAGCTCTATAGTCATAGAGATTTTGGCTGATACTTTTTACGCCAGGAATCTTAAACAAACGTTTAAGCCACCTAAAAGCAAAATAATGTGCTGATTCTGCATTCTTGGTAAATAGGAAAGGACGTATAATACTTTTGTACACTGGGAGATTTTCAGCAAAAATAGAGCTTATAGTCGAAACGTATAATTCTTTAAGGAGGAATTCCTCAACTTCAACCTCAATTACATAATTTTGATCCTATGAATGATCTTTTGGAAGTTTTTAATCTCACACAAAGTCAAGCATTAAACTATTTTATTTTTGCTATAGCGGTACTTCTAGTGGCCTTCATTATCCTGAAGGTTTTAAGGGCAATTCTCAATCGATACATCAAGAAGTCGAGCCATGACCTTCAAGTAGACCCTACCCAGTATAAGTTCTTAAACAACGCCTTAGGATTTATCATTTATCTAGCCGCTCTGGTAGCTATTTTCATGGTAATCCCCCCATTAAAGACCGTAGGTGTTACACTATTTGCTAGTGCAGGGATCTTCGCAGCTATTATAGGTTTTGCTTCTCAAGCAGCATTCTCAAATATTGTTAGTGGCATCTTCGTTGTCATCTTTAAGCCCTTTAGAGTTGGTGACATCGTGAAGATTAGCAACCTCTATTCAGGCATTGTTGAAGACATTACTTTAAGACATACCGTAATTCGAGATTTTGAAAACAAAAGACTAATTATCCCAAATGCCGTCATTAGCTCAGAAACCATTCACAACTACAACATCATTGATGACAAAGTCCGGAACCATATTTTTTATGGCATTAGTTACGACTCCAACGTTGACTTGGCCATAAAGATTATCCGTGAGGAGGCAATGGCTCATAAACATTACATTGATAATAGGTCTCAAGAAGAGATTGAAGATGGCGAACCAGCTGTAGTCATCAGGTTAATAGAGTTTGGTGAATCCAGTATCAATCTCCGAGCGCAAGTTTGGTCAAAGGACCCTTTCTTGGGTTTCGAATTGAAGTGCGATATCAATAAATCTATCAAAGAACGCTTTGACAAAGAAGGAATCGAAATTCCTTTCCCACACCGAACCATTGTCTATAAAGAAAAGAAAGCCTGACCTTAACTCCTTGGGTGAAATTCTTGGATCACCTGCCTTAGGTAATCTCTGTCAAGGTGCGTATAAATCTCAGTGGTTGTGATGGACTCATGGCCTAACATTTCCTGTACCGCCCTAAGGTCTGCCCCACCTTCAATCAAATGGGTGGCAAATGAGTGCCTAAATGTATGAGGGCTTATGGTTTTTTTAATCCCGGCTTTGACCACCAAATCTTTCAAAAAAGTAAAGACCATCTGCCTGGTCAATTGTCTACCTCGTCTATTCAGAAAGAGAAAAGCTTCGTGCCCTTGCTTAATATCCAAATGTACCCTCACCTCTTCTCGGTAAATATTAATGTGCTTAAGGGCTGTTCTACCAATCGGAACAAGTCTCTCCTTATTCCCCTTTCCGGTTACTCGAAGAAAACCTACTTCGAAATGCACGTTGGAGGTCTTCAAGCCAATTAGTTCGGATACACGCAAGCCTGAACAATAGAGCGTTTCGAGCATCGCTCGGTTACGGGTTCCTTCAGGAGTTGAATGATCTATGGCTTCTAGAATTTGATCTATCTCCTGTATGCTCAGCGTGTCCGGGAGTTTCCGCCCAAGCTTGGGAGCCTCAAGAAGTGTAGTCGGATCAACATCCATCTCACCTTCATAAATGAGAAATTTATAGAATGACTTGAGGCCGGAAATGATTCGAGCTTGCGAAAAAGCACTCATCCCCAATTCATTAATCCACTCTACCATGTCTTGAAGCTCTTGGAGTGTGACTTGAAGTGGATTTAAGTCCTTCTCCCTCAATTCAAGAAACTGTTTTAGTTTTACGATGTCGCGTACATAAGCATCCACTGAATTTGCACTGAGCGATCGCTCTAGCTTCAGATAATTCTCATACTCCTGAATATATACATCCCAAGACATGGTCAAGTATAAGCAAAACTCTCTATAGATTCTGAAAGAAATGTAGAATGGATTAGATTTGTCCATCATGAAGGTAATTATCATCAACGGCCCAAACCTTAATCTACTCGGCACCAGAGAAAAAAGCATCTACGGCAACGAAAGTTTCGAAGACTACTTCTCGAAATTAAAAGGGCGATTCGATAACATCACACTAGAATACTACCAAAGTAATGTTGAAGGCGAGCTGATTAACAAACTCCATGAAGTTGGTTTCTCATACGATGGTATTGTTTTAAATGGTGGCGGCTACACACACACCTCAGTAGCCATCTCGGATGCGATTGCAGCCATTAACACTCCTGTTGTAGAAGTCCACATCTCCAACATTCATGCGCGCGAAGAATTCAGGCACATAAGCCTAATCACCAAGGAATGTATCGGCCTAATCACGGGTTTTGGCTTGAAGGGCTATGATATGGCTTTGTTCGCTTTGAAAGCTGAATAAGCTAAACTTCCTCATAAAAAACTGAGGGTTTGATATCGCGTTTTCTAGCTTTGCAAAAATATTTTTTTCATGCTCAGCTTTAAAGCAATCATCTCAGTTACCCTGATACTTTTTTCAGTAATCGATATCCTAGGGTCCACCCCAATCATTATTGACTTGCGAAAGAAAAATGGTGGTCATATACAGTCAGGAAAAGCCACGCTAGCCGCTGGTGTATTGATGATACTCTTTCTGTTTGTGGGCGACAATTTACTCGGCCTTTTTGGTATTGATGTTGGTTCTTTTGCCATTGCAGGCTCAATCGTTATGTTCATCATCGGACTTGAGATGATTCTAGGAAGAAATTTCTTCAAAAACGACCCCTCTGCTAGTGGTACCTCCTCTATTGTCCCGATCGCTTTTCCCTTGATCGCAGGCGCTGGAACTTTAACGACCATTATTTCAATCAGAGCAGAATACAGTGAATGGGATATTTTAGTTGGTATCGTTGTCAACTTATTATTCGTATATCTGGTCCTAAAATCTACTAACTGGTTAGAACGCAAAATCGGGCCTGCCGGATTAGGCGTTTTGCAAAAGGTTTTTGGAATAATCCTGCTCTCTATTGCCATCAAATTATTTAAGGATAATATTGTCAATCTATGATTGTAATCTATACTGACGGATCTTCGAAAGGGAACCCTGGCCCAGGTGGTTATGGTACTGTTATGAAGTACAATGAACATCGCAAGGAGCTATCTCAGGGCTATCGTAAAACCACTAATAACAGAATGGAGCTGATGGCAGTGATCGCTGGTTTAGAGTCAATAAAAGTAGAAAAGGCTAAAGTAAAGGTATATTCAGACTCTAAGTATGTGATTGATTCGGTTGAAAAAGGATGGCTTTGGAACTGGATGAAAAAGGATTTCAAAGGGAAGAAAAACAAAGACCTTTGGCTTCGATTTGCAGAAATCTACAAGAAACACCACGTCTCTTTTCAATGGGTGAAAGGCCATGCAGGCAATGAAGAGAATGAAGTATGCGATCAACTAGCCGTTGGGGCTGCCGAAAGCAACGACCACCTGATTGACGAAGGCTTCGAGTCTGGACTTTATTCTTAACCTCTCGTTTTGCCGAACACTTACTTTCAATTCAAGCAATTCCTAATAGATCAAGCAGCGGATGGAATGAAAGTAACCACTGATGGCTGCATTTTAGGCGCGCTCATCAATGAGGTTTCTAAGGGAAATATTTTAGACATTGGAACAGGTACTGGCTTACTTTCGTTAATGCTCGCTCAGCGTACAAAGGGTAAAATTCATGCATTAGAAATTGATGAAAAAGTCGCACATCAAGCGGTTGAAAACGTAAAGAATTCACCTTGGCCGGATCAGATCAGCGTGTTACACCAAGACTTCAAAACATACGAAACTGAAACGATCTATGATCAGATCATTTGCAACCCACCGTTCTTTAAAAACAGCCATAAAGGACAGTCAAAATCCAAAAACGCAGCCATTCATGACGATAGCCTCTCAATGGATTCTCTTATCAAGAAATCAAAAAAGCTACTGGCAAACCAAGGTACGCTTTGGGTGATGTACCCTGCATACGAAATGGATCAGTTCGCACAGCTCGCGACTACATCAGGTTTAAAGTTAAATAAACAAACCTTTATCTATAACCAGTCTGGAGGATCTGTTTTTAGGGTAATCGCTGAATTTATCAATGGCCAAATCAAGAAATCAACTTCACGTAACCTGACCATCAAAAAAGCAGATGGCTCATATACAGAAGAATTCTCTGTCCTTTTAAAGGACTATTATCTCCATTTATAAAGTCTGCTTGGACGATAAAGGCATTAGCTTGCAGTCCCTAAAAAATTCCAATACCTTGCATCCTTTCAAAAATCACCATGGAGATACTAGGCATAGACGTTGGCGGCAGCGGTATTAAGGGAGCAATTGTCGATACCAAAAAAGGGTATTTAGTTTCTGACAGGTTTAGAGTACCAACACCCGAAGGACGTAGACCAGACGACATAGCTGATGTGATCAGCCAAATTCAAGAACACTTCAATTACAATGACAACATAGGTGTAGCCTTTCCTACGGTTGTTGTCAATGGAAAAGCGAAGTACCATAGTAACCTGGACGCAAGCTGGAAAGGAATACAAATAGACGACCTCTTTCGTGGACGTTGTAATCAAATCTGTAACGTAATCAATGACGCTGATGCCGCTGGACTTGCTGAAATGAAATTCGGAGCAGGCCGACACCATTCTGGGGTAGTCTTGATGGTTACCATTGGCACCGGACTTGGTAGTGGTCTTTTTTATGATGGCGTATTAATTCCCAACTTTGAATTAGGACACCTCTTCTACAAAAATGGAGAACTCATAGAACACTTTGCTGCGGATTCAGCACGTAAAAGAGAAGGATTAAGCTTTGATGTTTGGGGTGTGAGGCTCAATCAGTTCTTAAAACACATCGAGCGTGTGATTAACCCAGACTTTATCATTCTGGGTGGCGGAGTAAGTAAACACATTCACAAATACAGAGATCAAATCACCATCAAAACACCTTTTATTGTCGGTGAAAAAGAGAATAACTCTGGTATTATCGGTGCGGCAGCTTATGCAGCGGATCATCATAAATGATTAATTTCCTCTTTCACTTCTGGAAAGGCTAGAGGATCAAAAATCAACTCTCCCATATTCAAAAAACGCTGCATGCCCAGCATCACTTCAAAGTTAGGTTGATGCAAGTGCTTCGGAATTCTAAAGATCTTAGGGTCCTTCTTTTCGAAAGGCGTAGGGATTTTCGATCCATACAAGAAAGGCATTAATATCTTCGAACAACTGAAAGCAATCCGATCGAATTCGTTTTCATCAAAATGCCTTGTAACGCGTTCATTAATAAGCTCGAAGAACTCTAATGTCTTTGCCAATCGCACCCTCGATCCAGCCCTAGATTTTCCCTTCGTTTTCAGGTGTTTGATCTGACTTTTCCCCTGCTTCTTTCGCACCATATAAGCACTCAACACTTTATGTTCTAAACACTCCTCTCCTTCAAAGACACCGATGGCCGAACTACCTGTTTGAACCAAAAGCATGAGGTACTTTACTACATGCATTTCATCGATCGCATCATTTTTTACGCCCAAGGTGATTGGCAATCTAAATTGAAATTGCTCCCCTTCCTTTTCATAATAAAAAGCATGCTTCTCAAAGTCATAATGCTTTGTAAGGCCAAGTTCATCAATGGAATTAATCACATCAATGGTACTTGCTCTATTCAGAAAGTGGTGTTCCAAATTCACTTAGCAATAATCCTCATTTTCGATCATAAAACACAGCATTTGAACAGGAAGGGTTCTTGCATGAAAATTCTTTAGAACCAAAAGTCTCAATTCTTAGGAATTAAGCACAAGCATAATACGCTATCACCTAGAAAAAAGGTCCCTTCACAAAAAATAGAGCCCTTTTTAGATGTATGGATGAGCACAAGAAAGGCTCCTAATCTAGGATCACTTCCTCCTCGACAAACTCAAAACCAAGTGTTTCTAACTCATTGAGTATTGGGTTATAAAACTCTGGTGTGATCGGTATCTGCACACCTCTTGCTTCTATCTTACCTTCTAAGAGAAGCTTGGTCGCAATGCCCAGCGGCAAACCGACAGTTTTAGACATGGCAGTATCCGTAGCGTTTTCTCCAGTAGCCACCATTGCAGATCTAATTCTTTTGGTTTGACCATTCTCCTCATAATCAAACAAGTGCCACATGACAATTTGATCTTTCTTATCTGGGCCGATTGTCCATTTCTTCTTCAGAATATGTTCGAGGATTTGAGCTGGCGTACCTTTCATCAGGCCTACTGACTCATCTTCAAACATACCTAACCAGTTAAGTTTATGCATCTCTGGTCCATCTAACTCTAACTTAAGGTAGTGTGCGAGTTTTAATTCGACAGAATCATCAGGGTTATAGGATAAAAAGGAATTGATAAACTGACGATGGGTCAAGTCAGCAACATTTTCCATTGGATAAGTATCATCAGTGGCACCTAACTGAACAAAAATGTCCCAAGCCTTAGAAAATCCCGGCCTACGTAAGGTACCACGATATAGTGTGCTAATACCATGTAGTCCATAGACGTCAAGATACTTGAGCGAATCCCTATTTGCATAACCCTCGAAATATCCATGACCTGGTATGTGGATCATCTCAATTCTTCTGAAAAGTTTAGGATATGGAATGTACTTATACCGCCCTTCTTGGATGAATTTTACCGTTCCTTGCCCTGCCAATACTACATTTCTAGGATTCCATGTAAACCCGTATTGCCACGGATTATCATCTGAAGGATCAGGTGCTAATAAGCCACCAGTAAATGATTCAAATGCTCTTAGTGAAAGTCCTTTGTCCTCGCGAATATGGTCGATGACTTTTTTAGCCGACATATGATCTATTCCTGGATCGAGGCCACACTCATTCAAGAAAAGCAGCCCTTTTGCCTTGGCCTGTTCATTTAAACTTGACATGTCATCCGAGACATACGAAGCGGTTAACAAGTGCTTCCCAAACTTCAAACATGTTTCAGCTACGATAGGATGAAAAGAAGCCGGCAACATAGAAATCACCACATCTGAATCCTTAATCAGTGCATCACGTTCATCTTCTATATTAATATTGAAAGCGACTGCTTTTCCATTGACGTGACCCGCTACTTTCTCTTGTGCTAATTGAAGTGCATAATCTGCTATAGTTACTTCCCAACCTCTGGAAGCTCCTTCTTTTAACAAGTAAGAAATAAGTGAAGTAGCAGAGCGGCCAGCGCCTAAAACTAAGATTCGATTCATAGGTAGATTCGTTTATCATCGAATTAGGTGAAAACCATTCTAAGTTCAAATGATTAATTGAATTGCTTCCCAGACAACCTTGCTTCAAAAGATTCGTATCTTCCTATCCGCTTCAAATTGATACATGGCAAAAGAAATCAAGCGAGAAGTCTCACTTCTCTTGTACACAACATCCGAATTAACTACTCAAGTAAAAGATCTTATCAGTCAAGCAAAAGAAGCTGCTCAAAAGGCCAGAGCACCCTATTCGGGTTTTCAAGTTGGGGCAGCATTATTGCTATCTGATGGATCAATAGTTCTAGGCAACAATCAAGAGAACGCAGCTTATCCAGCAGGTCTTTGCGCAGAACGAGTCGCCTTCTTTTCCGCTAAAGCCAATAAACCCGAGGCAATCATCTTAAAGGTTGCCATCGTAGCCCTAAAAATGAATGCAAATGAGCATAATATCCCCGCACCATGCGGAAGTTGTCGTCAGGTAATGAGTGAGTATGAAAGCGAGCAGCCAGAGCCAATTGAAGTATACCTAACGGGTGGAACTGGTGATGTTCTAATGTCTAGCTCTATTGAAAACCTTCTCCCCTTTAAGTTTTCATCTGATCAACTAGGAAACTAATGGAAAACAGAATTTCATTCCAATATAATGGTCGTTATGAGACCATTGGCGAGCCCAGTAATAACATCGAGCATGTGTGGTTTGTCTGCCATGGCCACGGACAGTTAGCTAAATATTTCATTAAGAAGTTTGAATTGCTAAATGATGGAAAGCATCTAATTGTAGCGCCTGAAGGACTATATAGGTACTATCTAGACGGATTTACCGGGCGTGTTGGGGCAACTTGGATGACCAAAGAAGATCGCGCATCGGATATTCAAAACTACTTAACCTTTCTCAGTTCAGTTTACGATCAAGTCAAGTCGAAGCTCAAGCCAGACGTCAAAGTAACTTTACTAGGTTTTTCACAAGGCGCAGCAACGGTTTCACGTTTCGCTACACAAACTAATGTAGCGTTTGACAGACTGGTTTTATGGGCTGGAATCTTCCCTCCTGACCTTCCTCCTTTGGAAAGTCAAAGGAAACTTTCGGATAAAGAATGTTTTCTCGTCTATGGTTTAAATGACCAATACCTAACCGAAAGCCGTATTCAGGAGCAGTCCGATATTGCGGAACAAATCCAAGTCACCCCCAAAGTATTAACCTTTGGGGGTGAGCATGAAATGAATGATCAGATCATTCAGCAAATCAGCATGACGCCTTAGCGCCAGAAGCTAAATCCTCTTGTAAACTTGGTGACAATTTTAGATGGGATAATGGTAACAGGTCCTTCATAGATACCTCCATTAGCCCCTAAGTCTTCTACTCTAATGGCTATTGTATTTTTACCTGGTTTCAAAACTCCTATTGGTATGTCATAGACTCTTAGCTCAAGGAAACTTCTCGATCTACCCATTCTTCCATCATCCTTGGTTTCTCCAATTTTTATCCCATTGACAAAGACTTCATCAAAGTCATCGATATAACCACCAATTAAGGTGAACTCAGTTTCTTTCCCTCCGCGCGGGATTTCAAACTCTTTGCGATACCAAGCAAATCCTCTGTAATCACTCATACCAATCGTCTTCCAATTGGACGGTACTACAATATCTTCCCAGCGTGTGTCATCATATTCGACATTGGCAAATTCGTCTCTGTCGCGTCTAGAGATTTTCCAGATGCCCTCTAAAGAGTAGGTTTCATTATAAGCTTCATCAGCGACTAGTCAGCCTACTTCACCACTGTAGATACCACCTTCGCCACCTTTGTCATAAATTCTTACAGCAATCACATTGTCGCCATTGTAATTGAGCAGCTCGTTTGGAATTCGATATTCACGCTCAGCATTCCAAGCGGTGTAATAGTTTGGGGGAAAGCCTCCTGAAAAGCCAATTTTTACTCCATTAAAAAACACCTCATCTACATCATCTATGTAGCAAGGCGTAGATAGTGGGCACCTTCCTTTTCAAGTTCGTCTCCACTGAATTTTGTACGGTACCAAGCGTAACCATCGTAGCCATTAAAGCCTTCACTTTCCCATCTTCTTGGTACGTATATCTCTTCCCAGCTTGAATCGTCATAGTTGACCTCAGCCCACTTGGTATTATCACCAATAGAAAACTTCCAGTCTCCTCGAAGGTTCAACAACCGATCGAGGTCTTGTGCGTTGGTAGCTACCGTGACCAACAGTAGTGCTATCGTAAATAATTTCTTTAACATTCCTTTGAGTTTCAAAAAACCAACCACTCCTTTTGAAGCGATCAGTCAGTTACTAATTTATTTATAATTCGTTTTTGCCCTTGGGCTTTGTTGTTGTTATACTTCAAACATACGCGGCTCCTCAGAATCAAATGTCATACCTCAGTAAAGAGATGTCACAAGATGTCACAGGATGCCAAAACAGCCCTTATGAACTAATAATAAACTTATATCCTACCCCATGGACCGTTAAAATGTATTTAGGGTCGTTAGGGTTTTCTTCTATTCTTTGCCTTAATCGGAGCATAAAGTTGTCAACTGTTCTAGTGGTTGGCTGACTTTCATAGCCCCAAACCTTATTCAACAGATCGTAACGACTGACTACTTCGTTTTTGTGCTCCAACAAATATTGTAAAATCTCATACTCTTTGTGAGACATACGCACATCGCCATCATTGTTCTTAGCAGTGAATTGAGAAAAATCAATTGTCAGGTTACCTATTATTACAGGGCCTATCACGGGCTGATCCTCTGGCGTTTTAATTCGCCTGAGAATAGCCTTGACTCGCGCGATCAATTCTCTAAGGCTGAACGGCTTTGTTAAGTAATCATCTGCACCGAGTTCTAGGCCAAGGACCTTGTCTATTTCTTCGCTCTTGGCTGTGAGAAAAATAATAGGGGTCATGACTCCCATATTTCTGATGGCCTTGCACACGTCAAATCCTGACATTTTTGGCATCATTACATCTAGGATGATTAGATCAAAATTTCCTTTTTGAGCTTTGTCCAAGCCTTCTTGACCATCGATGGCTACTTCGACATCGTATGACTCAAACTCAAGGTTATCTTTTAACCCAAGCCGCATTGATGGCTCATCTTCAACAATTAGAATACTAGGCATCTTCGTGTTTATATAGTGGGAAAAATAACTTGAATGTGCTCCCTTTATCTAGGTTGCTTTGTACCTCAACTTCACCTTCGTGAGCATCCATTATGTGCTGAACTATAGTAAGTCCGAGTCCTGAGCTCTTTGTATCGTGGACATCTCCATTTGGCACGCGGTAGAATTTCTCAAATAGTTTATCTTGCTGATTTTTAGGAATACCCATTCCTTGATCTGATACAGCTAAAAAAGCATTTTGACCTTTCAATCCTGTCTCAATTATTACCTGCTTACTGTCAAGGCTATATTTCATGGCATTGTCTATAAGGTTGACCAATACTTCGATAACTGCCTCCTGATCTGCATTGATGATAAGCTTCTCATCAGAAGTCTTTAACTCACAGCGGAACCCGTTATTTTCAAGGTGATAAGAATAAGTATTGAAAACATCGGCAACTACTGTGTTCCGATCTAGCTGTCTTTTGTCATAAGTGCGCTTACTCGCTTCTATTTTAGAGAAACTTAGGATACGATTGATCATGTTCGTCAATCGGCTCACTTCTTTAGTGATAATACCATAATACTCCTTCTTCTTTTCTTCTGTTTTCACCCTGCCCATCAATAAGGTCTCTGCGAACATTTTAATAAGTGCCAATGGCGTTCTGATCTCGTGCGAAACATTCGATACAAAGTCAGCCTTCTTTTGGGCGAGTTTCATTTCTTGCTGAACGTTTCTTAAGACTAACGTAATACCCATAATCATCACCACCATCAAAAGTGCTAAGGCCAATAAACTTTGATTTTTTCTGCGATTGATGGCTTCTTCTACAGTTCCTCCAGCCCCATCAATTCCAATTTCATATCGCGGGAACAAATCAATGGGCTCACTCTCATAGTTAACGGCCAAGTTTTCAGCTGTTGAGTACACCAAAAAATTATCGGAAGTCCGAAGGCATGACAAAACGAAATCATCTCTGGCGATCTCTTGGAATTTGGGAACTAGATACTGTTCAATCATCAAAATGGCCTCAAAGAAGTAAATTGAGAATTTGATATCCTCACCCTCATCAACAACAAAAAAGAAATACTCTAGCTCATCGCCATTTTGGTATAATGGGCTTGCACCATTCTCAATCTTCATGAAGCCACCTCCCTCTTTATAGCACCTCAAGCGACTAACCACAGATGTATTAGCTTTAAAGATGCTATCTGCTTTGTTAGCAAAAGCATCAACCCCACGATCTTCACTTAAAAAAGATTGAAATGGCGTATCCAACCCTGTAAGATAAACTCCTTCAAAAAAATTATAGCTGCTTAAATCCTCCAACAACATGTCATCTGACATGCTGTTCATGTTTCTTTCTAAGCCTGTAGTAATTTCTGAAACTTTGTCTTGAACGCTTTGGTTAATGGAAAAAAGAACAGACTCTAATTGACGGACATAAATCTTCTCTAACTCACGTTCATCAGAGTTAAGTGAGTTCAATTCGAACATACCGTAAATAACCACCGGGATGATTAGTATAGATAGGATAGCAAAAAGAGGTCTATTAGTGCGTTTTTTCAACCTAATGTATGTTTTAACTCCTCGAAAATACGAAAAGCCACTGGCGTCAATTAATTCTGTGACAATCTTTTACAACTAATGGATTTTTAAAGAGTAATGCATACCTTTGCAATCCGAAAAACAAATACATTAAAAATGTTAAACAATTACGAGACAGTATTCATTTTAAATCCCGTTTTATCTGATGAGCAGATGAAGGATGCTGTCGGCAATTACGAACAACTCCTGAAAGATAACGGAGCAGAGATCGTAAACTTAGAAAGATGGGGACTTAGAAAATTGGCGTATCCAATTCAGCACAAGTCTACAGGTTTCTATAATTTGATTGAGTTCAAAGCCGACCCAGCAACAATTACAACCCTAGAAATAGAATTCAAAAGGGATGAAAAAATCATGCGCTTCTTAACTGTGTCTTTAGACAAGCACGCAGTTCAGTATAACACGAAAAGAAAGAGTGGCGCTTTTAACAAGAAAAAGAAAGAGGAGGCAGCATCATGACATTAGTAAACGAACCAATCAATAGAGAGCAGCAGCGCAAGAAGTATTGCCGCTTTAAAAAGAATGGAATCAAATATGTTGACTACAAGAACCCAGACTTCTTGATGGCCTTCGTAAACGAGCAGGGTAAGATTCTTCCAAGAAGACTTACTGGAACTAGCTTGAAATACCAAAAGAAAGTGACTCAGGCAGTGAAAAGAGCAAGACATATTGCTTTGATGCCTTACGTAGCTGACGGATTGAAGTAAACCCTAGACTAGAAAGAAAAATGGACGTTATATTAAAGACTGATATTAAAGGTTTAGGCTACAAGAACGATACTGTAAGCGTAAAACCAGGATACGGTAGAAATTACCTTATCACACAAGGATTTGCTGTAATAGCAAGCCCTTCAAATAGAAAAATGTTTGCCGAGAACATCAAGCAAGCAGCTCACAAATCAGATAAAATCAAAGGAGATGCTCAGGCAATTGCTGATGCAATTGGCGATGTAGCTCTTGAGATTAAGGCAAAAGCTGGCGACAGTGGAAAAATATTTGGTGCTGTAACTACAATGCAAATTTCTGATGCTTTAAAAGCAAGAGGAATCGATGTTGACAGAAAGAAAATCTCTTTCAAAGGCGAAGTAAAAATGATTGGCGAATATGAATTAGAAATCGACCTTCACAAAGAAGTGAAGAAAGAATTGAAATTCGCAGTAGTCGCTGAGTAAGATAAAACTAACAAGTAAAAAGCCTGTTCATTTTCATGAACAGGCTTTTTTTATGTAGGTCAAGGAAAATTTCTCACTATATCACTTCCTGTAAATCATGGCCATATTCACAAGACAACCGTTTGCAGAATAATTCATCAAACAAGGCTTGAATAGCCCATCATTTTTGACTTATTTCCCAGTGAATCAGAAGCTTAATCTGCCTCAATTGAACAAAAACCAAGCAAGAACCTCATATCCATTATCTTATCATGAAATCAGGACAAAAAAGAGTTGTAATTGAAAACGTTTCCCCTGAAATCAATTACGGCCAACATGCCGCTAAAAGAACAGTAGGACAGTCCTTTCAAGTAACAGCTGATGTACTAGCTGACGGGCATGACGTCCTCAATGCACACATCAAGTATAAGTTTGGCAATGCTCGTGTTTGGAAGTACGCTCCAATGCACTTAACAGATAATGATGTATTTGCAGGAGAGTTCAAGGTTGAAAAACAAGGTAATTATATTTACACCGTAGAAGCATGGGTTGATTACCCTTTGACCTGGCAACATAATATAGAGCGCAAGATAGCCGACAATCAACATGTAGATGTTGAACTTTTAGATGGCATTCAGCACATAGAAACGGCCCTCAAAACAGCAAAAGCAGAAAAAGAATATTTAGATGGACTAGTTAGAGCATTCCAAGTCGATGCGTCATACAACTACGCCATTGCTGAGGCTCAGTCAAAAAGGCTTCATGATATTTTCCATGGTAGCCCGACTAAAGAATTTGCTACTACTTACGACAAAGAGCTTCCTCTTTCAGTAGACAGAAAAAAAGCACTTTTCAGTAGCTGGTATGAATTCTTCCCAAGGTCTAGTGCCAAAAAAGAAGGCAAGCATGGTACTTTCAAAGACTGCTTAGATGTAATTCCTTATGTCAAGCAACTAGGCTTTGACGTCATCTACTTCCCTCCTATACACCCTATTGGAACCGCGCATAGAAAAGGCAAGAATAACACAATAACTGCCTTACCCGATGATGTTGGTGTACCGTGGGCCATTGGCAATAAGGAAGGCGGACATAAAGACATTTTACCAGAACTTGGCACTTTAACCGACTTCAAGAAAGTAATTAAAGCCGCTGCAGATAATGGTATTGAGATAGCTTTGGACTTTGCCTTACAGTGCTCACCAGACCACCCTTATGTAAAAGAACACCCAAACTGGTTCAAATGGAGACCCGATAACACGGTACAGTACGCTGAAAACCCTCCAAAAAAATATCAAGACATATACCCTATCTACTTCGAGTCAGCAGATTGGGAACCCATGTGGGATGAGTTCATCAGCATTGTACTTTATTGGAATAAACTTGGTGTTAAAATCTTTCGAGTAGACAACCCACACACCAAACCTTTCGGCTTTTGGGAATACCTCATCGCTGAAGTGAAAAAGGTAGATCAAGACGTGCTCTTTCTTGCCGAAGCATTCACCAAACCGAAAACCATGCAGCGCTTGGCTAAAATCGGTTTTAGCCAAGGCTATACCTACTACACTTGGAGAAACAGCAAGGCTGAACTCATCGAGTACATGACCGAGTTGACTAAAGGTCCAATGAAGGATTATTTCCGACCAAACTTTTGGCCAAATACACCAGACATCAACCCCTGGTTGCTTCAAGGAGGGAATGAGAACCTCTACATCGTGAAGCATATGATGGCTGCCACCTTGTCTTCTAACTATGGCATGTATGGTCCTGTTTATGAGCAAATCGACAATGCAGCATATATTGGAAAAGAGGAATACCTCAACTCAGAGAAATACGAAGTCAAGAAATGGGACTGGACTAAAACCAGCAAATTGACCCAATTAATCACTCGAATCAATGAGATACGAAAGGATCAATCTGCACTACAATTCACAAACAACATTGATTTCTGTACTATTGAAAACGACCAAGTGCTCGCTTACTTCAAGCAAAGCGAAGACAAGCAAAACAACATACTCTGTATCGTCAATATAGATCCATATAATAAACAAGGCGGCTGGGTACAAATACCAAAACATAAAATGGGCATTTCAGGAGATACTCCAATGCGAATGACAGACCTCGTCACAGGTAATAGTTATATCTGGAATCAGGAATGGAATTTCGTAGAACTCGATCCATTCCAAGTGCCTTACCATATCTTTTCTATTCACTATTAATCCAATCACTATGTCAGCCAAAACAGTGAAAGGTAAAATGAGTTGGGAACAGCTTTTCGAAGACAAAGCCTTCAGATCAGAATTGAGTAGTAACATACTACCACCGTATATGATGAATACAAGGTGGTACGCTGCTAAAACCCAGAAAGCAAAGACTGTTCGGATCGAACAATACATGCCTTTAAAGCTAGCCAATGGTGACACCACCTACTTGATCACCTTAGAGATCAATTTTGTAGCTGGATTTACCGAATACTATCTAATGACACTCGCTTTTGTCGATGAGTCTATTGAAATAGAAGAAAAAGGGAAGATACAGCGAACCGAAGTTGGAGGAAAAAGAGGCTGGATCATTGATGCACTCTATTTAGAGGCATTTCGTAAAGCCCTATACGAACAGATCTTATCTCAAAAAACAGTTACTGACGGAAATACAAAACTAATTTTTGAACGAGGCAAGGTATTAAGGTCGAGCCCTCCATATGAAAGCTCCCAAGTAATGAACTTCGATCAGAGTAATACCTCTATCGAATATAATGGAAAGTTCTTCTTCAAAGTCTATAGACGACTCTTCCAAGATGACAATCCAGATTTAGAATTAACGAAGTTCCTTTCAGATGATAGTGACTTTAAGAATAGCCCGAAGTATGGCGGCAGCATTAGCTGGATAAAGAACCAATACGCTACCCTTTCTATCGGCATCATGCAAGAGAAGGTAGAGAACATAGGTGAAGCATGGAATCATACCCTTGATATGATGCAAGGCTATTTCGAACGGATTCAAGCCACTGATATAGACATTGCAGATATTCAGGCGATTCCAAGTTTTGACTTCTGCAACCCTAAAGACCTTAAGTCAGATTTCAGGCTACTGATAGGTGATGACGTTTTGTCTAAAGTGGAGCAAATGGCACTTCGCGTAGCAGAAATGCACGTTGCCCTTTTCAAGAACAAAGTTGATACGAAATTCTACCCGATCCCTTTTAATGGTGACTATACTGTTTGGCTAAAAAATAGAATCATCTATCAACTCAACGCTCGTTTTATACTGGTTGAAGAAAACATTGATAAACTAGAGGGTTTAGCTAAGCAATACGCAGAAACCTTCCTTTCTCAGCGAGAAGAAATAACCTCTCGATTTCTAGCTTTCGAAGAGGTAGAACTCAACAGTAGCCGTATCAGAATCCATGGCGATCTACATCTTGGGCAAATATTAATGACGGAAGCAGATGATTTTTATATCATTGACTATGAAGGAGAACCTGAAAGCACTATCCGAGATAGAAAAGCAAAGCAAACGCCTTTAAAAGACGTAGCGGGGATGTTGAGAAGCTTTCACTACGCGGTATATGCTACTATTTTTGGTGCTAAGAACAGCTTCGATTTATCTCAGGATGAACTTTTTGAAGCAGGCGAAAAATATTATCATGCCATTTCAGCTGTATTTCTTAACAAGTATGTGAATACGGCCATGGAGGACAATCTCGACATTGGCTACAAATCCGAAATCAAATACCTATTGAAGTACCACTTATTAGAAAAAGCGGTCTACGAAATTGGCTATGAATTAAAAGCAAGACCTGATTGGGTCATTATCCCATTGACAGGAATCAGACAAATATTAGAAGACTAATTATGGAACAACATCAACATACAACTGCACACTCCTTATTGACAGACTTTGATGGTGAGCTATTCAAATCAGGCAAGCATTTCAAGCTTCATGAAAAATTAGGCTCCAAACTGATTGAAGTTGAAGGCCAAAAAGGTACTCAATTCTCTGTTTGGGCTCCGAATGCAGATAAAGTACAGGTAATCGGTGATTTCAATTTTTGGAATGGCGAAGGTTATGAATTGTACCCAAGGTGGGACGGCTCAGGGATCTGGGAAGGTTTTGTCCCTGAAATAGGCCAAGGAACTGTATACAAGTATAAAATACACTCGAATAACTTCGGGCAAATACTAGAAAAAGGTGATCCTTTCGCTATTCACTGGGAAGTTCCACCAAAGACTGCCTCCATCGTTTGGGAGCTTAATTACAAATGGAAAGACAGCAAATGGCTAAAAGCAAGAAAGGAAAAGAACGCGCTTAACCAACCCTATTCAGTGTACGAGGTACATTTAGGATCTTGGAAACGAAAAGAAAACGGTGACTCTCTCTCTTACCAGGAGCTCGCCAAAGATTTGGTGAACTACACCAAGGAAATGGGCTATACCCATATTGAACTCCTGCCTGTAATGGAGCACCCATTCTTCGGTTCTTGGGGTTATCAATGTACTGGTTATTTTGCTCCATCCTCTAGATACGGAACGCCTGAAGATTTTATGGCGATGATCGATGCTTTCCATAAAGCTGAAATTGGAGTTATCCTAGACTGGGTTCCCTCCCATTTCCCGAGTGATGCCCATGGTCTCTTTAACTTTGATGGTACCCACTTATATGAACATGCTGACCCAAGACAAGGCTATCACCCTGATTGGAGCTCATACATCTTCAACTATGGTCGAAATGAAGTGAAAGCTTTCTTGATCAGTAGTGCCATGTTCTGGTTAGATACCTTCCATACAGACGGTTTGAGAGTTGATGCTGTCGCCTCGATGCTGTACTTAGACTATTCGAGAAAAGAAGGTGAATGGATACCAAACGAACACGGTGGCCGTGAAAACCTAGAAGCGATTGCCTTTCTGAAAGAACTTAACGAGACAGTTTATAGCCAATTAGAAGGAGTTCAAACTATTGCGGAAGAATCTACCTCATGGCCAGCCGTTTCAAGACCAACCTACCTAGGCGGACTTGGCTTCGGTATGAAATGGATGATGGGCTGGATGAACGATACACTAGAGTACTTCAAGAAGGATGCCTTTTATCGTCAGTACCACCAAAACGATCTTACTTTCAGTATGAATTATGCATTCACTGAAAACTTCATGTTGCCACTTTCACATGACGAAGTAGTTCATGGAAAAGGTCCACTCCTTGATAGAATGCCAGGTGACGAATGGCAGCGATTTGCAAACTTACGTTTGTTGTATGCCTACATGTTTACTCACCCAGGCACGAAACTAGTCTTTATGGGCTGTGAGATTGGGCAAACAACCGAATGGCAGCATGACTACTCAATCCCTTGGGATTTACTCGAACAAGCCCCACATAGCGGCATGAAGGAATTTACTAAATCCTTAAACCACTTTTATAAAGCAGAAGGCGCTCTATATGAGCATAGTTTTAGTGCTGAAGGATTCGAGTGGATTGAATTAAACGATAATCAAAACTCCGCGCTGAGTTATATCCGAAAAGGCAAAAATCCCGAAGATGACATCGTAGTGGTTTGCAATTTCACACCTGTAGTCAGAGACAGTTATCGCATCGGAATTAATGGTGGAGACTGGGAAGAAGTATTTAACTCTGATGATGCGGCCTACTGGGGTAGTGGCATTAAGAACGAAGGAGTTATTACATCTGAAAAAGAGCCACAACACGGAAGGCCAAATTCTTTGGACTTGAAATTACCACCGTTAGCGGTGGTCATGTTCAAACAAGTCAAAGCCAAACCTAAGGCTATCAAAAAAACCATAAAGAAAAAGTAGAGAAAGCGATTGATGGAGAGGTATTTATGTATTCACGGGCACTTTTATCAGCCCCCAAGAGAAAATGCATGGTTAGAAAAGATCGAAATTCAACCAAGCGCATTTCCATATCATGATTGGAACGAAAGGATTACTAGAGAGAGTTACTACCCTAACGCTTTTTCTAGAGTGCTTAACGATCAAGGAAAGATCATTGATATCGTTAATAACTATTCAAAAATCAGCTTCAACTTCGGGCCAACTGTTTTGTCCTGGATGGAGCAGCACGCTCCGACTACCTACCTCGCGATACTTGAATCTGATAAAGAAAGTATGGACAACTTTGGTGGGCACGGCTCGGCTGTAGCACAAGTGTACAATCACTTGATTATGCCACTCGCCAACCGTAGAGACAAGGAAACTCAGATTATTTGGGGAATAGAGGACTTTAAGAAACGATTTAACCGCATGCCAGAAGGTATGTGGCTAGGTGAAGCGGCTGTTGATACCGAGACGCTAGAGTTAATGAGTGATCAAGGTATTAAATACTCTTTACTAGCGCCACGCCAGGCAGCACGCTATCGCAAGATTGGTTCAAAAGACTGGATTGAAGGCATTGATCCTAACAAACATTACAGCTACAAATTGCCGAATGGCAATAACATAGCGCTATTCTTCTACGATGGGCAACGATCTCAAAATGTAGCCTTCAAAGGAATTCTACAAGATGGTAAGCGATTTGCCGAAGACTTAATGGAAGGCTATCATGACACGACTGAAAGAGAATTCGTTCACATAGCTACTGATGGAGAAAGCTATGGTCACCACCATAAGAATGGTGATATGGCCCTTGCCTACTGTCTCCGCTACATCGAAGAAAACGACCTCACTAAACTCACCAACTATGGGCAGTACTTAGAAATGTTTGCGCCAGAGTACGAGGTAGAAATTCATGAGAATAGTTCATGGAGCTGCGAACATGGCGTGGAACGATGGAGAAGCAACTGTGGCTGTCACACCGGTGGTGACGACAACTGGAACCAGAAATGGCGTGAACCTCTCAGAACAGCCCTCGACAATGCACGCGATCAGATGATCGATATCTATGAGAAAGGACTATCTCCATTCACAAAAGATCCTTGGGCAATGAGAAACGAATATATCCGAATCATCATGGATAGGTCTAAAGTAAATCTCAATAGATTCTTAAAGAATCATATTGAAAAGCCACTTTCTGATTCAGAAAGGACTCATATAATGCGTATGCTTGAAATGCAGCGTAATGCCATGCTGATGTTTACAAGTTGTGGCTGGTTCTTTAACGACATCTCTGGAATAGAGACGCTACAAATCCTTCAGTACGCTTGTAGGGCTATCCAATTGGCAGAAAGCGAGTCAAACGAAAATATTGAAGAACAGTTTATAGCAGATTTAGCAAGAGCTGAAAGCAATGTGAAAAGCGAAGGAACAGGCAAAGACATATACCTCAAGAATATACTGCCCTACCAATTATCGCTTACCCAGGTGGGTATGCATTATGCCGTGGCGTCACTATTTGCAGATAATCCACAGAGTCTAACGGTACTCAATTATGATTGCAAGAGTTTGTTCTTTGAAAGAAAGAGTGCTGGGCTTCAAAAGCTAGCCTATGGTACCACAGTGGTTAACTCCAAAGTAACTACATCTAAAAAAGAATTTAGTTTCGTGGTTATCTACCTTGGTCAACACCACCTAATTGGTGGAACCTGCAAGAGATTGTCTAAAGAGGAATTTGAACCTATCTCTAATGCCTTAACCAATGCTTTTGAACGCAGCAATGTAGCAGAAGTAGTAGATATCATTAAGGAAAAGTTTAGAGCTCATACCTTCTCGTTCTTCGGTATGTTCAAGGATGAGCAAATGAAGTTGGTCAATCAATACCTCGAACAGAGTGAAGAACTGGCTTATGATTCCTATAGAAAGATCTATGATAGAAACTACGGTATCCTTAATGTAATGAAGGGTCAGAAGCTTCAGATCCCTCCTACTTTGAAGCAAAATATAGATGATGTTATTAATATCGAATTCAAAGACCTATTCACCAATGGTAATTTCCATATCGAACGCATGGAAGAATTGGTTGATGAAACGATTAAGTGGGATGTAAAGCTCAATAACGAATTGATTAGTGCCAAACTGAATATCAAGTTAGACGAAATGTTTGACCAATTCCAGAAAGAACACGATCACAACTTGTTAGTCGAAATACTTCAAACGATTAAGCTATATAAAAGAGTAGATCTCAATCCAATATTAGTCAACCTTCAAAACAGTGTGTTTGGACTCAATAGGGAGTTTCTATCTGGACAGAAGGCACCTGTTGACGGAAATCAAATCATAGTGGATACGTTGGGGGATATTGCAATTGAGATTGGTATTGACTTAAGCTTTATAAAAAGTCAAGCGGTCAGTGCTTAACTAGGCA
>Ga0115567_10000457_pt1 | contig 40029 bp, 44 predicted proteins | sample COGITO_mtgs_1204_2_FD_88679 | JGI IMG/M metagenome (GOLD analysis project Ga0115567, IMG submission 88679) | Pelagic marine microbial communities from North Sea - COGITO_mtgs_120412 | ecosystem: Environmental > Aquatic > Marine > Epipelagic | place: Germany:Helgoland, sampling site Kabeltonne...
ACCATACGGTTGATTGGGTTGAGTCCCGCCCCCTGCACCAATGCGCGATAGAAAATTAAAGGCACCACTGGTGCGCCTTTCACCCATTTTTCTTGTGCAGATATAATGTCTGAGATGCCAGCGCCTGGCCAATACACACCGGCACGCAACAGCGGCTCTGCAGCTTGCGGTTTATTGGCTTGATCAATAATGAAATTACAATAATGAAGAAAATTTACTGAGTTTTTGGGCCCACCTTCCACTAAATATGCCCAAAGTGCATCATAATCTTTGTCGGAGATTGTTGAGAACTGGCGAAGTTCTAGATCTGGTTTGTCGTCGCCAGGCAGGGCCGCGAAAGTTACACCTGCATCGCTCAAGCGGGCGGCATATTGCTCAAAGCCATATTTCCAATAACCCACGCCACCTAGTACGCGAGCCACTACTAATTTTGCTTTAGAGGCGCAGGATTCAATATGTAGATCTACTGACATGGGATGTTGAAGATGCATCATGCTGGCCAAACGCAGGCCTGGTGGATCTGACATCTCGGAGCGCGCGGTCGAAAGCGCTGCAAGTTCTGTATCAGCGGCGGAGATAAAAATGACATCAGAAGGAGTTTGGCTCAAATCAACTGGCTCTTTTCCATCATCCACAGATCCAGGTGTGGCGGCAAGTAGGTGCATCAGGTGGTTCCGTCTTGCTCAATGGAGGGGAATAGGGCATCAGCAAATAATAAGCGAGGAGCTGCTTTAAAGGATATATCATGGTCAACAAAGGTTCGGGCAGCAGCAAACAGCGTGGTAATAGTCCACGTCATAGCGAACATAACGCCAAAGGCAGTAGCAAAAATCCTTTTGGAAAAAGTGACGATAAGGCCCAGTTGCTGGCTCGGATGAAAGCAGCCGCGGCATTGCGCAAAGCTACTAAGTAACCTCATAGAACTTTTTTCATGAAGATGCTGCTAGAGTTGCTAGTATAATCACCAAACGGTCCGCAGAGCTGGAAACTATTTCGCTCATAAAGCTTAATCGCAGCGTGCAACTTGTCTCCAGTTTCTAGTTTTATTTCTGCAAGGCATCTTTCGCGGGCCTGATCTTCAAGACGTCTTAAGATGGCATCAGCTACTCCTCGTTCTCGGTAATCGGGGTCTACAAACATAGACTTTATTTCCCCATATCCTTCCTTGACCGCTAATGCGCCGGTCCCACATAACACGGAGCCATAGTGAGCGGCGAATAAATGTACATTCTTTGCGCTCAGCTCATCAAGCGACAAATAGTTATTGTGTTCAGGTGGAAACAGCGCTTGCATCAGCGCGTGACTGGACCGCAATAAGTCTGCGACTTGTGGTTCACGTGGATTGGTACTCTCAACAAAAATCATTTTTTCATTTGTTTATAGTACAGGCATTTAGCGCTGCTTCAATTTCTGGACGATCAAGTCCAGTTTGACCAATTACCACTAATTGCGTGATACGAGGGGCCATGTCGAAAGGTTGATCGAAATAGGTTTCAACTCTCGGGCCTACTGCTTGAAGGGTTAGGCGCATAGGTTTTCCTACTACGGCCGCAAAGCCTTTGAGGCGCAAAATGTCATGAGTGCTGATGATTTGGGAGACTTGATCTGCAAATACCTTAGTATCAGCTACCTCACCAAGGTTTACTACAAAGCTTTCAAAGGCATCGTGGTCATGCTTATGATGGTCGTCCTCATCGACTTGAGTTCTGTCGTCATGGTCATGGTCATGATGATGGTGAACTTCATGGCGTGACGCCAGATCAGTCTCAGCGCCAATACCTTGACCTAGCAACACATCTACGGGCAATTTGCCCATTGAAGTTTTTACTATCTGCACACCGTTGCGTGATGATTGCTTTAGGCTGGCCACTAACGCATCAGCTTGTGCCAAATTTAGCAAATCTGTTTTATTCACTACCAGCATATCCGCGCAGGCAACCTGATCCTCAAATAACTCTGATAGTGGGGTTTCATGATCTAGGTTCTTATCTAGCTTGCGCTGTGCATCCACCGCTTCCACAGAATGGGCGAAGCGTCCGTCAGTGACTGCCTTACCGTCCACCACTGTTACCACGCCATCTACGGTTACCTGAGTTGAGATTTTTGGCCAATTAAATGCGCGAACTAAAGGTTGTGGCAGGGCTAAGCCACTGGTTTCAATTACAATATGGTCTGGCTTGTTTTCACGGGTCAGCAGCTTCTCCATTGTAGGGATAAAATCGTCGGCCACGGTGCAGCAGATACAGCCATTAGATAGCTCCATCACATCATCTTCGCTGCAGGTCTCGTCGCCACATCCTTTCAGAATATCGCCATCAACGCCTAAATCGCCAAACTCGTTGATGATTAGGGCAATCCTTCGGCCACGTGCGTTTTGTAACATGTGGCGGATCAATGTAGTTTTACCTGCACCAAGAAAGCCGGTAATAATTGTAGCAGGAATTTTTGTGACCATGTTAGGGTTCCTTGTGATCAAGCTTCGAGTGTTCTAGGCCGTGTAAAGACTATACAACAGGAGAATTTTTGAAAAACCGAGTGATTATATGCGAAACATGTGCGAAAAATGAGACAGCGACTTCTGGAGTTGTTTGGGCCAAACAATTATCCAAAGCAGTGGCGGATGGCAGTTTAAATATTGATGTTGTGACAACTGCTTGTCTAAACATGTGTGATACTCCTTTGTCGTTTGCTCTTCAGGGAGATCAAAAGGCAACTTATCTTTTTTCTGGAGCAGACCCACAGGTTGATACTCAAGATATGATTGGTTTGCTCAAGCTTTATGTTGAAGCTCCAGATGGATGGATTGAGGACGCCCAAAATGCTGGGCGTCTTCGTCTTTGTTTGCAAGGGCGCGTGCCAAAGTTCTAGATACTTTCTTCTAGGCGGAATAACATCGCCGATACTGTATATCCTAAAATGACCCATCCAGCAGCAGCACAGCCTAAGCTAAGCGTGACAAATTCCGCAGCAAGCTCTGGAGGTGCTACGCCAAAAAATACATCTAATTGTGGTGCGCCGATTAATTGTGGTAGCGCAATAATAGGAATGCTGGCTAACGTCAGGTAACCACGACCAAACGCGATCAACCCAATTCCGATTGATGTAGCCACAATTGTAAATAGCCACCAAATTTGGCGTGATCCGACCTCGGGACCGATTGTACCTGGGAGTTCAGGGGGAAGGCCAATCGCTGGTGCAAGTTGTACGGCAACGAAACCGCAAAAGCCCCACACTACACCCTGTCGAGCTGACGTTTTGATTCCTTTGAGCGCTGCGTAGGCGATCATAGCTGCTAGAAGTAGGCCGTATCCAGCGTATGTGATAATGTTAAACGCTACTGTCATAGTATGGCGGCCCCAGTCGGTTCCAAGGTTCGGTACAGCCCGTTCGCTTTGAGGTGACCCATCCGCGCCAAAGTGAATATGTGACCCAGATTCGAACAGTTCTCCTTCTAGTAGAGTTGGTATTACGAATATGAATTGCAACAAAGCGGCTATCAGCCCTGCTACAACGCCGGCGCAGATAGCGCTGACAAAAAGATTCTTAATCATGGTTCAGTGGCAGGGAAAAGCCATCGCGTGGCGTTGGTCATGGGCTGCGTCGTGCAAGGCTGTCGCCTGCGCATATCCAGATGCAAATAACAATGCCAGTCCTGTGACGAAGGTAACTACAATACCGGCGGTGGCCGGTGTTGAAACTTGAATTACGTTTGTTTTGGTACTCATAATTTAATCTCCTAAACCTGTCACACCCGACAGGGGGGGGTCACACAAATTGCAGGCCGGTCTCCTGGCTTACGGCATGATGGTCTATAACCTTCCCGGTTTCCCAGTGGTATATTATAGACCCAAACCGCGTACAGTCGCGGGGGCGGCTTTGGCTTTGGATCCCAATATGGGTCACCCGCACCAAATTCCCGTTTCAGTTCTGAATGCTTTGCATCCAATGAACACCTAACAATCTCATCCTTGTATTGCTTCTTCGATTTCGTCAAGATCGTTTACGACATCCAATCGCGGACTATCGGCATTTATTATTAAATTTGCTAATTGGTCTCTTTGCTTAATTTTTATTTTAATATTTGTTACTTTGAAATTGGAACGAGCGTCATTTTTAAAAGTATTGACGTTTGAACTTCCAAAAACTCAATTAAAGTACTTTGAGGTGCCTAAAGCTTCAATATATTGTGGATAAGTCTTCAGAAATCACTCTATCTTGGGTGATGGCGTTGACTTAATCCGCATCCAATCGTCAAAATGACTTTACTAGAATCACGAGGATTTACGGCATTGCAGTTTTCTAAACTAAGACTAAACGGGTTCAAGAGCTTTGTGGACCCAACTGATCTGATTATTGCCGATGGGTTGACTGGTGTGGTTGGTCCTAATGGCTGTGGCAAATCCAACCTGCTCGAAGCTCTACGCTGGGTGATGGGCGAAAACCGTCCGACTGCCATGCGTGGTGGGGGTATGGAGGATGTGATTTTTGCGGGCACCGCAACGCGCCCTGCACGTAATTTTGCTGAAGTCAGCCTACAGTTAGATAATTCACAGCGTCTGGCACCTGCCGGCTTCAATGGGAGTGATCTACTTGATGTGGTGCGGCGCATTACCCGTGAGATAGGATCGGCTTACAAGGCGAACAGCAAGGATATTCGTACGCGAGACGTTCAGTTGCTTTTTGCGGATGCAAGTACTGGTGCGCATTCACCTGCTCTGGTGCGACAAGGTCAAATTAGTGAACTTATAAACGCAAAACCGAAAGCACGCCGACGGATACTTGAAGAAGCTGCGGGAATTTCAGGGCTCTATGCTCGCCGTCATGAGGCGGAGTTAAAGCTGAAAGGTTCTGAAACTAACATACTAAGAGTTGCTGATTTGATAGAGCAATTAAGCAATCAACTCTCTCAGCTGTCTCGCCAGGCCAAGCAAGCGGCTCGTTATAAAAAACTAGGTGAAAGTCTTCGTTTAGCAGAGGGTTTGCTACTTTACCGTCGTTGGAAAGAGGCCGATGAAGCTCGGGCATCTGCTGAGGAAGCTCTGCGTATTGCCACAATTAAAGCAGCCCAAGCGGAAACTACTGTACAAAAAACCCTCAGGGTCCGTGAAGAATCTGAAAAAATATTGCCTCCGGCAAGAGAGGAAGAGGCGATTGCAAATACTGTTTTGCAGCGACTGAACGTAGAAAAAGAAACGCTAAGTGACCAAGAGAACCGTGCTGAAGCCGCTATCCTTGACCTGAATAAAAGTATCGCTGAACTGACCGTAGACATGAAGCGTGAAGAAAATTTAAATCAAGACGCCGATGTAACTATCTCTCGGCTCCGTATGGAATATTCTGCGCTTGAGGCCTCTCGGTCAGGACACGACGAACGTATCAAAATGGTTGCTGCAGAGGCCTCAGAAGCGGCGACCGTTCTTCAGAACCGAGAATCAGATCTGTCTGAGATTACTGAAGATGTCGCTCGGCTAGCTGCGCGACATCAATCGGCTCAGCGCTTCATTGAGGATGCTGGTAAGAGATTGAGTAAATCAGAAGCGGCAGAGATCGAAGCTAAAAGTTCACTGATAGAAGCCCAAGATCATGAAAAGAAGTTTTCTGAGATATGTAAAAAAGTGGCATCTGACGAATTAATGGCCATCAATGCTGTATCAGATGCTGAGATAGTTCTTGCTAAAGTGGAAGCTGAACGTGCTGCCTGCCAAATAGAGGAAATCAATGCACGGGGAACCCGGTCTGAGGCAAAGGGCATCGTAAATGCTTTGCAAGCTGAGGTTTCGGCCCTGACGAAATTGGTTGACCGAGGCAGTGGTGACGCGGACCAAATCTTGGATCAAGTGCAGGTACAATCTGGTTATGAAAAAGCACTGGGTGCTGCACTGGCTGACGACCTGAAGGCTCCAGCGGTAACCGGTGAGGGGATATCTGGCTGGGCTGCATTGATAGAATATGAAAATGCACCAAAGCTTCCTGTTGGTATAGAAAGCTTTGGTCAATACGTGAAAGTGCCAGGTGTACTTAATAGACGAATTGGTCAGGTAGGTTTGGTAACCGTAGTAGAGGGCGCTGCGCTGCATTCTTCTCTTTTGCCTGGCCAAAGATTGGTCAGTCTCGAAGGGGACCTTTGGAGATGGGATGGATTTCGGACGACGGCTAAAGATGCCCCGTCAGCAGCAGCTTTGAGATTGGAACAACGGAATCGTCTACAACAATTACAAGAAGATCTCATATCGGCATTGAGCAAGGCTAATGTTACAGAGATTGTGCATCAATCTTTAAATGAAAAGTTACAGGTTTTAACCAAGGATGACCAAGATGCTCGAGTTGCAAGGCGGGATGCAGATGCGATGGTTGCGGACGCGGGAAGAACAGTATCCAAGGCGGAAGCTGAACGTAATTTGGCGCTGGGGCGTGTAGAGGCACTTTCGATTTCAGGGGCCCGTCACGCCGAAGAAGCCGCTGGCGCGCGATTGCAACAACGAGAGGCACAGGCGGCTTTAGACGGGCTAGAACATCTTGCCCGTGCGCGCGCCCAGGTTGAGGACATAAAACTTACAGTAGAGGCAAGTCGGGTTACTATGATGAGCCGGCGTGCAACGCATGATGAAGTACGGCGTGAAGGTGAGTTGCGTGATAAAAGGCTAGCGGTAGTTATTGATGAAATTGAGAGCTGGACAGAACGACTAAAGAATACGAACACGCGCGGCGAACAGCTTTTAAAACGGCGATCAAAAGCAGAACTTGATCTTGTGGCCGCGGTAGTGAGGCCAGATCAAATTCGTTCGCAGCGAACTGAGTTAATTACAGCACTGAGGGACGCTGAAAAGCGCCGCCAGATCAGTGCAGACGCGCTTGCATTAGCTGAACAAAACTTTCGTCTTGCAAACAATTCCGAGCGGGAAGCTGAGCGGATTGCATCTGAAAGCCGTGAGGAGCGGGCCCGTGCTGAAGCCCGCTCCGAATCTTCTCTTGAAGCGGTTATGTTTTCTGCTGAACGTATTCGGGAGGAATTGGAAACTGAGCCAGAAACTTTGCTTGAACAACTTGAAGTTGATCCTACAAAAATGCCTCCAGCTGAGCATATAGAATCTGAGGTTCTTAAAATACGCCATCAACGAGATGCGTTGGGAGCTGTAAATTTGCGCGCGGAGGAGGATTCACGTGAGGTCCAAGAAGAGTTTGATAATCTAACAAATGAAAAAAATGACCTGGAGGAGGCCATAAAAACGCTTCGAGGTGGAATTTCTAGCTTAAATAAAGAGGGTCGTGAACGGCTTTTAGCCGCATTTGATGACGTTAATCGCAACTTTGGAACTTTGTTTGGCCATTTGTTTGGTGGTGGTGAGGCTAATCTTGTTTTAGTTGAAAGTGACGATCCACTAGATGCGGGTCTTGAAATTCTTTGCCAGCCTCCTGGCAAAAAACTGTCAACGCTTAGTCTTCTCTCAGGTGGGGAACAAACATTGACTGCAATGGCGTTAATCTTTGCTGTATTTTTGGCAAACCCTGCGCCAATCTGCGTACTCGATGAAGTGGATGCGCCCCTGGATGATGCGAATGTGACTCGATTTTGTGACCTCCTTGATGAGATGACTCGACGAACTGATACACGTTTCTTGATTATAACTCACCATGCTATGACCATGGCGCGCATGGACCGTTTGTTTGGAGTGACAATGGCTGAACCAGGCGTGAGTCAACTCGTATCCGTCGATCTCAAAAAGGCAGAGCAATTGGTGGCGTGAACCTAAAACTAAAGTCTGTTAAGAAGTTCAGGGGTTGGCCAGGCATCTGCAGGCATTTTGAGTAGTAGTTGTTCCCGTTGAACGGCCGATCGAGTTTTTGCACCTAATATTCCGTCAATTTTTCCTACATCATGTCCGCGGGTAACTAATTTCTTTTGTAAAACTCTCATTTCGTATTCGTTTAAACCAACATCTGGTGTATTGGAGTTATAAATTGGTGACCCATTCAGATATGAAGCGAAATATGCAGCTGTAGTTACGTAAACAAGGCTTTGGTTCCATTTCAAATAAACGTCAAAATTAGGATAAGTTAAAAATGCGGGTCCGTTGCGTCCAACAGGTAGAAGTACGGAAGCTTGCGTAGGTCCCTCAAAAAGCTCTCCACTTCGGGCTTCTACGCCCAGTGCTTTCCAAGCTGAAAGGGGCATTGAATTATACAACCCCGTTTTGTTCCAGTCCAAATTTTTTGGTATCAGAATTTCTTGCAACCAGGGCGCATTTGCCTGCCAACCCAATGTGCTGAGCATTTTTGCTCCAGTTATTAGCGTGTCAGGGACAGAATTTTGAAGGTCTACTACTCCGTCGCCATCGCCGTCAGTACCATTTCGGATAATATCTGCTGGCAGCATTTGGATCATACCAATCTCCCCTGCCCACGCGCCCTTTGTGTGTGGGGGATCAAATTGATTTTGTTTAAATAGGGTCAGTGCTGCAAATATTTGTGGACGAAATAATTTAGGGCGTCGACAGTCATGGGCTAAAGTGAGCAAAGAATTTAAAGTATTAAAATTTCCTTGGTTAACACCGAAATCCGTTTCAAATGCCCAGAAAGCAAGAAGCACGCCGTTTGGAATGCCAAATTCTTTTTCAATTCTACTAAAGGTACTTTTATATTTAATGGCGTTTATTTTGGCATGGCTTATGCGATAATCAGATATCAAAGATTGAGAAAATTTAAGAAAATCTTGTTGAAAAATATTTTGATTTTGATCAGCTTTTAAAACTTTTGGATTTTGTTTTACATCAAAAAAAAAGTTGTCTATCAAATTTTTGTGGTGGCCCATTGTTTGGGCCTCCTGCTTTAGGGTTGTGACAAAGTCATCAAATTTTCCACCGCAGTTTGCGTTTGCAACTGTTGAATAGGCACCCAATATAAATGCTAGTAAAAGCAGTCGCATTTAGTGTCTCCATAACATTTAGACGACCATGTTTGGTCGGAGCATTTATAAAAAGAAAAATAGAATAGCTGAAGCTGTGACCAGTGCAAGCACTCCAACCCATGTTGCCCATAAAATACGAATTGCATTATCGATTTCTGAGGGGCCTATATCTTTTCGTCCAATTGGGTTGACCCAGGGAAATTTCCGCATTTGCCCTTCGTAGCTTCTTGGTCCTGAAAGGCTAATTTCCATAGCGTAAGCCATTGCTGCCTCAGGCCAACCGGCATTGGGTGAGCGGTGCATCTTAGCATTTTGTGCAATTAACTGCCACTTTACTGGGAAACCGGTAATTGCCCAAATACATAATGCTGAAAGTCGTGCTGGTATCCAATTGAGAACATCATCTACCCGAGCAGTAGCCCAACCAAAATCTTTGAACGTTCTGTTTTTATACCCAATCATACTATCCGAAGTGTTGATGGCTTTATAGATGATTATCCCTGGCAAACCAGCAACCAAAAACCAAAAAACTGGTGCAACAAACCCATCAGAAAAGTTTTCAGCCATACTTTCAATTGCGGCGCGTGATACCTGCTCAGTATTCATGTCAGCAGTATCCCGTCCGACTATCATTGAAACACTGCGTTGACCCGACAACAGTGACATTCGCAGTGATTGTGCAACATTTGAAACGTGTTCCACTAAAGACTTATGTGCAAGTAAAATAGCCACAGTTACTGCGTCGGCTATTGGTCCAAGCCAAGTGATTAATATGCCAGTTATCCCCCCACCGATGGCTAAGATGAGGACAAGTAAAACACCTTTTCTCTTCTGTTGAGGCGCATGGTTCATCAATTTGCTAAGCTTGGAAATAATATTTCCAATTACCACTGCTGGGTGTGGTAGCCGCGACCAAAGCCAGCGTGGCTCACCTAAAAGTGCGTCGAGGAGTATGGCGAGGATTAGGCTCATAGTGCGTTTTCCAACCTGCTCCAATCATATTTAGGGGGAAGGCCAAGCCTAATCCAATCGTTTGAGTAAGGAAAAATGCGGCTCCAAATAAGAGATTCAGCAAACTGTTTTTGTATCTGCGCAGCATCTTCAACTGCATAAGTACGAAAAAGTGAGCAATCCCCGATCGGTTTGGCCTTTAAAGTCATTAATAGAGTATCTAATCGTGCGATATCTATTTTTAGCCGGTTACGTGTATTATTGGCCCAATCGTAATCTTGCAAAGCTTTGGTACCAATTCTCAACGCTATACCAGACACAGGCCATGGCCCTAGCTTTTGGCGTAAAGCTTTTATTAGAAATGGATCGCCTATAGCAAAGCCAAGCCGTAATCCCGCCAGACCCCAAAACTTTCCAAAGCTTTTTAGAATAATATGTCCTGGCATGGCGGAGCGGGCAATATGGCTGCGTAAGGGGGCAATATCGCAAAAGCTTTCATCTATAATGTTTAGTGGTGCGGGATCGGGTAATTCGCTGAATTTACCTGTTGGGTTATTAGGGTGAACGATAACTCGTGCCCGAGGTGATTTAGATTTTGTTAAAGTTTTCCAGCCATGAAATTGAAATGATGCGGCATGCTCGTTATAAGTAGGTACAGCGATTTCAACTGAGCCAGGAGAAAATAGTGTTGGGATTTGAGCAATAGCTGATGAGCATCCAGGCACTGCTAAAATATCAGCCTTGTCTGGTACATTCCAAAATTTACGGGCGGCCAGACAAATTTCTGTATTGGCAAGCTTGTCAGGTAGGGCTTTCCAATCTGCTTCTTGTACTGAGTTCAAACTGTAAGCTTTGGGGTTTATACCGGTGGATAGGTCTAACCAATCTTGTCGTTTACCACCGTAATGTTTAGCTGCCGAGTCTAGGTTTCCACCATGATCAAGTGGAATTGAGCTCATTAATCAGTACCTGGGATTGGTGTTATGCGAGATGTGAAATGGCCTTTGATGCCTTGTGGCCACTGTCGGTAAGGTACTTGGCCACTGTCTGACTCTTTATGTAACTTGGCGTAGTCTACAATCGATTGAGCGTCTTCACTGGTAGGTTCAAACATACCCAGAACATAGTTATTTTTGTTTGGACCTTGGATTGTCACATTACAGGCCCTCACACATCCCATGATGCAAGACACTCGCCTTGATTTTATCTTAGCTAGTTGCGCCCGTGGCTCAATGAGCTCAGCTAAAAGTTCACCGTCCGTTTTGGGTTGTAAAGCTGGGTTCCAGTCTTCGCGTTTGCAGGTGTCACAAATTGTAATCCAGGTAGCCAAGTGGTTCTCCAATAATTGATCTGCTATTGGTGGATAGTTGTTACATGTACAACAAAAACTCAAGATATGTAATTAAAGTAATTATCTTTTAATATCTTTTGATGTGTTGAGCCCAGTTAAACCAAATTTAACTGGATAAACATTTGCCCTAATGTGTTAGATAGCGTAGCAAAGTTTTCAGACGAAGTCGAAGGGCTGGAACGGAGCATGGCAACGCGTTGACCCAAGCTGGGGACGTAAGGCATGATCGTCATAAAATGCAACAAAGGTAATTTGTTGCGGGTCCTTGCATAATTAAAAAAAGGATCAAATTATGACACGAGTGTTAATAACTATATCATCAATATTATCAATTTTTCCTATTCCAGCATTTGCCCATGTTGGACATATAGGTGCAATGGCAGGCCATGACCATTGGGTCATAGCGGCTGCAATAGCTTTAGTTGCAGCTAAACTGGACTTTAGAGTAACTTCCAAGATGGATAAACTTGAATTGCAGGAGGAATAACTTGGACAGAGTTGGTGAGATAATCGCGTTATCACAAACATTAGAATGAACTTAAAAACCTAATCCGAGTTGTGGGTTTACTCCATGGCTCATCAAACTAAGGCATACGGATGCGTCCCTACAAAAAAAACCCGGAAGAAATATACAAGGCAAGCTTTGCGACTGTCGTTCAAGAGGCGAATTTAGATAGGTTCCCCTATGGACTCGATAAGTTAGCAACGCGGGTTATCCATGCGTGTGGTATGATTGATGTTGCTGATAGATTAGCCTTCTCTGAACGGGCATTTACGGCTGGGACTAATGCACTGGCCTCCGGGGCGCCCATTTTATGTGATTGTGAAATGTTGTCGGCAGGTATCATTCGCCGTTTTTTGCCAGCTAAAAATAAAGTCGTGGTAACTCTGAACGATCCGTCAGTGCCTGATCGTGCTAAAGCTATTTCGAACACTCGATCAGCAGCGGCAGTTGAACTTTGGCTCAACCAACTTGAGGGCGCAGTTGTCGCGATTGGTAATGCGCCGACAGCGTTATTTCACCTTCTTGAATTAATAGATGAGGGGGCACCAAAACCAGCCGTAATCTTGGGCTTCCCTGTTGGTTTTGTCGGTGCCGCGGAGTCAAAAGCAGAATTGGCTGGTAATGCTCGTGGATGTGAGTTCGTATCGTTGCGAGGCCGGCGGGGAGGATCTGCGATTGCAGCAGCAGCGGTCAATGCGATTGCTGCAGAATCGTCAATATCGAACAAATGAAAAGCTGGCTCCACATTGTAGGTATTGGTGAAGATGGCCTGGAAGGGCTAGCTCCCGCTACTCGAGCAGTCGTAAAAAGTGCAGAGGTGATTGTCGGTGGTGAAAGGCATCACCGTCTTTCCGGTGATGTTTTTGGGGAGAGGGTTAAATGGCCCAGTCCCTTCGATGCTTTGATTGAAAAACTGCGCGCACTTCGTGGAAGGACTGTAGTGGTTTTGGCCACTGGAGACCCTCTTTGGTTTTCAATTGGAGCAAGAATTGGGCGTGCTATTGACCCCGTAGAGATTACCTATCATCCGCAGCTTAGCGCGTTTCAACTTGCAGCAGCCCGAATGGGTTGGTCTATGGCTGATGTTGAAACATTAACTGTCCACGGCCGGCCTGTAGAGCAGATGATTGCTTTTATTCAACCTGAACAGCGTTTATTAATATTGACAACAGGGGATCAAACGCCAAGCGAAATTGCTAATTTCTTAACTACGCGTGGATTTGGACAATCAAAACTGACAGTTTTGGCCGCAATGGGTGGGAATAACGAGCAGATTTTTAACGGTCATGCTGAAACCTGGGACCACGAGGTTCCATCCTTTAATACTTTGGCAGTGGAATGTATCGCAGCTCCCGATGCGGCACTACTGCCCAGGGTACCAGGTTTGCCTGATGATTTTTTTGAACATGACGGGACTATGACCAAGCGAGAGGTGCGCGCGCTAACAATTGCAAAGCTAATGCCGATGCGCGGTGCCTTGCTTTGGGATATTGGTGCGGGATGTGGATCTGTTGCAGTCGAATGGATGCGAGCTGCGCGTGATGCGCAAGCTATTGGCATTGAGCCGAGGGCGGACCGAAGATTGATGGCTAGCAAAAACGCACTTTCTCTTGGAACTCCACAGCTTCAACTAGTTGATGGATCAGCCCCACTGGCTTTGATTGAATTGCCTCCGCCAGATGCTGTATTTGTTGGTGGCGGATTAACCAATGAAGTTTTTGACTCTGCTTGGGCTGCGCTTAAACCCTTGGGTCGCTTTGTCGCTAATGCCGTGACACTCGAAAGTGAAAAGATTTTAATGGAATTGCTAGAAAAACACGGTGGTGAGTTGTCGCGCTTGGCGGTAAGTCGCGCTGAACCAGTCGGTCAATATCATGGATGGCGTTCTTTTATGTCAGTTACCCAATGGAGCATTGTAAAGCGATGAGGGGCATTCTTTATGGTGTGGGGCTTGGCCCTGGTGATCCAGATTTGATTACAATTAAAGCTAGCCGTCTAATTTCAGCAGCCCGAGTGATTGCTTATCCAAGTCTTTCTGGTGGAGAAAGCTTTGCCCGGTCTATTGCCGCTAATTTAATTACTTCGGGTGTTGAAGAGATAGTTATGGACGTTCCTATGAGCGTCGAGAGGGGTCCGGCCCAAGCCGCTTATGATGTTGGAGCTAAACAGATTGAGGCTGCTTTGTTGGGTGGTAAAAATGTAGTTTATCTATGTGAGGGCGACCCCTTTTTCTATGGTAGTTTTATGTATATTTATGCCCGCCTTGTAGAAAATTATCAGGTCGAAGTTGTGCCTGGGGTAACCTCAGTAACTGCATGTGCAGCGCGGGCTGGTAAACCACTGGCGGCACGAAATGAACGGCTGACAGTGCTGCCTGGTCCGTTATCTACTAATGAGTTGCGAGTGCGTATTGAAGGTGCTGAGAGTGTCGCCATAATGAAAGTTGGGCGTCATATGAATAAAATCCGCAGTGTCATTGCTGATCTTGGGCTTACCGCGCAAGCCATGTATATTGAGAGGGCCAGCTTGCCTGATGAGCTGGTTTGCAATCTTCAAAATGCTCCGGAAAAGGCACCTTACTTTTCAATGATTATAATTACGAAGGGGGCTGATCCATGGCTGTGACGCCTGCGATTATAGCATTGAATGCCTCAGGGATAGAGACAGCAAAAAAACTAGCTGTTGCCCTTGGAGCGAAGGTACACGGCCGAGAGGGTCGGGTACTGGAAGCGGATGTCTGGTTTGGGAATGCCTTGGACCATGTTAGGGATCTTTTTGCAGCGGGTGTGCCAATTGTAGGAGTTTGTGCAAGTGGAATTTTAATTCGGGCGGTGGCACCTTTGTTGAATGATAAAACAGCTGAGGCGCCTGTCGTGTCTATTTCTGACAATGGTGGCGTTGTCGTCCCACTTTTGGGTGGGCACCATGGCGCTAATCGTTTGGCACGCGACATAGCAAAGGCGCTTGGGGCAAAGGCAGCGGTTACTACTGCGGGCGATGTTTCGCTTGGGGTATCTTTGGATGAGCCACCAAACGGTTGGACTCTGGTGAATCGCGAGGATGCGAAGGAGGTGGTGTCAGTATTACTGGCTGGAGGCGGTGCTTTAATCTTAGGTGATGAACGGGCGGACTGGTTGAATGATTTACCTGAGGGGGAGTCAATTCAAATAACCTGTTCTACCTTAGCCCAAAATGATTTGGGGCCCAGGCATCTTCAGTTTTCGCCTCAGCGCATCACGGTTGGCGTGGGTTGTGCTCGGAATTGTCCACCCGAAGAACTAGTTGACCTAGTGCGTTCTGTTTTAAACGAAGCTGGGGTTTGCGACGCCGCAATACATTCTGTAAATACAATTAGTCTAAAGGCTGATGAGCCAGCAATTCTTGACTTAGCAAAAACTTTAAATTCACCATTACGGCTTTTTTCATCATCAGAGCTCGAGATGGAGACATCGCGGTTAGCTACGCCGTCAGAGGTAGTTTTTGCAGAAGTGGGATGCCACGGTGTAGCAGAGGCGGCTGCTTTGGCGCAAATTGGTGATCTGGGTGAGCTTTGGTTCAAGAAACGTAAGAGTGCGAATGCAACTGTGGCTCTTTGCCTACACCAAAAGCCTTTGACTGAGTTACGTGGCGCTGCCCGTGGAAAGCTATCTGTTGTTGGTATTGGCCCAGGTCAGGCTGCTTGGCGTACGCCTGAGGTATCGCTGCTTATTGCCGACGCAGAGGAGCTGGTTGGATACGGCCTCTATATTGATTTGCTAGGACCGCTGGCAGCCGGAAAAATTCGTTCAAATTTTCCCCTAGGTGGTGAGGAAGCTCGATGTCGTTATGCGTTGGAGCAGGCAGGAAAAGGTAAAAATGTGGCATTGGTTTGTTCAGGAGATGCCGGAATTTATGCCATGGGGGCCTTAGTTTTTGAGTTGTTAGATAGGAGCCCAGATCATTTGGGAGTTAGTGATGCAGCCCGTCGAATTGAGGTGATTTGTTCACCTGGTGTCTCTGCGTTGCAGGCAGCTGCAGCTCGGGGTGGAGCCCCGCTAGGTCATGATTTTTGCACAATATCTCTTTCAGACCTGCTTACTCCGCGCCAAGATATATTGGGTCGTCTCCAAGCCGCAGCTGAGGGAGATTTTGTGATTGCCCTGTATAACCCAGTCTCCAAAACACGTCGTACATTAATGGCTGAGGCTCGTGATATTTTATTGAAATACCGATCCGTAGATACGCCAGTGATGTTGGCGAGTTCACTCGGCCGGCCGGAAGAGTCTGTTCGGTATCGCAGGTTGAAAGACCTGCAAGTTGATGAGGTCGATATGTTGACTGTGGTATTAATTGGTTCGTCAAATTCAAAATTGACGCAGTTGGGTGAAGGGCTACGCATGTTTACACCACGCGGATACGCGCGGAAAATAGATGGTGATTTATCTACTGTTGGAGATGAAAAAAAAGCATGAAAGTATTTTTCATAGGTGCAGGCCCAGGTGACCCCGAATTACTAACGCTGAAAGCAGCTCGTATTATTGGCCAGTGTTCAGTGTGTCTTTATGCTGGATCTTTAGTGCCTGTCGAGGTTGTTGACTGTGCACCTGAAAATGCGCGTGTAGTTGATACAGCACCACTAACTTTAAATGAAACGCATGCTGAGATTATGCAAGCGCATGCTAAAGGGCAGGACGTGGCCCGTGTGCATTCGGGAGACCCCTCGCTATATGGAGCGATTGCTGAGCAAATTCGTCTCCTGCGGGCCGATGGCATTGAATATGAAATAATCCCTGGTGTTCCAGCTTATGCCGCAGTTGCTGCAGCCCTGAAGCAGGAGTTAACTATTCCTGAAGTAGCACAATCTATAGTTCTGACTCGGATGTCCATGAAGTCAACTTCAATGCCAGCAGGTGAGACACTCCAAAACTTTGCGATCTCTGGTACGACACTAGCAATCCATCTTGCTATTAGAAACCTACGAGAAATTGAAAGAGTTTTGGTACCACATTACGGTTCCGATTGCCCGGTTGTCGTCGCATATCGGGCCAGCTGGCCCGACCAGATTATAATTAGGGGCACTTTAGGCGATATACGCAAAAAGGTGCGGGCTGCTAAAATTACTCGTACCGCTTTGATTTTATTAGGGCCTGCACTCAAAGAGCAACAAGATTTTGTGAATTCTGCTCTTTATGACCCTAATATGGAGCATGTTCTCAGAAATAGAAAAACCCCGTCAGTGAGAGATAATTAAAACATTTCGGAGTTACCTTGACGTTGTTTTAATTTATGTCCACATCTTGGCTCGGGGAGACATTAATGACAACATTTTTGCCAAAAGAAGTTGCAGAAGGTTTAGAATCTGCTCGGAAGTATAGACTCCGTAAAAAGAGTAGACTGCGTATTCGTGTGGGTTTGGAAACCCTGACAGTTTTAAAGTATTGGGGCGACGGCTTTTCTATCGACTTAGATGATGCACCCCAGTTGCGTGGATTGGTGGACTTGTATGATGGTGGTAAGCATCTGTATCAGTGTTTGATAATTGCGTCGGAAGAGGATGCTGGGGAGATGAAGTACGAGTTTAAACGCAACACCCGAGCTGAAGACCAAGCTCCGCTAGATTTTGAGCAGGCTTCAGATGCTCCTGTAGCTCTGATTGGTCATAACTGAATAACGCTTTAACCAGAGCAAAAAACTATTGTAGATCCTTAAATGCCGTCTGTATCTTTGCCACTGCTAATTCTATATTTGCGCGAGTTGTTCCGATGTTGAAGCGTAAGAATTGTTCACCGCCACTTCCAAAAGTTGGACCGTGATTGACAGCAATTTTGGCAGAATTTTCAACCTGAGCAGTAAAATCTTCTTTGGTCATTCCGGTTCTAGAAAAATCGACCCACGCCAAATAGGTAGCTTCAAGCTGCATTGATTTAAGTCCAGGGATAGCGTTGATGCCCGCATCAAACAATTTACGGTTACCGTCTAAATATTTAACGAGTGCGTCCAACCAGGCGGCGCCACCCTCCGAGTAGGCTGCGGTGGCCATGTGTAGACCAAATGCGTTGGGGGAAGAACCAAGTGCTGTCATTCTCTTTGCAAACCGGTCTCGAAGGCCTGGGCTTTCAATAATTACGTTGCCCACATGTCCACCTGCAATATTAAATGTTTTAGTGGTAGCAGTCATCATTATTAGCTGGTCTTTAATTCCCTCTATAAGTGCCATTGGGGTGTGTTTTATACCGAATGTTAGATCATGATGGATCTCGTCGCTAACTAAGATTAGATCATGTCGACGCACAAAAGCAGCCAGTCGTTCCAGTTCGGCGCGGGTCCAAACGCGACCACCAGGGTTATGTGGTGAACAAAGCACTACCATTCTAGCATTTGTAGGAATTATCGCATCATAAGTGTCAAAGTCCATTTCGTAACGACCATCATTGTTAACTAATTCCATTTCCACGACTTGCCTATTATTTGCGATAATCACTTTGGCAAAGGAATGGTAAACAGGTGTAAATAAGATCACACCGTCGCCAGGATCTGTGAAGGTGTCGATACACATCGCAGTACCGTTAACCAATCCATGAGTGGTGAAAATAGTTGAACGAGGCACATCCCAACCATGGCGATGCTTCATCCACCATTGAATGGAGTCTAAGTAGTCATTTTGATCTCCAAAGTAGCCATAAACCCCATGTGCCAGCATATTGGATAAAGCATCTTGAACAACTTGAGGTGGTCGAAAATCCATATCGGCAATCCACATCGGAATACCGTCATTTGCCGAAACCCCGTATTGGGTTTCCATGGAATCCCACTTTTCAGAATGGGTACTGCGTCGATCTATGCTCTCATCAAAGTCCATAATTTTTCCATAAATTTATGTGAAACTTAAATAACTTTTGACTGTACTTAAGCTGATAGTCACTCTTTGTCTGTAGACCTAAAGGTAATTTTTTAACAAATTTTCAGATTAGCTTGTTGTATGAGGGACCTTGAAAAAAAATTGCTATCAAGGAATTGCGATTGGGTCGTGCATTGAATAATAACTTAATATGACTTTACGCACTATACTGATCCATCCTGACCCTCGTTTAAAAAAGAAAGCTGCCTCGTTAAGTCAGGTTACTTCTGAAATTAAGCGTTTGGCTGACGATATGCTGGAAACAATGTACGCTGCTCCGGGTATTGGGCTCGCTGCGCCGCAGATAGGGGTAATGAGTCGATTGTTTGTAATGGATTGTGTCAAGGAAGAGGGGGCGACACCGCGCCCAATGGTTCTGTTAAACCCTGAAACTGTATGGAGCTCAGAAGATACCAATACTTATGAGGAGGGATGTCTTTCCATCCCTGAACAGTATGGTGATGTAGAGCGTCCAACGACTGTAGAAATGCGATGGTTGGGACTGGATGGTGAATTTCATCAACAACGTTTTCAGGGACTATGGGCCACCTGTGCGCAACATGAATTAGATCATTTGAACGGCAAACTGTTTATTGATTATCTGAAACCATTGCGTCGACAGTTGATTACACGAAAAATGCAAAAACTAAAAAGAGAACAGGCGCGCTCATGACCCGTAAAATCGTGCCGTGGCCGCATCCATGCCTAAAGATTAGGGCTAAACATGTCACTAAAGTTACTTCTAAAATTCTACAATTATGGAGTGATATGATTACTATTATGGAGGAGATGCCAGGTGTTGGCTTAGCAGCGCCGCAGCTGGGCATAGGCCTAAGTTTGGCTGTTGTGGATGCCTCCTTAGAACGTGGTCAAGTAATTCGTATGGCTAACCCCGAAGTCTTGCATGCATCTCAAAAAATTGAAGTTGGCGAGGAGGCGAGCCCCAACTTGGCATACGTGTCTTCAGAAATTAAACGCCCCCGTGGTATTACTGTCCGTTATTTAAATGAGTTTGGTGTAATTCAAGAGAGAGATTTGGTTGGACTTTGGGCGCGTTCGACATTGCACCAGATTGATCATCTTAATGGACGCATGTATTTTGATAATTTATCCAAGCTAAAAAGGGGAATGCTTGTTAAAAAAGCAGAAAAGTTATGCGCATAGTTTTTATGGGCACTCCAGAATTTTCTGTGCCTGCGTTGGAAGCTTTGGCGGCTTCTGGACATGACATAACAGCGGTTTATAGTCAGCCTCCACGAAAGGGAGGGCGCGGACAAAAGTTGCGCCCGTCGCCGGTACACCAGTTAGCTGATAAGCTTGGGTGGCCGGTCTTCACCCCCATTAATTTTAAAAATTTGACAGATATTGAAACCTTCGCAGCTCATAGCGCAGATGTTGCAGTGGTGGTTGCCTATGGCCTGTTACTACCCCAGGCGCTACTCAGGTTGCCAGTGTATGGGTGTTTAAATATTCATGCCAGCCTTTTACCAAGGTGGCGTGGCGCGGCGCCAATCAATCGTGCAATTATGGCTGGTGATAGTCGAACCGGTGTCTGCATTATGGATATGGATGCGGGGTTAGATACCGGTCCTATACGGCATTGCAGAGATTTAGATATTGGTGTTACTGAGACATTTGCTCAATTACATGATCGGTTAGCAGTGTTGGGGGCGAAAGCAATCGTTGATGTTTTGGAAGATTTAAGTGGTTACCCTGCCGTCAAACAGGACAATAATGGGACTTGCTACGCGAAAAAAATTGATAAATCCGAAGCTCGGATAGACTGGAGTAAGCCTAATTCTGAGGTTGATCGTCAAATTCGGGGCTTGTCCCCATTTCCAGGTGCATGGTGTATGATGAGCGATCGGAGGTTGAAGATACTTTCCTCAATTCCTAGTGACGGTTCTGGTGTTCCAGGGGAAGTTCTTGGGGGAACTGAAATCGCTTGTGGAAGTGGATCTATCACAGTCCTTGAGATGCAAATTTCAGGAAGAAAGGCGCAGAGTGCCAGTGTTTTTTTGCAAGGTAATAATATCTCCCAGCGCCTGGAATGACTAGATCACTTTAAAATTTATACGGGGCCATTCCAGCGCGCGCAAGTTCATCTGCTAGCTCATTCTCTGGATGGCCGGCGTGACCTTTTACCCACTCCCATATTACATCGTGTTGGCGCTGTACTGAATCAAGTTTTTTCCAAAGATCTTCGTTCTTAACTGGCTTTTTAGCTGCAGTTAACCAGCCATTTTTTTTCCATCCAGATATCCATTTAGTTACTCCATCTTTGACGTAAACGCTGTCTGTCACAATAGTAATTTTGGAGTGTTGGGTTAGCGCATCTAGTGCTGAAATAGCAGCCATCAATTCCATGCGATTATTTGTTGTGTCAGCGGCCCCACCATTTAATTCACGTTGTTTTGTTATTTTTAAGCCTGATTTAGCTTGCAAAACTACACCCCAACCGCCTGGTCCTGGATTTCCGCTACAAGCGCCATCGGTATAAGCAATCAGACTATGCATATGCTTTTATCATCACGAATGGCTCCACTTCACCAGCTAGGCCCATCTCTTTGCCCTCTTTCTTGTAGTCCAGCGTGAAGCCTGCCGTTACCAGAATTTCCGTCAATTCCTCAACTGAATAATACGTATAAAATCTTCCAAGAGCATCACGCTTCTCACCAGTACCAACTTTCATTCCAAGGTGAAAAATACCTCCCTGGAACAAAGCGTCATGGCAAGATTTAATATGGGTTATAAAATCAGAACGTTTAGCATGTAAAAGAGAAAAATTTGCATAGATACCGTCATAAGTTGGATGATTAGGTAGATCATGAAACGTTGCTTTCCAAGTAGTCACTTTTAAATATTTTTTGGTTGCATCTACCATTTCCTGGCTGCCATCAATCGCATCTACTTTGAGGCCGCATTGGGCCATTTCTGCTGCTGCGCCACCAGGGCCACAACCTAAATCTAGTACCCTTCCACCACTAGGGACAGCTTGAATGAAAGCCAAAAGGGATTTACTGGGTGGCGCCTCAGTAAGTTTAATATAATCATTAATTTTTTCATCATAAACGGCGAGAGTTTGATTATCTGTCATAATTTTCTTATATACTCATTTAGAAAAATTCATAACTATACAGGTTTTAGAGGTGTTCTATCATCTAGCTGCTCTAAATTTTATTATCCAACTTCTCGCAGAATACGTGGGATCTTAAAATCTACATTTTCTTTTGCAGTCTCGACATATTCAACGTTAACATCATAATGATTTGAAAAAGCTTCAACCACCTCCTGTATTAAAATATCTGGAGCAGAGGCTCCAGCTGTAATGCCAATACTCTTAATACTTTTTAAGGCTCGCCAATCAATGTCTTTTGCTCGTTGAACTAGCTGAGAATATTTACAACCTGCCCTTGAGGCAACCTCCACAAGTCTTTTTGAGTTGGATGAATTTGGGGCCCCTACCACCAGTAATGCGTCTGAGAGCGGCGCAATTGCTTTTACCGCTTCCTGCCTGTTCGTCGTAGCATAGCAAATATCTTCCTTGTGAGGTCCCACAATTTCTGGAAAACGGACCTTCAATGCTGCAACAATTTCACTGGTGTCATCCACTGAAAGAGTGGTTTGAGTTATATAGGCCAATTGCATTGGATCTCGTACTTCTACCTGAATCACGTCCGCTTCTGTTTCTACTAGGAGGACCTCGCCGTCAGGTAATTGCCCCATGGTTCCAATAGTTTCTGGATGTCCGGCATGACCAATCATAATCATTTGTAAGCCATTCTGATTGTGACGGTCAGCTTCGATATGGACTTTACTTACTAATGGACAAGTTGCGTCTACGAACACCATGTTTCGAGCTTGTGCAGCGCTAGGGACTGATTTTGGTACACCATGTGCCGAAAATATGACGGGGCGATCATCGGGGCATTGATCTAGTTCCTTGACAAAAATAGCGCCTTTATCACGCAGACTATCTACCACAAATTTATTATGAACAATCTCGTGACGGACGTATACTGGGGCCCCCCATTTTTGTAGTGCCATCTCAACAATCTTTATCGCTCGATCCACGCCTGCGCAAAAACCCCGAGGTGCCGCCAGGTAAAGTTGTAGTGCAGGCTTATTCATAGTTGGCATCCTTTGACGTATTGTCTAAAGTCGTTAGGTCCGACCGTCTAGCCTGCTTTTGGTTCAAGTATATTCCAATACATTTTTTCAATCTATTGAATTTTTCTGTTTGAAGGGCGGCGAATTCTATCACGTAATTCTTTCAATTCGATAAAGTTATCGCATTGTCGCCTTAGTTCATCTGCAATCATAGATGGTTGGCATTGGTTTGTGGATACCACAGACACCCTGACTCCTTGTCGCTGAAGCGATTCAACCATTGGTCTAAAATCGCCGTCTCCTGAAAATAATACAATGTGGTCAACATGAGGCGCTAGCTCAATTGCATCAACGGTTAGCTCTATATCCATATTACCCTTAATTTTGGGGTTGCCTTGGCTATCAGTGAATTCTTTTGCGGACTTAGTGACCAAAGTGAAGCCGTTGTAAGTCAACCAATCCACTAGCGGCTTAATCAAGGAATTTTCGTCATTTTCCATCAATGCTGTGTAATAATAGGCTCTCAACAACTTGCCATGATTTAAAAACTCTTCACGAAGAAGTTTGAAATCAATTTCAAAATCTAATGATTTTGCAGCAGCATGCAGATTTGCCCCGTCAATAAATAGCGCCAAACGTTCATCCTGGTAGAACATACTTCAAACCTTTATATGTACATTTTTGTTTTAAAGTTTTAATAAGTGAGGAGTATAATTTAAAATAAATTGGTTACGCGCGAAGTAATTTGTAATATAAATACTGTAAATGGCTGAGATGCAAAACACTAAAAGTGAGCTGTCGAAAGTACTAATTGCTCTTGGTGGAAATTTAACCTCCGAATTAGGGCCTCCCCTTACAACTTTAAAATTTGCGCTTGCGATGATCCGAATGCGGACAGGCAGATTATTATCCGCTAGCAGGTTTTTTAAAACACCATGTTTTCCTGTTGGGCATGGTCCTGATTACATCAATGCTGTGGCTATGTTTGATTTTGGAGGCCATCCAAAGAATCTTTTAGATATTTTGCACGAAATTGAAACTATTTTTGGCCGAAGGCGTGATAGCCGCTGGGGCGGTCGTGTGTTAGATTTAGATTTGCTAGCGTGTGGAAATCAAATTTATCCAAGTTTAAAAAAATATACGAAATGGCGTGACCTGCCGATGTCAGATCAGCTTAAACAGGCCCCTAATGAAATGATATTGCCACATCCTCGAATTCAGGACAGAAGCTTTGTCTTGGCGCCGCTAATTGATATTGTTCCGAAATGGCGTCACCCGATATCTGGTCTAACAGTCATTGAAATGTATGCTGATTTGCCCGAGTACTATCGTCAAGACATATCCCCTGTCGTGTAACAGTAAATCCATTTTTGACTATTGCTTTTTTGTGTGTTCGCTCATACATAGCTAACTTGATTTATTGTGTGGGAGATTGATATGGCGCGTATTACAGTTGAAGACTGTGTAGACAAAGTTTCAAATCGATTTGATTTAGTGATGTTAGCGGCTCATAGAGCGCGCGAAATCTCGAGTGGATCACTCGTAACTGTAGAGAGAGATAACGATAAAAACCCTGTGGTTTCTCTTCGTGAAATAGCAGATGAAACACAAATGGTTGAAGACCTGAGAGAGCGCTTGATCGAAAGTAATCAGACTCAAATTGAGGTTGATGAACCTGAAGAAGACTCTATGGCTCTTTTAATGGGTGGTGAGCCTGACAAGCCGGCTGACGACGAACTCAATGATGAGAAACTTCTACGTGCCCTAATGGAAGCCCAGGGCAAACCCTAAGGTAATGGGTTAATGATCACTGCTGATGATCTAATCGGTCAGATTCGTGCTTATAACCCGTCAACCAATGCTAAATCTATACGTGAGGCATACTATTTTTGCCGTGATATGCATGAAGGGCAACTGCGTCGCTCGGGAGAATTATATTATACCCACCCGGTTGAGGTTGCTAGTCTATTAGCAGGTCAATACCTGGACGATGCCTCAATAATTACGGCCCTTTTACATGACACCATTGAAGACACCAAGGCGAGCTTTGGTGATATCGAACGGCTTTTTAATCGTGAAATAGCAGAACTAGTTGATGGAGTTACTAAACTCACAAATCTCCAACTTTCTTCTACAGTTACAAAACAGGCTGAGAATTTTCGAAAACTAATTATGGCAACGTCGAAAGACGTTAGAGTAACTTTGGTAAAGCTTGCTGATAGATTGCACAATATGCGTACCATTCGTGCCATGACACCCACTAAACAAGAACAAAAAGCTCGAGAGACCATGGATATATATGCGCCGTTAGCTGGCCGTATGGGTATGCATTGGCTTCGTGAAGAGCTGGAAGATTTATCGTTTCAAGTTTTAAACCCTGAAGGACGTCAGTCAATTATCAGAAGGTTCATAAAACTCCAAAATGAAACAGATGATGTGGTGGAAAAAATTAATGCTGATCTTCTACATGAGATGGCTAAAGCTAATATTGCAGTAGAGGTTTATGGCAGAGCAAAAAAGCCTTATTCGATTTGGAGGAAAATGCAGACCAAACAGCTGTCTTTTTCACGTTTGTCTGACATTTATGGTTTTCGGGTTATTGTTGAAAATGAAACAGATTGCTATCGTGCGTTGGGCCTCATTCATCAAAGATGGCACTCTGTTCCTGGGCGATTTAAGGATTACATAAGTCAGCCCAAGTCAAATGGATATCGTAGTATTCACACGACAGTTTCTGGGCGTAATGCACGACGGGTAGAGGTACAAATTCGGACGAAAGCGATGCATCAGGTTGCTGAAAAGGGAGCCGCTGCAACTTGGTCTTATAGAGACGGTGAGCGGGTAAAAAATCCGTTTGCTCTTGATCCGTCGGATTGGATAGCCTCCTTAACTGAACGTTTTAGTTCCGAGGGTGATCACGGAGAATTTTTAGAAGCAGTGAAACTAGAGTTGTACACGGATCAGGTATTTTGTTTCACTCCGAAAGGAGAAGTGATTAAGTTACCGCGTGGGGCAACACCTATCGATTTTGCTTATGCAATTCATACTAGAATTGGATCTGCATGCGTTTCCGCAAAAGTTGATGGAATACGCGTTCCGCTTTGGACTCGCTTACGTAATGGTCAATCTGTTCAGATTGTTACGGCAGAAGGACAAACACCGCCAGCAAACTGGATTGATATAGCTGCTACAGGTCGAGCTAAAACGGCTATCAGGCGAAGTCTGAGGGAGGCTGATCGAGAGAAATTTATTAACTTAGGGCGTGAATTTGCGCGGGTAGCCTTTGAAAATGTCAATAAAAAGGCTACAGACCGGGCCTTAAGTACAGCGGCAAAGCACTTTGGCCTCCCTAGCGCTGAAGAACTTCTAGCGCGACTTGGAAGTGCAGAAATTGCTGCTCGAGAGGTGGTTTCTGAACTTTACCCTGATCTCAAAATACATGGTGTAAATGAGGTAGACTCAGCGCGTTCAGTTATTGGTCTGGGGTCTGATCAGAAATTTGACCATGCTGATTGCTGTCATCCGTTGCCGGGCGAACGGATTGTCGGGATTACATTTCGTGGCCAAGGTGTCGTTGTTCACACCATCGATTGTAATAATCTCCAGCATTATGAGAAACAAATGGATCGTTGGTTGGATTTACATTGGCGAGATGGCCAGCATGCTGCAACTCATCTAGTGCGCATTCAAATTACAATACTTAATGGAGCTGGCGTGATGGGGCGAATTTGCACTTTGATTGGTGATCAAAGTGCAAACATTGCAGATATGCATTTTGTCGACCGCAAACCAGACTATTTTAAATTAATAATAGATTTAGAATTGCGTGACGTTTCGCAATTGCACATGGTACTAACTGCGTTAGAAGCAGAAAATGATGTGGCGGAGGTTTGTCGACATCGTGATCCAGATTTGGGCATAGACATTGCTTCTTTCAACGATGAGTAGGACAAAATTTGGTTTTTAGGCGCCGCGATAGACGTGGGGTAGGGAGAGCTGTTTGGGAAGGTTTCTATCCAAAGGGTGGGTGGAGCCGTGCCTACTTATACGTTAAACATCGTGTAACGCGCCTGCCAGGCACTCCGGAGGAGATTGCACGTGGCATAGCTGTTGGAGTTTTTGTAGCAGTTAGCCCATTTTATGGTCTTCATTTTGTTTTAGCAGCCCTCTTGGCGTTATTTCTCAGGGCGAACATTCTCGCATCCCTATTGGGCACATTTTTTGGTAACCCCTTAACTTATATCCCAATTGGAGTTGCATCTTTGAGCGTTGGTAATGTTATGTTGGGTGTAAGATCAGAAAATAACTTACAAGACGGGTTTGGCGTTATGTTTGCCCAGGCGATGCGAGAGTTATGGTACAACTTTAAATCTTTATTCACTTCTAATATCGGCGATTGGACTTATTTAGCTGAATTTTGGGGCACGATTTTTTTTCCATGGCTTGTGGGTGGAGTACCATTAGGTTTGGGCGCTGGAATTTTGACTTATTATCTATCTGTTCCCACAATTAGGGCCTATAAAAACAGACGGAAAGGTCGTCTGGCGGCTAAGCTAATAGAGCTTCGGCAAAAAACAAAGCTTAAATAAGCTAAAAATTTGAGTATTAACTGATTAAAGAAGAGAGAATATAATGATGAATCGCCAACGTCTTGGTGTTAATATTGACCATGTCGCAACTATACGAAATGCGCGAGGGGGTATGTATCCAGATCCTGTCCGTGCGGCATTGATGGCTCAAATTGCTGGTGCTGATGGTATAACTGCGCACTTACGTGAGGATCGACGTCACATTCGGGACGAAGATATTGAAGCTTTAGTCGCGGCACTTACAATACCACTTAACTTTGAAATGGCCTCCACCTCAGAGATGCAAGAAATTGCACTTAGGTTTCGCCCACATGCAATATGCATAGTACCGGAAAAACGAGAAGAACGAACAACAGAAGGTGGATTAGAAGTAGCTAATGACAAGAACCGATTGTCTGATTTCATTAAGCCATTATTAGATGTGGGCTGCCGTGTATCGCTTTTTGTAGAGCCTGATGAGCTTCAACTTGAAGCGAGTGCTGAAATAGGGGCCACTGTAGTGGAGCTGCATACGGGTGCTTATTGCGATTACCATGCAGAAGGCAGTAATAGGTCTGCGCTAGATGAATTAGCCCGAATTTCCCGCTGTTCTGTTTTTGCTAACAACCTAGGACTTGAGGTGCATGCTGGGCATGGACTAACTTTTGAAAATGTTTCATCGATAGCGTCAATTCCACAAGTTATGGAGTTAAATATTGGCCATTTTTTAATTGGTGAGTCGGTTTTTACAGGCTTGGACAATGCGATAAGTAAAATGCGTGGGCTAATGGTAGAAGCGCGTTTATGATTTTGGGTATTGGCAGTGATTTAGCAAATATTGAGCGGATTCAAGGCACCTTGGATCGTTTTGGCACGCGTTTCAAAAATAGAGTATTTACTGAGGTAGAGCAGAAAAAAGCTGGGTCCCGGAAAGATATAGCGGGTACCTATGCCAAGCGATGGGCAGCTAAAGAGGCTTGTTCAAAGGCGCTGGGTACAGGGCTTGCAATGGGTATTAGTTGGAAAGATATGAGTGTCACCAATATGAAAAGTGGGCAACCGCTGATGAAGGTTACTGGTTGGGCAAAAGAAAGATTGGCTCAGATGACCCCTAAAGGCCATGTTGCTGTTATCCACTGCACCCTCACTGATGACCACCCCTGGGCACAGGCTTTTATCGTTATTGAAGCGCTACCGAGTGCACATAGTGCCGATTCATCTCCAACTTGACTCTGCGTAATAACGACATCACATAGCCGATAGCGGGTTCTGAGGATAGTATGGCCAAAACTGATGATAAGTCTTTCGCTGCGAGCGTTTTCGAAACAATTAAAACTGTGGCTTACGCTCTTTTAATTGCTGGTTTATTTCGTACTTTATTTTTTCAACCCTTTTGGATTCCATCAGGGTCAATGAAGGATACTCTTCTTATTGGGGATTTTTTATTTGTTAATAAGATGGCCTATGGATATTCTTATGCTTCGTGCCCAAAAGTTCAGATCTCTCAATTTGGAATAAATTTGGATGCTGACGACTTCTGTGGTTTTTTAAAGGGCCGGTCCGATCGCATTTTTGGGGGCAAACCCGAACGTGGGGATGTCGTTGTTTTTAGGCACCCAGTTTCTGGTACTGACTATATAAAACGGGTAATTGGCCTACCTGGTGATACAGTTCAAATGAAAGCTAGCAGATTATTTATAAATGGTGTGATGACAAAAACAAATATGACAGAAGATTTTATTGAGGTTTATGAGCGTCAGGGTTCTCAGGGAAATCGACCAATCTGTTCTAATGGGGTTGTTGGATTAGGTGGTAGCTGCATTAAAAAAAGATATATCGAGACTCTTCCTAATGGAGTTTCTTATGGCATTTTGGATACGGTGGACCAGGATGATTTGAAATTAGGTGGGCGGCTAAATTTGGATTCAACCAAGGTTTATTCAGTACCCAAGGGCCATTTTTTCTTTATGGGTGACAACCGAGATAATTCTTCCGATAGCCGGGTCCCTCAATCTTTGGGAGGGGTAGGTTTTGTGCCTATGGAGGATATTGTGGGTAGAGCAGATCGCATACTCTTTTCGTCAGCTGGCCCATCGATGCTGGCCTTTTGGACCTGGCGTAGTAATCGTTATTTTAAGGCTGTGAATTAAATGTTTACTGTATGCAGCTCTATTTATGATTAAGTTATCTAATGACCTGAGACAGTTTTGTGCTGATATCGGCTACAATTTTAAAGACCCCAGTTTATTAATCACGGCGCTAACTCATTCTAGTGTATCTTCATCAACCCGCTCGGATAATGAGCGGTTAGAGTTTCTGGGGGATCGAGTATTGGGCCTCGTTATGGCCCAAGCTTTGCTTGATGCTGATAACGAGGCAAGTGAGGGTCAGTTGGCTCCACGTTTTAATGCATTGGTGCGAAAAGAAACCTGCGCTGATGTTGGTCGTGCCATTAAAATTGGAGAAAAACTTAAATTAGGACGTTCTGAGATGATTAGTGGTGGTCGCAGAAAAGAAGCGTTGCTTGGTGATGCAATGGAAGCTTTAATTGCAGCTGTTTACTGTGATGGAGGTTTTTTAAAGGCCCAAGATCTTATTCTCAAACTTTGGGGTTCCAGAGTTTCATCAGTAAAAGGTGATGCGAGGGATCCCAAAACTACCCTCCAGGAATTGGTACAAGCGCGAAAAGGCTCACCTCCTAAATATGTTGAAATTTCCCGTTCTGGACCTGATCACGCACCAGTTTTTCTGATAGAAGTGCAACTTCATTCTGGTGAGGTGGCACAAGCTGAGGCTGGATCTAAAAGGCAAGCTGAACAAGCTGCTGCACAAAAAATGCTGGAGAATTTAGAAAAATGAGTACTCGTGCTGGATTTGTTGCCCTGATTGGTGAGCCTAATGTAGGAAAATCAACTTTGCTTAATTGGATGGTTGGTGCAAAAGTTTCTATTGTTACGCATAAAGTACAAACTACTCGCGCCCGTATTCGTGGAGTAGCGCTTGAAGGAGAAGCGCAAATTGTATTTGTAGATACACCTGGCATTTTTCGTCCTAAACGACGCTTGGACCGTGCTATGGTTAAGTCAGCTTGGGGTGGGGCTGCAGATGCTGATCTTACCGTACTGCTCATAGAAGCGCATCGTGGAAAGACAGAAGGTGTGGACGCGATTATGGAAGCGTTGAAAGATTTACCTGAGACTAAAGCTATTGCGCTAGCTATTAATAAAATTGACAAAGTTCATGCTGAAGAACTCCTAGCACTAACAAAAACAATGAATGAAGCTTTTCGGTTTGTTGAAACTTTCTTGATATCTGCTGAGAAGGGTCACGGATGTGGCGCACTTAAAAGCTGGCTTGCCGGAATATTACCAGAGGGCCCGTGGCTGTATCCCGAGGATCAAATCGCAGATTTACCTTTGCGCATGTTAGCTGCAGAAACCACACGTGAAAAATTGACACTGCGGCTCCACCAAGAGTTACCTTATCAGTTAACCGTTGAGACTGAGGCGTGGGAAGAGCGTAAAGACGGATCTTGCAGGATTGATCAGTTGATTTATGTAATGCGAGATGGCCATAAGGGGATTGTTTTGGGCAAGGGAGGAGAGGCCATCAAAGCTGTTTCCACCCAAGCCCGTGCCGAGCTAGAAGTATTTTTAGGTCGCAGGGTGCACCTATTTTTAAAAGTAAAAGTACGGCCTAACTGGCTGGAAGAAAAAGAACGTTATATGGAAATGGGCCTAGATTTCCGCGATGGGAATACATGATCCGCCTTGCCAGTGATGTCTGGGTGTCCGCTTATCTAACTCGTTTACGATTATCTGATATTCCTGCATTTGTTGTCGCGCACGGAGACGGCACGGCAGGAGCTATCCTAATAAAATTAAACACCCTAAATGGAAAGGGGTCTGTGTTTCATCGCTCGTTTGATTTGAGTACAGGGAAGCGTAACTGGATTGAGCTTCTAAGTGGTGATGAACTTGAACTTGATGCAACTATTGTCCGGCAACGTAGCGTTGACCCTGATTTATGGGTTATAGAGGTGGAAGACCGAGAGGGCCGGCATTTGCTCGAAGAGCCAGGCTTGAGCGAGTAAGTGGTCTCTGGCTAAAGTACTGTTTTGCGATTTTTTTTATTAGGATCTATCGAACTTTTGGCAAGGTTGCTCTGCAAGATTGGAGATTAGACAGTGGTAGAATGGCGTGACGAGGGAATTTTGCTGGCAGTGAGCAAGCATGCTGAAAATGCAGCAATCGTCGAAATTTTTACTCAAAGCCACGGCCGTCACTCTGGAGTGGTCCGCGGTGGCGCCGGACGCAGACAGGCCTCAACGCTGCAAGTGGGATCACAGGTGGAAGTAGTATGGAGAGCTCGACTTGAAGAGCACATAGGCTCTTTTAAGGTTGAGCCATTGCGTAGTCGTGCTGCACAGGTAATGGGGGATCCATTAACGCTGTCGGGGCTCACTTCAGCCATTGGTTTGCTAAGCTTTTCACTCCCCGAGCGGGAAGCTAATGCATCTCTTTATCAAAGTTCGGTAAATCTGCTCGATCTTATGTGCACTACAGAGTCTTGGCCACTTGCTTATTTGCAGTGGGAGCTTAGGCTGTTGGAAATGTTGGGCTTTGGCCTGGACCTTAATAGTTGTGCCGTATCGGGTGCAACCGAAAACTTGCTGTATGTTTCGCCAAAGTCCGGTCGCGCAGTGGCTGCACAACATACAGGACGCTGGAAGAGCCAGCTTCTCCCGTTGGTGCCTTGCATGATTGAAGACAGCGAAGCTGGCAATCTTGAGATTGCAGAGGGATTAAAGACTACTGGGTATTTTTTTGAAAAATGGTTAGCACCCTCTTTGGGCAGTCGCCCTTTGCCTCTGGCTCGACAGCGGTTGGTAGAGCGTTTGGGTGCAAGATCTACGGCTTAAGAGCAATCAAAGCCAAGCACTGTACCAAAACGATATATATTTTTGTCACCAATGCCGAAAGTAGAGATGAATATAAAAATTGGAATTATTCCGGATCCGGTGAAGAGAATTACAGCAGCAAGTAATAACTTATGTTTGCGTTACTCAAAAAAATATTAACTAGTTTCAAGTTAGCCTAGCATTCGTCTGGCGATTACTTGAGCCTGGATTTCGGCGGCACCCTCAAAAATATTAAGAATTCTAGCGTCGCATAGTATCCGACTGATTTTATATTCTAGTGCAAAACCATTTCCGCCATGAATTTGTAAAGCGTTGTCCGCCGCCGCCCAGGCGGCTCTCGCTCCCAAAAGCTTAGCCATGCCAGCCTCAATGTCACATCGTCGGCCCTGATCTTTTTCATTTGCACTAAAGTAAGTGAGCTGTCTTGCTATCATTAATTCGACTGCAATCATGGCTAACTTGTTGGCCACTCGAGGGAAATGAATTAACGACTTTCCAAATTGTTTCCGGTCCAACGCATATTGGTAACTAAGATCTAACGCTGATTGGGCTACTCCAACAGCACGCGCTGCAGTTTGTATGCGGGCACTCTCAAATGTTTCCATGAGTTGCTTAAAACCACGACCAGTTTCCCCGCCTAAAAGGTTTTCATCTTTTATGGCAAAGTTATCGAAAGCTAATTCATGCTCTTTCATGCCCCGATAACCTAGAACTTCGATTTCCCCGCCGGTCATACCTTCACTTGGAAATGGAACATCATTTGTCCCTGGTATTTTTTCCGCCAAAAACATTGATAGACCTTTGTAATCTGAAGTGTCGGGATCAGTACGGGCCAGCAATGTCATAACGTGAGTGCGGGTAGCATGGGTAATCCATGTTTTATTGCCAGTGACCTTCCATTCTCCACCAACACGCGTAGCTCTAGTACGGAGTGCACCAAGATCAGAACCGGTGTTGGGCTCAGTAAAAACGGCAGTTGGAAGTTTTTCCGCACTAGCCAACGCCGGTAGCCATTTTTGTTTTTGTGCTTCTGTTCCACCAGCTAAGATAAGCTCTGCTGCAATTTCAGACCGAGTGCCTAAAGATCCAACACCAATATAACCGCGTGCTAACTCCTCGCTGACTACACACATTGAGACCTTTGACATTCCTAGGCCACCGTACTCCTCCGGGATTGTTAACCCAAAGACACCCATTTCAGCTAACTCATCAATGACTTCCATTGGTATCAATTCATCTTTAAGATGCCACTCATGGGCGAACGGCTCTATTTTATCTATTGCGTAACGCCGGAATTGTTCTCTAATCATTTCGAGCTCTTCATCTAACCCTGATATCCCAAAAACAGTGTCTGCCGAGTGTTTTTGCATCAGTTTGATTAGGTCTAACCGGGCCGCTTGTGTATTCCCTGCTTGAATAAGTTGCACGGCCTTTGGTTTAGAGAGTACGCTCTGCTCGCCTACGCTTAAACCAATATCTTGTAATCTCACAATCTCGCCCTGGTTCATCGGAATGCCACCAGCAAGCTGGCTTAGGTATTCTCCAAATGCGATTTGATGAATAAGTTGCTCAACCTCGCCAAACTTACCCTCTTTATCAAGCTGTTCTGCCCATTTTTGCATCTGTCGCAGGCTTTCGATGTATGTAGCTACCCAGGCAAAACCGTGCGTTGCAGTTTGATGTTTTTCAATCAGGTCGTTAGAAATTCTTCCATTTTCACTAACTTTCACACGAAGCTTTTCTTTTGCACTGGCACATAATGCTTCAGCAGCGGATAACGCTTCCTTTGTTATAGTTAATAGATCTTGCAATATTACTTTCTGGGCCATGACTTAATCCTATTTGTTATAGGCCTAAGTTGCCTACGATCTTATAATTGGTGTAAGGGCTTTACTTTAACTGCACAACTTTCATTCAAAAGAAATTGCTTTTTTGAAGTATTATGTCGCAGGTAAATTGACGTAATATGTAAGGTCTGCTTATTATATATTAATCAAATGATTAAAATTTCTAGCCCATTCTCATTAGATTTTTTTTATTTTAGAGCGATTGCCCGTATATCGTCGTCAATATGTGGCATATACTTTTTGAAGTTTTCGACAAACATTGCAACTAACTTTGTTGATTGCTTGTCATAGGCTTCTTTGTCTTCCCAAGTGCGGCGTGGGTCCAAAAGAAGATCAGCAACACCTGGAACAGTTACAGGAACGTTGAATCCAAAGTTTTCATCAGAACGAAAATCTCTATTTGAAAGAGTTCCATCCAGAGCTGCGCGTAACAGGGTCCGCGTGGCACTAATTGGCATGCGGCTACCTTGACCATAAGCTCCGCCTGTCCAGCCAGTATTGACTAACCAGCAAGTGGCGCCGTGTTTTGCAATTTTGTTACGTAGTAGGTCACCGTAAACCTCCGGCCTGCGTGGCATAAATGGAGCGCCAAAGCATGTTGAAAAAGTCGGTTGTGGTTCAGTAATACCACGTTCCGTACCCGCAACCTTGGCTGTAAATCCTGAAAGGAAGTGATACATTGCCTGCGCAGGTGTCAATTGTGCTATTGGTGGTAAAACACCAAAACTGTCACAGGTTAGCATAATAATATTTTTTGGATGACCACCCATCGCGTTAGAAGATGCATTAGAGATGTATTCCAATGGATAAGCGCACCTCATATTGGCAGTAAGGCTGTCATCATCGAAGTCTAGTTTTTTAGTGTCAGGATCATAGACCATGTTCTCTATGATTGTTGAAAATTTAGAAGTAGTTGCAAAGATCTCTGGTTCTGCGTCAGCGCTTAAATTAATTGTTTTTGCGTAGCACCCACCCTCAAAATTGAACGTTCCACGATCTGACCAGCCATGTTCGTCATCGCCAATTAATATACGAGATGGATCTGCTGATAAGGTGGTCTTTCCTGTGCCAGAGAGACCAAAAAATATGGCGGTGTCAATTGGGTTCCCTGGTGAATGGTTGGCCGAGCAATGCATTGGCATTACGCCTTTTTCTGGTAGTAAATAATTTAAAAGAGAAAATACAGATTTTTTATTTTCACCTGCGTACTCTGTTCCACCAATTAAAATAATTTTGCGTTCAAAGTTCAACGCTATTACAGTTTCTGAGTTACAATTATGGCGTATTGGATCAGCCAAAAAGGTAGGGCAATTGACTATTGTCCAATCTGCTGTGAAGTCTTTGACTTCGTCATCATCTGGGCGCCGGAGAAGATGCCGAATGAACAGACTATGCCACGCTAGTTCTGTTATAACACGTACATCAAGCCTATTTGTTGGGTCAGCTCCGGCAAAAAGATCTTGTACAAAATAATCTTTGCCTTGCATGTGCTCTATCATATCCTCGTAAAGCGAACTAAAACCTACTTCAGACATCTCGGCGTTATTTTCCCACCAAATAGTTTCAGTGGTCGACGCAGTTTTAACAATATGTTTGTCTTTTGGAGACCGACCTGTGAATTTTCCAGTGGAAACTAAAAGTGCCCCACCGATGCCTAGCTGACCTTCTTTTCGGGCCAGGGCATGTTCAACAATTGTTGGTTCGATCAAGTTATAATAAACCTTACCCAGACCAATAATGCCTTGATGGCTAAGAGTGAAATTAGGGTTCACGTGTCCGTCGACCATCTCATTACTCCTGAGTACCAAAATCGTTGGTGTGACGTTAACACGGAGCAAACTAAATTTAACAGATCACTTTCGATTAGTTAGCGCAATCAGGAGCAGTTTTGGGCAATTATTTTTGAGAGAATTATGAAATTTATAAAAAAGAGGGATTTTTTGTCTATGAGTCGGGCGCTAAATATTGATTCGCAGTTATTGGTTGCGTGCACAGTTAAAATTCCAGAAAGTAATGAGATCGGCAAAGGCTAAATCGTTGAGCCTTTAAGGAATGAAATAATGTTTCGGATAGCACTCGTAGATAATGACCGTAATCTATTAACATCACTATCCGTGATGTTTGAGAGTGACGGTTTTGAGGTAACTATTTACTCTGATGGACAGTTGGCTTTGTCTGCATTCACAAGTCATATGCCTGATATTGCGATCCTAGATGTCACTTTGCCGGGCCTTAATGGGTTAGATTTGCTACAAAAAATTAGGAATAAGTCTGCAATGCCAGTAATATTTTTGACTGCGAAGAGTGATGAAATTGATGAAGTCTTGGGTTTACGCATGGGGGCGGACGACTATGTAAAAAAACCTTGTTCCCAGCGAGTTTTGCTTGAACGGGTTCATAATTTGCTTCGTCGTCAAACCATAAAACCAACCGACCCCACCATAGATAGTGGAGGTAATACAATTATTGAGCGCGGTTCTTTGAAAATGGATCCACTGTGCCACGCAGTAAAATGGAATGAGGTTGATGTTTCGTTAACAGTTACGGAGTTCTTACTACTGCAGAATTTAGCGCAACGTCCTGGTTATGTAAAAAGCAGGGATCAACTTATGGATGTGGCCTATGATGAACAGGTATACGTCGACGATAGAACAATTGACAGTCATATTAAACGCTTACGCAAAAAAATTAGATCCACTGATCCAAACTTTAAAGCAATTGAAACAATTTATGGCATTGGTTATCGATTCAACGAAGAATAAAAAAATTGTGTCCCATAAAAACACTTGTGAGAAAAGTTGTGATTGTAAAAATTAAATACACAGGATTTAGGTCGCAATCTACAAGCCAAATCGTTCTATTGGCGTTTTGGTTTAATATTTAATGAGTTACGATTCTTGGAGAACCTATACTGAAGATCCAGACAGGCTATTGTTGCATGGAACAGCAGTTACAGTTGGTGTTAGAGGATTATTAATTTTGGGGCCTTCCGGATCTGGTAAATCGCGTCTAGCACTAAAGATGATAGCCCTTGGCGCAAACCTTGTTAGTGATGATCGAGTTTGGTTGAATAAAATAGGTACGGGCTTTGAATTACAAGCGCCTGAGCAAATAAGGGGACGTATAGAAGCGCGTGGATTAGGTTTGTTGGCTTCAAAGTATAAAACACCAGTACCATTGAGTTATTGTTTAGATCTTTCTCTGGAAAATAAAGCGCGGTTGCCTCATGTCTCAGAGAAAACAAAGTTAGGTGTTAAAGTATCAATACTGCCTGGAAAACCTATTGTGCCACAGGCTGCTGCTCTAATGGTTTTACTTAAAAATGGATTTGCAAGTTATGACAAATAGTATGGAAATGGCACATGTCGTTTTAGTTACAGGGCCCTCTGGTGCAGGGCGAACAACAGCGATTAACTTTTTAGAGGATGCAGGCTTCGAAGCAATTGATAATGTACCGCTAACGCTTGCGCCTAGACTATTTGAAGGACCCAGCTTAAATCGGCCCCTGGCGTTGGGACTTGATACGCGCAATAGAGATTTTTCAGCTATTCAAATGATGGAAACGATTGAAGAGCTAGCGTCAAAGCCATCATTAAAAGTTGAAGTTTTGTACCTTGATTGTTCAGTTGATGTATTAATCCATAGATTTTCAGAAACTCGCCGCCGTCACCATCTATCGCCGGATGGAGCTGCTTTGGCAGGCATCCAAATGGATCTGGACCTAATGCAACCAGCGCGGGCTAGAGCAAACGTTTTAATAAATACGACCACATTATCGCCAAATGATTTACGTTCACAAATTAACCAATATTTTGTACCCCAGAAAGTAAAAAAATTAGCAATCTCGGTTCAATCGTTTTCGTATAAGCGTGGAGTGCCAAGAGGGGTTGATATGATGTTTGATTGTAGGTTTCTGCGAAACCCTTATTGGGATAAAGGACTTAGTAATCAAGATGGATTGAGTGTTGCCGTACAGGACTATGTTGCCGCGGATAAAAATTTTTTACCCTTTCGAAATCAGATATTGACGCTTGCGGAACTAGTTATCCCGGCCCATCAAGCGGAGGGTCGATCATACCTATCCATCGGTTTCGGGTGTACTGGTGGCAAACATCGTTCCGTCACAATGGCAGAAATTTTATGCAAAGATTTGCAATTAAGTGGTTGGCGTGTGACCATAAGGCATAGGGAATTAGTAACGCAAAGAGATGTTCATGGTTAGAAAAAATTGATTGGAATAGTAATTATAGCACATGGGGGGCTAGCCACTGAATACAAGGCTGCTGTGGACTACGTGGTTGGACCACAGGCAGGAATTGTGGCGGTAACTATTAGGCCTGATTGCAATCGGGAAAAAAAACGGGATGAAATCTGTCGAGCTGCCAATTCAGTAGATTTGGGAAACGGTGTTATTATTGTGACGGATATGTTTGGTGGGTCTCCGTCAAACCTTTCTTTATCTGCGTGTAATTGTTCCAATAGACGAATTCTGTATGGTGCTAACCTTCCTTTGCTAGTGAAGCTGGCTAAGTCCCGTAAAAAGCCGTTAACAGATGCTATCGCGGAGGCGATCGATGCTGGCCGTAAATATATGGATTGCCTTCCCCTAAATGAATAGGTTGAAATTAAGTTGCTTCAAAAGTTAAATATAGTTAACGAAAAAGGTCTTCATGCTAGGGCATCGGCTAAACTAGTGGAAACAGTTGAGCATTTTGACGCTACTGCTTACATTAGCAAAGATGGCTTAATGGCAGAGGGCGACAGCATTATGGGGCTGTTGATGTTAGCTGCTGCACGAGGTGCTATGATTGAAGTTGAAACCCGTGGTCCTGAAGCAGAAATTCTAGGACGAGCTCTGAAAGAACTAATTGATGGTGGATTTGGTGAAGAAGTTTAATCAATATTGATTTGTTGTTCGTTGTTCATGCTTAAAAAACTTTGTCTTTTTGAAAAGATCCTTGCAAGCCGGAGTACGGGCTAATGTAATCAGCCCGTACTGCGCAAGAGTTATTCAAATGATAGGCCCGAATTTTTTACGCAATCTGATCTGTAAGTTTAGGTACGGCATCGAAAAGATCTGCGACCAGCCCAAAGTCAGCTACTTGGAAAATTGGCGCTTCTTCATCTTTATTAATCGCGACGATTACCTTAGAATCTTTCATACCAGCTAAATGCTGAATTGCTCCAGAAATGCCAACAGCGACGTAAAGATCAGGTGCCACTACTTTCCCTGTTTGTCCTACCTGCCAATCGTTTGGTGCATAACCTGAGTCTACTGCCGCACGTGATGCGCCAACTGCAGCTCCAAGCTTATCAGCCAGACCCTCAATAATTTTAAAATCATCTTCGGAGCCAACACCACGGCCACCAGAGACGACAATACCAGCTGAAGTAAGTTCGGGACGATCGCTTGCCGCAACCTTGTCTTCGACCCACTCTGATAGGCCTGGATCTGCACAAGCATCTATACTTGCCACTTCAGCCATACCCGCCTCATTGGAAGCTTCGAATGTTGAAGTACGTATAGTCGCGACTTTGATTTGGTCTGAGGACTTTACAGTTTGAATTGCATTTCCGGCATAGATCGGACGCTCAAAGGTATCAGCGTCTATTACAGCTGTCACTTCAGATATTATCATTACGTCTAAAAGTGCCGCAACACGTGGAAGAATATTTTTTGAGGCTGAAGTTGAAGGAGCCACAATATGGGTGTAATTACTCGAAAGTGATACAATCAGATCTGCGATAGGCTCGGCCAAGTCATGTCCGTACGCATCTGATTGCGCGCACAGAACTTTGGAAACACCTTCTAGCTTGGCCGCCGCCTGAGCGGCATCGGTGCAGCCTGACCCAACACAAAGAACAGTTACTTCGCCAATTTGTTTGGCCGCAGTGAGTGCCTTGGCCGTGGAATCCACTGACAACGTACCGCCATTAGCTTCCGCTATTAATAGTACTGCCATTACACAGCCCCCGCTTCTTTGAGTTTCTCGA
>Ga0115567_10000458_pt1 | contig 40004 bp, 62 predicted proteins | sample COGITO_mtgs_1204_2_FD_88679 | JGI IMG/M metagenome (GOLD analysis project Ga0115567, IMG submission 88679) | Pelagic marine microbial communities from North Sea - COGITO_mtgs_120412 | ecosystem: Environmental > Aquatic > Marine > Epipelagic | place: Germany:Helgoland, sampling site Kabeltonne...
ACGAGTCGACGGCCATTTGCGATATAGGAATATTCATATTTGACCCTTCGACGGGAAATACCCGTTCAAGATACGCCCAAAGTTTTTTCCATGTTTCGGGGTCGTTTGTCATGCCGGGAATAACATCGTAATCAATCGACCAGGTACGCTTACCGCGACCCCATCCGACTATTTCCAATTCGATACGGTCGCGCTGAATATCGACGCCGGCGGTCAGGAACAAAACCCCGCGCGGACATATCCCCGCTTCATAATCTGATTTACGACGATATAGGCGTTCCCAGTCTGGCGCGTCGCCTTTTTCTTTCCATGTTTCGGCTAGAACGGTATTAACGAACGTCTTTAACAAGGCGACGGACTTCGTCTTTCTTAAAGCGCTCATAGCGTCCATAAATTCGGCGGCTATCGTGGACCATGAATACATCCCCAACGGGGAATAAAGCGAATTAAGGAAATAGCCTTTTTTACGTTTACGGTGCGGCTGTTTGGCGCGCCATTCGCCACGTTCCAGCATCCACGTTTTTTTATATTCAGGAATCAAAGACCCGCAATGTTCGCAAGCGTACATAACGTCGGTCGGTTCTTCGCCCTCGATACGCTTGTCGTTTTCTTTTTCAAATATCAGGCGATCAAATTTTAATGTCTGGTATTCTTCGCAGTCAGGGCATGGAACATAATATTCGCGTTGGTCTGTTAATTCATATTCAGACGCTACGCGGCTACTTCCTTCCTCGGTCGGCGTGGACGTAATCAATATTTTTTTATTATTTCCGAATGTTCGGGTACGGGCGCGGGCCAGTGTAACGGGATCCCCTTCGCCTTTAACGTCTTGCGGATAGCGGTCCACTTCATCAAGGAACAAATAACGGACAGGCATAGACGCCAAGCCCGCGGCAGTATTTGCCCCAGTGAATAGCAATATCCCGCCGGGAAATTCTTTTGCATTCATGCTGTTTGCACCGTCACGGCTTTTCTTCGTCGCTACCTTTTCGGATAATTGGGGCGCGTCGGCGATAGCTGGGTCAAGGCGTTGCGTTACGACTTTGTCGCTCATATCGTCGGTCGGTTGAACCATAAGCATAGGGCCGGGGGCAATATCAATAATTGACCCTATCCAGTTTAAACCCGTTTCGGTTTTACCTAACTGCGAACCGAATAACATAACCACGGTATCGCATGGGTCAGACGGTGAAAGCGAGTCCATAGGTTCGCGCAAATATGGGGTTCGGGACGTCTGCCACCGTCCAGGTTCGGACGACGCTTTGGACGATAAGAATCGGTATTGGTCGGCCCATTGTGATACGGTCAGGTGTATAGGGTCAGGCGCAAGGCCCCGAAGGAATGGACCGGTAACGGCTTGGCGTATGTCGCATAAATACGACGGGGCGCTATTTTGGCTTTCCGACATGATTCATGGACTCCAGGTCTTTAAGCGCTATCGCGATTTGTTCCTTTATATAAATTGATATTTCGCGGGGGTCGTCCATATTTACCAGTTCAGACGCCACGCGGTCAGAAACCGCCAGCATAGAATCACGAACGCGGCGGGATATACGAAAACATTCCGCGCGGACCATGTCCACGGGTACCAGCTTCCCCGCCTTTTCTTGATATTGCAATTCCGCCAGCTTCGCGGCGAAAAACTCTTTATGTGCCTTTGCCTTTTGGTAATGGCTCATACCCCCGCCGTTACTGTCCGCGTTTAATTCGCGGGTTTCATTTTGTTTTTTTGGATCCCGTTGTTTTGCGGGGTCGATATTGTCCTTCCATTCTTGAATGCCTTTTTCTTCGTCAATTTTATAACGTCCGCCCTTGTCGCCGACCTTCTTTACGGATTGCGTCAATATTCCCGATTTAATAGCCGCGCGAATACGGGCGTCATTTACGCCGACTTTGTCGCCAAACTCCTTAGTTGATAATAAATTTTCTTTTTTTTTAGGCATTGCGACGTTTTCCGTATATGTGACCGAATGTTTCCCCGGTTTCTTCCAGTATGGCTTTAAGCCCCGTTTCATTCTGCCAATTAATAACGGCGGCGTCCACCGCGGCGGCGTCTAACTCTATAAAGCGATATGATTTTTTTGTTCCTTCGGCGGCGATAAGACCGTTACCAATACCGCCGAATAGTTCCAAGGCTGGCGCCTTTTTGGGAAAACGCTTTAAAATCTTTTCGTAAACTTCGGCGGGTTTTTGGTCTTGAATGTCTGGCCCTTCTTCGTCATGTTCACGGGTGCCGATATATTTCGACACGATCCCCCCTTTAATTGAAGTCCAAGCCAATTCACAATCGGAAAAATCCGAACCTTTTCGGGTTTTATCCCATACAATCCATTCGTTTCCGGCGGGTAAATTATTAAATAAATTGCCTTTAAATATGAATAATGCCGCTTCTTTAAAATCTTTTTCATAATTTTTATAATTAATATTTGCTACTTCGTCCGCCGGCGTGGATATGATAACAAGGTCGGGCGTTTCGCCTTGTAATATTGTTTTAACATTTTCCGACTTTGTCGGCGTTCCGCATAAAACTCGGTGGTTTCCACATATCCAAACATTACCCAGCGCGGTAACTGGCGGTTCGTCGATTTTAGGAACGGCGGGTTCTTGCTCTGGCTGGTCGTCTTCTTCGTCTAATCTGTAATCCTCTAAAAGCTGGTCTAATTCCAGCGCATCAAAACCCGTTAATTCGGGGTTAAGACCCAAACTTTCAAAATCCAATAATTCCGCGGCAAGAATAGAATCGTCCCAGCCAGCATTAAGCGCCAGTTTATTATCGGCGATTATATACATTCGCTTTTGGTTCTCGGTCATGTGGTCGGCGATTAATACCGGCACTTCGTCAAGTTCCAATAACCGCGCCGCCATCAAACGGCCATGACCGGCGATAATGTCCCCAGACGATTCCGCCAGAATTGGCATGTTAAAACCAAACTCGGAAATTGACGCCGCTATCTGGGCGATTTGTTCTTTTGAATGGGTGCGGCTATTTCGTTCGTATTCCTTCAAATTCTTGACGGGCCACATTTCCAATTTTTGGACGAAATTCGCGGGAAGACTTTTATCGTTTTTCTTATTTTTCGCCATATAATCAATTCCCTTTCCGCTACACAAAAAAAAAGTTACACACTAGACATTAAACGCGCTCGCGCGGCACCCGCATAGCCTAGAGTTTACAAAGAACCTAAAGGGTGGGGGGTGGGGGTAGCTACCCCCTAGCACCAGTCAGAAGCCCTTGTTATCGTATAAGTGTAATACAGAAGGGAAGCGCTGGCTAATACTTACTTGAACGAATGGCCTTAGCTATCTCGGACGATAGAACGCTGTCATAATTACTTGCAACGTAACGACGAACGTTATCAACCAAGGGCCATGACTTAGGCATATCGGCATCCTTTTTAAACTCATAAAGGAATTGCAAAGGAAGACGGGACGTACTCGAACGAAGCGCGACAAACTTACGGCCTGACCTTGATTCCATATAGAACGGCTTAGGCTTTAACGCACGACCGCGGCGGCGTGTCGTAGTGGCCTTGCGTTCCTTGACGATATTCGTCGGCCATTTCGACCGTGGTAACGTCTGGTTACGGGGGTTAAGGATAGAACGCGCGCTTTGCCCCTGCCCTGCATTGGATAATGGAATAGCCATATCCCCACCGCCGGCGTTCGGACGCTTGCCACCGATAGCCGCTTGCGCCGCGACGGCATCTTTAACGCCTAATATGGCGTGAATGTCGGGGGCTTGGCGTTTGTTCGACCGTATGACAGGCATAGCCCCGCGCTTTGTTAGCCAGGGCGTACGAATATTAAAATATTTATCAAGATCCGCTTGTTCGTCGTCGCGAACATCATAGGCCAATTTATTAACGGCGCGGGACATGGCATAGGGTAACTGCGAACGGTGCAAGCGATTAAAAAAATGCTTTGCGTCCATTGCGTTTGTTTTAATGTCTATGCGAATACCGTCGGCCATGACGATATTATAGCATTATCGAACCCGTGGGGCGATATGAGTCTTTTTCAATTCGACCGCGGCAATGACACGCGGCTTATGTCCGGCGATAATGACCTTTTCAAAGGCCGATTTAATGTTTTTCATTGATTATCTCTTTCTTTTCTAACTTTAAGGCCCGTTTCTATGTCTTTTAATTTAAATATTTCTTCGCCATAAGGGGCATTTGCTTCGTTAATTTTTCGCGCGCAAAATAGACAATATTTTTCTTTTGAATAGTAATGAGGAATCCCGTCATGCAATTCTTTACAGGCTGTTACATTACATTTATTGCCGAATCTGCTCATTTATTAACCTTCTTAAAATTTGGTTTCTTTTGCGTGGTCAGGTGCCAGCATTTACAAGACGGACAAAAATATTCGCGCTGACGCCGACCGCCCAGTATTTTACCGATTCGTTTTGCCGCCTTCGTCGCTTGTCCTTGGCTTACATATTTGACCTTGTCGCAGTCCATCCCCGACCATTCGTTAATTTACCCGTAAATCCTCTATATGCTTAATTTCGGTAACGTTCTTTACGATAATGACGTCAAGCCCATAAAAAGCCTTTAACATCTTAACACGAAGCGGAAAGTCACGCGATACGGCAAAACCGCCCTTAAAATCCTCGACGACTATATGGGCGCCCACCTTAAAGACAAAATCAGGGGAAAATTTACCGATATGGACGCCGTTAAGGTTAAAAGACCATGTATTTTTAATTTCCAGCCCTTGAATGGTGCCTTTTTTCTCTAAATCCTGCAAAAACAGGAACCGCCGAAATTCATCCTTTGAATCCCATTTTCCGAAGGCGTTCGTAAATTGTTTTATTTTGGTACCGTATCGGCCCGCGCCTGGCTTTTTATAATTTGCCATTACATACGGGCGCGCGCTGACGATTCAACGGGTCCGCCCGTCGTGGATTTTATAACGGGTTTATCGTTGATCCCGTCGTCCACTTTTTCTAATTGTTGTTCGTCAATCCAATAGGAATCGGGGCGCTTTTCATTGTCACCAGGCTTTATTTGTGGCTGTAAAGAATATCGAATGCACCCGTTCAAATATTCGGCGCGCATATCTAAAATACCTTCCTGACCTGTTACACGGTCGCGGGCTTTAATACCAAGGGCAAATTTAAAATTTACTGTTTCAGTCATTATTTTTCGCTTTCTTCTTTAAGTTTTTTTGCCATATCGGCAAGAACAAGTTTAGCCGCATCAATGCGGTTCGCTTCGGATAGCGCTTTGGCGGCGTCAATATCTTTTTGCAATTCATCAAAATTGATAGTCGATTTTAAATATCCAGCCATTATTTAAAATCCCAAAATTTAATAACTGGTTTTTCGGGCGGTTCGGGAAAGTTTTCACCGATAAACGTCGCCATATCCGTTGCCGAATTAAAAACGAAAGTCTGGGCTTGGCTTTCCATGTGTTCGCCCGGAATTTCTGACCGCATGGTTAATATATATCCGTTTTTAACGGCCTGTATTCTGACGTTTTCACCTGAATCATATCGCATTTTAAAACCCCTTTTCCATTCTTGCCATTGCATAAGCTTCGTTAATTTGTGCCATTTTATCGGCATCCCCGCCATTATCGGGGTGGTAACGGCGCGCAAGCGTTCTATATCGCGCTTTTACCGTGTCCGGGTGTTCGCCCCTGTCAATTTCCAAAACCTCCCACCATTGGCGATAGACTGGGGTCGTCATTGGCGCGGGTAATGCGGTAAAACCTTGGAAGGCGGCGCGCATCATGTCGCCCGAACCCCATCGTTCAATACCGCGAATTGCTTCGATAGTTTTACCAATGGCATAAATATTATGTTCGATTTTATCCCACTGGTCACATGAAAAGGCCATTTGCTGACCCTCATATTCGAAATAAACCGCGACTCCTTTGTCGGCGGGTATTGCAAATTTCGCATAAGGGAGTCCGTCTTGACGCAAAGGAATATTGGACGATATGACGACGTTTTTCGCCTTCAATCGGCTTAATTCCAATAATAGAAAATCGCGGGCCATACCGAATGACTTCGGCGAAAACGCGGCTGATTTATGGTATTTACTGCGCGGTTTCCCTTCGGGCCACTGTAACGGATATGCTTCGGTCATAATTTATCTTTCCTCGCAAAATATACCGCATTCAAAATCCATATTCTTTAATGGGCTTCCTTTTGCGGACGGATCCAATTCGTCTAAATAAATCCTTTTGTTTTTTACCCTGACCAGTTTAGCGCCAAGCTGGCGGGATTGTTCGGCACGTTTCCGAAATTCTTCGGGGTGCTGTTCTCTAACGTGATTCCAATAGGTCGGCGACGTTGCTTTGACGCATCCTATACAATTCGCGTTAGGATAGCCCATATCATAAATTGCGGGTAATTTTAGGCCCGCTTCTTTTATCATGCGAAAACAATCGGCTTTTGTAATATTTTCATCAATTAAAACCGATATTAGATTGTCGCGTTCTGTTAATTTAAATCTATCGGAACGAATCTTTTCGTCCGCGGTGAAGCCTAAAACAATCCAATCACTATGATTGTTTGATTCCCATTCCTGACGGGCGGCTTTTTTTAATTCAACGGTACAAATAGCACCGCGCGGGCCAGACATAAATTTTCTTTTTTCCCAGACTTCAACACAAGACGCCGCGGGATACTTTGAATTAACCGCTATTTCAATTTCTACGCCCAGCCATTTTTCAGAGTCTTTTAAAAATCGTCGATTGTCTGGGTGTTCTTCCTGAATAGGATTATTAATAACGCGGACTGTGGCAATGTCGCTATATTTCTCAATGGTCTTTTTCGCCGCTATCAAAGAAGCCGCGCCACATGAAAACCATACAGCTATTACGTCGCCAGCCTTAACCATTATTCAACCCCCTGTTTTTTTACTTTGGGCGTGACTTCAAAGGTAAGGAAAACCCCGCCTTTTCGCTCAAAGGAATCAATTACCCCGCGGGTAAATACATGGCCCACGGCATACGTTAGGGCAAGGACGGCGACACATGCACCCCCTGAAAGCAAAATTAACTTTGCGGTACGCGCAATCTTTCGAATTGTGTTTGATTTTTTATACATCGTTTTTCTTTCCTGTCTGGGTTAAATAAAAACCGTTTGTCGATTCCTGTCAAGGGTTAAGGTTTATTTCCCTTGGTGAATGATTTACACCATGCCACGAACGCCGCGGCTGGCGACTTAGGGCGCTCAAACTGGCCCGAATTGACTCTTTCCTCAAATTGCCGTTGAAGGTTATATATATCCCATCCGGGGGCCGCGGCCTTTGCCCTTGCTAACTCCTCATCATTCAAGCGAAGCGAAAAACTCTTTAAATTTTGAATCAAAGAGTTAGAGATTTTATTTATTGATTTGAAGGAGTCGGACTCCGTACTGTTGTCTACTGTTGTGTTTTGTCCTGTTGTGTTTTGTTGTAGGGGTTTGCTATGCTGGTGCTTGGCTGGTTCTTGGCTGGTGCTAGTAACCTCTTGTTTTTCCTTTTGGTTTTCGGCTTTCTTTTTTCCGCCTTTCCGCCCGTTTTCGGCTTTTGTCTGCGATAACTTTTTTTCTTTTCGAAGATTGTCGTCGCACTCTTTATTTTTTAGTCGGCCTTTGCCGTTCGACTTAAAGAATTTTCGAATTACCCCCGCGTTATCCCCGAACATATCCACAGTCACGCCGGCAATTCGCGCCAAGGCGTCGTCATTGTCGGGAAGCGGTTCTTTCGTTTCCATGTAATGGTCGATTAAGCGGCGATATATACCGTCCTGCAAGGCCGTAAGGTGCATTGTCGCGCCTTTATACTTGTTCGGTTTCCATGGGTACCAATATTCTTTATTCATCGTTAAACCGTCTTTCCTGTCATTTTAATAATTCCCCGATTTTTTAACATGTCGGGGACCATGTGTTAAATTTCTTTACGCTTCGCCTATAAGGGCCTTAATTCTCTTGTGCCAGTCGGTACCTGGTCCAATAAAGCGACCGGCGTCCAAGGCGTCGCGAATTTCTTCTAATAGGCGATTTGCGTCCGAAGGCAATCCCGTAAGCGTATGACTTCGCTTTTTTATGTATCTGGTCGGGTGTAGCACAATATCGCCACGGCTCAAGGCGGCGGGTTTAAACGTGCTGGCGATAATGACGTTCGCTTTTGTCCCTGACGGGTTATTAACGGTCCGTTCAAGGCGAACGATAAGCCCTCGTTCTTCCAATTCCACGACGCGCGCGCCAATGGTCGAATTAGGTATTTTCATTTTATCGGATAACCATCCCGCGGAAATTCCCGTTACGCCGGCGTCGGTAATGGCATCCAATACCTTGTCGGCCTGTTTTTTATTGGTCGTTTTGTTAAATGCAAAGGCATTTTTACTTGTGTCACTATGTGATTGATACATAATTTTAGTTCCTTTTCCTGTCAGTTGTTAAGAAGTTCGTCCATTGTTTTGATCCGCTCACCTATCCACCGCATAACGGGGACCGCCATAGAATTACCCATAGCCTTATAACGAAGCGAATCGGGCGACGTGAGTTTCCCTTTCCATGGTATGTTTGTCCATTCGTCGGGGAATCCTTGTAAACGTTCGCACTCTATAGGCGTTAGACGCCGGACCTTGTCCCATTCGACAATTAAATCGGTAGAGTCTTTATGGTCACGGTTTTTTATTGTGCTGGCGGTTTCATCTTCGACATATTCGCCGAAGGCTTGCATTCGATATGTCAGTACCGCGCAAGGTCCGCGCGCTACAAGCGCTGGCGCTGTTTCTGTTTCTTCTATCATAGGGTCAAACTGGGCGTTTTCCCCTTGGTTATATGCCGCGCGGTCTAAGACGATTGGTTTATAACGCTTTCTAGCGCAATCCGTAGGGGCGGGGGTAAATCCTTGGCGCGTTTGGTCGCCCGTCTTAATATTCCCGCGCAAGCTGTCGCGCTCAAATAATACCGCGGCGGCAGGGCGCCAGTCTGCAATATGTCCGACAACAAACAATCGGCGCCGCCCTTGTGGTACTCCGAAATGTTTAGCGTTAAAAATTCGGTAGGCGAACCCATACCCGCATTCGCGAAACCCTGAAAGGATTGCGGCAAAGTCTTGTCCTCCGTTATTTGATAATACCCCCGGAACGTTTTCCCATACGAACCAACGGGGCCGTTTTTCTTTAAGAATTTGACAATATTTAAAGGCCAAGTTTCCGCGCTCATCATCCAGCCCTTTTCTAAGTCCTGCGATTGAGAAGGATTGGCAGGGGGTTCCGCCAACAAGAAGGTTAATTGTTCGGTCATTATATTCTGGCCTTTCTTCGATTTTTGTCATGTCGTCCAAGTTCGGGACGTTTGGGAAATGGTGTTTAAGGACGGCGGACGGGAAAGCGTCAAATTCGCATAGCCACGCTGGGGACCATCCTAACGGATCCCATGCAACAGTCGCCGCTTCGACGCCGCTACAAACACTTCCATAAGTAAATTTTTCCATCGTGTTAAATTCCTGTCAGATTAAAATAAATTGGTTTTCTTCTATGTCGCCCGTTTCAAAGGCGGCTAAACATCCGCGTAATCGTTTAACGGATATTTCGTAATATTCGGGGTCTTTCTCGATACCGATATATAACCGTCCAAGCTGTAAGGCCGCGACACCGGTCGAAGACGTTCCCGCGAATGGGTCTATGATAACGTCCCCTTTATTGGATCCGTTTATAATACATTTCCGCATGACCTTTAAGGGCTTTACGGTCGGGTGGTCGTAATCAGATTTACCGACTGGCGCGTCTATAATCCGCATCTTTTCGGACAATTCCCCGCCGGGGGCAAATTTACCCGCGCGCCATGCGTGAATCCATGGTTCCGTTTCAGGAACATAATGTTTATTCGCGACCGGCATCGGATTCGTTTTACGCCATTGGCATTTTACGAATCGGTCATAAAGCGCTGGACGCGAAATATTAACTAACGGAGTCGCTTCATCATCAATAAAATCTAATTCGCTGTATGGCTGGGTTAATAATCCCGTTATCGCGTAATCCTGATCGTTATGGTGAAAGAGAATAACCGAATCGGCGGTTTTGGCAATTTCCCGAATAATATTTTCGTCGAAGCCATCGGCTAAACCCTTAGACCGCATGACCTCGAAAGAATTTACCTTATTACCGAATCGGGATTTTCCGCCGGCGGCGTCAAACTCATAAGGCGGGTCAGATATGCAACGGTCAAAATGACACGGGGTATCTTTAAGAATCGTCGCCGAATCGCCCAAAAGTATTAATGCACGGTCGTTTATAAGCTGATATTCGCTTGCTTTTTGGGTTAAATCCCTATAATTTTCTAGTGTTAGCTTTTCCATCGTTAGGCTAATTCCTTGGGGGCGTTCTGTTTCTTTCCTGTCAGATTGTAACGAACGTCCCCATTCATTTCCTGACATATACCCATTATAATCCCGCTTCCCGTAAAGCCTTATCGCGGGCGGCTTTATCGGCTTTCATGCCAAGGGTGATTAAATGACGGGCGGCGTCGCTGGTATATTGAAAGCGCGGGTCAGTTTTGGCGTATGTTTCCAGTTCCGGCCCCAATTCTTTAAGGCTTAAAAAAGACTTCGCCTTATAATTTTTTTGTTTGTTGGTCATGTTTTGTTTTTCCTGATTTGTTAATTGATAAATTTGGTTGACTAGGTATAGTTACTATACTAGATTGACTTTATCAAGTGAAATAATTTTTTAAATGACAGGAAAGAAAATGCACAATCAAAACTCTATATTGTTTCAGGTACCGACGAAGCCCAAACGCTGGGCGCTGGCATGGAAAATTTTAAAAATAATAATGGTTTTCTATGCGCTGGTTTATATCGCCATATATGGGGTTCCCCAGTTTTTCGATACTGTTATGGACAGGGTGGAACGCCAACGCATTGCCGAACATGCTTATTATTGCCAGCATTACGGCGCGGAAATGAATAAACACGCCGGGCGGGACGTATGTCCATGAAATACGGATTTAACATACGGACGGGCAAGCCTATAACGGCGCAAGAATACGCCGAAAAATTACGCGCCATAAATCACGCGATACGATATAATCGCCGCCGTGTACCCTCACTATTTGACCATTTAAACAAAGGAAAGGATTTACCAATATGTCATTAAACCACGACGATTTTAAGGACGAAAAACATAACGAAACTAACACGGACGGACCCACCGAATCGCCAGGTATTGGACACAATTCCGAAGCCATGGGAATCGGACCAATAGACGACGAACCCAAAGAAAGCGAAGCGCAAGACGTGGGCGGGGTGGCAGGGGCAAGGCTTAAATCATTCATTGAACGGGTCGAACGTTTGGAAGAAGAAAAAGCCGCGCTAGGTGAAGACATTAAGGAAGTTTTCGCCGAAGCCAAAGGGACGGGATTTTGCACAAAGACGATCCGCAAAATTCTTAAATTGCGTAAAATCGACCTCGAAAAACGCCGTGAAGCGGACGAAATGTTAAATTTGTATATGTCCGCCATTGGAATGCAATACACTATGGACGTTTAAACCGGTCGGATTCGGCCCCTTTAAAATATAAAGCCCCGCTATGGGGCTTTTTTTTCGTCTGGCTTTATCTTTCCCAAGTCGTCACGTTTACACGCTTCCAGGTACCGCCAAAAACCCAAACCAGCCAATGACGTAGGGACGCCCAAAAGGGCCGCGACGATAGCGCCGTCAATAGGCGCGCCAATGGCCGCGCATACGATTAAAACTATTAAGACTTCCTGAAACCATATAGCGGAATACGCCAGCCCTAAATATGTCAGGATTCGACGATTATAAAGCTGGTCTTCGGGTTTATGTGACGGGATTATGACCCATGGATTCCGCTTAATCCTTTTATTTCTCTTTTTTGACACTGGCCCCGCCCTCCCATTCGTTAATTTCCTCGATAAATTTCGGCGGTATAGGTGGCATCGGGAAGTTTTGACCGCGTAATTTGTGACTGCAGTCGCCCAGATAATCAATACGGCCTTTCCTAATATAAAAATGGCAAATTGATTTTTCGGCGTTTTCGCCCTTGCTGGTCGTTACCAATAGCGAAGGCGTGACCGTGGGGGCGGTTGTTTCATCCGTTACGCGCCAAGTGTCATTAAAATGGTGCAATTCATCACAAGCGGGGCAATAGACGCATAAACGGCCTTCCATACGCTTTGATTTAAATCTGTAAACGAAAATATCCCCCATGGGGTTAATCGTACAAGAAAAAGCCAGTTATTTAAATGGGAAAAGCGGGCGGGGGTCGTCGGGTCTGCGTTTCGCTCACCTATCCCCGCCGCGCCGGGTATAATGTCCGATAATAAATTGGTATGCAATGTCTTTGATAAAACTTAACCGCGGCTTTCATGCCGGGCGACATTCCTAAATCTGTATAGAAAACCGCATAATCTGCATGACGCGCCCACAATAACCCCGCTTCTATTCCTAATTTTCGTTCGGCGGGAACCGTGTCGTCCAATATTCCGGGCTGGGTATAGAGTAAATGCGACGCTATGGGCGCTTCACCGCGAACCAGGCTATCCGCGACGCATTGGCGGGCATATTCCACGTTCTTATCAATATCGCCCGCGTACGGGCTTTCTAGCGCGACAAGTATCATAATTCCCGTTTATCCTCTATCTGGTCGGCGTTTCTGGTTATTGTCGAATGATTCCCGCCGCGCTCGATAATCAAAATCTTTTGTCCGGGGCGCATTTTCGCTATATAGCATTTTAGCGACTGGGCCATGGCTTCGGATTTGCCTTTTCTTTGCCCCATTACTTGAATCTTCATATCTCTATTTTCCCATTATAAACGTTTAAATGTTCCTGACCGGCACCGCATGACGGACATTTTTCGTAACGAATCTTTTTCACAAGCGCCCCGACTTCCATCGGTAACAATGCCGCCACCCATAGGCAACGGCATTTTTTACACATCAAGCGGAATTGATTGCTTACTTTATCCATTACATTTAGGCCCAGCATTTACAGGAAAACAGGCTATAAAATCAGAAACTTTATAGTTCCGCTTACAATACGGGCAGTTAATAATAAATTCCTTGCCTACCTTTACGGTGTTTTCAATAAATTTTTGACAAAGAATTTCGCATTCTTTCTCTGAATCGACTTCGCGGCCATGTTCAACATGAGTCCCTTTTTTGGTTATTATTAAAGGTATCCATAATTTTTTATGTATTTTTATAGATTTTGGCTTTTTCTTTGTTTCAATCATACGCCGGCGGCTTTCATCATTTCATAGGTCAAGGGCGCGCTATTGCCCTTTTCCCAGTTAATACCGACTTCCTTTTTCATTGATTCGGTAATCTTGTCCCATACGGGCGCTATTTTGGCCCATGAATCGGATTTTTCCGCCAATGTATCGACGCAAGCGCGAACGGCTGGCGCTACCTCAATTAATCGAAGGCATCGACCAAGGTCGGAAGGGTCAGACGGTGGATAGCAATAAAACCGACCCTTTCTTTTGTTATCAACGCCCAGAAATTCGGCGGCTAAAGACTTGCTGGATATTCCAGTATCACCATTAAAAAGCCATTCTAAAACCTTTTGGCGACTATCGTCTGAATTAGCGGCGGCGGTATTAATGCCCGCCAGCCTTTCCATTTCGTCGTAATTATCATTTTCAAATTCTAAACCGGCTTCGTTTGTCATGGCTTTACACTTTCAAGGGCTGGATTAGCGGCACATAACGCCTTATATGCGTCTTTCTGGGCTTTTATTGCCGCGGCTTCGTTTGGATATTGTTTATATTCATAGGTTAAGGGGTCGCCTTCTTCGTCTGTTTCGGTGCATATAGCGGCGATATAGATAGACGTGCCACTGTAAAGCGTTCCGACCTCAAGAACCCCGCTATCGTCGTCTAATTCATCATAAAGCAGGCCTAAATCGGGGTATGTGCATTCCCAGTTGTCCGCTTCATAATAAAAATCAGGTTCGCGGTAATATTTTGCTGGCGCGTGTCTTTGACCGGTTATTTCATCAGAACCCAAGCGGCGGACGTCTTGACTATCAAAAACCAAGTGAAGGCGTTTATCAATTTCGGCGCAATCGTACATTTCCCATTTATTACGATCCTGCGCGACCATTGCTAACGCTTCGGCTTCGGTAAATCGTTCCGCGCCATTAATATAGGCCGTGTAACCCGCGCCACCAATGGCCCACCATACGAATGAATTACCAAGGTATCCCGCGTCTTTATTTCTTAAATAATATTCTTTGTTTTCCATCTTTAACTATTCCTTTTCTATAAAATTATCAAAATCGCCTACCAGAAACGTATAATCCCCGTCTGTAAAATTCGCGGGGCGGTATGCGGATTCGCGAATAAATGTTTCATCTTTGCCGGCGTACGATAAAGGCAATATATAGCCCGTATCGGCGTCCACTATGACGACTTCGTCGTTTTGGGGCATGGTTTTAAGAATCTCTATCAATTCTTTAACAACAAAACCGCGACGGCCCAGCTTTTCGGTTGTTTTATCCATCTATAGAATCCTCCTTAAAGCCGTCTAATAGTTCGACTTCGCCGCCCATTGTAAATTTAGGGCGCATTTCACCGCGGTTATTAACGTAATGGAATGATAAATATGGATTATGTAAGCCGCGCTGGGCTTCTAAGCGCCTTATCGTCATCATATCGTCAGGGTGGAAAACCATCGTATGGGGTAAATTAACCCCCAATTCGTTAAGGGCTAATTTAAATTCCATAAATTTATTAAAAAGATTATCTGACATGATCCCCCCTATTCGCAAAAATTGATTGCTTGGGTGATATTATCGTGCCAGGTCTGGGGGAAATAATCCGTCATGCTGTCCGATTGCTCATTGGCGCGCATTGTATGGATACAAATTACATCGCCGTCCTGACCGTAAAAATGGACGTTTTCTTTATCCGTAATTTTACAAGTGTAAAGACCGTTATCGTTTTTTGTAACCGGTGCGATTTTTTCAAGTTTCTTAATTGCGTTTGTAATTTTCATCGTCGTTTTCTTTCCTGTCATGGTCAAGTTGATAAAGCTAATCTAGTATAGTAACTATACCAAGTCAACCGCAAATTTAAATTATTTTTGGCTGGTACTTTGCCCCTTCTTTTTTAGCAATCCCCTCTGTTAGACAAACAAAAGGGACACAATCACGGGAAACCATACAGGATAAGGGATTTATAGAGATATGACCATTTTCACCATGCGGGGAATAAGGCCGGATAAAAACCCAGTCAAGAAACATGGCCAATATGTTTTATGCGGGATTGCGGGGAATAATATCCTTAAAACCATATAATAAAACACTTGCTTATATATCGCTTATATAAAATATTTACTTTTTATTTAGATTTATGCTATATCTTACCTACAGTTTAACTCTGACAGGAAAGACGAACCATGAAAAATTTAAAAGACATTCGGGCGGAAAGATTGCAACACGCCGTCGAAGGCTGGGCCAAACAAAATAATCCCGTTGCCCGATTTACACGATCCGACGTTGCACAAACGACCCTTTTATCGTGGACATTTATCGACGGTAATCACATCGGATTAATCGTTAATCATCTGGGCCAATATAAAAAAATAGGCGGGCATGGCTGGCACCAATCCAAGGAACCATTATTAAGCATATTCGAATGGTTTAACATTAAGGCGGTGGCGTAATGAAAAGTATTATTCCAATTTACGAAAATTTTGACCGCGAAAAACTTTGCAACACGCTATCGGTTGAACCTGTCAGTAATGGCGTATCAATAAAATTTAACGAATCAATGAAGCCAGACACGATTAAATCACTTCTTCCAGGATTTAGCTTCTTGGCTCAACCTGACGAAGAAGGGTTAATTAATGAAATAACAATAGTTAGCTTTAATGTTACCCCGGAAATGTACGCGCGAATATTGCAAGACGGGGGTAAATAATGCCTGATATTAACAAAAAGATAAAAAAACTTCATAATCGCGTCGAAGAAAAATTAAAGGCCATGAATACAAACGTCATATATAGGGACGACGTTCTTCGGGCTGTATGGGATTCTTTAATTGAATTACGAACCGAAGGGGTCGACCTTCATTTATGGGACCTTCACGACGAAACGTTTACAATTCCGGCGACGCCCTGCGAAGTCACAATTCGATTTGAGGTATAAAAATGACTGAATTTGACAAAACAAAAGTTACCATGCGTCACGTATTGCATTTAAACGGTGGCCGCGCATTTAATAAAACGACGTTCGCGGTTGAATATGACGGTCACGAAATAGGAATCGCCCAAAAGGGGCGGGAAGGTGACGAAACCATATTTAACGTTAAAATCGACGAAACCGTTTATGATATGAAAACCGAACAAGAAAAAGCCGTTCTAGCGATTAAGGATAAATTCCTTCAATTAAAACAGGCGGGGAAAATAGCATAATGTCACATATCCAAAAATATAAAGAATTTCTTTTTCATTATAACGACGCTTGTATGAATCCCAGATATGGCGTTTTAGACGATATTATCGCCATGAATGGCATACCGACCCCAGAAAGCTATATTTGTAATCGTCTATATGATTCTGATTTTCGATTAATCGGGGTTGAAGGCGTTATAGCCTTATACGGGGACCTTTGCATTATCTATTACGAATCATCGTGCAAGGAAAGCCCCAGCGACGCCGTAAAGCGTGACTGGTTCCAGCGCTATAGCAAAACATTAACCTATGAACAAACACGCTTTAATATCGCATGGCGCGGGCTTTGTATTGCCCTTATGGACGAATTGAACCGATTTTTCCGACGGTGGAACCCATGGCGATAAAAAGAATCGTTTGTTTTTTTCTGGGGCATAAATGGAATCCATGGTTTCAGTATTGCGGATATGTCGATTATCGAAGCTGTAAAAAGTGTCGAACAATTCAAAATAGGATAAACCCAGAATATGAAAAAATTTAACCAATCGGAAATTAACCGGGAAAAGGTTAATCATGCGCGGGTAACTGACGAAGGCCGCAAGCTGGGCGAAACAATGGCGCGGCTGGCGGATATAGGCGAACAAAAACTTATAGCGGACGACGGGGAAGCCCCGCAACGGTGTAAGACTTGCGCCTTTACCCGTGGAACGGTGCCGAATGGTTGCCCGATAACGCAATGTGACGTTGCAAAGGCCACGTTCGAAGGAAAGCAAGATTTTAAATGTCACGTCAAACGGGACGGGAAACTTCCCACTTGTGCCGGCTGGGTGTGTGCGCGGGTCGGTATGCGTGAAATGGGCATTCCTGACCGCGAAATAAGCGAATGGGAATACTCACATAAAACGGGATTAACAAAGCCATGATAAAATTAATCCGCTATCTTTTCAGACCACGCGGGCGAATAATGAAAACTTTTAACATTATTAAAAATAGACTAGGATTCTATCCAAGTTGTTTTATTGGAAAGGATTTAAATAATATGCCTCAATATGTATGGTCACAAGCGGCAATAGCCCCAAACATGAACGGTCTTGACGGTATCGCTACGGTATCCCATAACGGAAAGTTATTTGCTTTAGGCGGCTGGGCCGCTAATGGCGCGCGGTTTAATCATGTAACATATACCGAAGACGGAGAAACTTATACGCCAAGCCTTAAGACCCCGACATGGGCGGGACGTCATGTTTTCCCCGCTGTATCCCATAACGGGCGGATATGGGTTATCGGTGGCGATAGCAATAGCGGAAATTATCAACCTGACATTCATTCGTGGAATGGTGAAGAAGCGGCGGGGCCAGAAAACGACTGGATTGTAGAAGATACAAACGTACCATTTCTTAATCGTGTCGGTCATTATGCCTTTTCTTATGGTGGTTATATATGGGTCGGGGGCGGTCAGACCATAACACCACAATCCCCAGCGCCTACGACATTCTTTACTGACCTATGGCGTTCGCCAACGGGCGCGCCTGGTACATGGGAATTATATAGCGACGAAATGCCTATAGGGTTCCGCGGCTTTCTTTCAAATAATCCGGTTGAATTGAATGGGAACATATATTTTGTTGGCGGTGGCACCTATGAAACGACCGACTTCCCAGGCTGGCAAAACCGAGTCTATAAAAACGATATTCTTGTCATGCTTCCCGATTTTTCTATTCGTCTGTTAAGTCATGGCAAAGGTTCGATTTTAAACGGTCTAATGTACCATAATGTCGTCGCATGGGACGGTAAAATATGGATTCTTGGCGGTTTCCGTGGGGCTGACCAAAACACGGTCTTTGTTTTTGACCCAGCGGATAAAAGCGTTATCCAATTACCCGCGCCGCCATGGTCCGCGCGTCATGCCGCTGTCGCTTATGTTATCAATGATATATTATACTTTGGGACGGGCGCTTACGATTTTGACATGTGGAAACTTACAAAGATTCCCGATCCCGTGGAAATTCCGGGAGTCCATTATGGGGCTATCGCGGATTCGACGACCGGCCTATCGACGGTTTTTACTGTCATTGATAAGACTATAACCCTGACCCCAGGCGCTACCGTCGATAAAATCGGAATGTCGCGAACGTCTTCGGGTAACATGACTCCGAAAATCGTTAGACAGACGGCGGCAAATACTTTTGATTTTGTTTATTCTGGCGCTAGCGAATTGCATCCGGGCGGGGGCTATCACGATTTTGATATTCCCGACTTTGTCGTTCCTGACGACGGATATACTTATAGACTTGGCTTTGCGTTCTCTTACCCGTATTCTGACACTTATAGTTTTGCGGGGACTGGGCGCTGGATGTATCAAGGCAACCTTACAGGAAACGCCCAGGGCTTGCCACACTATACCGACGGTTCTATCGCCGCCCGGTGGATTGAAAAACTTAACCCATGAAAAGGAAAACTAACCATGACAAGAAAAGCCACTAATCCAATGAAGGAAGACAAAAACGGCGTTAATGACGCTATCGTATCAATCAATAATGTAAAATACGAATCGCAAGACGCCGCCGATTATGCCACCGCGACGACAAACGAATACGCGGTTCAATTCGAAGAAGGCAAAGGCACGGGCAAAGACGGCGTTTACACCGTTGCGGATATTGATTCGGCTATCGAAGGCGTGACCGCCCAGCGTTCGGCCCAAGTCGAAGACGGGGAAAACCAAGCCATTACAGAAAACCAAGCCAAGACCGATACGGTCGCGTCGGACGTGAATCCGACCGTTACAGAAACAACCGAAGCGCAAGCGGTTAAATTCGCAAGCGACGCCGCCGAAAAATTGGCAAAAGATAGCAATGTCGACTTGTCAGGCGTAAAGGCGACGGGTAAATCAGGTTTCACAAAGGCCGATATTGAACAAGCCATAGCCGCGACGGGAAACGACGACGAAGCGCAAGCGACGGAAAGCCGCGACGACGTGAAAAGTATTATCGAAGACCTTGTTTCGTTCGGTCTGCCCGTTAAAGGCGCTTTGAAAGATAAACCGAAGGTTCAGGCCACATGGTTAGACCTTCAAAACCGCGCTCAAAAAGCCTTGCAAGCCCTGTAATCCGCGCAAATATTAATAGTAAAAGCGTTCTTTATCCTTTATTATATTTTCAAAGAGGGATATAGGACGCTTTTTTTATGCCTAGATTTACGAATCAATCAATCGACCGGCTGAAATGCCCGAAAGGTAAAAATCTGGTTTACCTATGGGATCCCGCGACTCCCGGATTCGGGGTTAGGTGTACCAATAACGGAATAAAATCGTTCGTCCTTCGCTATCGTATGGCTGGTCGCCAGCGCATTAAGACCGTGGGGCGTGTCGGTGCTTTGGATATATCGAAGGCCATCAAGAAAGCCCGCGCGCTACTGGGTGACATATACGCGGGTAAAGACCCGTTTTCGCGGAAGGGTGGGGCGGTAAAGACAGTCCGCGAATTGTCCGAAGCGTTTCAAGACCAGCGCGCCTATGAATTGAAACCTAAAACCCTGCAGTCTTATAATTCATTATGGCGCCATATTAACGACGCTATCGGGAAAGTCGGCATTGAATACATAGACGCCGATTCAATATCCAAACTACGTAAACGCCTTAAAGATAGCCCGACGACCTTTAACCGTTGCGTCGCTCTGGTCTTGTGCGCGCTGAAATGGTACGGCATTGGGACCGATAACCATCCACTTAAACAGGTGAAGCGATATAAAGAAAAAACCCGTCAAAGGATATTGTCCAAGGGGGAAAATTTGGACTTCTTTAAATTGCTGGCCCGATACAAAGAATCAAAGCGCCCAGGGTGGAAATATGCCGACTTGGTTTTATTATTGCTATTAACGGGCCTACGCCGTGACGAATGGCGTTTGGGGCGCTGGGAATGGCTGGACTTGAATAACGGCCTTTATATCATGCCTGACAATAAAACAGGCGGACGGACGGTTTACCTATCGACGCCGGTCGTCGATAAATTAAGAGAGATACACGAAGAAGAAGGTCAGCCGCGGAACGGTTTCATATTCCCCGCCGTACGTAATAAAAGAAAAGCCATGTCGTGGACCTGGCGACAATGGGATAAAATCAGACGCGAAGCCGGCCTTCCCGATTTTCGTATTCACGATTTACGCCATACGGCGGGGTCCTTCGCCCATTCCCATGCGGGATTAACCCAGCGTCAAGTCGCCGACTTCCTCGGTCATGCGAAGCTGGAAACATCAAGCCGTTATATTCACGACGCGGAAAAACGCAAGTCCGCCGAAGCCGCGGGGCTGGCAATAGCTGATAGCTGGAAAGACGATTAAAACCGTGGTACCCTTTTTAAAAAATAAGTCTATTATCTGGGGGAAATAACATTGACGGGGGATAATCAGGGTCGAACAATGACGAATGACGATTTAAAGGCGCTGGCCGTCGAATTACAAAAAGAATCCTTGGACAATTTGCGGGCGAATCAAGGAAGCGTTTCAAAGGCGCTTGAAAATCCTTGGACATGGATAGGGTTTATTACCGTTCTGGGCGGGTTTATTGCCATCCTTGTTTACAATACTTACCGAAGCGACGCCGATAGCCTTAGCGGACGTATTAAAAGCAATACCCAAGCGATTGCGGAAATACAGGCAATCCAGCGCGAAACCGCGACTCTTGTCCTTAAAATGCAAGGCAATCAAGAAACCATATCAAGGCAAATTGAAAGCAACGCTAACAAGCTGGACCGTATCGGGCAAAATTATGACGGACTTTTGAATAGCCGCTTTACGACCGACGACGGCGACCGGCTTTATAAAGAAGTTCAAGACTTCGCCCAGCGCCACGCGGAAAATATACTTCGCGAATTTACCGAAATGAAAAGCGACGTTAAAACACTGGAGTCCAAGGTGGACGAATTAAGATTTATGGAATCGCGCGTTAATCAGGTTAATGATACAATGAAGGAATTAAAAACGAAGGTCGATAGCACCGAAAACAGGCTTCGAATGTTAGAAAGTAATTAAACCCATGCAAATAGATAAATTCCGACCCTTGCCCCTTCCTGACGCGTTTTACTGGGTCAAAGACCACGCCGACCGTAAAGGCCCTAATATCATGCGGGAAGCGCTTAAATGCTATGGACTGAAAGAAACGCCGGGAGTCGGTAATACGCAAGACGTTATCGACATGGCGACGTATTTAGGCGGGGTTATTGAGGATTTTTATACACAAGATTCGATTCCATGGTGCGGACTTGCTGTTTCCTATTGGATAGCGCGGGCGAATTTTGAACCGCCCCAGAATTTTAGCCAGGTCCGGGCGCGTGACTTTGCGACGTGGGGGACTGCAGTCGATAAAGCCAGTTTCGGCGATATATTGGTTTTCTGGCGTGGATCCCGCGCGGGTCGTGACGGGCATGTCGGTTTATATGTTGCCGAAAACGAAAAGTTTTATTTTGTGCTAGGTGGGAATCAGTCTGACCAGGTGAATATCACGAAAATAAGTAAAACCCGCTTACTGACCGCGCGCCGTTGCCCGTGGAAAATATCCCAGCCGACCGGCGTTATGCCGTTCGTTATTGCTGGCGACTATGGTCGGGAAAGTGTAAATGAGGCTTAACCATGTGGACGGCAATTAAATTATTCGGGGGTAAGATACTGGGCGCCATACCTTGGAAGGTCGTAATCGCCCTTGCTATTGCCGCGGGGCTATTCTTTGGCGCTCGATACATCATTAACACGATAAACGACCAGGCGACGACGATAAGCACATTACAGGCCGATAAAACAAAGCTGACGAACGCAAATAACGAATTAGAAAACCGTTATACGTCCCATATTGCCGCGCTTGAACAAACAATTAAAGAAAATCAGGAAAGGACTCGCGATTATGATAAAGCGATACGCCGCGTCGAAGGCCAAACAAATACGGATTGCGTTATTAATTCCCCTTCTATCATGGAGTCTTTGCGCTTGCGCTACGAACGACGGTACGGCCTTCGTTCCCAGTAATGCCCCAGCGATACCCGCCACGCTGTTAGAACCCACCCCAGCGCCTTTATTGCCTGATTTAAATACGGTTTCCGATATTGATTTGGGTGTTTTGGGCTTGCATGACGAAAAGGCCTTAGAGTCCTGCAATGCGGACAAGGCTAAAATACGCGAATTATTAAAATAATTATTTTGGCTGGTCAGGCCATTTAATTGCGTTTGGGTCTTTTTGGTTGGTAATGTCGCGCAATTCCTGACGGTATTTATTCCATGCGCGGCGTTTTGATTCATCCAACGGTGCATCGTTTAAAGCGGTCCAGTCAGACGCCGACAATAAAGATTTTCTTTTTTTCCGAATATCCTCCATGGTCAAATTGACTTGACGGAATTTAGAAATAACTTTGGATCCATCCCATGCGCGGGCGCCCTGATTATTAATAAATTCCATCCAGTCTTTATCTGATATTTCGACCGCGGCTTTTGGAATATTTTCCCCGTTTATTTCGGTGTCATAAAAGGCAGTAGGGAACCCGTCTTTATCAAAACTAGCGTATTTCATTTTTTACCATCCTATTGCTATCCACGTCGCGGGATATGATTTTTCGACCTGAGTCGGTGTTATATAATTATTTTCTATATTCATACCTGATACTGTCAGGCTATTAACGCCATAAGATTCCCCGTGGTCTTCAAACGTTCCAGTTGAAACATAATTAGCAACGGCGACAAATATAGCGTTCGGGAAAGTAATCGGGAAGGTTACGGCTTGACGTGTATCCACCGCAATAGACGCGACATATCCCCACTGAATTATAAACCCGTTGGCTTCTTTTTTATATCCATTTTGAACCAACGAAACGACGTCATTATCAATTTTAGGATTAACAATTTTGAAGCAATCGTTTGCGGCATCAAAAACAAGCTGAATCATATTACCAGCGGAAATAACCCCCGCGGTGGGGTTTGTTCCAGCGCCGGCGCCGATTTTAATGTCCTTAGCTGTTAGAGTCCCCACCTTTGCGGTCGAAGCCCCCGTATTATTATTCCCTGGAAAGAAACGGACGCGCATACCGTCAAAATACGCGGGCGGTTGCGTGTTTGCCGCTTCGCCTGACCCTGTAACTGCCAGCGTGTACGTATTGGCTGTCCCAGTATCGCTATAAAAGTCTAGACCTGCGACATGAACGGCCAACGCTTTAGCTATCTGATTCTTATCCGCGCTTGTTTGGTCGGGCGTAATGCCGGCCATTTTGACAATTTTAATCAATTCCGCTTGTAAGACATTAAGCCAGTCCGCGGTTACTTGTGTGGCGGCTTCGGGAGTCGTTGGATCCCCTTCGGTAAATGTATTATCTATCGTCGCGGTGGACGAATCTATCTGTTTCATTATTTAAAGTCCTTTAGTTCTTCGGGCCATAAATTCTTTAATTCTTCGGCTGTTTTGGCGGCTGTTAAATCAAATTTTTTCGGAACGTCACGTAAATGCTGTTTACGACCCGATACGTCCTTTCCTTGTAATTGCTCAATATCAAGTTTTTGCAAGGCGGCGTTACGGGCTTCACGAATGCGCGACATGTGGATATTGCGCGCTTTCTTCATATCAACCTTTATTCCGTTTCCGTCAATGTCCCAAGCGTCACGAAACGTTTTATCTTCGGGAATTTGACCAGCATCAATAATTTTATGATCCAGCTTTTTATCAAGGTCTTTGACGCCTAAACGCTCTTTTGCTTGTTTATCTGTTTCGTTTTGCTGAATTTTTTGGAAAAAACGATAGGAAGGAACCGCCGAATTAATAACGTCTTTTAAATCGATTCTTGGGGCCGGAATAACAATATGAATCCCCCCTTCAATAGTTTTATAAATAATTCTTTTTTCCATTATGCTAAATCCCCTAAAATTGCAACGTAACCGTTTTGAATATCCGCCACCGCGCCTGTATATAAAAATCCCTGTACTCGAATAGAAGAAACGGTTTTAGCGGAGTCATGCTTTTCTACGAAGGTTGTCGCACCTCCGCCGACGCTATCTTTATTTGATATAATCGGACAATAATTAACGGTCGCCATATTTCCCAGAAAATTAACTGTGTAATCACCCGTTCCGTTATCAGTAATTGAAGAAACGCCGTAACTATCGTTAATTGCAACCGTTCCGGTGCCTGTCCAGCTTACCCATTTCTTAATTACGCCAGGCAAATATTTAGCATTGTCCGCGGTAATATTAGCGTCCGCCGTTTCGGCTTCGGCTTCGGCCTGGGTTGCTTTACTAACGCCGCCGGCGACATAAGATTTTTTAAAGCAGTCGTTATCTTCGTCATAATATAGTTCTGTAATGACTCCCGCTTCGAATGTGTCCGCGCTTGGATTATTACCAGCGCCCGCGCCGATTTTAATATTCTTAATCGCCAGCGTCCCGACCTTAACCGTGGACGCGCCTGTATTGTCATTCCCTGGAATAAACCGAACCCTCATACCATCAAAATAGGCGGGTGGCTGTGTGTTGGCGGCTTCGCCTGAACCTATAACGGATAAGACATAAGCATTCGCGGTACCGCTGTCGCTATAAAAATCAAGACCCGCACAATGGGCGGCCAACGCTTTAGCTATCTGATTCTTATCCGCGCCCGTCTGGTCCAGCGCGATACCTGCCATTTCGACAATCTTTACAAGTTCGCCTTGTATAACATTCATGTATTCGGCTGGTAAAACAGTCGGGGGAGTCGGGACGGCGGGGTTTCCGCCTGTAAATTCGTTTTCATCCGTTGCGGTGCTGTTATCAATCTTTTTCATGTCATACCTTTATTCGTGTTTATTGTAATTCCCATCGGCATTTTAAACAAGCCATTACAATTATTCCGCCGTTCCATAAGCAAAAATTAAATATGTGTGGGCGGGTTTCACCTGATTTAATGCACATTCTAAAATTTCATTTCCCCATGTCCGCAATGCTTCGCCGGCTGATCCCTGACCAGCGCGGAAAACGCGGACGGTTTCGGCGGGGGCGTTCACTTGCCACGCATAAGCCCAGTCTTCGGACGCCAACGGGTCGCCCATAGCATTTAAACCAACGCGGAAAGGGGTATATTCCGTTATCGTGACCGTGTAACCAGCGCGCGCGGCTACATCAATATAATAATTAATACTTTGTCCGCCCGTTGCACCTAATTTTCTATTAACGGCTTCGCGTCTTTTTTGCACCGTGTCAGGCGTTCCGACGCATGGGTCAGGCAATCCCGTTACACGTTCCCAGTCGGGTAACAATTCGCCAGACGTTAAAGGATAAGATTCGGTTATCATATCCGCGACCCGTCTATCGACGCGCGTTAATTCGACCGCTTCGGCTGTGATTAAATTATCTAAATTTGTCCCTCGTTCGCGCGGCCATGCAAGACCCCGCGGCAAAAGGTCGAAAATCATATTTCTATATTTGCTTAGGTCCATGTAATAGCCCCGAAAATTGCAATTTCCCCGGCGGCATGTGTCACATTCGCGGACGGGCTGGTAACTGTATTATCATTTTCGCCGGCGGCAACGCTGACCGCTTCGCGAATTTTGGATATTAGAATCGTCGCGCCCGGTTCCGCTTCGCGGCGCAATAAATCGCGAAGGGATTCTTCGACATTGGCGCGGACTTCGGCGGAGTCGGGTGATAATTGAATGGTAAAATCAAGTTCCACGGGAGTCGGTGCGAATACTGTTACTTCGGCGGTTACTGGTTTACGAATAGGGTCGTCGATATAGGCTTGCACCTCGGCAACCTTGGCACTATCGGGAATAATATCGTCTTCGTTATCCAGCACAAAAGTAACGGTTACGGTTCCCGCGCCCATTGCAAGCGGATAAGCCCATGCGCGCGTAACGCCGTTTACTTCCTTGGCCCATGTCACATAATCAAACTGGGCGCCGCCGTGTGGCGGTTGCTGAATACGGTCAAGAACCCGAACACGCAAAGAAGCGTCGCTTTCCGAATCTTCCCCGTTTGTAAGTCCACCCGCCGCGGTCGTCGCGGTGGTATCAATTCCAGCGATTGAATTAACCAATTCCAGCGATACGCCCGCGTCCATATCCCCCGCCGCGCCAGCGTTTACGGCCTTAACGGCAATAGTTACAACGCCGGCGACTATTGTCCCGCTTGCTGTCGTTAGATAAAAGGCACCGTCTGACCGTTTAAGGCGGACACCGGTCGGGACGATTGTACCGTTTGACCCTGTAAATGTGACGTTCCCGACGGAAAACGTCGCGGGGGTTCGTTCAACCCCCCATATTGACGCCCAGCGGTCTAGGTTTTCCGCGTCCGCGGTGTCTGGGAATAATTGACGGGTGGCCCATACGATATGACCATGCAATGAATGAACCGCGCCGGCGTATGACGTCGCCATGCCGCCAAGGAATGAAGCCGCCAATAGCTTACCAGTATTAAGGCGGGTTTCTATGTCCGCTTTTATTCGGCTGTTAATGTCTGATAATTTTGGTCTGTTAAACGCCATTGTCCGCCCCTATTCTATAAAATCTATGCTGATACCTGTATTTTGAACCGTGACGGATTCATAGGTCTTTATCGCATCCCATAAATAAGCATACCTTTTTGAATCCCCTCTATAAATACGAATTTTTATTTCAAGGCCAAAAGGACGGACTATATCGGCTTCGACTTGAATTTCGGACGCGATACCTTGCGATTTAATCCATGCCAGCGCATCTATACAATATTCCCGCGCCTTGGCGGCGGTTACTGGTAAAACTTTCTCGCGGGCCATTGTCCACAATAAAGAACCTGTTTTAAACGTGTCCAAGTCGCCCCACCATCCACGAAGCGAGTCTTCACCTTCGGGCAAAGCATCGGGGCCAGGGGCGCGGGCATCGGTAAACAAACTAATCATAACGGCGGTGGCTAGTCCGTTATCGGGAGATAAATCCCCGTTGCTTATGTTTATATCTGCCCCAAAGGGAACCATATTAATGCCGCGTCGCTCATTTTTAAGTGTCCATTTGCTGGTTAGGCGGATCCGTCGGCCCGCCGCTATCGTTTTCGTTATGTGTATGGCTGTTATATGTTACCCGCATCGTGTAATTGCTGTCTGCATTTGTTATAAATCGGTCTACTATATCATTATTCGCGCGAACAATCGGCGTATAAAATGTCACGTTATCGGACGCGTTTACGGTAAATTCTTCGCAATCGACGACAAACTGATTCGTCGTGATTTTGATTTGATTATTCCGTTTTAATTCGATTTTATCGCCTTCGTCGGTATAAATTGCGACTTCGCCGGGCTTTTGCGATTTAATACGATAACGGCGGTCGTCAGTCGCGACGACGATACCATGGTCACGGGCGCCGCCAATAAATAGAACCGCGGCTTCGGCACCATCAAGGGGGACGGACGAATATCCATATTCTTGCATACGCTCGATATTGCTACGGACTTCGTTACCCATTAACGATAATTGCATTTTTTGAAGGCCCCCGGCGTCATTAACCAGGCGGACAATGCCACGGCCTAACAAAAGGCGGACTCGCTTTACGACGGGTTCTAATAGCTTTTTATTCATAGCCTAGACCCTCTTTATCTTCAATTTCAGGTTTTTTAATATATGCGTCAGGTCGGACCAGCATAAGCGCGGTTTTTTCCCCGTCTGTATCAGTTAATGAAAATCTTACTTCTTTAATTAACATGTCGCCGACGATACCCGCTTGCGGCATATTACACCGGACCAAACGATTTTCCCGCCATAATCCGGGCGTGTTCGGGTCAGGGCGCCAGCCTTGAACGGTTACTTCGCTTGTTTCGGCGCGGGCCGCGCGAACCGTCGCTTCCCATTCTGCCCGTTGCTGGGCGGTGGCTGAATCTATTGAACCTTCGGCAATAATAATTAAAGGACGGTATCGTTTGACGCTTGAATCTTTTGCCGAACCGCTAGGGCTTGCACTTGCCGCGGCACTAATATTATCGTCGCCGGCTTGCTGTCCATAAACCAGATATTCCGAAAATCTGTTATTTTCTTCGAATAAAGACCGGACAGATAACACATTTTCCCCCAGTGTAAGGCCGACACTTGTCCGTATGGCCCCGTATTCCTGAATTACGATATTCCCTTGCGCGTCTGACGAAGCGAACACGCCACGAAGACGACAAGCCCGTTCTATGGCTTCAAAGCCTGACTCTTCTTGAAATGAAAACTTTTTAAAGCGTTCGGGTGGTTCTTGCTCAAACGTCGCCTTAATTCCGAACGGCTCTATTATGGTTTCTATAATTTCGCGCAAGGTCACGTTTAAAAGTTCCTGACTTTCTACCAGCGCGGACGCGTCAACAAGGTCGCCCGTTTTATCGCGGCCCCTTGCTGATATTTTATATTCGTCTTTTGTAATTTCTGGTTCGATAGAATCGGCATAGCCCGTTATGACCAGTTCGTCGTAAAGTCTTAATTCTACGGATCCACCGCGCTGAATTGGAAAAGGTGTTTTTTGCGTTAATTGTAAATCGAATCGACCCGCCAGCGCTTCAATAGAACGGACGACGTTTACGGTCTGCCATCCCGTATATGCCGTATTATCAATTTTTAATTTAACTTTGGTCATAATCTAAAACATTCAATTCTTGCCCGCCTGGCATAAATCCGGGGTGACGGATATTATTCCGCGCTATTAAATCGGTTTCCTTGTCCACGTCTTCGTATAAATCGTATGCCAAAACCAGCGACGGCAAGGTTTTTTTTAATTCGACCGCCCGTATGCGGGGAAGGCTTGTTTCCTCGGACGGGATTGCGGCGGCAACGGACGCCCTAATAGAACGATAACGTTCGTATATGGTATCGTTTGTCGTTTCCCCTGCCAGCGTGTCAATACGGCCTAAAATAGCCTTACGGCTGTCTATGGCTTCTTCGTATGACCCATAGGACCTATTAACCGCGGCTTTGCTTTCATTGGCGACGGCTACCGTTTTAATAAAGTTTTCCAGTTCCAGCGCGTTAGCGTCTGCGATTTTAGCTTGCTCGGTTGTGGTGGTCGCCCGGCTAACCGAAAAATCGGTAAAACGAACAAGGTTATTGCTCGAATCGTCAAACGAAGGGGCAAGGTCTATAATACCTTCAAACGTGGATATAATTTTATCCGCGGTGGCTTGAACGTCGGCAATAAGCGCAAGGGCGGGATTTTGCAATTCGGTTACATTTGCCACCCAGTCCGCGGCTTGGTTAATAAGGCTGGTCGTCGATTGATTATTGATACCGCCCACCGTTTTAATGTCATTAAATACATCGGCGACGCTTGAAAGCCCGCCTGAATATGAATTTCGCACCCACTCGGCGACTCCTGTTAAGGTTATGCCCCCGATAAATTGGGTTCGTATCGCGTCTATAAGGCTATCCGCATCGGATTCCACTTGCGCGGACGGAATAAGATCCCCATTTGGAAAAATTTGTTCGCCGGCTTCGACAAAGGAAAGGGAAAACGTGACCATGCCGCCGTCATTTTGGGATTCTCTAAATCTGCAGTCGGAACATATAACGCGGTGGGTTCCTAAATATGGATGAATTAAAGACCCGGCCCCGCCTTCCTCGATAACTTCCAAAAGGGCATCACGACCGACCATATAGTCGGTTCCAACGATATAGGCTTGTACGTCCCAGCGCTTCGCACTTCGGCCCATGTCTTCGGTATATGGAACATCCCGAAACGGGTATTCATTAACGACCGTCCGCCGATTATAAGCGGCTTCGTGGCTTTCCACCTTAAACGGAACGCCCTTAAAACTTCCTTCGCGTAAATTATCCCGCCATGACATTAATAGACCCCTTCCATAGCTACGCCCTGTTCGACTGATACGTTCGCGTTACTATCGCTCTTAACCTCCGACCGTGTACCGCGTGGGGCGTTTTCAAACTTGACGTTAATATCGGTCTTTGCGTTTTGATTTACGTTAATTTCCTTTTGTTCCCGAATAGCGTCACTGGCGGGACTTGACCCCGCCGATTCTTCATTTTGGAATTTTGTCGCCATGTCGCGGGTAATGGATCCCGTCGCGAATTTTGTTAGCCATGCCGGCGCAAGGTTGAATGACCCTAATATTTTATCCCATAGCAAGGCGACAAGACGCATCGGGGCCAATAACATATCAAGAATCGTTGTCCCTAAAAGGATAATGGCGTTTTTAAACCCGCCGACATTATCCATCAATTTTTTAAACATGATCCCGATACCGACGACAATAGCCGCCAATAATAGCCATGGCGCCGCGGCGGTTATCATGGCGAACCCTGTCGCGATTTGCGGGGCAAGGGCGACCATGACGCCAAGCCCGATAATAAGCTGGCCCACGCCCGCCACAATAGGCCCCAGCGCGGCGACACCGATAGCGGACCATATCGCTATTTCCTTAATCGGTGCGGGAAGCTGATTAAAAGAATTTGCCAGGCCGTTAATCGTGTCAGAAAAAAGACGCACCCGCGAATTAAGGTCTAACGTCTTCGCTATATCAGTCCCGACAATATCCAAGGCGGATTTAATCGAATCGGTCATATTTGAAAACGCGCCGTTAATTGTATTGGCTTGTTTATCCATCCCGCCGGCAAAATCGACCAGTCCAATACTTCTTAAATATTCTTCAATCTCGTCGGCTTCTTTGCGGACGGTCTTTTTCACGCCGCGGAATGTGAACGTTACCTTATTCCCTTCGCTTGACGCTTTTATACCAAACTCTTTTAATCGCTCAAATTCACCGGTCGCGGCATCGGCGACGGCTTCTATCATTTGTTCAAGCGATTTACCCATGGCGCCGGCGGTGTTACCGTATGCGGTTAAGGCTTCCTGTGACGGGTCAAGACCCATGTTTTTCAATTTAATAAAGGCGCTTACGACTTCTTCTAATTGGAACGGAGTCGACGCGGCAAATTCTTTAAGACGATTAAATTCTTTTTCCGCTTCGCTAGCGGATCCCGTCGCGGTTTCTAACGCGGTTCGTAATGTTTCAAAGTCCGCGGCGGTTTTAACGGAAAATACGCCCAGCCCGACGATAGGCGCGGTTAAACCCATAGTCATTTTTTTACCGACGGCGGTCGCGGATTTTCCGACACGGTTAAGGCTTCGGGATAAGTTGGCAAAGGTACTTGTAAATTCATCAAGCGCGCCGATTTTTATATTTAATGCAAAGCTACTCATAAATTTACTTGCCCTTTTCTTTATTTGTCCGACTTATCGCCGTATCCCTCCAAAATATCATATCACTAGAGTCGAAGTTATCCAATACAGACGGGCATATATAGAACGGCGCCCCCGCCAGTAATTCTATGCTGGCTTTCCAGTCGTCGGGCCATTCGGAAAAAAATCCTGTAATACCGCGCCGATTGTCTGAATATCCACCATGTCGATATTATCAATATATTTCCGACCTTTTCCTACAAGCGCTTGAATCAGTTTAAGCATTTCTTCTATATCGCCATCGTCCAGCTTTTTACCGTTAATCCCGCGCATGTGGTGGGCTTTGATTCGCGGAATTTGAATATCTGTTATTTGTTCGTCGCCATATTGAAACGGATAATCCAGCGGGATAATTTTCTGGCCGTCGTCCGTTGTTGATACGTTTTTAAAAACCTTTTTGCCGTCTTCGTCAGTGTCTTGATTTTCCATGTTTCTAATTCCTTTTTGTTAATTGGTTGCAGGGGGCGGATTCGAACCGCCGACCTTGAGTTTATGAGACTCACAAGCTACCGGACTGCTCTACCCTACAAAAAACCGCGGGTTTTACCCCACGGTTTATAGTATTTCAATTCGCTTAATTTTTAAAGCGGGATTATTTTATTTCCTTGGCGGTGATACCAGTAAACCGAACGGTTATATTACCTTCTTCGGTCTGGCCTGTCCCGTCGCCTGAATAAAACGCTTCTTCCAATACGATAACCTTACCGTTTGCAAGTTCTAGCGTAATGGTGGCGCCTGTCAGGTTCAAAAGGTCGTTTTTAAGGTCCATATCGGCGGAATCTGTAATTTCCCCCGAAATATAGGCTTCCTGTGGCACTTCCTTATAACCGTGGGTTCCATCATGGCCGATAATCGGGTCACGCTTTGGAACGCCTAAATTATATTCGAATTGACCTTTAACGTCGAATTGATATGAATCCGCTTTAACGTAAATTATACCGCCGCGTCTGCTCATTGTAATAGCCCCCTTTAGACTCTGAATTGAATTTGAATAGCCATGATCCGAAGCTGATTAACCAGGTCAGGCGGCAAAAGAATATCTAGGCGGTTACGGTCGTCGGCGTTACGCTCGACGATTAAATCGCTGATAAACTGGTCGGAACCTTCGACAATTCCGCGCGCTTCCCATTGTGTAAACAGGCTTACAAGTTCGGCTTTCATAATTTTAGGCGTAACGATTGCCTGACCGACGCCGAATTTCGTCCCGTCATTCGCCAGCTTGTGGCGTGGGTATTTTAATAATAAACGGTTACGAACGGACCAGCGGATATATGAAAGAGTCGCCAGCGTATTAACGTCAAGGTATGCGGTATCATCCGCGCCCAAGCTGTTTTCTTTATAGAACGTAATAGCGCGCTGAATTAAAACATTGCCCGACGCGTCAACCTGACCCGTGGCAATACCATCAAACAACAAAAGATTATTTTCTTGCTGGGTAAATCTGTTTTCAACCGCCGGGGCTTTGACGTGTGTAAGTCTTAACGTCTGCAAAGGACGTGCGGGGTCTATTTGTAAATGAAAGGCCGCCACCGCCGCGTATGAAGCGCCAGTTTCAAAATCAGGAGTCATTGATTCGCTACCGGCTGGATTAAAGCATGAAATATAAGGGCTGTTTTCTGCATCCCCGAATGTTCCTAAATTGCTTTGTGAATCCGTTTTAGCGGCATAGGCCAGCGTTTCAATTTGACGGCTGGGGTCGCTTCGGTCTTCTAATTCAGTTTCAACCGCTGATAAGCTGGCGGAATCAGTGTAAGGCATAGCGATAGCGTTATAATGTTCGTCGCCCAGCGCCGCGAATATTTCCGCAAAATCAGGAACGCCGCTACCGCCTGTCATGGCGGTAATTGTAAAGCCAACGCCCGCGGGTGTTAATTCACTGTCAAAGTAATTAAAGCGGACGTCAATATCGTTTCCTAATAGGCCTTTATTTCGTGCTGTTAAATTGACTTGTGTATCGTCCCCACCATCTACGGCGGCGGTTACTGGTAAATTAGAAACGGCACCAATGGCCGCAACGACTGCAGTCGCAATTTCGGCGGCTGTATCGCCTGACGTTACGCCCGCCTGAATACGAGTCCCACCAATATAAAGGGAAAGCGTTCCCGACGCTGTCGCGGGTCCTGTAAATGTAATATCACCCGAAGCCGCGGCGGAACCGCTGGCGTCGTCGGTGGCAATGGCCCACAATTCCGTACTTTGGTTTTCGGCGAACCAGGCGACGGCCTGACGGTGCAAAATAGAACCTTCGCCAAACAGGTTTTTAGCCTGGGCGGCGGAAGTGATACGGATAGGGGTTAATTCGGGTTGTGTACCAGCCGCCAGCTTTTGACCTATTAACAGGGCCTTATATGGCTGGACGCCGGCGCCTTGCGTGGCGCGGCTAGAGTCGTATTCTGTGAAAACCCCCGGCGTTCTTAAATTAATCGCCACATTGTTAAAACTGATTGGCATTATTCGACCCCTTCGTCTGTATGTTTATTATCCTTCGCCGGCTTCTTTTTCGAATTTTTGACTATTTCCGCTTCTTCGGCAATTAAAGACCCTTCATTTACCCGACGAGTCAAATATGACGTTATCATGCGAACCGAACCTTCGGGCGGGAAGTGTCCGCCTGTTTGGGGGTCGCGTACTTTTACGTCTTTGGCTGGGATAAATCGCTTTTTCATGTCTTAAATAATCGCATAACTTTAACCATCGGACAAGTCTATATCGTCTTCGGCAATAATCGGGGTATTTGGATCCGCATTTTCCAGCTTAACTTTAACATTTGCCGTATTAAGGTCGTCATAGGTTTTAACGTGTTTGGTGGAATATTTTACCTGAAAGCGCAAGCGGACGGCGCCTATAGATACTTCGCCTTTTTCAAAATTGATTTTCCAGCCCTGATATTCGAAAGTATCAAATATATGATAAATACTTTCTTCGTCTTCGGGGCTATTATGGTCGTTAATCAAATAATTGCTTATGGCTTCTTCGGCGGCGTATAGCGCGTCGTCCATTTCGTCGTCATTGCCGCTTAATACATAATCAACCATAAGCGAATCGGTGTGTCTATATTCTATGGCGTTATTAAAAAATTCCGCGTTACCTTCTTCGAACATGACGCGAACCAATGGCAATTCGTTTTCCGCAAATTCTCGGAATGAATTTTTCCCCGTCGTCATAACGCCCGGATAATTTGGATTGATTGATTCAATCGTGGACAGGCGGGCTATGACCGTGTCAATCATCTGTTTTTTTGTCGCCATTACTGTTTAATCCTTTCAAGGATAAGCGTTACGCCGCCCTGTCCGTCTGGCTCGATAGAACGTACATAATAATCAATGGTTTTTCGGGTGATAATGTCGTTTTTCTTTGGATCCGTTAAAAAATCGCGCGCGCGAAACCCTATATTCGGTTCGCTACTCATAATCTGAATCCCTGTTTCGGGTTCGACGGATAGATACGTATCGGACCATATTCCTTTTAAAATCTGGTCGTCGCCCCCTGATTGTGGGGAATGAATGACGGATTCGCCGAACGCGCCGGGCGACGTGCAAGCCCCTAAAACATTATTTACCTTATCCGCCCATGACATTTATTAAATTCCTTTTGTAAAGCATAGCAAAAAAAACGGGCGAAATAAATCGCCCGTTTCAGTTCGTGGGAAGTAATGCCGATTATGCGCCGGCTTCTTGTGTAACGCCTACCCCGTTCAAACGAACGACGCCTGTCGCATCGCCAGACGCGGCAACCGCGCCAGCGACGCCAGCTTTATAATTTGACGTGGCTGTCTTTGTGAATTTGCCCGCTGAATTATCCCAGTAAACAGTTTCACCGATAGCCCAGGCCGCGCCCGTTGCTTTATCAACCGAATAAACACCGTCAATATGACCGGCGAATTTTTCGCCTACGTCGGCGTTTGTTGAAGGGATAACCAAAAGGTTATTAATTAAAACCGGTTCGCCTGAAGTTACGCCACCGCTTGGGGCTACGCATTCAAGGGAATGTCCGGGCTGTACAAAGTTTTTCATGATTCCAGTTCCTTTTTTAAGTTCCGTTTTGTTAAAAATCAGGCAAGGGGGCAATAAAGCCCCCTAACCGTTTAATATTATGCGCCAGTTCCGCGCGCTATACCTCTATGGTCAACCGGGATTGTCGCGAAGTCGTGACGAACCTTAATTTCCAGCCCGTCGCGGTTAAACGTTTCGCGGCTTTCAATGTATGGCCCTTCCTGACCTTCAAGATATGCGTATTCGATTGTGTCAATAACCGAAGGATCCGCAATCATAAAGAAGTTTGTCGTGCTGGTCGCGTCAAGCTGTCCGTCTACGATAAGTTCGTGGGCGTTACGGTATGGGTTCGCATTTGCAACGGAATCCGCTGAAATGTCCGCCATAAGTTTAGCCGCCTGGACTTCAAGCGCGGCGGGGGCAACCAAGAAACGGGGGACAATATTTAAAATATCGTTTCCGCTTGGGTCTTTTTGGATACGCATACCGGCGCGTAAAGCACCAAGACCCGCAACGTCCAAGTTTACCCCGAAAGTGTTCGCATGGGCGGCGGAAAATAGGTTTTCGCCGTCAGACATGAAAGGATTGCTTGTTAGAACATTGTAAACCAAGCGGTTTTCCAAACGGGCCGCCGTTGCCGCTAATTTTTGCGGTACACGGGTCAAAGCGTCCAAGTCGTCATTAATAATCATCTGGCGGGTAATGCCGATAATTTTACCGTATGTCGATAGACTGATTTTTTCCGCGCCTTCGCCGAATGTTCCGCGCTTGTATTCGCCGTCTTCTACGACTTCTTCCAAGCTGGACGCATTAGAAAGGGCAACGCGTGACATTTCCTTAAAGTCTGGCAAGGTGATTTGACGGGCGAACGGTAAGAACGTCCGAACGGTATTTTCGTAACCCTGACGAAGTGATTTATTCGCCGTTGCTGATAGCAATTCTGGGAAGTCGCTTGTCGTATGCAAGGCACGAGTCACAAGGTCCATTTTGTTTAGACCTTTGCCGTCTTTACCCAAACATTCGCGGGCCATATCCACAAGTGAATAGCCGTTATAAATGCGGGATTGTTCCGTTACCTTATTTTTCGAAGGGTTCGCGCGGTATGCTAAATATTCTTGCATAGCTTCTTGACGTGAAAGCTGACCTTCGGGAGTCGATACGCGGATATTTCCGTTAATCGGCTTTTCATCCGCGGCGCGGGCCAATTCGTCCAAAACAAGCGCGCGGGCTTGGTCTACAGTCTTATCGTCGTCGATAAGTTTGTCTGCAAACGCTTGCGCTACGCCGGAACGACGGCAAATATCTTTAATATCTGCAATACGTTGGCGTTCTTGTTTACGTCCTTGCTCTACATGCTCGGACGTATTGGCTTCGACTGGCGTATTACGCTGTCCTTCGGCCTTTGGTGTTTCAGTTTTGGGAGTCTCTAGACGCGTCGAAGTGTTATTTTCAGTTTCGCGCAAGGCCTCTTTTTCTTTTGGGTCCATGGTGTTTGTTTCCTTGTTATGGTTAAGGTTTGTCCTTGCGTCTTCGACGACGCATTGGTTAGTTGAAGTTTCGGACCGGACTCCTGCCCCCCCGTCCGCTGGCACTGGTACGAAAGAAATTTCCAACGGTTCCCAGTCAATCGCGCGTAAAACGCGAATTTCGTCTTCGTCGCCGGTAATGTCTTCGTATTTATAGACACGATACCCGACGGATATGTTTTTGTGAATACCGTCTTTTACATCCTGAAAAATAGGCTGGACGGCTTCGCGGCTTGAAAATTTGCAATCGGCGTATTCTTCGTCGCCGTCTAGGGTCGTCCCTATAACATTTTCCAAGCTATAAGCGCGGTGGGAATCCAATAAAGGAACCTTCCCCGCTTTCAATCTTTCTAATCGAACGTGGCCCTTTTCGGTGCTTAGTTCTTCCATATAGGTACCGTATGCACCTTCGAAGAAACCAAAACGCATAACGCGCGCGCCGGCGGTATATTGTACCTTAACGGTGCGGTCGGCTTCATTAAAAGATTCTGGCATGATCCGCGCCTGAATATTTAGCGCGGGCATATCGTTTTTAACGTACCGGTGTTTTACTTCGTCTGGTTTCATAAATTTAATCCCCTGATAAATAGTACCTTTAAATTTTCTTTAGGACAATACCCAGTATTTTTAATCATCTTCGGCGGGTGTTTCCTCTTTTTTGGCGGATTCGCTTTGTTGTTCCATGCCCTGGGCGGTTAGTTTCCGCGGGTCTGAATCAAGCGTAATCTTAGCATCATCCAATTTTTTATTGGTTTCTTTAATTTCTTCTATGACTTCGTCAACATCCAAGCCCATAGCCGCCAAGGCGCGCGGCAATGACGTAAGACCCGCCCGTATTTTCTTAATTTCGGCGGGGACTTCACGCGTCGGGTCTATCATTTCACGGCGCGGGAACGTCCATTTAATATAGGCGTCTGCAATGTCGTAACCCAAAAGAAAACAGGACTCCAAAAACCAGTCTGCCAATGTGTCTAATAGCTGGGCGCGCATGATTGACTCTTGCCACCTGGTTATATTGCGGTGCATTTCAAGCCATCCCATACGACCAGACGAAAAATTAACTTTCGAATAATCGTTGGTTAATGATTCGTATGTAATCCCATAGCCGGCGGAAATTGCGCGCAATGACACGCGGGTATATTCGTCATAGTTTTGAACGCCGGGCGGGTCTGAAAACTTAACGTCCCGACCAGGCCCCAGCTTTTGAATTGTACCAGGTTGAAAATATTCTATCTGGTCGGTGTCTTCTTCGCCGGCCTTATCCAAGCCAGTATCGCCAACGTCTGACCCGTTCATATCATATTCAAAGGCGGCAAAGGCTGACGCTATCTTTTGGCGGACAAGCTGGGCGTCTTCGTAATCGTCAAAGTCTTTTAAACGACGGATAACTGGCGCGGCCCACGGATAACCGCGGGTCTGTCCTGGGCGACGGGCATCAAATAGAATTTTGACTTCGTCGGCTGAATAACGCTTACTTTCAAAGTTAAAATTCGCGCCGCGGGCTTCGCCGGGGTGCTGGTCAAATAACCAATAAGCGACGACCGTCCCGTATTTATCATATTCTACGCCGTCATGGATATAATTACCGTTATTAAATACGCTACTTTTCGACGTATCAATAAAATCTGGTTCCAGTAATTGAATTTTAAACGGGATTTTGTTTTTTGCGGTCAGGCGGACGGGGACTTTACGAACCAATACGTCGCCAGATTCCGCGACGCCTTCGATAGCAAGACGTTGAATCCCTGTTAAATCCATACGACCGTTAATATCTATCATGGTGGTATTAACAAAAATATCCCATAGCTGGGCCAGTTTCGCCGTTTGCGTCTTGTTACGGCCTACGATAGACCCTTTAATCCCTGTCCCGACCGTATTATTTGCAATGACGTTTAAAGCCTTTGCCGCCCATGGATTATTACGGGTTAAATCTCGGCTACTGTTTCTTAAAACCTTGATACCGCCAGATATAGCCGAGTCGGCGTTTGTTCCGGGTCTTTTCCATCCTGACATACGCGGTCCGCGGCTGGCGCCTTCAAAACGGCGTTTACCGTGTTCTTCGATAACATTAATCGCATAGCGCGCCTTTGCGCGGGATAAAGCTAAATTCGGGGCTATTGGTTCGATTAATTTGTCAAAGAATGTTCTTTTCATGCTTAAAGCCCGTTGTTATATACGGCAATGGTTCGACCGGTGCCGCCTGTTTTTGATAAACCTAATTCTTTTTCCATTTGGTTTTTAAGCTGATTCATATCTTTTAATGACCGATATTCGACTTCGCGGTCCTGATATTTTACTTTTGTCGCCCCCATGGCGATAGCATCCACAAGCGCGGTATATTGGTCTAGTGTGTATGCTGTCATGGATCCGCCCCCTATTTCCCTGTATATGGATTTACGCTAGGTTTTTTCTTTTTGCTGGCTTTATTGTGCGTCATTTTAGTAAATTCGGCAAGCCGTTGTTCTAATTGTATCCAGTCAGGCTCTTGAAAGCGGTCTATCCCGAAAACATACGCCGCCGCGCGGCTGTAAACCCTGCAGTCTAACGGTTCGTTACGTTCGTATTTCTTTTCCCATTGATAGCGTGACCGCCCACGGGTGACATGCTTTACCTTTTCTTCGGCGGTTAAGCCTTTGAAATATTCCTTCGAATAAACGCTAGGAAATTCGCAATAACCAGGCGCGGGAACGTCGTCGTCCTCTATCGGCTGGGGTATGCGTAACCATTCGTAAACTTCGTCTTTAATGACCGATACGCCGACGGGCCACATTAACAGACCACGGGCGATTTTTTTACCTTTGTAATCAATATCGACGGGTCGCGGGTTTCCGACCGGTAATATCTGGTTATCCATCCCCTTAATTGCCATAACCCTTTTATCGGATATTTTACGGACTTCGTTATAAACCATTTGCGTTTGGTCAGACGAGTCG
>Ga0115567_10000459_pt1 | contig 39991 bp, 41 predicted proteins | sample COGITO_mtgs_1204_2_FD_88679 | JGI IMG/M metagenome (GOLD analysis project Ga0115567, IMG submission 88679) | Pelagic marine microbial communities from North Sea - COGITO_mtgs_120412 | ecosystem: Environmental > Aquatic > Marine > Epipelagic | place: Germany:Helgoland, sampling site Kabeltonne...
CAGCGTAGCGCCTCGACGCGGGCGCCTCTGCGCCAGCGGAGCATGCACGCACCTGAACCTACACCAGGGCTTGGTCCTGACCGAAAACCCTAGACCCGGTCCGTACAGGTTGCACAGGAGACCGGTTCGTGGCCAACATTTACAAAGCAACTCACACAGACACTGGCGCCGATGGATCTCCACTCTAGGCGTAGCGCCTCGACGCAGGCGCCTCTGCACCAGCGGCACAGCGGAGCATACAAGCCCCTAAAACCCTAAACCAGCGCCTCAGCGCAAGCGGAGCATGCACGCAACTAAACCCTAACCAGGTTGTTAAGACTGTTGCCATTCAACGGATCTCTATCTCGTCCTCTAATCAGCGCAACTCGCAACGCTTCCGGGGGAGACGGCCCCATCTCAACACGGATCGGCCTCGCCCCAGCTCCGCGTGAGCCGCTGCTGCGCACGCCCAACGCTCACGCCGAGGGCCGCCGTTGCGCTTGCGCCGTCGTCGATCCTCACTCTCGGTGCTTGGTCACCTTGTCGAGAAAGGCCTTGTGCAGCGCGTTCTCGTCGTAGGTGTAGTCCGCGCCCTGCCTGCGAACAATAATCCCTCGGGAGCTGCTAAAATACTCACCTGGCTTCTGCTTCTTCACCCAACCGTTTGTCGTCAATCGACGATTCAGCTATCAGGCTCGGGTAGTCCGTTGAAGAGGAGATCCCTTCCTCTTTGCTGCGTAGTTGAAGAGTGCGCCACGGCTCCTGGTTCGGAGCATTGGTCGGCCAGGGTACACGTGGGGGCGGCTTCCACGACTCTGGAAGGTCAGACGCTGCCTCGAGGTCGATCTCCCACGCCAGAGGTTCTTTTTGTCGCCACATTGCTGGATCCATGTAGTGTTCGCCTAACCACTGCAACCGAGGGACGATTAGCACCAGGCACACGCTCTGGTACGGGCACGCATGCTAGTGCCAATGGTCGTTCCAAGCATGAAACTGCCAGCGGAAAAATGTACCTTAACCAGCCGCTCCCGCTCGCTTGCGACATGAGGCATCGGACGATCGTACATGGCTCTCTCTTCGACGCACAGCCCAAAATCCGGTGGGACAAGGCAGTGTACCCGCCCCCCGACCCGCATCTCTCCAATAATTTCCTGCATTTCCCAGCGGTAACTACACAATACACCACATTGCGAGGCGTCGCAAGTGCGCTGGCGGAAAGGTGGGCCAGCTTTCCTCTATCGCTGGCTGGACGTAAGGGTCTCCGCCCAGCACGAACTCGAACGGATCATCGAGCGGCCAGCGCCAAGATCCATCCCTGATCTTCTGCTCACCCTTCCAGGGCCGCACCCCTTCGGCGAACATCTGCGTCCCGCAAGCTGTGCTCAGGTCTCATTCGCACCGGAAACACAGCAGCTCGCGTACAAAAAGAAGAGGAGAGCGGAAGTTGGGCCGACATTATCCATGAGTGCTCGTTGATGCTTGGCTACATTCCATCTTATCCGCACAAGTTGACCCTCGCGCGGGACTCCGCCGTCGCCGGGCCACACCTGTCCCCGGGACGCAATCCAAGATCAGGGGTTACAATTGCTTCAGGCCGACCAAGTGGGCATAATGATTGGGCTTGGAGCTTCAAGGAGCAGTGATCGAATAGAATGACGTAGTGTATGGCATGTGCTGCGGCTCAGCACCTCCCAGTACGGTATGCGGCTCCAGTGCGTGAACTCCCGCAGTATCTCCGGAGAAATCACTGGACCGTAACTCCGGGGGTCATCTGCCTGTTTTCAAGAGGGTGTTTAATGTACATCAGAGGAATGTTGAGAAGAGGCGAGACTGTGTCAGCCGGGTGCACATTTGATGACGCTGGTCTGGGTCACTCTCACCTCAGTGTCTGCTGACGACGTTCCGTGTTCCGCTGCATCCTCGCGACTGTATTCTTGGTCATACAATTCCAGTTCAGAGCCACCGTCATGGAACTGTCTCAGAGATTCATCCTTCGCTAATCCTCCGCCTGACAGGCGGGCAAGATGCCATCCTCCCAGTGCGGGATACAGCTGAGATGCCGGCATCGCAGGCGCCGCCTGGAAGCGATCCACGATCCCACAGAAAATTCGTCGGTTGGCGGCAGCCTCGGCAGCGAAGGAAGATTCGGCGAAGGTACTCCATGGAGGATGTACTTCACCGGCAACGTGCCCGGATGTGAGAGCCGCAAGGGCCAACACAGCCGGACGCATCCCGGATCTCTCCCTGTTGGGGGAACTCCTCCACCGAAGTAACCTTGGAACCATTCCTAGTTGCATCTTCGGCACCGGCACACGGGCGAAAAGGGGGGGACCTCGGGTCATCCGGGCCGACCCGTCTCGCACCGCGCACTGTGAAGCACACACACGTGTGGGATATCGACACGGAGCAGTCAGAATTCTGTGTTTTGATCCCGCGAAGATCTCTTCAGGCAGCTTTGGCGCTGTCTCGTGTGTGCTTTCGCGACAGCCCCGCCAGCTCCTGCCGACGTGCCTCGCCGAGTGCAAGACGCTGTAGACGCGCAAAGCCATGCAGGCGGACATCCACGCCGCCACCTCAGCTTCAAGTGCAAACGGAATAGGCGCGCTCGATGCCTTGGGCGCCTCAAATGCCGGGACAGATGCAGACGCGGAGCAGGTGCTTGACGTCAAGTATAGGTTGGCTCTGCTTCAGCATTGGAAGCGCCGCGTCTCGATCGGAAACCTTGGCGAGCACGACACCACTCTGATGTTAAAGGTCCGCGCCAATTTGCGCAAGCGACGGAAGCTGGATGGTCACAAACATGCGCAGTACGACGAGCCGCCCCCCCTCTTTGCGAAGTTTACGTTCACGGGGCACGGAAACGGGGATAGCTCGGATGAAGACAACGGCAACCTTTCCGCGGCAGGGGCAAAGAAGTCGCGCTCCGCGAAGCCCAAAAAAGAGGTTCTCCAATTCTACGGCGACGAGGTGCCGTTCGGTAATGGGCCGCTAAGCAGCGAGCGGCGCGCGGTGTGGGCAGCAGCTATGAAGCAGACAGGACAGCGCTTCCGCGACATGAATAAGGTAAACCCCAACCCCATGTAGGCCTCCATTTCATGCATGACCTCCTAGAGTGCAAGCGCCGATACATTGCGGATGCATTTCGTGGACCTGACTTGGGCACACATGTCCGGCAGTTTACATCCCAGCAGCAGATGGACGCCAAGAAGTGCGTGCAGATGTGCCAAAAGCGTTTCCGAAAAGATGCACTCGCCTCGGTTCGTTTGATTTCCATTCCCTCCAATTCGAATCCTGTCCCTGTGCCCCGTGTGTACATGTGAATTCCTTATGTTGCTGGTGCGTGGACAGCTCAAATCGTCACGCGATTTCGCGGTCCGCGCCAAGAAACTTGCGCGTGAGGCAGGCCTGGTCTTTGCCCGCCGCACCAGCACCTGGGGCTGCTCGCCCCCTCCTGTGAGCTCAACGGCACGAAAACAGGCCCCACTGCGGAAATTCTGAGCCACAGGCTTTCTCGCGGCAGGTGTGGCGGCGAGAGCGGGCCGCAATGCTCTCGGCACAGGGCATTGCGGTGAGCGGGTTGGACCTTCACCGGAGCAAGAAGGAGACGCGGGAGCTCCTAGAGAAAAGAAAGCAGGAGGAGGCCGAGCGCGAGCGCATTCGCCAACAGAAGCGCATCAACTTCCTTCTGACGCAGACGGAGCTTTTTGCACACTTCATCGGCCAGAAGATGGGCAGCACCCCAAGCGGGGCGACGGGTGCGAGTGCGGGCTCTGAAGTCGGTTCCGGTGGAGGCACGAATCCAAGTGCGCAGAATCAGCAAAATGGAGGAGAATTGGATCGCGAAGAAACGAAACAAGCGATCGCATCCGCTCAGCTTGCTCTGCAAAATCGTGCGGACGCTGTGCGCTCTTTCGACGCAGGCGTCGCGCGGCCTGAGGGAGTTCCCGAGGGTAGTCGAAAACTTCCACGCAAGACGGACCAGGCTATTGTTCAGGGTCTTGAGAGCACCGCTCTGCATCACGAGGACGTGGCGCAAACCAACGAGATCGCCAAGATCTTCCAGGGTACGCTTAAGCCATACCAGGTGATCGGATTCAACTGGCTCGTGGGGCTATATGAGCAGGGCCTGAATGGTATTCTCGCTGACGAGATGGGCCTTGGAAAGACTGTGCAAACGATTTCACTCCTCTCCTTCCTCGCCGAGAAATGCGGTATCTGGGGTCCATTCCTAGTCGTGGCGCCGACCTCGACAATGCACAATTGGTGTTCTGAAATGGAGAAGTTCTGCCCCCGCATGAAAGTGATTCCTTACTTTGGCGCAAACCCAAACGAACGTAAACTGCTGCGGCGCCTGTGGTCCAACACGGTTGCACTTGGTACCCCGGACGCGCCGTTTCATGTTCTAGTTACCAACTACAAGCTCGTGATCTCGGACGAGAAGCACTTCGCGAGGGTGACATGGCAGTACATGGTGCTGGACGAAGCGCAGGCAATCAAGAGCAGCGCTTCTCAGCGATGGAAAACGTTGCTCGGTTTCAAATGTCGAAACCGGCTACTGCTCACTGGAACACCCATCCAGAACAGTATGGCCGAACTGTGGGCACTCCTGCACTTCATCATGCCTGAGCTCTTCGATTCTTTTTCAGATTTCACTGACTGGTTCTCGAAGGACATTGAAAGTTCGGCAGAAGGTAAAGGTGGTGGAATGGACCAGCAGCAGCTGCGCCGCTTGCAGCTCATCTTGCAGCCATTTATGCTGAGACGCACGAAAAAGGAGGTGCTCAACGAGATGGTACACAAGGTTGAAATTGAAGTGCGTTCGCCACTATCCTCGCGTCAGAAGTACTACTACGACATGCTCAAACGGCGAGTTACGTCAGCAGCAGAGCTGTCGGACAAAATGCTGTCGCGCGACGAAAACCGTTTACATTCACTGATGAATCTTGTCATGCAGTTCCGGAAAGTGTGCAACCATCCAGAGATTTTCGAGCGGCGCGACTTTCTCTCGCCTCTGCAGCTCCAACAGCGAACGCTCCCATCGCTTCCTCTGCCCTCGGGTGAAGCGATCCCTGTGACGGTCTGTGACATTTCGGAGGTGACCTTTTCATTGCCGCAAATGATTTATGAGAGCCTCGTCGATCAACGCACCTGGAGCGGCCTGAACGCCCCCTTGCGTGCATGGGTCACTACCACACTTCTTTCGCCTTGGGTGGCAGGCCACGTGCAAACGTCAACGTCCCTCTCTTGGTTCAGACTCTTGAATCTCTCCTCTGCCGAGTTTTGCTTCCTGGCTCGCGCCTCGGGCGGCCAGCGTTGGCTTGCGAGCGCCACAACGAATTCGCGTCAAGCTGCGCTGATGTGCACCGGGTCCCTCGGTGGAGAGATAGCACTGCCGTGGGAGCGTGGAAGCCAGCGACCGACGGTGCTGATTCGTACAAGGCAGGAGTGGCTCGAACAGAGTTGGGAAGGTGAACTCGTCGTCTCCGCCTCGCGCAGGCTCTATAATCTCCGGCCTCAGCTCAAGCTTTGCATGGGCTACACGCCGCGTGTCTCCGCGGCTCCTGCGCATGTATACTGTGCCTCGGCACACCATGCCGCAGCACACGCGGTAGCCATGCGGGACGAATGGACGCGCCGTTTAGTGCTAGGTGGAGTTTCGCAGGGAGGGTTGTTGCTCCATGAGTTGGATGCTCTCGCTGCGGCGGTGCCCCCCGCCAGCCTTCCGGGCCCGGCCGCGGAAGGCCCATCCTCGCCGTCGCTTCTGCGCAGCTTCTTCCAGGCGGTGGGGTCAAGCTCGGTGCAGGTCCCTGATTTTGCAAGACTGGTGACCGATGCGGGAAAGCTTCGCATCCTCGACTCCCTGCTTCCACGGCTAAAGGCGGAGGGCCACCGGGTTCTCTTATTCTGCCAGATGACGAAGATGATGGATATCCTCGAAGACTATCTCTGGTACCGCAAGCACCGCTATTTGCGCCTCGATGGCTCTGCATCAATCGCGGATCGCCGTGACATGGTCAACGACTTTCAGGCAGAAGGCTCCGAGTACTTCATTTTCATGCTGTCAACCCGTGCCGGCGGGCTCGGCATCAATCTCACAGCAGCAGACACGGTAATCTTTTATGATTCTGACTGGAATCCAACGATGGATGCTCAGGCGATGGATCGCGCCCACCGCCTTGGGCAGAAGAAGGAGGTGACAGTGTACCGCCTCGTTACAGCTCGAACGATTGAGGAGCGCATCCTGCATCGCGCCAAGCAGAAGCACAGCATTCAGCAGATGGTCATTGCCGGTGAGGGTGCTGCGGGTGCATTCAAGGGAACAGGTGCGTCAGATTTTCGCGCAGCAGATTTTGCGGAGCTTCTTTTCGAAGAGGATGAGACTGTGGAAGATACACCAGGAGTGGTCGCCAGTAGCACCCGGGAAGCCGGGAGCAACGAGGAAAAGAAAATTGGCACTGAGACGGGCGCTTCAGAATATCTCCCTGAGACGGAAAAATCTGCACCGGCGAAAACGACAGTGAAAATCGAAGCGGAGGAGAAGTGCGTGAAAACGGATGCCAACGTGGAAGTTGCCAACCAGGAGCACTCTAATGCTGGGGAAAATTGTGGTGAATCCACGGACGCAAAGCATGTGATAGGCGAGTGGCTACGTATTAGCCAGAAGGTGGAGGTAGAGTGGGAGGGAGACTGGTGGGATGCCAGTGTGAAAGATGTCACCATGCTTCCGGGCGGAAGAAGAGCCAAGGTGCTCGTGGTGTACGCTGGAGCAACAGCTGAGGAGGAGGAAGAAGAGTGGATCGAGGCAACCGACGTAGGAGGGCTTGTCGGTTGGATCAGCGGGCGGCTACGGGAGCACGTCTCTGCCGCAGCGATGGTCAAGGAAGATGTGACTGACGTGCTGAGGGGCGTCCAAGGAAACCAGCCCGTGTAGGTTGCACGCACGAAACGTATTACAGAGATTCACATGCTCATCTCGCGCGAGCAATTCCCGCCTGCACACTCACCAACCGCCCGCCCACTCACTCTTATTCAAGCATGCGCATGATAACCATGATAACCCTAAACCCTAAACATGTGAAGATGCAATGGGCAATGAATCCATGGAACATCAGCAATCAAATGTATTTGAGAGCTAGGGAACGTGCAGCTTCGCGATTGCAGAAGCGACGCTTTGTTCCCAAACTAAGGATTCCTTGCCGAGGAAAGGTCGCAGCGCCGAGGCGTGATCAAGAAGAGCGCATGCCGCAGGCTCGTCACCGCGTTCCAGACAAGTCTTCAGTCCTTGCTGCAGCAGCGCTAGCGCTTCAGTTCGACCCTCGGCTCCTCTTCTTCCTGCCGCGTCCATTGCCTCTTCCACGGCTCCAGCCTCCATCACGATACCTGTGAAAATCTCACTTTTTCGCATGCGCTTCTCTCTTTTTGTGCCTGCCTCGTCCTCTGTGCCGCGCGCTCCCGGCGAAGACTGGACGGCTGATCCACTGTGCCCGTCTGAACTCTGGGGCGCCCCGCTTGCTACAGCGGCCCGCGACCTGACGCGACCCGCGACCTCAAGTGCTGCCGGAAGCCCTCCACGTGTCACCCCTGAAAGCTCTGGGAGTGGCCACTGGCTCCGGAGGCGTCCAGGGGGCGTGGAGGGCGGGGCAGCTGCAATGGAGGCTACCGGCGTTGCCAGACCAGCGGGCATCGGATGCTTGTACCCAGCGGGAGCCTTTCCAGGGTTGTTCCATACGGAGGTCGGCGGGGGGGGGAGGAGCGGGCGACGAGACGCGGACGCGAGTGTGGAGGACGGCAGTGTGTCGAGCTTGGTGACCGATAGGCCGAGGCCTCGAATTTCAGTAGGCGGAACTGCCAGATCCACCGCCATAAGCAGAGCTTCGCGCGCGAGGTCGGAAGCCGCGGCCGTGAAGCGCGATAGCGTACGCGACCGAGTAAGGTGGTCGCAGATGCCATGTCCGATATGACCTTTTCGAAGGCGCTCAGGCGCATCACGCACCGCCCGCAACAGCAAGAGCTGCACGCTCTTCCCCCGCACTCCGGCGCGGCTCATGCGTTCAGCAACGGTCTCTGCCAGCTGTTGCAGGAACGTCTGCACGCCCTCCTCGGTATCAAAGCGAACGCCCCAAGTTGCCTGCGCGCCAACACTCTTCCTCACGGGCGGTTCCCATCGCCGCGGATCGTTTCCTGCCGCAAACTCACCGAGCAGCGCACCGTGCTTCTCCCCGATTAGGTCGCGCAGGCTTGCGCGAGACACGGCACGGAGCTCGGCGACTGTCGTGATACCAGCGTCTTGGAGGACTCGAAGGGTCTTGTATCCGACACCGGGCAGCTCGCTGACTGGCAGCGGAGCGAGGAAGCTTTCAGCATCGCGTGCCTCGATGTGGAACTGCCCGTCTGGCTTGGCGTGCTTTGTCGCGACTCGTGCAAGAAGGCGATTGGGTCCAGAGCCAACTGACGCGGAGCAACCCGTCGCCCGAACGATTTCAGCGCGCACCCTCTGGGCCACTCTTGGAGGGTCCCAGGCGGGGTCAGCGCAGAGTGCGGTGGCGTCCGCAAAGACCTCGTCACACGACACACCAAGAATGTGGGGCGTGAGCGCCACCACCGCACGGTACATGGCACACGCGACTGTCGTGTACTTTTCGAACTCGTAGGGCACTGTGATGAGTTCGGGGCACAGCTCCTTGGCCCGCCCAATGAACATGCCAGCGCGCAGCCCCCGTGCGCGCGCGGCGTAATTTGCACAGGATATCTCGCCGTGATGAGAAGCGGCACTGGTTGAGTCTGACCACGAGACTGCGACGGGGCGACCACGAAGCTCGGGCCGACCAAGAGTCGAAACCTGAGCGAAGAAGCAGTCAATGTCAATGTGCAAAATGCACCGAGATCCTCCAGGGAGCGAGAGCGGTAGCGGTGGCGGCGGCCCAAGATCAGCAAGCAGCTCCTGGTACCGCTGATTCCACATCCCGATGTAGTGCAGGCGGGAGGCGCGGTAGAAGCGCTCCAGGAACTGAGGGTCCTCCTTGGACGTCCGCGGCCTGTGGTCCGCTGAGGGGTCCCGCTCCCGCGCCTCCCGTCGAGCCTCCCGGGCCGCTGCCAGCGCAGCCGCGCGCTCCTTTTCTTCTTCCCCAGCGCCCTTGACTACCGCAGATGCCCCGCCAGGGTTCTCTGCGTGCGCTTCCGGTTGCAGGGGAGACGGAAAGTTCGTAGCCGCGAGAGTCAGTTGCGCATGAACTGCAAAATGCCTGCGTTCCTCCTGGAAGAGTATCGAATGCTGCCGCTGCAAGTTATCCAGCATCTGCTGGCACAGTGCCGCCATCGAGACATCCTGCGGGTTTCATTTACCGCATTCAAAACCAGGGCAAAAGGTCTGCACTGGAAAATGCGCGCAGGAGTCGGGACCCTTTCGGATGGGCGTGGGGATGGGCCACAGAACCGGTGCAACAAGAGATTCAGTCTTGCACGTCACAAGCTCTCCTGCGTGCAGCGAGAGCACAAGTGTGCGTGGTGAACGGCCGCCGCGCCGTGCATGTGCGGCTAGCTCTGCTGCTAGGGAACCTGCAAGCTGCGGAATGAGGCGGCTGACGGCGTCGCAAGGAGCAACGCGCAGGGCGACCGCCAGCGCTGGGAAGCTCCCATCATATTGAGCGCTAGTCAGCGGGCCTGCAAGAGCGCTCGCTTCAACCACCTGCTCCAACATGATGGCGCCCCCGCCTAGAGAGAAATCTAGTGACTTCGGCATAACCCGAGAGTCGCCTTCAGAGTCAGGGACGGAGGAGAGCTGTTCTGGGGAGCGCGGAAGATGTTTGCTCTGAAAGGACGGAAGGGCCAGGGCTTCAAGTACAAATTCACGCTGTCTCCTCTCGTTCTTCGTCTCGACGACCTCTTCTCAGTGTGATTCCGAGCCTTGACGCCAGAGGTGATGTTCGACCAGTGTTGTGAGCCTTGCCTGTGCTGCAGGACGGGGAGAAAGTTTCTTTCGTATGGAACCGCGGCAGCAAGTTGGTCGCAGCCGAACCTGCAAATTTCTCGCAGCAAGGCACCACTCGATGTCCCTTCACGCTCAGAATTGCGGCCTTCTTCTGCTGCAGCAATGAGAGCGCTGCCATCGCGTCAGGTGTAGCGCGTTGGACTGAGGGGCTTGTGGTGATCTGCACGCTCTACCGAGTCGGGGGTAAGGGTCCTGCTGCAGGATCGTTCTTCAAAAAGACTGCCAAGGTGAACGTGGTCGCGCATCTCATTTTGCTCGGTGCCACGCTGGGATATCAAAAGAGTCGGCGGCAGGTGATGATCACTTCGGTGCAAAACGACCGAACGACTAGCAACGCAGCACAACGCCTTGCTGGAAAGGTATTCTCGAATTCGTTTTGAATGCAAACTGTCTTGACTCTCTGAGCACGCTACATCCGTTATGGCGCTGCTTCGACCGTAGCTGATCCCGCAAGGCGCAGGTCCTGTGTTCTGGCAAGCTCAACATGGGTAAATGCCCGCCCCACGCATGTGGATTCGCATGCAACTCATCTGCGATTGTGAACATACGTTGGACGCTGCGGGGCTTCCAGGCGATTTTGCGGGAACGGAGCCGGTCACCGAGGAAGTGGAACTGGCCCTGTTCTCCGGCAAGGCCACGCGGCGAGGGGTGGTGACAGTACGTGTGCGCTCCGAATGGCTCACCGCTGCGCATCCTTTGCTCGGGAGTATTGGCGATCGTTCGTCTACATCTCGCGATATCTTCAGGTCCCTGGCCATCTCGATGCTGCCACTGTGACCAGGGGTTTTTCGGGGAACTAACTTCTCTGGGCCAGCAGCGAAGTCAGCTCGATGATTGGCGACGATGAAGAAGAGGGTCCCGGGAATTCGGGAGAGGATGAAGAAAAGGCATCGAAGGCCCGAGCCAATTTCCCCCCAAGACTAGATGCGGAAGAGGATGAGAATCTGCGCTTCTCATCGTGGTCGATCGGCGCAAGAGAGGATGGAGCAAGCGCGGTGGGCGGCTGTGCTGCGGGAAAGCCTCTAAGACACCCTCTTGGCGCAACAATTGCCAGCAAGCTGCGGAAGAACACAGAGCGTGTTGGACGGGCAGCCGACACGGGTTCGGGATCAGCGCTGCTCGAGGACGGTGTGCCGGGCGCTGCTTGCGCGGAAAATACTGGGAACCTCGTGCAGGAGCTTGCGTCGCTACGGGCGTCGGTAAAGGAACGAGACATGTGTATTCACGAGCTAGCCGTTGCAGAGGCACGTCTGCGTGTCGAGGTGACTGAGCTGCGCAAACGCACCATTGGGATGGCGCGGGACATGACCAAGATGGAGACGCTGCTCTACTCGGTACCTGCAGAGGCGGCAGCTGCAGAAGAGGCAGAGAGGCTAACTGCAGCATTCGTGCCTGTCATCCAATCGCTGACGAAGGAGCTCGATGACGCCCGGGCACTACTGCGAGCGCATGGGCTCGCGTAGGGTACTTTCGGCCTGCTAACACTCTGCTGCACTCGCTATTCGTCATGACCATTTGGCTTTAATCAACTGTCCATTATGGACCAAAAACGCTGAACGGACCCAGGCATGCCAGATAGTTATGAGTCAACAGTTTGCCCGGGAGGTCCCAATTCTTCGATGGCTAGCAGACACTCTGCAAGGGTAGCACCCGCTGACATTTTTTCGGTCAAGAGGTCGAGGTGTCGCTCATGCCGTGAAAGAGCCGTGAACGCGTGCACACTGCCCCATCGCACACGCTCTTGTTCCTCCCGCTCGTTACGAAAGCGCGGCGTTGCGCGGGCCAACACTCCCTGCAGCTGACAAAAGTCAGCGAAGCCCCCAAGACCGTCCCCGAAGCGAATTGCTTCTGCAACGACACCCGCGAGCGAAACCGAACAAAGCTTGTCCACCTCCTCATGCGGTAGGCGACCCGCGATATCATCCCGCGCCTCAAAGAGCTGCACAGCATTCAGCACAGCGTTGGCAGAGTAGCCTGCAATGGGCAGCCCGACGAGATAGCTCACGAGCAGGTGCCCCGCTTCATGTCGCACCAGGCGCTCCCGGTACTCTCCGCTAATGGTCCGCCGAATTTGGATCAACAGTGCCTGAAGCAACCCTGGAAGCGAAAGCCCAAGTCCCAAGAAGGCAAATGGGATGCTCCTGCCGCCAGACCTTTCATCAACATCTGAACACGCCGTGGGCGTTCAGCGGGCGAAGGCCGTACCCGATACCAAACGTGACGACCCAGCGAAGAAGCCCGTCCTTGACGAACGGCAAGTCCATGTTCGGGATGGTCGAGGCAGCGACGGTCGAGAGCAGCATCGAGGAAAAGAGCGTGGTGAAAAAGGAGACATTTAGAACCTGCCATTAGCCACAACTCAGTATGGACCCCAGCTGGGCGTGCCACCAGACATGAGCCTCATACTCTCGAAAAGATTAGTATGCATTCCAAGTTCGACTGGTTTCAACTGAATGCGTGCAACCTCCATGTCGTCCTCTCCCTCGAGATCTATAGCTTCGTCTTTGATCGTCCCCCGGGTGAGCATTCTTACCTGCCGAGTTCCCGCATCAACACCCATGTCATTTTCTCGTGAAAAACTGAAGGTTTATAAAGGAGCATGTTGCGCAGGGTTTCATTGATGGCGTCGTGATGCACCTCCTGGACGGATACCCTGCGAAACAGCACCGGAACGCTTCCCCACAGTGGCTTCGAACCGGTGACGCCCTCCATGCCATCAAGTACGTCCTGAACTTTATCCTTCTGCCATTCATCGGTACCATCCATTGTCCCAAGCATTTTCATAGCCTCTTTTGGCGACATTTTGTGTTCATGCTGTTCCCCATGACCTGTCCTAGTGGAAGCATCCCCTTTCTCAGCTTCCTCAGCTACCCGCATGCTCATGGCTAGGCAGCTCGACTGGACATGTTTCTGCGCCAATGCTCCATACCTTCCAAACCTCTCTCGAACTCGCAAAAAACTCCTGGTCTGCGCACTGTGCGCGGCATAAGGCGCAGGCAGCGTCTGCACAAAGCCGAGGTCTTTTGCTAATGAACACCGCCGAGGGCTTAGCGCGCTTGAGAGAGGTAGCAATTCGATGCATGCGACCAGTACGCTCAACACGAATTGTGAACCTCGCATCCTAAGGCTGGCCTGGTCGTGCACTGCCCCAGGGTCGTCCACAGCCGAGTAGCTTGCTGCCCGTCTCGCCCAGTCGTTGCTGAAGGCGGCTTAGACGGGAGAGTTTGTGGCGGATAAAAACATTTTACCTGAGTTGGATTGCCGGCGTGGTGGGCGCTGCAGTCAGGCCGGGCCCTGTCGTCTTCGTGTCGGCTCTGTCCTTTTCATTCTAATTCACTCTTCTATGATCACCTTTCCTCAGTCTCAAGGTGCACCCTCCCTGCTCCGGATTATCAGCGGAAACGCGAGAATGTGCCGAGTTTCGATCGGATTCTCAGGACAACCCGAGCTTATTGTAAGCAAACAAACATGACAACCAATGACGGCGCTGCAGATGATGATGAGATCTGGGAGGATGCAGCGCGAGTTGACAAGCTCAAGGCGCTTGCGATGGAGTGGGAACACAAGATGAGCGGTGCTGGTGCAACGTGGTTCGTCGAACCTGTGGCTCCCCGCCCAGTGAGCAGCAGAAGGACCTCTCTGGTCGTTGCTGCGTTTCTGAGGCAGCATGTGTGATATGTATCATATGACTTCAGGTTTCGGCGCTGGATGAGCTGCTAGGAGCGCTCGACAAGAAGCCAGCGGAGATGGAGGCGGGCGACTTTGATGCGATGACCGAGCGGCTTGGGCGGCAGGGAGGAATACTGGAACGGCAGATGGCCAAAATTTGTCAAACACGGTGGCAGGACTTTAAGATCGGGCTGCATCAAGTGCAGGAGATGGAAGAGGAGCTGGCGGGCGCCCGATTTGTGTGCACAATTGGGCGAGACGAACTTCGGCAAGCTGCTGAGCAACTACGTGAGGGCAACGTAGCAGCGCACTTTCGGCACAAGCAGGTTTTGCAGCAGGAAGCTCAAATTCTCAGCGCAGTATTGGAGGCTTTGAAGTGTGAGGAGCGTGCGATTGAGGCTCTAAACAATCGCGAGCCAGACTATGCCCGCGCTCGCTCTCTCTGCTCCCAGGCTCTCGCCAACCCTTGCCTTGGTGCCCGTGAGTTTTCTTGAATTGCTCACGTGCTTTAGTGTCTTTGTGAAATTCTTTCTCCCTCTCCCCCTCTTTCCCTCTTTCCCCTCTCCTCCTCCCCCTCTCTCCCTCTTCCCCTCTTTCCCTCTCTCCGTTTCTCTTGTCTCCCACCATCGCTTCACCACCCCCTTCCCCCCCGCCTTTCTACCGTTGTCCCGTGCTTTTGTCGGGACGTGCACTAATGATTCATAACACGATCGCTTCCATCTCTGAGTCCCTCGCTCCTGAGGTGCAGGGCCTTCGACTTTCAGGGTACCAGGACTGTGACGCCTCGGCGGAGGGTGTCGCTGGCGAAGGTGATGAAAACTGCGCCGGGGCAGTGGGGATTTCAGAGCTGGAGTGCGCGCGCGGTGTGGGTCGGCGCCTCAGGGCGGTTCAGCGTTCCTTTGAGGACAAGGTTCAAGATGGACTGCGGGAGCTCTGCAAGGCGTTCGACGCGTCCCTGCTGCGGCGTTTGCTCGAGGCCTATCTGCGCCAGGGCCGCCTCTGGGAGCTCGGCGAGCGTGCAGGTGCGGCGTTTGTTGAGGCTGTCGACGAGGGCGTGCAGACCATGGTCTTCTCTCTTGTCGCTGCGTTTTCTGACCGTGATGCAGTCGAACTTCACCACGCATCTTTCCATGATCTTCTCCCGTTGCTCCCACCTGAGGCTCTGATCCGAGCGCTGCTCTCCTGCCTGGAGTTTCTGGCCTCGCTGATTGGCTCGCTTCAGTCCTCAATTGACGCTGTCCACAGCCATGCTGAATTTCTCGCTCGCTCAAGCGTCACGGCCGACCCCGAGGCGCAATCTGTTCTCGCCGACCTACGTGCACGCGTTGATGCCGCTCTCAACGCACCAGATGCGCCGGCTCATGCGCCCATGCCTCCAACCGTGCCTGAGGCGACAAAGGCTGGAGGTACGAACAGTTCAGGAGAGCCAAAAGTGACCAGCTTCGTGTTCGACGCCGCTTCACCTGACGACGGAGGCGAAGAAGGGCTTGCGGGACGCGAGTCACCACCAGGATCGGATCACCACCTCGAGCGCGAGGCAGCCCACCTGTCTCAATCGGAGGTGGAGGGAGGTGAACAAGATTCCACAGCAGGTGGGGGCGATCCAAGGGCCGCAGGCGTTGGTACAGGGAATGCAGCCGCTGCAGGCTCGACGAGCGTGTGGTCACGGATGAAAAACAGCAGCAGCAAGATGATGATTCCCCGGGGAGCTGGCGCCGTGTTCAAGTCCATGGACGCCAGCTACCTGGGCATGACGACGAAACACGGTGCGGGAATGTTCAAGTCCGTGCCAAAGGGCAATCCATCGGGGATAGACACAGTCGAAGGAAAAGGGGGAGACTGGCAGGTGGGAGGGGGGTCATGCGATGCCAGTCGAGATGAGCGACAGTCATCAGCGTCGACGGCTGCTTCGCATCTCGCAGGCTCTGCAACAACTTCCACAGAAACAGCAAGTGCTGCTGGCGCTACAGATGAGCGATCCAGTGAAGTGCGGAAATGTGTGGGCGCGTGGGAGGGCGTTCGTGCCAAGCTCGAAGCTGCAGGATTCTCGGAGGGCCAAAGCCAAGACGTGATGGAGGTGTGGGTGCTGATTGAGATACTTAGACGCGCCCGCACTACGGAACTGCCCGTACCCTGCACATTTGATAATAGCGGTCACACGTCTACTTTGGATGCTTGGCTTCTTCGAGGAAAAGCTAACACGGCTGAAAGTGAAGCGAGGCACCTGTCCTGACCCTGGCGCGTCGTGTTACATACAGGTTTGGGATCTATCGCAAAATCGCTTGCGCGAAGTGCTTTTTCTGCCTAATGTCGCAAAGATGCGTCTGGACGAGTACACGCGCGTTTGAACCCCGCCCCGGCGCCTGCTGGCAAACATAACACCTTCACGAGCTCCTACTTGCCATGTCGCCACATTCATTGCGAAATACGGTGCGTGGAGGCAGGTGGTATCAGCGGTGTACACGATGGCAGCGTTTGGAGAGTCTCTGATGGAAGCGCCTGCAGGGCTCAGGGGAAGTGTGCTGAGCGCAACGCGCGACTTTGTCAGACATTTTGATGGCACAAAACTGGCCACTCTGCAGACTTCGATGGAGTCGGACTTCTGGCAGCCTTACCCGCAGGCTGCCCGAACTCTGCGCAAGCAACTTGCAGCCATTCAGGAACTTCATCCTTTCCTTCCGCGAGACAGCTCACCTGACGCACTCGCACCAGTAATCGGAGCTGTTCGTTCCCACGTGCCATTTCCTGACACACTGGAAGCTCGCAACAAAGCGGGTACGGTAGTGAACCCCTTTCGTGACTATGAATCAAGATTCCTTGTGGGAGACACCCATCACCTGGCTATTTCGGAGAACGAGGTGATCGACGGAGAAGTGTCGAGTGATTCTGATCACAGCCTTGATGAGGCCGCGAAAATTCTGACCGGGTCGACCCTCAAGGCCGCACGACTTTTTGGAGAGTACCTTAACCTAATGACGCACCTTCCGCCCATGGCTCACGACGCCGCGCTCGGGCTCTTCCATCTATTTTCGTACTATCTCCTTACGGTTGCTCTGCTGTTCTCCCCTTCGGATGCCCCGGGTGCTGAAACACTTCCCGCATCAACTGCACGCATCTTCGGTCCGAGTGTTGCAGGGATGTAATCGCTGACTGTGTTGCGACCCACTGTGGGCAGGCAAAGTGGCAACCAGAAAAGAACACGCTGCGGCATGCCTGCAAGCGCTTGCTGTCGGCGCTCCACCGAAACTTGCGTCTCTCCTGGTAAGTCACCCATGCTGAACAATCCTTGGTCTGTCTTGTGACTCACCGAACGCAAACGGTAGATTCGGCTGGAGGAGCGCTTCTTAGGCCAGCAAGGAGCCTCCAATTCAATCGTCTCAGTACAAGATTGCCAAGTTTCGCTGACGTCCTCTGAGTCATTTTATGGCGTTGGTGAACGTTGTGTCGCGGTCAAAACCAGCAAAAAGATTTTCATGCTAGAAATACCTTGGATATCTTTGAAATCCGAAGAATGACCAGGAAAAAGCAGGTGGAGAGTCTTTTGTTTCTTGTGCATGTCGCAAGATCTATTCGGCCCGCTTTGGAGGCACTTACGCCGCCGAAAACTAGCGCCGAAGTCAGCCCAGCCCGTATCACTGGATTCCAGAATTGTTGTCCAGTCGAAGGGCGAATTCTCTAAAACTTTTGACACCCTTCGACCAGATTGATTTCTTCTACGTGCAAACAGTGGAAGTCGTCCCACTGCTTCGAGAAGCAATGTAGGCTCATGCCTACCACAAACGTTCTCTACAACTGGACATGCAGACACAAACATATTTTTGAAAACGAATGGCTTGCTTGATCAATGACTATACCTGGGATCTAAATCGCTGTGACGATTTGAACAGGTATAGGAGATTTCCGCTGATTACTTTGTCCCTGTCGCCCATCATCTCTGCTATCCAACTGGTGAGAACCGTCAAACGAATTTTTATCACATCATCCTGTTTTGCGCCCCGCTAACTTGCGATGTGTGATTACCCTCGTTGCCCTACAATCTCATTAAACATTCTTTATTCAAGGTGAAATGGGATACAAAGGAACTGGCGCTTCGGCAGTCAGCATGGGTGGATCAAGCAGTTGCAAGATTTTCAGAGTTCCATGTGGCACTGGAGCAAATGCAAAATTTTCTTCCACCTCAGCTGCGACCCTTGTTGATGCGAGCGACAATTCTTCATCTCATTGAGGTAACTTATGTATTAAGTGTCATGCGTGTGTTTTAATTGCCGTGCGCAGTTCCCTAGACAAAATCTCATGAAAGAAGTCTGCACTGAGTTCAACCTCTCTCTTTGAAAAATGGTTCCTTCATCCAGGGTGTGGTCGAGGGACTTTCGCGAGTCAGAAAGATTGGACCCAACGCCCCCCTTATCATGTCAAATGATCTCGAGGTATTCTTCTGATATGTTCATTTGCTATTCTGTCTTTGCCAAGAATTATCTGTCGTGTTCACAAGCTGAGCTCTCTCGACTTCAGACACTGCGGGAGCATCTGGAGAAGTATCCGGGCTTGAAGCCATTGCCATTTACCTCTCATCTGGATAAATTTATCAAGGTCGAGATTGTTACTGTCTTCTCCACCTTGTTGGGCAAAGGGGGCGTTCTACTTGAAGCTGACCAATCTAATGTTTTCTCTCCAGGCATATTTCTTACCTTCTGATTCTCCTGCTGCCGTCCTCGAATGGGTACGGCAACATCCAGACTATACTGCTTCTCAGGTCATGGGATTGGTTACTGCGCTGATGGAGGGGTCCAAAAGTACTTCTCTCTACCTTCTGAAGGGAAATTCGTCCGCCACAAAGGAGCTTCTGTCACAGGTCTTCCGTGTGACCCACTTTGAGCCGTCGACAAAATGTCCTAAATGTATTGAACCCATTCGTATTCTCTATCTCATCGATGACTCTTGACTGTCAGTTTTTTACCTACAGGTGCAGACCGCGGTACAAAACAACGAGCCACTCTCTCGACGCCTGTCCCTTTCTGAGCTTGCAGCTTGGGAGCGGGGAGAAATCGAAGTGACATAATGTGAATGAAAATTGTACGCCAAGACGTCTTAGTCTATGCTCTCATCATCTCCCACATGAGATTGTGACTCTTGATCGGAAGATAGAACAGCTTGTTCTGCAAAGGTGGAGAGCCTCCTCACTTTCGTAGGAACAAACGAACGCATCAGGAATCGTCTTGCGCATCAGCAAAACGATCGTCAACTGCTTCAACATCCTCACCTGTAACATCATAAGTGCTGTCTCAAAGATGTGGTGATATGCGAAGACAAGGTCCAGGACAGTAACGTGCGGACTGGACTGAAAAGGGCACTTGATCATGAACCTGGTGTCTGTAGCCGGGAGTCCCAATTTTGGAGTGCCCCCTGCTCGTCCTGGATCGTCATTTCCGAGACATTCATCATGCAGATGTGCGACGCAGCTCCCTCTTGTACCTGAAGAACAAGGTGTCAAGAACATGATTCACTTGTAACTGCAAAACTTAGCGATGCGATTAGTCGTAGCCCGGACACATTCTCGCGAAATTCAAATTTTGAGAGACCTCCTCCTCATCGAAGAAGAAGTCACCTTCTCCGCCCTCCTCCTCATCAGGGTGCAGAGCTTGGCACTGTGAGAAAACGGTGAACAGAACTCCAAGCAGAGTATTGTCCTCCAAAACGTACCGAACCTGCCCATTCACCGCGCGTTACGGCAACTCGAACTAATATTTTGCAGCTTGGCTCAAAGGCCCTTCAGGCGGCGCGAACCAACCCGTTACCAAGCCGGTAATGGTTTGCGCGACTCGGTCGCTTACGTCCTGGGTTAGGCTCTCGTCCTCCTCAGATTCCTCATCTGCGTCTTCACCAGCCTGCTCTGCTGACTCGCTGAGCACCCCGCTCTTGAAACCATCTGCGTCTCGTTTCACCTGCCAGCCGAGGCACCTCACCCATGAACCTCAAAGTGGAAAAAGTACCACTTGGGAATTCAGCACCATCATATTCGCATATCACCTGCTGCGGAGAGCTGTGGATGGGTGCTTTGGAATCAACCTGGCAGTAGATGCACTGATGCGGAAAGGCCACTGTGTCGCGACAGATCGAGTGCATGAGGACCTGGAGCAAATGGATAGCACAGGGTAACGTGAGAACAATTGCTCTGAATGTGGGACAAAGTCTGTGGACTCTCCGGAAGGAACTACCTGACGCCAGTGAAATGCAAGAACAGCACTCGCGTCCACTTCGCTTTGCCTGCAGGGGACCCGGGAATCCGCGGAGTAAGGGCAATCTCTGGGCGCAGGAGGAGCAAACCCGCTGAAGGGGAGGCAACCAGTGCCAGGGCAAGGTACCAGATCACATTCTGCGAGGTCAAGTATAGAGTCCCGCGCCCAGTCGTTGGCCTGACGAATTTAGGGGTCACCATTGTCTGATCATGCTGGGGCGCGCGTTCTGCTCAGCATGCGGCAAATCGCTCAACAGCATCCTTACTAGGCATGTGCACGTGAAGACAGCGAGAAGGAGCCGGCCGAGGCAGGGCAGCAAACGCAGTGCATGCAATCTGAACCCTGCACCCTAAAGACGCCGAGCATAAGGCAGGGCTGCAATCGCAGTGCATGCAATCTGAACCCTGCACCCTAAAGACGCCGGGCATAATATTCTCAGCGGTGATTCGAGCAAACTTCGAGGCACGCGTGAACCCGCACGCGCAGACGAGCACGTTTCTCGCTTCCTGCATGGCCTGGGCACCGAGGATCGTTGGATCACGGTGGCACAGTACCGTGTGTCAACAAAAGTGGACACGCCACGTTTGATGTACTGAATTTTCTCGTCTTCCTGAAGTTCAGGAACGGCGATCCCGTCGGGTGGCGCATCACCCTCCGCGTCCAAGACGGCAGGCATTGTGTCCACTTGCCAACGATTTGTGTCCACTTTCGGGGGAAGTTGCCTTTGATCACCCCCCAAACTGACGAGGAAAAACGGTGGGAGATCCGCGAGTCACTCTCTCGAGGATGGGCGCTGAGGACGAGGCGGCTGCGGCTGCGGCACAGAACGGAGCGTCGAACGGAGACACTGCAGCATCATCAACACAATCTGCTTCAGTAGAGGCTGGACAGCCGGGGGCGCGTAAGCGGAGTCGGTGGGCGGCAAGCAATGACGAGGGCGGAGGCGAAGGCGGGGGCGACACTAAGAAGCGCAAATCCAAGGTTCTTCCCGAGACTGGGCAGTTCATCCGTCCTTTAAGACAAGTCTCTGGGGATCTATAGTGCAGTCCAACAACTCGGCCATTTGGTGCACCCACAAGGTGCACCAGCATTTTGCACATTTGCGCGAGGAAGTTCAGCCTGACTAAGTTGTCCACGCCTATCTCGTTGGCGTTTCAGCGCAACAGCTTCTAGTGAGGCTGGTTGCGCTCTATGTAAGCCAGATTGGGAATATTTGATGACTAGCGGGAGACGAAGCGATGGTGAATGTATTCAGACAGCATTCAGGTGTTGACGCGAGTTTTGACCAGAGTCCCGGGACGTGTGCAGTGGGGAATGGCAGCGGCGCCGACGGCTGAGGAGGTCGCAAGCACACTGGACCCCGCACGGGTGAGCAAGGAAGCCATGGCGAAGGCACAGCGTATGGCTGCGATCCAGGCCAAGATTGCAGCGCAGATGCAGAGCCTCGGTGCTGTTCCGGGTGTCCCGGGCGTTCCTGGGATGGTCGCCGTTCCCGGGGCGATCAATGCCTTTGGCGGCGCAGGTATTTCCCTTCAATTAACTAGGTTCCCAGCCGTACCATTACGGAGCTGATTCCCTGCCACCGTGCCTCGATGCGCCAAGTTGCTGCGCCTGATGTGCCGAGCCATCGTGGTGAACAATCAGCGTGCTGAACGATTCGTTGTATTGCGCAGCTCCTAAGGCACCGACATTCATGCCGGCACCGCTGATCCTGGACGATAAGGGCCGACACGTGGATAAGGAGGGAAAGGAGGTCCAGCTCAAGCCTGCGCTGGTACATAGCAGCCCCCGCCCTTCAAGCTTGTGCTCGAGCGCTTTGCGAGCGACGTGCATCTCTCCCGCGCCCGTTTTTGCCGTGTCGCTTGCAGCCCATCGCGCACATACATAGATGCAATGAAGTCGGTTTCAGAGCCTGTCACCGATTCCAGAGCGTGATGGGGGTCTGCGAGCAGGTCTCGACGCTGCGGGCAAATCAGCGGGATCAGAGAGCGATCCCGCTGCTGGAACCACCTTCGATGGGCAAGGGGGATGGCGAGGACGGGAAGCCTTCTATCGTCGACCCGCGAATGAAGGTCGGCGCCGCAGTGCGTCAAAAACGCGCGACCTTTACCTTTGTGGAGGATCAACGGTATATCAAACGGGCGGAGCGCTTTCGGAACAAGATGGCGGTAGCGGAGTTCAACGAGCAGCTGAAGCGTATGAAGGAGGATCGCGGTAAGGAGGCGGAGAAGGAGACGCTCCAGCAGGTCAATCTCGCGCTACTCAAGACCAAGCTGCAGAGTATGCCTGACACAGAATGGTGGGACACGCGCGTACTGGCGGACGGGCAAACATACACTGGTGCGGACGGCGCGCCTGCACTTCTTGAGGACAAAATTACCATCTACGTGGAGCACCCGGTGCCGATTGAGCCGCCTTCGGAGGCACCAGCTCCACCACCCTTGCCAATGTTCTTGACCAAGAAGGAACGCAAGAAGCTGCGGCGCCGCACGCGCATGGAAAGGGAGCTTCAGCGTCAGGAGATGGTTGCACGCGGTTTCATACCGGCGCCGGAGCCAAAGGTTAAGATCAGCAATATGATGCGGGTGCTGGCAGCGGATGCAACGGCGGACCCCACGAAAATAGAACAGGAGGTCCGCAAGCAGATGGCAGTACGTCTGAAGAACCACGAGGACCGCAATCAGGCGCGCAAGACGACAGCCGAGGAAAAGCGCGAGAAGAAGCTTGCCAAGATCTCGCGAGAAACTGAGGTCGAGACTGTTGTGCACCTCTACAAGGTCGGCGATCTCTCTTCTAAGCACAATCTCTACAAGGTACTTCCCTTCCTCTGTTTTGGCCATGTGGAATCACATTTTCTGATAGCAGCGAGCTAGACAAAACGCATGAACTAACAGAGCATCACCACCCAACCCTGCCTTGCAGGTTTCCGTGAATGCGCAGTACCACCTTCTGAAGGGCATCGGTATTGTTTCAGACGTGCGTGTCCTGCTGAATCTCCTCTCGCTCCGTGCTCATGTCGCCGTCCGCGCAGTCCACACTTGACTGAAAACACCCTACACAGGTTTGCAACATGCTTGTTGTTGAGGGCGGCGCTAAATCACTGAAGAAGTTCCAGAAATTGCTTCTACGGCGGATCAAATGGGGCGCGGAGGAAGAAGACGACGAGGCAGAAGATGAGATGGAGGAGGAAGAACAGGTTGCTGGGGACAAAAAGAACTACTGCAAATTGGTTTGGGAAGGTACTGTCCTCAAGTCGAACTTCCCAGAATTCAAGTTCGAGGCAGCACGCACCGAAGGCGCCGCAAAGGAGCTGCTCAGGCGCAGGGGTGTCGGACACTACTGGGACCTTGTTCGAGACTTCACAGTTGAGTGAGCGCTTCGCGTCAGCACGCCGCCGCCGCCGCTGCCGCCGCCGCTGCCGCAACCGCTGCCGCCGCAGCTGCCGCCGCAGCTGCCGCCGCCGCTGCCACCGCCTTGTCCTAGCGCGCTAGCTAAGAGCAGGTTTACTGCTGGTCCCCTTCTCCGAAAGCGCGTGTGTTGTTCGCAGTGCGTGATAAGCGCTGGCTTTAGCGGGAGAGAGTAAAGAAGTAATGCCTATTCCAACCTGGTTGGCATCTCGACTCACAGCCTAGTGGCACGTAGCGTATACTTCTTAGTGCTGGTGTTCCTCGCAGTAGCGGTTGAAACGGCCACCGTCGCAGTTGCCGAGGCTGTACCGATGTTTATTATTGGACAAACGTGCCTCTCCCAGCCACTGATAAGCACTGTTCAAGAGGAGAACCATACACGAGGCGAACTGTTTCCTGGCAGACGGGATGTGCGTGCTCTGGGTGGCGTTGGAAGGCCCGGTGGCAACCTCGCACTACTGAGGACGGTCGGGCCCAGCACCGAGCGCGCCGAGTCGCGAACCAGCACGGAGGCCTGGTGCCTGGTGGATGTGAGCGCCTCCCGCAGTACTTTGGAGTCCTGTGACCACCCCAATAGTAGTAAGCAACCAACCAGGGTCGAGGATACGTGTGCGGGTTGGAAAGCGGGTCGAACCCTCCAGGGCGGGACACCGCCGCCGACGCCACTGCCAATGCTCGAAGCTTGAGAAGGGCCCCTTGCGGTTGCTCCTGCTATCACCTGGCGCACAAGAAGCCGCGCAACTTCCGCCTCGCTCCCTGCGCCGACTCGGCCTGCGTAAGCGCTGGTTTGCTGGGGTGGAACGCATGACAGTGGAAATTGGGTCCTCACCGCGCAATTCGTCATCGCTCGTGATCGTCGGTGAGCGGAGCGCGGCGCTGCGCGGAGAGTGACGAGCACTGTCTCGTGTTTGCAACTGCGAAAGCGCAGCGCGCCGCGTTTCGCCCCGGGGCGAGAGCGGCGACTTCCCACCACTCGTAGGGCTCTTTCGCGGCGACGGGCCCTCAGTGGGCGATGCGCCTGCCGTCCATCGGTCCGGGGTCTCTTCTGCGCGCGGCGCCGCGGGCTGTGCCGCCTGTTCATGCTTTGCGCCTCCGCGCACTGTAGCGGGACGCGCCGATGCCGGCCTGCATACTCCATCCTTTCTGCCATGATCCTGCAAGAGCTGCAACGGTCCAGCACGCCGCCTGAGTACGCACCCTGCTAGAAATGCGCCGCGGAGGTGCAGCAGCAGGGAGGAAGCCCATCCTGCATATCTTGAGTGATTTGGTCAGACTACCTCAGCGTTCCTTAGCTGCCTGGCGCTGACCGGCCTCTCACAACTGGGCCGCTGAGGCTTTGAATCTGCACCATCATCTCCAGCGAGTCGATAACCTGCGCTCGACTCACTGCGGGAGCGGGCTGACGTTTCGCTGCGCTCAAGATTTGCGCGCCCACCCAACGCAACGGCACTCCCGCTCGGTGGAGGCACAGCGCTGGCGAGGGCCGTGTTGCGCAGGAAGGCGTGAGCACGGCCGCGGAACGACGCTGAGGAGCGCCCACGCGAGTCCCAGTCGCGCATTTCTTCCGTCAGCGTTCGTACAACCTACGTACAAAATGCACGGACCACGGCCGGACGTAAGGAGGCAACGGGGCGGGGCCAGGTGCAAAGGGCACAGTGTGGCGTGAGGGACGGGCGATTTATCTGCCTGGAATAAGTCGGCGATGGCACCACCCTGGCGGATCAGGTCGGCCTGCACCACCAGCAACCGCTCTGCGTCTGCCTGCGCCGCTGCGCCCGCCGTTGCGCGCGGCACCTGCGTCGACAGCATTGCAAATCCGAGGCGGCGTTCCATTTGACGTTCCTTGTCCTGCACCGCCTGCGCTACAAGCGCCACAACCTCTTCTTTGTGTGCGTACCCTGCCAGCGCTTGCACGTCCACCTTCTTCTTCAGTGCAGCCCTCGCAGCCTCAAGGTCATGTTTTGCTGCCAGCTCCGCCCGAACCTGCACCGCTTCCTGCTTAATGCTAGCTCTCCCATTAGTTTATGCGAGCGGCCACAAGCACGAGTAGCAAACACAGAACATTCAGCTGGGGAGGGTACTTTGGCGTTGTGCTCCGCCATGACGTCCTGAAGAATATCTCCAGTCACGCGGTGAACAATCTCGCTGATCTCGGGCCCGAATGACCGGATCACATCCTTGAATCCTTCCAGCTTCTTGCCGATCTCCGATCGCAGATCCTGACAGGCGCCGCCGCATTGCCGAATGACGTGAGCGAGCATCACGCGGTCCGCGGGAGCTGAGAGGAAGTGTGGGCGCGCAAGGGTGTTCTGTCGCGGATGGGGCCAGACCGCTTCTCGGAGCTGCGCGGCGCGGTGCGACTCCTTGAAGCGCGCGTCGACACTTGAAAGAAGACCCTCGTGACTATCGATCGCCGTCGCTGCCGCCTTGTCAATGTTGGCTTGCAGCCGCGCCGCCTGCCGTTCGGCATCGCTCGCAAGCTTGGCGAGACGCTCCGCTGCCCACTGCTGCCCCTTCTCTACCCGCTGCGCCACGGTCAGCTCCACTTTGGCCGTCCCGGCCGCAAGGTCCTGGTTCATTCGCGCCTGCTCCTCCACAGCCTCACTGGCCCGCGCAGCCGCTGCTGCGCGTGCCGCCTGCACATCTTCCTTGGTCTGCGCCCGCTCGTCACGCAGCGCGCGCGAAATGCGTACGCGTGAGTCCTCGGCCTCGCGATCTGCTGCCGCCAGACGCGCACGCGTCGCCCCTAGCTCTTCTCGAAGTGCTGCCAGCCCGGCATCTTTCTCCTCCAATGCCAGTGCTAGCACCTTCTTGAGCTCCGCCACCTCGGCAGCACGCTCCGCGTGCTGCTGCTGGACTCGCGCCATCGCCTCAGCCTGCTCCTTACGCCACGCCTCCACCGCAACGAGGCGCGCATCTCGCCCTAAGCCGTCTTCCGCATGATTCTCGAGCTGCTTCCCGTGTGCGGTCAATAGCTCGGACGTCTCCAGAATCCATTTCTCGTATCCCCGCGACTTGGCGTCCAAATTCTCAAACAACGCCGCCCGCGCCTCGAGCGCTGCAAAGCGCAAGTCGTCTCGGGAAGTCTGCGCCAGTCCTTCATTCCTCAACTCGTCGAGGGCAACCTTTGTTGAAAGTTCCTGTGTGCGAGCTCGCAGGAATGCCACGTCGTTCTCGAGCGCTGTGCAGCGGTTGTGCACCTAGCGAGGGATTGTACAGGTCATCCTTTTGCACATCGCAACGCCCACCAATGAAATGCATGATGGGCCGCATGAATTGGAAGCAGCAACAGCTACCTCGTCGCCCTTGAATTTAACATCCGCCATGGTGGTGGCGAAGGATACAAGCTGATTGACCGCACCCAGAAGTTGTCGGATCATGTCAGGGACCTGCACCTCAAACGGGCGGAGCGGGTCAGTTTGAGAAAGCAGGGGACTGCAAGGCCGCTCCGGCAGCCGCGGCGGCGTGGGCCGCCGGATTTCCTTTGCCGCGTTTGAGAGGTCGCGTTCCCCGAAGTTGAGCTGCTCCATGTTGGAACCCGGAAGCGCCATGTCGTCCGCGGATTGGCGTCGCCAACCTGAACGAAGGTTCCGCGTATACCACAGCGAACTCTTCGAAATGGAAGTGGGCGCTCTACTCCTATCACCGCAGCGTTACCCTATGCGCCTTCGGGGGGCCATCAGCCGGGAACAGGCTCCGCAACGGGTCAAACCAAATTCATCATGAAGAAAATGTTTTTGCACAAAAAACCGCGGCTGACTCAGTGAGTTTAGTGAACTCGCCCGACATTGTTCGAACACATGGACGGAGGCGCTCACGCATCTGGCGAAGAATGTGCGCAAGCGCCAAGCAAGAGCAGAAGCACAGCGGATCATGTTTCTCCGGGGTCCGCTGAAGCAGGACATGACGTTCGTGGGATCCCTGAGCGGAAAAAGCGCCTCAAGAAGGTGGGAAACTACGTCCTCGGCGACGTTCTCGGGGAGGGCGCGTACGGTCAGGTCCGGGAAGGGCTGTCGATCAAAGAAGAGGACAAAGGCAACAAGGACGCCCCCAAAGGCAACAAGGACGCCCCCAAATTTGGTCTACGCGTAGCTGTGAAGATCATCAGTAGACGGTTGCTCCGCAAGGTGACAAGAGCAGCACCCACAGCACGGGCGCTGCTGTGCACGTACGGTCGAAGGAGCCATTGTGCATTCATCTCTTTGGATCACGATGGATATGTATTCACTGCTGAGACATTGGCTCTGAGTTTTCTCGAGCGTATGCCCAGGTGAGAAACGGCGAGGCGAATCTGAAGCGAGAGATCCACTGCATCAAGTTGGTCAAGCACAAGCACGTTATCCAGGTGATCCGATTTTCCCTCGCGCATCAGATAGATGCGGGGGGGTATCCAGTGTTTTTGGTCTCTATCTGTGCCGTGGATGACAGCCATCGCTGTCGCTGCACTGGCTGGGATCCTGTCAGCGTGGAACGGATGCGCATGTTGGCACTCCGCCTGGCTCTGTGTGGACCTGAGCGGCGTCTTGCGATGCAGCTGTACGATGTAATGGACGGAGAGGATCTCGGCAAGGTGAGCCATCATTGTTGACAAGACCCGATCCATCTCTCCTTGTTTTGTCCCGTACGCTACCACGGCCGTAGGACCATCTGCAGTTGCATCGTTCGCTATGCCTGCTCCGGTGTACTTGGCTTCTGACAAGATGGACACAGGTGTACATGGTGTTTGAACTTGGGAAGCTGACGCTGCAAGACCTTTGCGAAATTCAGCGATGGAAGAAGGTGGAATGTCCGTTGCCACCCGGAACGGAAGAGGGCTCCCAGGTGCCTGAGGCGATCCCTGCGTCCTACGCTCGCGACCTCTTCTCTCAGCTCATTGCCGGCCTCCAAGCTTGCCACTCTCGAGGTACTCCTTCCCCCCCCACTTTCGCCCAAGTCGTGGATCATTGAAAAGCCGTGCAGAAACAGCGTGTGCTGCTGCGGCGTGCGCATGTGGTTCCACTCGAAAATGAGGTTTGTCCACTCCGTTGACAGGGGTTGTGCACCGCGACATCAAGCCATCAAATCTGCAGCTGACCACCGATGGTATTCTCAAGATAATTGATTTCGGTGTCGCGGAAACGCTCGACCAATTCTCCAACCTCGACGACACAGACAAATTTGCGGGCACGCCCTCCTTCCAGCCGCCCGAGGTCGCGCAAGGGAACACATCCTTCTCAGCGACCAAAGTCGACATCTGGGCTGCAGGCGTAACGCTCTATGTGATGGTAACAGCGCAATCACCCTTCAAAGGCAACTCTGTAGACGAACTCTACTCGGCAATATCTGAGTGCCAGTATGAGGTTCCGCTGGAGCTGGACACTTCGCTTAAGGATTTGATCAGCAAGGTGATGAAGGCGAACCCCGACGAACGCCTTTCGCTGCATGACATTGCCGCGCACCAGTGGTGTAAGAAGGAGGGAGTCCCGTTTTCAAAGCTAATGTCGTCTGCCAAAGACAAGCTCGACGCTGGCAAGCCAACATTGCTCAAGCGCTACCTGGAGGAGCACTCGTCCGACGAGGAACAGGACGAGGAACAGGACGAAGAGAGCGATGTCGAGGAGGCTCGTGTGGCTGATGCTCAGAACCTCGCTCAGAAGCGGGGGGAGCCTGCTTACTTGAAGGAACATAAGGCAATCAGATATGAGAGGCAGAAGAAGGATCTTCTGCCTCTTATAGATCGTTGTGTCATCTCTTGACTGCCTTTTGTCCGAGGTGTGTATGTGTGTACTACCTAAACGTGTGCAAAGGCAAAGAGTGGCCTGCCGCCGCAATTGTACTTGCGCACAGCCCTGCCGTTGTATCGTTCTCGTTCACCGCAGCCCTTCACTCTCATTTACTTTGATTACAATGTACTGCCAGTTGGCCCCCAAGGCATCGCTGAACACACCTCACTCATCGCTATCGCTCCCGCCAACAGCAGCCTGAACTATGGGAGGTGGCTGCTGGGGTTCAGGGGCCGCGTTTGCCGGGGGAGAAAGCTCTCCCTTGAGCAGCCGCATGGGCTCTAGCATGGAGCGCCAGCACAGGCGCACGACCCAGTTGCCCGCGTGCAGTATCCAGACCATCGACTTGTCCGGGAAGTGGACCGTCACTCCAGTTGTAAACCGAAGACCCTTGAGAACTGAGACGACAGGAATCGCGCCCGAGCAAATGCGGAGCAGCCAGCAGTCGCGAAGGTACACCCTGACCCGGTCAAGCATCCAATTCATACCAACCGCGCACGTCCTGCACGGCCCCGAACGTTGGTCCGTTAAAACGGTCAGAGCAACCGCCACACACACGCTGACCCATGAAATTCTTTTGCGCCGCTGAGAAGAGGTGTGTTGAGCTAGGCTTTGGGGGGCAGGAGTCTCACAGAACGTAGAGGCATGCAAAGGCGACGATTACGGAGCAGAGGGCGAGCCCCAGGAAGAGCCCTGACACCCAAAAAAGTAGAGTCATAGTAGCAATGAGCGCCGCTAGTTCCAGAAATCCGGAGAACCTGCGCCCGAACCATTCATCAGTGTCCTGCCCTTGTCTTCCAGGCCGCGGAGCTGCGGTGCATGGCTCTTTATGCGCGGGGCAGCACAAATCAGAAAACGCGAAGTAGAGTTTCTTGGCCATCTGTGCTTCCATCGAGCCCGACATGCTTCCCGCTGCTGACCTGCTTCAAGCGCATTGATGTGGTCATTGCACTAAATTACTATCATGCCAAATGCCTGCGACAGTCTGACGGCCATCCCGCGCAGCTTAGCTTGTCTGGGTGTGCTTCACAAATTCCATTTTGGGCTGATCAGAGGGATCAACGTCCCAGAATGCTGGTGAATCATACGCACGAGAGCAGTATGAATCGCCGGAAGAACTCGCGGCATACGCGGCAGGCGAATCACTTCTCTAGTTAGGAAAGGTACAGGTTTGCGCTGGGGCCTGAACTCGCCTCAGGCTCGAGGACGCACGCATCACTGTATCAGCCACCATACCACGTGCCGTTGCAATCACGCTCCAGATCGCAAGCGGCACAGCAAAGACTGTACGAAAAGCCCACCCCGTGATACCACCATGAACTCCCGAGCTGCCCCGTTGTGTCGTCATTCGTGCGTTTCCTCGGGACGTTGTCTGCCTTCCCGTTCCTTGCATTGCCGCACGCTGCATGCTATACTAAGAAAACTTGTGGTTCCCCGAAATTTGGCCCAAGTCTCACCAACTAGCGTGGCCGTTGCCCCACCAGGGAGCGACCAGCGTCCGGCTACTACCTGTGCCCCACAGGAGACTTCGAGGGTTTGTTATTAAAAGTAAAAGTACACCCCTTCTTTTCAACGCGAAAACACGTGGATTTTGCGCGCGAAGCAGCCACTCCCCTGCGAACGAGGTTAACGCGGGTCAAAGGGCACGGCAGCTGTTGGTTGAGCGCACATCGACCCCTCAACCCGCGAGACCGCAGCCGTGCCGTATCGGCATGCCGGATGCGGAAGCTCATACTCTGCTCTCACAGCGCTCCCACAGTGGACTTGCGGGTCTTCCTGCAGCGGACTACAGCAACGGACCCCCGCTGCAGCGTATCTCGCTCATGCTGGACAACAGCAACCTGTCATCTGCCTCGAACCCACCCACTACTGGCGACCGCGCTGGTCAGCATTCCCTTCCAATCGTCCGTACGCCTCCTGCACCATTCTCTGGCGTCTCATCCCGCCTGCTATGGCCGAGCCACAGCGCGTGGCCCGCTGCTTCACCCACTCGAGCACGCGTGACTGCACGCTTTCTCGCGTTCCTCTCGCTGCCTCTCCACCAAGAAATTTGGTGAAGATGCATTCATGTTGGACAGATTCCTTGTAATTAGAGAGTCTCTTGGTGCTGATCCGAGTCAGTGAGCGGCTGACAGGGGAAGTGCTTGGCGTGATGCAAGACGACAAGCGGCGGATCCTGGAAGCGCGCATGACCAACGCAGCTTCGGCGTCAATAATCGAGTCGGTTGTCGGTTTCTCGAACGATTCACGTGGCGAGTCATCTGGGCAGGGCCACGCATCGTACGTGCCGGGCGCGCCGTCTTCTCCAACAGCCCGCTCTGCCACGACGGTTTTTGTGCACGGAGTGATTCCCTCGGCAGGCGCACACACCGCATCACAGGATCGAGGCCAAGTTTCTATTCTAGCCCGCGGGGCTTCATGTGAATCTCGGAATCTCGAGGGCAGGAAAAACGAAGGGGGCGGACGGAAGGAGAGCGTTGATGTGCCGATGACTGAGGTGCGGGAGGATGCAGCGCGCGCCCAGGACAATTTCAGCGCCGAAGAGCTTGCGTCTTCGGAAGATGAAGGCTCTTCTTCGGCGGTTATACCCGCTTCTCTCCTGACACCGTTCTTCGTGCCTCCCAGTCTCGCCTTTGCGACCCAGCGGAACATGTAGGCCAGCTTTGCCTGACCCGCGTTTCCGTGCTGCAGGCATCCAACGGCGACAGCCGGATGTCCAACGCCTCTCAGGGAGACAGCCGCGGTCCGCTCTTCGGTGCATATGTGCACTCGGGTGCTACGGGTCCAGATCGAGAAGGGCGTGGCGCAGAGAGCGGAAGCGGGGCGCAGCGGGAGCGAGAGCGGGGACGCAAGAAACGCAAGCATGGTGGGGAGGATGTGGGCTCCGGCAAAAAGACAGGCCAAGGCAAGCGTGGCAGGGCGATTGACGCGCCTTCTCCAGATGGAAAGAGTGGTCAAGCGCCCGATCGCCCGCGCCCAATCACGCAATTCTTCCAGCCGCGCCCTTCTGCTGCTGCTCCAGCAACCCCGCATGCCGCACACCGTTCGACTGTGGATGGCCAAGACGAGATCGACAGTGGAGGAAAACTAGCGGAGGCAGAACAGGCGCTGAAGCGACGGGAGGCGGCACTTGAGGCGCGGGCGGCGGCGCTTCGCGATCAAGAGGCAGCAGTGCTGCGGCGGGAAGAAAACATTGCCGAGCTGGAGGAGGACGCGAGGGAGCGTGCCAGAGAGGCGGCACGGCAGGACGTACAGGATGCTGCGGCGCTGCGGCGGCAGCACGACCAGCATGTCAGGACAGTAGTGCGCCGCCTACTGGTGAAGGCAGCGCAAGACCAGCGCGCAGCAGAGGCGGCGAAGCTTGCGGGAGACACGGCTCGCGTCGGGCGGGTGTCGTACATGCGGCGCGGGATGCTTGTGCAGGAGGTTTGGGAGAAAGGAAGTGCATGGGGTGAGCTTGAGCGGCTCCAGGACGAATTAGCCCAGGATCGCGAGCGTCTTGATCGCGACCGCAAGGCATTCCAGAAGCGCTGTCGTGCTGCACTCGCTCCAGCTAGTGGACAAATGGCGCCGCCTCCTGTGCCAACGGACGAGCAGGCGGAGCAGGAAGAGATCTATCGTCTCCGAGCGCAGAAGCTCAAAGACCGTGACAAGGAGCTGGCAGAGAAGCGCGAGCGACTTGAGCGCGAGAAGCACACGCTCATTCGCGAGATCAAGCGCGTGCAGGATCAGAGCACCTCGAAGTATTCCAACTTTCCGTTGCTGAACAATCGCTACCTGTTGCTTCATCTTCTCGGCAAGGGTGGTTTTTCTGAAGTGTATCACTCCTTCGACCTCCAAAATCTCGAGCAGGTTGCATGTAAGATACACGAATTGAATCCGCAGTGGTCTGAGGAGAAGCGCACCAACTACATGAAGCACGCTACGCGCGAGTACGAGATCCAGAAGAAGCTCTCTCACACTCGCATTGTACGGCTTGTAGATGTTTTCGAGGTCTCCACAGACGGGTTTTGCACTGTCCTCGAGCACTGTGACTCGGGAGACCTGGAGCATCTGCTCAAGGAGAAACGTACTCTCCCTGAGCGCGAGGCGCGCTCCATCATCATGCAGGTCTTTGCGGGCCTCAAGTATCTCAACGAGCAGAAGCAGAAGATAATTCACTACGATCTGAAGCCCGGAAACATTCTGTTCCACAACGGCGAAGTCAAGATCTCTGATTTCGGCCTCTCCAAGGTGATGGAAGAACAGGAGATCACGGGGGCCGCGGGGGCCGCCGGTGAAATCGAGCTCACGTCGCAGGGCGCAGGCACCTATTGGTATCTGCCGCCTGAGTGCTTTGAGGTCGGTACCTCGCCGCCCAAGATATCATCCAAAGTCGATGTGTGGTCCGCGGGAGTCATTTTTTATCAGATGCTTTTCGGTTGCAAACCGTTCGGGCACGGCATGTCGCAGGACCACATGCTCCGGGACCAGGTGATCACCAAGTCTACCTCGGTCAAGTTTCCCGAGGGCAAGGACGTCCCCAAGGTCTCAGAGCGTGCCAAGGAGTTTGTGCGCCGCTGCCTGGCATACCGTGCATCCGAGCGCCCGTCGGTCATGGGCATATTCCAGGACCCCTACCTCCGTCACACGGGCCGCCAGGCGTCAACTGCTGGGGGACCCGCCAGTGCGAATCCTTAGGCGAGCGAAATACCGGATCGGGGCGAGGTAGAGGCGCGGTGGGGCGAGGGAGGCCAGGAGGAGTCTAGTACATTGGTGATGTAAACACTTGCATAGAAGAGGGGGCGGGGGAGAAGAAGAACTGTGATTGTTGGGTGGAGGGCGAGGGTGAAGATTCGAGGGTAGAGAGGGAGCGCCTTGGGAAGGTTTCAGCAAAAGTAACAGCGAAGCGCTTCAGCAACGCCAGGAGCACCACATCGATAGTTGCATTCAAGCACCGCGCTTGGGCCTGCAGGACATGCCAGGTCCGCATGATGAGGGAGCCTTGCTGATCAAGGCGTCGACCCAATTCCTTCTAGTCGCGCCGATTTCCAGGGCTCTGGGGAGCTGGCTAGGCTGGCCTGAACTCTATCTTATCTGGGAGAGCGGGGCAACCGCCCAGCGGCAGCCGACGGTCAAACAACGAAACTTTTGATGAGTTTTGCATAAATTTGAGTTTTGCTAAAAAACGTTATTAATTAATAAAGATCTCCAACAGAAACCGCAACCGAATTCGGAAAACCGAAAGAGTTTTTCGCGAAAAACCGCACCTCCCACAAACTTCGGAAGCCCAACCGATCCGCAGTCCCGGGCGACACGGCGGCCCACTGGCAGACGCGCGCCCTGCCCCAATTCACTTCCATCGCAACTTGAGCGTCGTGACAGTGAGTACGTACGGTGGCATGACGAGCCTTGGCACGAAGACACCGATGAGCACCGGGAAGCGGACCCGCGGCGGTGCCCCGTCCCTTCCAACTCATCTCGAAGACAAGGTACCATATCATTCACTGGATGCAGATACGGAAAAACAGGCTGCTGAGGATGCTGAGGCAAAGGAACCGACGCTGTCTGCGACGATGCGCATCAACGTAGATGTCGCTGCACAGGGCTCTCACGTTCTCGGGGGACTCAACGATCTGTACTCGCAGAAGCTGATGTGCGATACGGTTTTGACGGCCAGTGGTCAGGCGTTCGAGGTTCACAGCGTGGTTCTTGCGGCCGCCTCAACCTACTTCCGAGACGTGATCAAGGCGCAGCGCGCGCCATCAGGCCGAAATGCACAACGCCGAATCGACGCGACGGTGCCCGATGTTGCGCCTGGCGCCTTCAAAGCAGTCATAGACTGCATCTACTCCGGCAAGCTCTTGGCAGTAGAGGACTGCATTCCTTCTGTGATGCGCATCGCACAAAAGCTTCATCTTCCGGCGGTACGCAATGCGTGCATTTCGCACCTTCTCTCTCGCATTTCAGAGGCAACTGTGGAGGACGTACTGGAGCTTGGTTTGGAACTGGAGGCACAGGAGGTGATCGATGCAGCGCGGTGTGCCATCAAGAAGTTCTCGGGTCGCGTGTCTCCTTCTGAAGGTGGCGGCAAGACGACCAAGAATCCGTGGTCGAGGGAGGAAGACGAGCAGGTCCTGGAGCTTGTCGAGCGTTTCGGGGTCAAGTCGTGGTCGGCGCTCGCCGTGCACCTTCCGGGCCGCACTGGCAAACAAATCCGCGAGCGCTGGCACAACCAGCTCGACCCCTCTGTCAAGAAGGATCGTTGGACGCCTGAGGAGGACGCTGTCCTCATGGAGGCGCATGCGCGCCTCGAGAACCGTTGGGCAGAGATTGCCCGGCTCCTCCCAGGGCGCACCGACAACGCCATCAAGAACCGCTGGAACTCCACGCTGCGACGAGTGGTGGAATGCGGCGTCACAGTCAATTACGACGAGCCCGACAAGGACAAGGAGCAAAGCAAGAAGCGCCGCACCACTCCTGTTGCGATTACTGCTACGGACGCGCCTGGGAAACTGCTCGCCGAGTCTCCGCTCGCGCGCGCACGTACGCCCTCGTCCGTCCGCGCGGCGACGCCGTCATCTGCACTCAGCCGTATGGCTGCGCTGAAACTGCTGTCGCCCGCGCACGGACTGCTCGGCGGAGCGGGCGACATGAGGTCTGAAGAGCAGCACATGAGGTCTGAAGACGAGGACGTTCTCTCCTCGCACTCGACGGCGTGCGGCGCCGGCGGGCTCTCGTTCGAGGCGCTGGGGGAGGATGCTCTCGCGCAAGAAGCTGATGTTGGCGACGAGGGAGTGGATGGCGGACACGACGTCCCGACGGAACTGAGCTGCGACCCAGACCTTGGGCTGGCGCTCGAGCTGCGCAGCAAGGCCACGACCCCGCCTGCGCAGCGGTCATCCCTTTCGCAGCGCCGCCCGTGCGGATTGCAGGTCCGCACGGCGGCCGACGAGTCCTGCGAGGATGGGGCGCCATGGACTCTTGGCCAAGGCCAAGCCACTCCGCTCACGGGTGGTGCGCCCGGGAGCGCGGGTACTCCCTCAGCCCTCGACGAGTGGTTCTACCTTGCGCCGCCGACCAGTGCCACAGCCGCGTGCGGCGTGGCAGCCGCTGCCGCAGCGTGCCTCGCGAGCTCGTCGCTGACCTCGCCAGCGCTGGCTGTCGCCGACCTGGACCTCCTTTCGGTCGGCACGCCGCGTGAGCGCGCTCGCAGCCCTGGGTCTGGCTGTGCGGAGCGCCTTCGCGATGAGGCCTCCGACCTCATTTCGTCCGCCGAAATCGCCTCTATGATGGTCTGCTCCACACCACCTTCGACCCGCCCGCATGCTACGCGGGCGAAGGTTCTGCATGCATGAGCCTGGCGCCCATCGCTCCGACCCAATGTCGAACTTCAAGCCGCCACAACGGAGCCGCGGCCGCTACGGCGACAAACACACGATTCGGCTCAGCGTCGACTGAGACGCGAGGACCCCCCAGTCATAGGCAGGCGGGCCTGCACGCAAAAGCGTGTCAGCTGTCTGTAAGACCTGCCCGGCTGGGGCCGACGATTTCCCCTGGTGCGTTGGCGCTGCCAAGCTGGTGCAACTCGCACTAGCTGCAGCGAATCCTCCAACGCGCGGCGCTCCGCGTCTGTCACTACATTTCGCAGACCAGCAGTCAGTAAAGTTGGTCCTAGTGCCCTTCGATTGGTCCCATGCGAGCACATGCGTGCACGCTCACACACCAGGCGCCATTGTGAGCTCAAGAAGCTCAGTGCACTGCTCTTGCGGGCCTGCGCGGCGCACCACTTTCGCAATTGAAGCTGGTGTTTATTAAGTAAGCACAGCTCGGGGCTGCGCGGGCGCAAGGCGGTCAGTAGCAGGCGTCTGCGAGGATGTCTCCGAGGAGGTCATCGAGCAGGGCGTCTGCGACGGCGATGGAGACCGCGTCCTCCTCCGCGTGGTACGCCAGCCACTCGTCCTCCATGCGCTCCAGCTCGTCGCGCATCACCGCCTCCAGGTGCGCTGAACTGGCCTCCGCCGAACAGGCCTCCGCCGCTCCTGCTGGCGACTCCGCCCGCTCCCCAGCGCGCAGCGCCTCCTCCACCTTCCGCATCACTTCCACGCGGAGCGCTGCTGCCGGCAGCGCTGCGGCGGGCGGTGGTGGCGGCGCTCCGTAGGCCGAACGCGACCCGAGGCGGATGGACGCGCGCTTGCCACATGGTGCCGCTGCTGCACTCTCTACCGTCGTGTGCGCGGCTGAAGGCGCCGCGCTGCGCGGTTCGCCGCCCGTGGCGAGTTTCGCGATGGCCTGGTTGGCGAGGTCGAAGACCAGCTTGTGGAAAACCTGCACGCTCTCGGGCGCGCCGCGCGCCGCGTAACGGGCGTGCTCGCTTGCCAAGAAGTGTTGCTCGAGGTCCAACTCGCACAATGCCTCCAGCTGCTCGTCTGCAACTCCGCCCAGTATCCCCGCTGCGTAATCCCGCGCCGCGGCAACGTCTGTGCCCCACCCCGCCTCATGCTGGCCGTCCGAGGCGCGCGCGTGCTGCCGGCGGTCAGTGCTGCCGTCGGTCGATGGAGGCGTCAAAGCGCCGCGGCCGAGAGGAGAGGCCACAGAAGACGAGCGCTCGCGCGGGCTGCCTGACAAGTCGAGCGGTGGCGAGCCGCCGCGCCCCCGCCGGGTCCGATCGGAAACGCTCCCTGTGGCGCTGTGCGAGGGAACCGGGTCGTCGGCGCGACGGGGCGAGAGCTGCGGCGAGAGCTGCGGCGAGAGCTGGAGCGGGTCGCGCGAGCAGAGCAGGTCGCTTGGTGAGCCGCTGGGAGACCGGGGAGAGACTGCCCGCCCAGTCGGCGGCGACCGCTGCACCGACGAGGGCGCAGCCCGCCCACCAACTGCTCGCCGCAAGCCCGCACGCTCCGCAAGCAGCTCCGCAGGCACGTCGACCGACTCAAGAATGTCCCCCAGCTGCTCTTTGAAGAGAGCCTCGGAGACGGCCGCGACCCGCGCGGCCGTCGCCCGCCCAGCAACAACACGCGCGTCTGGCGGCTCATGTGACACATCAAGAGTACGAGGCACGGTCCCACCTTCGTTCTCGTGCCCGGGGGATGCTGCAGCCGCGGCCTCGGACGCGTGCTGGCGCGACTCGCCAAATGACTCGTCCGCTGGCGGCACGTCCCAGCCACCGTCCTCCTCCTCAGAAAATGGCACGGCAGACTCCGCGACCTCCTCGGACACTTCCAGGGCCGATTCTACACCCGTCTCCTCCAAGTGTTCTCCAGCCTCGCGTGCAGGAGCGTCCGCCTCTGCGGGCGAGGTTCCTAGTGAAAGGTCATGCGGTTGATCGACAACCTGCCAGCCCCCGCGCTGCTCCACAGACTCTCCCGACGAAGCGGAAGACGGGGCGCCCAGGGCCTCCGCATCAGAGCCCTCCCCGCTCTTGCGGTCCGAGCCATAGTCGGGGCTCCCCTCGCCCTCCTCGCCCGGGGAGACACGTCGCTGCGGCGGTGCCTCTCCGCGCACCTCGGCCGTGGGCGTGATGGGAGCGTCACTTTCTGCGAAAGAGGTGTGGGCCGACGGCTCACCTTCCTCCTCGATTTCCTCGGAAATGTCCTCAGAAAGTGAAATCGATTCAGCAAGGGATGATGCCGGTCCAGCTGCCGCCCCTCCGACAGCGGTAGCGCCTGAGGACACTACTGGCACTGACGCTTGGCGAGCGGCCCGATCGGCGTCGTGAGTCTCCTCTTCGCGAACAGCAGCCGCTTGCGCCCCGAAACCGGCGTCGCGAGCCGAGCGGGATGCAGGGGACCTCCGCGGTGGCGAGGCAAGGACCGAGGTCCGGGACACCGCGAGCGATGCTTCCAAGGACTCGGAAGCATCGCCTGCGGCGTCGAAGTCCATCGAGTAGGATCCTTTGGGGTCCAGTGGCAGGGCCGAGACCGGGTCCGCTTGCGCACTCTCCTCGCGCAAGCTGCCCTGCGTGTCCTCCAGAAGCCGCGCCACTGGGACGGTCGTGGCGCCAGCCGAAGATGTTTTAGCTCCCCAGGGTGACCCTGCGGACGAATCCGCAAGGGGCGAGCTCTCTCCGAAATCTTCAGAGTAGGCCACCGATTGCACCGCCGCGCTCGCCACGCCAAGTGCGCTGCCCTCGCGCGTGTGCCCAATCGCCTCAAAGTCGTCGGTGTAGTCGCCATCTCCAAGGGAGACGGAAACGGACCTTTCCCCGACCGAAACTGACGCCTCGCCCAAACCCGCCAGAGACTCCTCGGGCACGCCCGAGGCCTCAATCGAAGCCTCCACCGCGAGCCTCTCCTCTACCACGCTCTCCTCTCCTCCGCCGAGGCCTCCGCCTCCCAGGCCTCCGCTCAGCCCCCCGGCAAGCGACTCGTCGCCAGCCGCCACCTCTTCCGCAATCGAGGCCTCACGCGCCGGCCCCTCCCCGCGTGAAGACGCGGAGCTTGTCACGGAGAGGTCTTCCGTCACGTCCCCGGTCACATCTTCGGCAACGTCTTCCAAGATCTCCTCCCCTATACCACCGGGTCGCGCCTGCCGCGGCTGATGCGAAGAGAACGGATCGAATGCCGTTCGCACTCGCAAGCCATCGGAGGCGGGCGAGCCGCCCGAGTCAGGAGATTGAGGGGGGGTGATGTCATCGTCCTCAGAGCCAGTGAGCTCCGCAGCGGAGGCAGAGCCAGGATCCGTGGCCGGGGCGCGACATGACAAATCCGGCGCCTGCGCAGCAGCAGCAGCAGCAGCAGCATGAGCCGGTGACGGAGCGACCAAGGAGGCGGGCGTTCCTGGTACCTCGCCAGCCGACGAGGCGCGGCCCCGCGTTCGATCACTGGCGTTCGACCGCGGCGAGCCCGCGCCCTCATCCTCGAGCGACTTGCGGCGCCGCGCCTCGTGGTCCACGTTGAGCCGCAGAGCGCGGTCGAGCAGCGCCTCGGTCGCCCGCTCCTCTTCCTCAAGTGCCAGCTCCCGCCGCCGCCGCGC